>Ga0207865_100636_pt1 | contig 35527 bp, 25 predicted proteins | sample HigsolmetaAR204D_FD_184836 | JGI IMG/M metagenome (GOLD analysis project Ga0207865, IMG submission 184836) | Ionic liquid and high solid enriched microbial communities from the Joint BioEnergy Institute, USA - AR20-4-D (SPAdes) (version 2) ...
GCTTGATGACGTCGTTGTCGTAGTCTTTGGCTCCTTCTTCCGCCGTTTTCTGGCCGGTGCCCACTTCGATCAGGATGCTTTCCAGATTCGGACCTTTGACCGGAGAGACGAATTCAAGGGCGGGCGCAGTCTTGCCTTGGTCAAAGTAAGGCTGCATTTCTTTGACTGCCGGATAGGCATCTTCCGGAAGGTCAACCCCTTGGATGACAAACGGTCCCGTTCCTTTGTTCACGGACATCCAGATCTTCACGCCTTCGTCAGATACGAAAAACTCAAGGAATTTTTTCGCGGCATCGATGTTTTTGCTCTTATTGTTGATATATAGAGAGTTCGGCATCCACACCGTCAGCCCGTTAATTTCGGGATTGTCGCTCGGAATCGGGAATACGCCGATGTCGTTGATTTTGTCCGGGTAATTTTGCGCCACAACGTCAAGGGCATGAGACAGCATCGGATAATGCACGCCCGTTCCTTCCGCCAGCATTTTTATACCGTTGTCGTAGGTGGCGGCAAGGAAGTCTTCGTTCATATATCCTTTGTCGTACACTTCCCTGGTCATTTGGAAACCGCGAAGCGCAGCCGGAGTGGTGGCAAATTTCGCCTTGTTGTTGGTGTAGTCTTCCGCAAAGTTCGGAACCTGAGCCTGCACGTTGTAGTGGTTGCCCAAAACGAACAGCTGCGACGTCCAGGTTGTCTTAAAGGTGGTGATGACCGCGGTCTTGCCGGCCGCCTTGATTTTTTCGTTGTTGGCGATAAATTCTTCCCACGTTTTCGGTACGCTTAACCCCAGCTCTTCGTACACTTTTTTGTTGTAAAGAATCGCGCCGACGTTGGTGGAGCCAAGGGGAACGCCATACAATTTCCCGTCCACGGATACCGTTTGCTTGTAGGAATCCAGGAGCTTGTCCACATAGGGTTCGTTGGACAAATCCACGAAGTTTTCCTTCGGATTCAACGCATGGAACAACGAACCGGAATTGTAAGCGAGAATGTCCGACATTTCTCCGGTCGCCAGACGGGTTTTCACCAGGTTGTCCCCTTCCGTGCCGTCCGGTTTGATATCGAACTTGATTTTAATGTTGAGCTTTTTCTCCGCTTCGGCGGCAATCGCTTGAAGCGCGGGATACTCATTGCCGGAAGTGTCGGTCAACAGCGTAAGCGTAACCGGCTCTTGCCGGGTTTGGCCCCCGCCGCTTTGCTCCGAACTGTTGGACGAACTGTTGGACGATTGGCCGCCTCCCGCCGATTGGTTTGCGGAACTTCCGCAACCGGCCAAAAACGTCATAAGCAGCAGGATGGTGCCGGCGATAAACGCGAATGTTTTCTTTCTGCTCCGATTCATCTGCAATCTCCTCCCTTATGTTGTGCTAGATCCGGTCATTTCCCTTTCTGACGATTTTGCGCAATGAATCGACAGTCTCCCAATAGCCGGTAATAACCGTTCGATTTTCTGGGCCCGGGTCCCCAGACGAAGTTCCGAAAGCAACCCCCTGAAAAAGAAAAACTATGATGAACCTTTTCAGAATTCAGAACCCGGATCATATTGTACCAAGTGATATGTGATGATGAATAGCCGCAAATTTTACTTGTTGGAGGGGGTGATTTTTCTTTTTCGACAAAAAGCTACAGGAGTTTCCCCCACCAATTTTTTAAACAAGGCGCTGAAATGTTTCGGGTCTTCATATCCTACCATATTGCTGACTTCATGCAATCGTCCCGCTCCGCCAATAAGCAGTTCTTTGGCTTTGTTAATCCGGTAACGCGTCACATATTCGGAGAACGTGCAACCGGTCTGCGCTTTAAAAATCCGGGACAAATACCCCAGACTGACATGATGTTCGGCGGCAAACTGTTGCAAAGACAAATTGTCCTGGTAATGCGTGTGCACCCAGCGGATTAAAACCGGAACCAGCTCTTTGGGATTTCCCCCTTGCGATTCATGACCGCCGAACAAGCCGACAATTTGTTCATTCAGCCACTCGAACAGTTCGTCGTATGAATACAGGCGGTCCAAATTCAGAGTGTCTTCCTGCATGTGATTGAGATTGACCGGCCCCGCTTTGGAAATCATCAAATTGTATTTCAGGGAATACAGCATATCACTGACGAACATTTTAAGCTGCCTTTTCGTAATCCGCCGGAGCCGCAATTCCTCCAACAGTTGTTTCAGCGTGGTTTGTCCCTTCAAAATGTCGCCCTTTTTATACTGTGTTTCCAACACCCTCACTTTATCCCATATTCCGCTGATATCGATATCATGGCCCACCGTTTCCGGCGGAAGGAAGGTGGACATGCCGAATATCATTTGTTCTTCCATCTGCCGTTTCAAACGGGAGAACGTGTTGAACAGTTGATCCGTCCCGCTCTTCACCATATAGCCCATGTGAATGCAGGACGAAAGTTGCTGCAAGTGCCGGTAGAACTGCATAAGTTTCGATTTCAGCCCCTCCGTGATCGTCGCATGGGCCAACGGAATCAGCACCGCTTTATTCTCATAATCGAGATCAACACAGTATATTTCATCCTCGTGATCATGTTCGCCGGCGAACGTTCTTTTGATGTCGTGCGGGGTAATCGCTTCCTTCCAAACGTCGCATTCCGGATCATGCTCATGCATAAGCAGCACCATGCAGTAAACCCGGGCGTTCACCCGATCGGAAATGGCATTCCTCGGGATGAAGGGAGTAAGAATCATCCTCGTAATGGACCAGTTGGACAAATCTTCTTTCTGCTTTTTGTCATTTTCGATTTTTTGTATGGCTTTATCCACGGCGGCAAATAACGCGTCTTTTTTAACCGGTTTAAGCAAATAGTCGATCACGCCGAACTTCATCCCTTGGCGGGCGTATTCGAACTGGTCGTGGACGCTTATAATAAGGCTTTTGATAGACGGATCCAACTGATATAATTTCTCGATCAATTCCAAACCGTCCATGCCCGGCATGGTAATGTCCGTAATCACCAAATGCGGATGAATGACGCTGGCGGCTGACAAGGCTTCATCGCCGCTTTCGAAAGGAAAGATTTCATGCTGGGGCTCATACCGTTTAAACAGTTCCGTCAATTCGGCCAACGCCCAACGTTCGTCCTCGACCAAAAATATATTCATTACAAAACCCTCCCTTCCCGTTTCACGGTTATGAACGGAATGTTCAAAGTGACCTTCGTTCCCTCCCCAGGCCGGCTAAACAGTTTTAATCCGTACGATTTGCCAAAGTACATCTGGATCCTTTGGTGAATATTCAACAGTCCGATTCCACGGGATTCCTCCTCCGGAACATCCTGAAACGTATTCGCCGTGTCAAGTACGCGTTGCAAACGGGCGACTTCCGCCCCCGTCATCCCTTCCCCGTTATCCTTCACGGTTACGGTGAGAATCCCGCCGCTTTCGGCAGCCCGAATTTCAATTTTGCCCCCGGTTTTTTTTCGCTTAAGACCATGATTCACGGCATTTTCAACAAGCGGCTGAATGGTCAGCTTTAATACGGCAGCCTTAAGCAACCGGTCGGGAATATCCCATTTGAGCGATAGACGTTGGCCGAACCGGTGTCGCTGAATCTTCATGTAATTGTTGACATGTTCGATCTCTTCCGCCAGTGTGACGGGATGATGGAGATTTTTCATACTATATTGAAACAGACCGGCTAATGATTCCGATATTTCGGCGACCTCTTCCACGCCCCGCAAACGGCTGATCGACTTCATGATGTTTAACGTATTGTATAAAAAATGCGGATTTATTTGGGCTTGCAACGCCGAAATCTGGGCATTTTTCTCCGCCAGTTTCGACTCGTACACTTCATTGATCAAGCGGGAAATGCTGTCGAGCATAAGATTGTACATCCTGCTTAAACGTCCGATTTCGTTGTTTCCGGAATACTCCATTCGTTGATGAAAATCCCCTTGTTCGACACGGGACATAATTTTCATCATTCTATGCAGCGGAAGAGTAATATGATAAGACAACACATAAGATACTGCGGCAATCAACAGCATGGTGACGATCCCGACCGTGATGATAATGGCCTGGAATCTTTTGACTTTCAGCATGACAACGTCTTTGGGAATGAAAATAATGGTATTCCAGCCCGTATAGCCGGATTTCTGAACCGTGTACAAATAATCGGTGTTTCCCCACCTTAACTCGCCCTCGGGGGGAATTCCGTTCAACAGTTCTTTCAAATCCGCATTGGAGTTCCTGAAGCCGAGATGGTTGTTTTCAAAAATAACCTGCCCATCGTCATTCACGATCAACACATACATCGAGTTTTCGAATTCGTTGGCCTCCACATTCGATAAAACCAGTTTAAAAGCGTTTACATCGACGTCAATTTTCACGAATCCAATGATATTCTGCGTCGGAATTTTCGTAATCTTGCGTATAAAGGAAACAATATATTGAGGCTGTCTGCCGTCCTCCCGCTTCTCCCGGGACGGCATGGCAACAAACGGATTGCTGCTGATCGCTTCAGTCAGGTTGCGCAATTCCTCCTCGGAATACGAAATGATCGGTTCGGGCGGCAACACTTTTGAATATCGGTAAATTTGTCCGTCCATCGTATGAATCGAGATGCCTTGCACATACGTTTTGGGATAAGAAAAATTGAACAATATGGGATTGAGGCGATATCCTATCGCTTCCTTTTCAATATGATCATCGCTTCTGTAATAATTCAACAGGTTGCTTTGAACGGTAGAGTCAATCGAAATCGCGACAGATAATTCTTCCACATTTTCAAAATATACGTCGATCATTTCCGAAAACTGTTTGGAGATGACTCTGGATAATGAAAACGTCTGGTTTTTCACATCATTTTCATTTTTCTTGTAAAAAATGAAGCAGGTTACGCCCACGATCAATAAAGATACGACAGAAAAAGCAATAAACATCTTGTGTTTCAGCAACAAATCGTCCCATCGCATCACAATAAGGCCACCTTTAAACCAAATCCATGCTGTGACAACATCGTATCATAGGCGGCCCGGGAGAACAACTCCAGGAAATTGGCGCGTATTCTCGCAGTTTCCATATATAGGGGATATTTGGAACAGGGTAATATGCCGGCTGAACAAACACTCCTAAGTACCGTGAAAGGGATGACGGTTTTGGGAGAGTGCATTCCGCCGGCTTATGGGATGATGGAATCCCAGATGGTTATCCTTATTTGATTTGGGTTTTTATTTGGTTTTCCTGATCTCTTCCCTGACCGCTTTCAACCGTTTCATCACGTCGTTTCCGCCACGGCCGAAATAGTCGTGAAGCTGCGTGTATTCCTTGTACAATTTCTCGTATACCGCGGCATGCTCCGGGATCGGCTTGTACGTTTCCTCCCGTACCCTGGCCATCTTCTGTGCCGCTTCCACGATGGTATCGTAGCCGCCTTCGGCCGCGCCGGCCGCCACCGCTCCGAACATCGCCGCTCCAACCGCGGGAGTATGCCTGGAATCGGCGATTTTGATCTCGCGTCCCGTCACGTCGGCATAGATTTGCATGAGCAGCCGGTTTTTTTGCGGCAGCCCCCCGCAAGCGTACAGCTCCAGCACTTCAACCCCGTTCTGATGGAACGCGTCGATAATTTTTCTGGTGCCGAATGCCGTCGCTTCCAGCAATGCCCGGTAGATTTCCTCCGGTTTGGTCAGAAGCGTGCAGCCTACCAAAAGACCGGTCAAATCGGCATCCACAAGCACCGAACGGTTGCCGTTCCACCAATCCAGGGCAATGAGCCCTGTCTCCCCGGGCTTGTAAACTGCGGCCCGTTGCTCCAGCCATTCGTGCACGCTAATCCCTTCTTTTTCGGCCGCTTCTTTCACGTAAGCCGGAACCGCCTGCTCGACATACCAGGCAAAAATGTCCCCGACCGCGGACTGGCCGGCTTCATATCCCATATACCCCGGAATAATGCCGTCTTCCACGACCCCGCACATTCCTTCCACATGTTTTTCTTCGTTTGCGAGCAACATATGGCAGATCGAGGTTCCCATCGCCATGACCAACTTCCCCGGCGACACCACACCCACCCCGGGCACTGCGGCATGCGCGTCCACGTTGCCGACCGCAACGGCCGTCCCCGGACGCAATCCCATCGCTTTCGCCATTTCTTCCGTCAGTCCTCCGGCTTTCGTCCCCAGCGGCGCCACGTTGCCGCGCAGCTTCGTCTCCGTCAGATTCTCCAGCCGCGGATCCAACTCCCGGAAAAACGACTTGTCGGGATAGCCGTCGCGTTTATGCCAGATCGCCTTGTAACCGGCCGCACAACTGTTGCGCACGATATTCCCGGTCATCTGGGCCACGACCCAATCCGTCGCCTCCAGGAACAGGTCGGCGCGGTCGTAAATTTCCGGCGCCTCGTTCAATATCTGCCATATTTTGGCGATCATCCATTCCGAAGAGATTTTTCCGCCGTACCGGGGCAAAAACGTTTCCCCTCTGCGCTGCGCAATCTCGTTGATCCGGTTCGCTTCGTCCTGGGCCGCATGATGTTTCCACAACTTGACCCAACTGTGCGGATTGTCTTTCAAGTCCGCATGGAAACAGAGCGGCGTGCCGCCGCGGTCTACCGGCAACATGGTGCAAGACGTGAAATCAATGCCGATTCCGATCACATCGCCGGGATCCACGCCGGACGCTTGCATCACAGCCGGAACGGAACGCCTGAGCACCTCGATGTAATCCGCCGGATGCTGCAGCGCCCAATCCGGTTCCAGCCGGATGTCCGTTCCCGGAAGACGCTCGTCAATTACATTGTGCGGGTACGGCGTGACGTGATCCGCGATTTCGGCTCCGTCCGCAAGGCGGACCAGAACAACGCGGCCGGATTCCGTGCCGTAATCGATACCGATTGCGTATTTTTCCCTCATGGTTTTCCCTCCCTGCAAGAGCCTTGAATAAAGCGGCTGCTTTCATACCCTGCTTTTCATACCGCCGGTCTCAAGTGCCGTTTCTCAGCCCGATAACCTTCCCATTCTACGATGATTGGCCGTAATAGGCATTCGCCCCGTGTTTTCTCAGAAAATGGCGGTCCAACAACGCCTGATCCATCGGGACGGCCCGCGGATGTAAAGCGTAAGTCCAGGCGGCCATTTTGGCCACTTCCTCCAACACGATGGCGTTGTGAACCGCCTGAAACGCATTCTTCCCGAAACTGAACGGAGCGTGGCTGTGGACAAGCACTCCCGGAATTTGCATCGGGTCCAGCCCGCGGTCTCTGAACGTTTCTGCAATCACATTTCCGGTTTCATGTTCATAGGCCCCTTGGATTTCGTCTTCCGTCATTTTCCGCGTGCATGGAATTTCACCGTAAAAATAGTCGGCGTGCGTCGTGCCGAGCGGCGGAATCCCCAGCCCGGCCTGAGCGAAGGCCGTTGCCCACGGGGAATGGGTATGCACGATTCCGCCTATTTCCGGAAACGCTTTATACAAAACAAGATGTGTCGGCGTATCGGAAGAAGGCTTCAGGCGTCCGTCCACCACATTCCCGTCCAGATCAAGGACAACCATATCTTCCAGCTTCAATTCCCGATAAGGGACACCGCTCGGTTTGATCACCACTCTTCCCCGCTCACGGTCGATCCCGCTGACGTTGCCCCACGTCAACGTTACCAGACCGGCTTTCGGAAGTTCAAGATTCGCTTCGAGAACTTCCCGTTTTAATTGTTCCAGCAATCACGTTTCACCCTTTCCCTGACCATTTTTTATATCGCTTTCATGCACCGCTTGCTCCGTCTATTATACACTTGTACGTACATGATATCCATCGTTTTTTTTTGCAAGACACTTCGTTCCGGATGTCCGCATCCCCGGGATCCGTTGTTCGCAACCTGTTTTTCGTTTATATTTTTCCTGTGGACCCCCTGACAACAAGCTCGGGCTTGTAAACGATCATTTCCGGTTGGTTGGCCTTTTTCTTTTCGATAAAATCCAATAACATCTCCGCCGCCTGGGAGCCCATCTCCGCCTTGGGATGGGTTACCGTGGTCAGTTTCACCTCCGTAGCCGTGGCCAGCGGCGAATCATCGAAGCCGACGACGGACACGTCCTGAGGAACATTTAACCCCGCTTGCCGGATGGTTTCCAACAGTTGTACGGCCAACTCGTCATTGTAACAGACGAAAGCGGTTGGACGGTCATCCCGTTGCAGCAGCGACAGCGCGCTTTCATACGGCTTTACGTTTTTTTCCTCCGTTGTATAGTGAATCACCGCATCGGGCATGAGCGGAATCTGGTATTCCCGATGCGCCCGCAAAAACCCTTTGAAACGGTACACTCCCTGCAGGTCGTCCATTTTGAAAAAACCGGCCAGCCGCCGGTGTCCGAGGCGGATCAGATGCTCGGCAGCCGCAAAACCGCCCGCTTCGTCGTCCACTTTGATGCAGGCGCAGTCAATTCCCGGATAACGTTCGTTAATCATGACGTAAGGAATGTTGCGGTATTCGAGAGCTAGGTAATAATTTACGTTCGGATTTCCTTCCGCGCTCTTCGTCGGTTCGATAATGAGGCCGCTTAACGGATGGCTCATCATCATTTGCAGGCATTCCCGTTCTTTCGCTTTATCGTTGTCCGTACTGGCCAAAAGCAGCCGGTATCCTCTTTGGCGCAGCGCAGATTCCGCTCCGCGCACTATGGAAGGAAAAATGTAATCGGAGATATACGTTGTCAGGATCCCGATCGTCTGCAGATTCGGGCCTCTGTGAAGTTCCGGACTGGAAACGAACGTTCCTTTCCCCCGGATCCGATGGAGCCATCCCTCCTGCTCCAATTCGCCAAGCGTCTGCCTGACGGTCTGCCTGCTCACCTGAAACATCTCGGCTATTTCATGTTCGGAGGGGATCTGGTCGTTTGGCTTCAATCGCCCGGAATGGATCCACGACAAAATTTCTTGCTTTAATCGAAGATATTTCGGCTGATTTTTCTGCTTCTCTTCTCTCATTGTCCACTCCCCGGTTGCATGCCCTTTTTTGCCGTGAAACATGGCCTTTCCAATAAATTTTTGTTATTATACCATTTTCCCAACTTGTCTGTACATATTTGTTTCCAAACCTGTTCCCGTCGTCCGCTTTTCGTTAAACATCCCGTTCCAAGCCGCTTTCCTTTATCTTGTTTCCGGAATAACGCGCATTCGTCCGTCTGCTTAAATACGGCACGACAACCCCCGATATGATCAGCAATAGCCCGGATAAGGCAAAAATCCAATGGATGCTCGTAAATGTGCCAAGCATGCCGCCGATCAACGGTCCGATCATTGATCCCATATGATTTGCGCTGGTCGTTAATCCTATGGCCCGCCCGCGGAAATTGTCCGGCGTATTCTGCACAACCACGGTGCTGGCGGACGGGGCAATGCCGGCAACGAACAATCCGAATATAAACTGCAGCGCAGAAAAAATCCATAAATGATGCACGGTATATTGCATAGCGGCAAAAATTCCGGAGAACAACAAACAAATGGCAAGAACGCGGGTATACCCGTATTTCCCGCCGGCTTTTCCCCAGAGCGGGGATGCGATAATCCCGGCTATGCCAACCAAGGATAAAATAATTCCCGACGATAACACGGCCCCCTCGATTTTTCCCTGCAAATTGGCGATGTGCAGCGTCAATAAAGGTTGAACCATATTGAGGCTGATTTGCAAGATCAACAGCAGCGCCAACATTTGCAATAACCGGGAATTGTGCAGCGCGGCCTTGAAATCGCCGGAAGTCTGCTTTTTCGCCGCTTCCTGCTCTTTTTGTTCATCTTTTACCCAACAGATCACGGCAACCGCGGCCATAAACACCGTCGCCGCGGATACGACAAAAGACATCCGCATGCCGAACAATGTGGACAGCACCCCGCCGAACATCGGACCCAGAATTCCTCCGGTCATCGTTCCGGCCTGCATCATCCCCAACCCCCAGCCCGTCTGGTTTTTCGGGGCGATGGCAGCCACAATCGCCATCGAGGCGGGGACAAAACCTCCCATCAATCCGTGGAGCATTCGCACGACGACCAACTGCCACGGCGTTTGCACGACTGACAATAAAGCATAGACAACCGCCAAACAAATGCCCGCGCGGATGACCATCTTCCTTCTCCCGTATTTGTCGGCCAGCGATCCCCATAACGGGGCCATGATCGCGCTAACAAAAAAAGACGAAGAATACACGATCCCCGCCCACAAATTGGCATGATCATGCTCCACGCCCAATTCCAAAAGGAATAATGGTAAAAAAGGAACTGACATCGTGTAGCTGGAACTGCACAAAAGCACCCCAGCCCATAAGATCCACATTGTTCGTTTCCACGATTCCATTTTGCGTTCACCTTCAAAATTTAACGATTTTGGTAAGACCATCGTGCGGTAACTCATCGCTTCCATTGTAACACATTGCAAGATGACGGACGGCGGCAAACCAACCCATTGGTTCAGGAAACCGGGGTTAACCGCCCGGTTTGATTCCGTCAGCTTCCGGCACGTTGCCGGACTTGCCCAGCAACCGGCGCAAAATAAAGGGGACGATCAGCAAAATAAACAAAATTCGAAACATCTGATAGGCGATCACCATCGAAACGTCAGCCTGAAGCGCCGCGGCGGTCACCCCCATTTCCGCCATGCCCCCCGGTGCGGCTCCCAGAAAGACGGTAACGGTGTCCAGCGGTAAAATCAGGCTGTACACTAAGGACAGGGCGATGGAGAAAGCGACGGTGGCCAATCCCGAGACCAGCGAGTACGGCAACAACCGGCGCCAGCCGCTCAACGAACGGAACCGTATTCCCAGCCCAAGGTAAATGCCGAGGCTCCATTGCGCCCCGATGGTGACGATGTCGGGCAATTGCGGCGGTTCCCATCCTCCAACGGTCATCAAAGCGGCGGCAATCGTCGGTCCCAGGAACCAGGGAGCCGGCAATTTCAACCGGGCGGCAAGCCATCCGGCAAACGGAACAAAAACGGCCGCCGCCAATAAGCTCCATGGCCAATCCGAACCGGAAAAACGGCCGCCCCCGATGACTGCCGTTGCTGAACCTCCCGGCGGCGTAGCCGGCGAAACAGCGCCTCCGGGCGCGATGTCGTTTGCAAGGCCGTGAACCGCCAGGAAAGGCACCACAAAAAGAACGCTTAACAAACGGATCGTCTGCATGAACGTCACGATCGTACGGTCTGCATGCCGGTATTCTTCGCTCAAGACAACCATATGCGACAAACCGCCGGGAACGCTGCCAAGAATGGCGCTTGAAGCGCTAATGCCGCAACCGCGGGAAATGGCATATCCCAGAATCAAACAAAACCCGACCACAAGCACGGTCGCAAGAAACATCCACGGCAATTGCTTCAGGATTTGCATTGCGCTTTCCGCAGTGAATGATAAACCGATCCCGTAACCCAGAAGGGCGAGTCCGGCATTGCGGCAGCCGGTCGGCCACTTCAGCATCCGCCGCGCCATGCCTTGCCATACCAGTACGGCTGCAAGCGGTCCCAACATCCAGCCAAGCGGCACGTGCAGCCGGTTGAAAATCATTCCTCCGGCGAAAGTTACGCCCAATGTTTCCAAAATGTTCAGCAACCGCAACGAACCTTCTTTCCGATACTCGAAACCGGACAACCGATCCGGACATCAAATGCGATGAAAATTATTATATCACAAATCCAAAGAGGCAAGAGCGGCGGGAGGACGGATACGCCCAAAAAAAGGCCGGCTCCTTTGAAGCGGCCCGGCATTGCATATCATTGCATACCATATATTCGCATTCGCTCGCGCGTCCCTTACGGTATATCTGCTTTTTTCGGTACCTTACCGTATATCTGCAATAAAGCCGCACTTTCCCGGTCCAGGTACATCCGGCACTCTTTCGCCTGCCGCAAAACCGATGCCGGACACTGCGGGGTCACCGGCCCCCGGACCGCATTGCGCACGGCTGCGCTTTTCCGTTCGCCCGGGACGGTACAAAAGATCGCCCTTGCCGACATGATCGTCGGGATCGTCAGAGTAACGGCTTCTTTCGGCACCTCATCGAGCGCGGCAAAACAGCCGTCATGCACTTGCTGCCGCCTGCTTGTCTCATCCAGATCGACGACTTTCACCGGATGCGGATCCCGAAAATCTGCAACATGCGGATCATTAAACGCGATATGGCCATTTTCGCCGATGCCTATGCAGCAGATGTCGATCGGTTGGGCGGCCAGCAAGTTCGCGTAACGGGCACATTCCGCAGCCGGATCGTTCAATCCGTCGATCATGTGAAATTGTTTCGGCTTGCGGTACCTAAACAGCCTCTCCTGCAAATAGAAAGAGAAACTTTGCGGCGCATCGGCGGGTATTCCGACATATTCATCGAGATGGAAGCAAACGATCCGCTCCCACGGAATCCCGTCATCTTTCCGCAAATGGTCGAGAAATTCATTTTGCGAAGGCGCCGAAGCAAATATGACGGAAATGTTTTCTTTCTCCAGAAGCATTTCTTTCATTTTAGCCGCCACATCCGCCGCTGCCGCTCGCCCCATCCATTCTCGCGTTTCATATTGCAAAACCGTCAGATTTTCAATCGTCAATTTTTCTGTCATTTTTTTCACTCCCGGTCTTTTTTGATTTCCGGCAAAGTTTTGTCGCCCTGTCTTCCCCGCCGCAAAAATGGCCCAAAAACCCGCCGATCCCGTTGCCTTTCGCTTTGACGCTTATGGTCCGGACGCGCTATAAACCGTCTCTCCCCGTTTGATTACCGCTCGGACGGCGATTCGGCATTGATCGGGGTCCCATGTGAACAGCAAAAGATCGGCATAGCAATGAGCCTTTACCTCTCCCAGCAGCGGTTCGTTCAATATTCGCGATTCGCGCAGGGGCGCGGGTAGCCGGAGCGATCGCTTGGGCAAGGGAACATTCCGCAAAACGCGCAAAACGACCGACGCAATCGGTTAACGAGGAAGCTGATCCGGCGAGAATCAGCGGATTTGTGACGATTTGCAGACGGCCTGACGGCAAAAGTTCCACTTCTCCGCCTACGTGAGTTTTGTATATTCCCGGTTTCATTCCGGCCAGATGAACCGCATCGCTGACCAGCACGAGACGGCCTTGTTTCACTCTCGCCATCACTTTGACAACAGAAGGATGGAGGTGATGGCCGTCGGCGATGATACTAGCCGCCAGACGGTCTTCCGCCAATTGCGACCAGATGTAGTTCGGATGGCGGGGAAGCAGGGGATGGGCCCCGTTTCCCAGATGCGTTGACATTTTTGCCCCGGCTTCGGCGGCTCGGACAATTTCCTCATGGCTGGCTCCCGTATGGCCAATGCATACAACTATTCCCGCTTCCGCCAGCCGTTTGATCATTTCCAAAGCGCCGGCACGTTCCGGAGCAAGCGTAACGATGCGGATCCGTCCGCCTGCGGCTTCCTGCCAGGAAACGAATTCCCGCCAATCCGGATCTTTAATATATTCCCGCGGATGGGCGCCGCGCGGACCGTCTTCTTCCGACAAATAAGGCCCTTCCAGATGAATTCCCGCCACGGCACGGTCGACCAGCGGATCGTTTTCACAGGCCAGACGGATAGCCTTCATGCCGGCATGAATTTCTTCATAAGACGCCGTAATTACCGTGGGACAAAATGACGTCACTCCCGATTCCAGCACTTTGCGGGTCAAGTTCCGAACCGCGACGGCACGTTCTTCCGGCGATGCGCCGGTAAGATTGAGATCGTTTCCGGCGAACCCGTTTATTTGCAAATCGATGAGTCCGGGAGCAATCCACACCTCATCAGGTTCGGCAGATTTGTCGGACGGAGACGGATTGCCGGGCACAGATTCAACCTTTTGAATTTTCTCCCCGTCAATCGTCACGCGCACTCTCTCGCCGCTTTCGGCCAGTCTCCCGCATATTTCCCGCATTTTTCCCATTCAACCCCTCCGCTCACAAGTTATAAGAATCGCTCCGTACCGTCCTTCTGGAAAATCTTGTATCGTTTCTCGGCAACCCTGATCATACAACGCTTTCACGTTTGGTGTCAACAACATTCCCGATCCGTTTGCGCCGGTTGATGCGCCGAGAAGAGCGGAAACCGTCCGATTGCCGGTTTTGTCATGATGAATACCGGGGAGAAAGCGGGGAAAAGATAAACAAAAACAATGAACAACCATAAACCCTGAAACCTTCAATAAATCCAGCAAAGGAGTTATGAACAAAAATGAAAACAATGAAACTGGACCGTACGATCGTCTGCTTCCTGTTTATCGCGTTATTTGCGACCGGCTGCGGGAGTAGCACGGAAACTGCGCCCCCCGAAACAACGCCGGATCAAAATCCCGCTCCCGGGGGAGCGGTAAGCGCCGACGTCAATGCCATATATAAGCAAAACTGCCTCAGTTGCCACGGAGAAGATCTTGGAGGACAAATACCCGGGAACACCAATTTGCAAAAGGTGGGTTCCCGGCTGTCCAGAGAAGAGATTTATAACCGGATTCATAACGGCGGCAACGGCATGCCCGCTTTCAACGGACGGCTCAGCGAAGAAGAAATCAATGCGTTAGCCGATTGGCTGGCCGCAAAAAAATAAACCGGATCCTGAAAAAAGAGCGATACCGCCGAATTTGTGCTTCTGAAATGGAATATCCCCCCATTCCAATCATCCTGTTCAAACATAACCGGATGTATCTCTTCGTAAAGGGGGGAGACTAGATGACAGGTAATAGAAAACGTAAAAGAATCATCGTTATCCTGCGACCGGGGCAAAGTGTGCTGGTTGTAGCGAAAAGAAAACGCCGTAAAGCATCGTAATTTAAATGAGCCCGGCAATTATGCCCGGATGGTTTAACCTCCGGGCCTTTTCCACAATCTGCCGTTTCTTTGTTATCCCTTTCAAAGAAAAGATGGACTTCCCATGTTTCGCTTTTTTCTCCAATGCGTGAATGTAGGCGTTTTCAATAATGGGTTGCAAAATCAAACGGGGGACCGGAATGTCGGCCGTTCCCTCGGGCAAATCGCCAAAATAAGTTGCAATGCGGTTGGCAAACCGTACCGTTTGAATTTCCATGTAAGTTTTGCCGTGCAGCACTTCTTTCTCCAACGGCACCTCTTCCATCCCGTCTCTCGTGATGTATTGAAAATAATCTGGGATTGCAAATGTCTCAATTCCGCCAGACGGGCCCTGTATTGCTGCTCATACACCTCATGGATCAACTTTCTCAATTGCCGAACCATGGCATTGAGCTGGCTGTATAAGTAACCGAATACCGGACGGAAATATCGAAATTGCCCTGCTCGATTTTGCGAAAAGAACGGACGAGCCATTTAAGCGGTTGATGAATGATCCGATAAATGCCGTATGCAAACGCTAACACAATGAAAATGGAAATGATGGACAAGGTAACCAGCCAATTTCGATACGACTGCAAAGGGGTATCCACAATTTCCGTAGGGACAAACATCAGAAGCGTCATATCAAGCCGCCTGGAAGTCTTCATCGCAACCATAAATTGTTTATCCTCCACGGTTACGATATCCGTTCTTCCCCCGTCCGAATGTTTTTGCCCGTAGACCAGCACTTCATGCCCGATAACCGGATCGGCTTTCCCGGATACGGCCCAACGAAAGCGGTTGCTTGCAAGAATCGCTTCCCCGCCTGAATTCGTAAATTGATTTAGCGTAGAAGAGATTTCATGGCGGGAAATCTTTACGGCAATCAGGAATAAAGGTTGACGGCTATAGATCGTATCGGAGTACGGGATGCTGATAAATACTTGACCGTTCCACAAGAGAAATGGGGATTCAAACCGGTTCGTCGGCTGGGCCAAAGCCCGGAACAGGGATGGGTCGAATCCGGCGATGGCGTTATCGTTTGAAGTAACCATTCGGTTCATGGAAGGAATGAATGCCATGGCATTATCTATAAACTTGCTCGATTTTTTCAGCAGATCGAGGCGATTTTTCAGCCGAAGAACCGCCAGAGTTCTTTCAAAATCGGTCATCTCCCGGGATAGCGTGCTAAGCTTCAACAAATCTTCGTCATTTACATATTCCTGCATTAAACGGATGGTTTGGTCAAAGTCATCTTCCAAAATACCCATGTAAAGCTCAACGCGGGAACTTTTCTTGTTCGCCCTGGAAATGACCGTATCCGGATGCTTCCATCCGCTGTGAATCAGGGTAAATTCCGTTTTGTCGCCCAAATCTTTCAAAATAAACGTAACCACCCAGCCGTCGGTATCCCATGCAAAAGAAAGCCGATAAGGAGCAGCAATTTCCACAACTTTGCATGGAGACGGACCGAAAGGCGATTGCGAATGGAATTCATGCCCTTCTTTCAGTTGAAAATCGTTGGGCAGCGAGGAGCTTCGGGCGATCGAAGGGGTATTGCAAGAGCTGACCCGTGACGGATACACGTTTGTAACTGTCAATGAGCTTCAGAAACTGCAGACTGCCAACCTTTATAACAAATAACGTCCCGATGATACAGGCATCATCGGGACCGGCTTCGCGGTTCCGCAATTTTACCGGATTCAGATTTTTTTATCCACAGTCATGCCGGTCGGCATGTTGTCACTGCGTGCTTTCCGTAAACAGATTTTTGTTTTTGAACGGTTTTGGGTTTGCAATTCGATTCGATTTTAATGCCACGGGTTCACCATATGTACGCAGGTATTCTTTAAATCCCGTGTCAAAACCGAACGTATATTCCACCGCATCCGTAGGACAAACGTATATGCACGACGAACAGGAAATGCATTCCGTTGACAACACTCTTTTTCCTTCGTACATATAGTCCAACAGCTTGATATCCATCGGACACGCCCGTTCACAGGCAAAACACTCCACGCATTTTTCACGTTGAATGTTGATTTTGAATAAAGAAAAACGGGAACCGGCTTTTTGCAGAACAGGAATAGGGCATAAATACTTGCAGACCGCTCTGTTATCCTTCAGAAAGAAAGCCAGGAGAAAACCTAATCCGTAATAAACAAGATTGCCTGTCAAGAACCAGTACAGTTCTCTTAACGACTCCAGTTCAGGTGTTTGTCGGAGCACAAACATGACATACATAACTAGTCCAAGCGATCCCAGAAAATGCACATAGCGAAACAAACTAAGATAAGGAATGCGGCCTTCCTTCGGCTTTTTCCAGGGAAGCAGGTCCAAAATGGCGACAGTCCAGCAAGCATAACCGCACCAACCCCGGCCAAATATGAAAGTCCCCCCAATTTTGGCAACGAGGTAATGAATCGTCGCCCCTATAAATACACCCATAAAGATATAAAAGAAGAAACCTTCAATCTGCATGTTTTCTTTTCCGATTATCCCCAGGAAGAGGAACATATAGGAACCAACCAGAAATTGCGTCACCAATCTGCCGCGATGCCTGATCTTTTTTGGAAGAACCGCCGTTAAGAACAATCCCGCGGCAACAGAAAGCCCGATATAGGAAAAATTAAACAAATAAAATACATTGTCTTTTGTTAACCACAGTGTAATCGCTACCGTCAAAAAGATGAACAAAAACGTGCACGGCAGAATAAAATGTTTTCCTCTGATATCCCAACTTTGATTTCTTTTCTTCAAAACCGTCATCTCCAATACCCCTTCAATTGATCCGTTTGACCATAAAAAAATAAATATCTGAAAAGTATGCCCGCTGAATAAGCATGCAACCCCTCTTTACATCCGTCTTCCCGTCCATATTTCGACAAATCCTTTCCATTTCCTCCATAAGGGAAATCCGGCTGCGGCATCACCGTGACGACCGGCCGTTCCACGTTCTATTTGTTCCATTTGTTCCGCATACATTCCGGACAGGTTTTATTGAGGCTGTCCCAAAAGTCCATTTTGGATTTTTAAGCCCCTATTTTTGATGTGAAATCAAGCAACAATGAACCTCCAACCCCACTTTTACAGTGGTTTTGGAGGTTCATTTGTTCTTATATTGGGACTAGCTTTTTGGTATAACCCTTTTGGGACAGCCCCAGGATGTATTATATCAATGACGCGTTGGAAAAGGAATGAGTTATTCAGATAGGGCCCCATTTTTCTTTTTTTTGTCTTTGGCCATCTGAATCTTGGAACATGCTGGCCGCAACATAACTGTCTTTCACAAATTTCGACGTAAATCTTTTGGCCGCTTGCTTTGGAAACTTGTTCTGCCGACCGAGGAATTTGCTCTGACGTCTCCGCACTTGATCTGACAAAAACTCTTTGCAAAGTGGTATCAATCTGAAAGATTTTATATATACACGGGGCAAAAACATCTCCTAAAATGAAGAAAACCGTCCATTTTGCGAAGGGGGAAGCGACATGAAGCAACGGCCATGGTACAAAAAACAGCTGCGAATCCTGCAAACGGTATTGCGCGAACCCGACATCGTCGGTTATGACGCGCAGGATGTCACCCGTTATATGGAAGAAATTCACGCCAACTGCCTGATTATCAACGCCGGAGGGATTGTGGACTTTTTCCGCCACGATTTGCCGACGGCCAATCCCAATCCGTTTATGACCAATGAAGATATTTTGCGGGATCTGACGGAAATCTGCCACAAAAAAGGGATCAAAGTGATCGCCCGCGTCGATTTCCGCGGCGTGGACAAGCGCATCTACGAGCTGCGGCCGGACTGGTTTGCCGTGGACGAAAAAGGGGAACCGATGTTTTATACGTCCCCGACTATTCCGAACCCCCTGTACCGTCCTTGTTATCTCGGGTTTTACCGGAACGAGTACGCTTACCGGTACATGCATATGCTGATGCAAAAATACGATCTCGACGGCATTTGGGAAAACTCGTATCACGAACATGGCGCTTGTTATTGCCAAACATGCCGTACCGAATACCGGAAACTATTCGGGGAAGACATTCCCGAAGGCGGAAGTTATCTCGACAAAAAGTACGACAATTACCGTTACTTTAAAGAAATCCACTATACGAAACATTTGGCGGAATGCGCCAAACTGGTCAAAACTTACGGCGAAGACAAAGTGTATTGCTCCGAAGCGTTCGGGTTCTATTACGAATCCTACAAGGAATACAGCGCCAATCTGTACAACATCCGCGACCATTTCGATTTCCTGGTCACGCCGATGTTTGTCGCCAATCATCAACCGCTGCACGGTCCTTCTTCGCTGATGAAATTCCTGAAAAGCTTGCACCGGGAAAAAACGCCGGTCATGTTGTTCGGCCATTTGGGTACGAACAACGAATTGCGCTACGTTTCCAATTCTCCGGCGGAAGCAAAAATCTGGATGTGGCAGGCTGTCAGCGGCGGCGGTTCGTTATGGAATACGATTTTTAACGGCCAGCATCCGGACCGCACTTTTGACCGGCGCAACGCTTATCTGTGCAAGGACGTGTACGCTTATATGGCGGAACACGAAGACCAACTGACCGATCAGGTGCCGGTGGCCGACGTGACCATTTTTTATTCGATGAAAACAAGCCGGAAATTTGCCGGCGGCAATCGCGATCAAGACAACTATATCACTCATTTGATCGGTATGGAGCAGGCGCTTCTGGAGAGACGGATCCAATTCAACTACATCAATGACCGGGAATTGACGGAAAATGACCTCAACGGCGTCAAAGTGCTGGCCATCCCCAATGCGGCCTGTCTCTCCGATGAGGAAATCGCGCTGATCCGCAATTTCGTCAAGCAAGGCGGAAAATTGCTGGCTACGTATCAGACGTCCATGTACGAGCCGGACGGCACGTTCCGTCGCGACTTCGCGTTGCGGGACGTGTTCGGTTGCTCCTATACCGGAGTCACCAAGGACGGGTCCCGCTACGGCTATCAATACGTGCGCGATCACGGGCATCCGTTGGCCGCAGGGATGGAAAAAACGGAACTGCTGGCCAATTGGGGACCGAACTTGCTGGTGCGGACGAATCCGGAATCCGGAGCGCAGGCGCCGATTACCTATGTGCCGCAAATTTATCCGCAATCGCCGGAACGTTCCTGGTTGCGCAGCATGGAAACGGAGTATCCGACCGCCGTGGTGAACGTTTACGGACAAGGGGAATCGATTTATTTCCCTTACGGAGTCGACAAACAAGCTTTTATGCACGGGCACAACGATTTTAAAGATTTGCTCGGCAACGCGTTCCAGTATTTGCTCAATGGAGAGCAGCGGCTGACCGCCAAAGCGCCCGCCGGCGTCCAGTTTACGTTGAACCAAAATCCCTATGCTCCGCAAAGCTACATCCTGCACGCGGTGAACATGGTTTCCGCCCCCGTCCGTCCGGTGCGCGAAATTGTTGCGGTGCGCGGCCTCGAACTGCAACTGATTCTGGACGGCGCGGAACTGGCGGCCATATCGGTGTTGCGCGGGGATTCCGGCATCCGCGTGACGGACACGGAGAAACTGGACGGGAACCGAATCCGGATCAGCCTGGTCATTCCGGAACTCGGCGATTACGCCGGCATTCATCTGGAGACAAGGTAAAACCGGAGGAACCGGCTAAAAGCGGAACTCAAACGGCGGCTCCATGACTTTCACACACCGCCTGGATTCGTTATTTGCGCATACGTACAACGATCGCCGCAAACTCATCCAGCCGTTCCGGACGCAAGGTGGTGGAATGCCCGTCGCTTTCGCAGGCCACCCGGCGGCCGCTGCGCAATTCCAGCGCTTCCCGGCAGAATCCGGCGACACGCAACGTGAAACTCGGCTTTGGAACCGGGACAGCGGCGTGATACGTGACGCCGTTAAATCCGGTCATATTAACGGCATGCAAAATATAGGTATGCGCGTCCAGCCGGTTCAAGCACAACTCCACTTGTTCCGGTACATTGCTTTCCAGTATGTAATCCCGTTTTGTCGCGTAATCGAGAAGATCCAGCACGACATGTTTATGATCCGCATACCCGTATCGATAATAAAGCTCTCCCGGCTTCCAGGGCAGGTAAGCACACAGCGCGCCGCCCGCCTCACAAATGGCCGCTCCGGCATACTCGCTTTCGCAATGTCCGAACGCACGTTCCGGAGGGCCGAACGTCGACGGAGCAATCCAGGGCAACCGGCCGATTTCCCGGCGGACCAGTTCCATGCGGCCGAACCAGCCCTCCAGAATGATCCGGTCGCGTTCCGGAAACCGCCTGAACAACGTTTTTTCCGTCGTAGCCAAATACGAGGACAACGTATCTTCAGCGGCAACGACGGAACGGACCCAAAATACGCGCTCGCGGAAGGCGGCGTTTTCGCCGTTGCCGGAAAACGATTCCCCAGTGGCCAGCAGAGGAACGCCTTCCCCGCGAAGCTGTTCGAGAAGGTCCAAATCCGCCGGAGCAAGCAGGGCGATATCGGGAATCAACACGGCCTTATATTTCCGCAACCGCTCCCGATTTTCCTGCAGCCGATTCTGGTGAATCACATCGAACTGCAGATGCTCCTCTTTCAGCATTTTAAAAAACCCCAGATATTCCGCGGACGTTTTTTCAAACGGATTGCCCGGTTTGATCAGCGCCAGATCGGCGACCGATTCGAATTGCCCGTAATAAGCTTCGTTTTCCGCATGATAACGGAATATATCCCGCACCAGCGGCAAATTTTCCCGGTCCGGATATCCCTCAAACGTGCCCACGATGCAAAAGTCCAGGCCGGAGCCGTTCGCCAAACTTTCATACAGCCGGATCGCCACTTCGTGATTCGATACGCCCGTAAACCGGTACGGCAAATCGATGGCGTTGATGCAGCAATTGCTGGCCAGCTTGTCGTCCCAGGAGTCTTCCGTGGACTTGACGTGTTCGGCGGCCGAATACGCCCAGACCGGATGGGCCCGTTTGATCGCCGTGTTCGATTCGTGCCGAATAATGTCGACTTTGTGGTCATGGTAGGTGCAAATGGCGACGTCCGGGCGTTTACCTTTCACCAACGCGGAGATGCGGTCGAGCATCTCCCTGGTTGTCGCTTCCTGAAATTGCTTGTAGGCGAAATAAGCGGGATCGCTGCGGTCATCGGATTGCGGCAGTTCCAGGCCGTACATCCCGCGAAACCGCGTCCGGCAGTTGTCGCAACAGCACATCCCGTACCAGTTGCCGGAATAATCGAATTCCTGATAACCGAACATGTTGAAAAAAATGCCGTCCACTGCGTAATGGGAAATCACTTCATCCAGAATGAGCAAGGAATACTCCTGCTGATATCCGCCATTGACGCACGTATGGACGATGCCGTGATAGTTTACTTCCCGTCCGGAACGGGTTCGGTAAAACCATTCCGGACGTTCCCGGAAAACCGCCTCTTGCGCTTTGCTGAAATCGAACCGTGCGATCACTTTCAGTCCGCTGCGGTGCGCCTTCTCCACCACTTCCCCCAGCAAATCTTTGGTTTGCCCTTGCGCGCGGCAATGATATTTCAGCCGGGTCGGGTAAAAGGCGACGATTCCGCCGGCATTGATCATCAATACGTTGGCGGACCAATCGGTCAACGTGGCGATCAGCCGGTCGACGTCCAGATTGCCGTCGATTTCGCGGATATTGGTTTGAACCAGGCGCAAGTTGTTTCGCGACCACCAGTGCATAGAACCCCTCTTTTCGTTTCACCTGTTCGGCGGTGTTATTCCACAACAATCACTTCATAGAGATGGACTTTCGGAACGTTTATCAGCACGGTATTCGGCTCGGCCCCGGGCATCAGGGACAAATCCGCGGAAGTGACCAGCGAACGAGCCCGCGTCCAATTCCCGCGCAAACCGATGCGGATATCCGTGACGGGAATCACTTCCGTTTGCGGTTTTCCCTGTTTCCCCGTGCCGTTCAGAATATGGAGGAGGTATCCGCCGTCCATCCTGCGGCCAACCGCGATTTCCAGCGAGCCGGGCGCGTCCGTCTCGAGGAGCAGGGGACCGGCGGCCTGGCGGATCAGATCGGCCAGCAGTGTCCGGTATTCCGGAATGCCGTAATCGCGGTAAAGCCGGGTGACCGGCCAGGGCAAGTAACTGACCGATCCTTTCCCGTAAGCGTGCCGGATCAACCCCGGCTCGGTGCCCACCCGCTCCCAATAAGCAAATTCGGGCGTGTTGTTTTTGACCGGCGGGATCAGCGTCAAAGCGGTTTGGGACAGAAACCCCGGGACCGGCTCGGTAACAAGCAATTCCCCTTCCAAAGCGATCAGGTCGGTATCGGCAAAGCTCGGCAAGGCGGACTTGTCGTGAATCCAGAAATAGGAGCCGGGCACTTGCCGCCGGTCCGCAACGTTGCGGCCGATGCAGGACAAAATTTGTTCGCGCGGTTGTCCGTCGCAATCGTACAGACCCGTTTCGTAAGTGGTGATCAGATGTCCGCCGCCGGCAACGTAACGGTCGATGGCCGACGCTTCCTCATCGCTCAGGATGGCCACATTCGGAAGAAAAAGGCACGCATACCGGCTCAAATCTTCTTTGACCAGCGCCCCTTCATGCAAAACCGTAAACAAAATGTGGCTTTCCGTCAGCGCTTCGTAAGCTCCCCGATAATGGTCCAACCAGCGCCGTACGGGATCGTCCTGACCGTAAAAATCGAGACTTCGCTGCGAGTAAACAAGTCCGACCTCGGCGATGGGAGTCATCCGCCGGTATTCCGCTTCGTGGTCGCGCAAAAACCGCATCGTCTCCCGGATGACCGGCAGCGCTTTGCGGTCGTCCTGATCAAACGTTCCGCTGAAAGCGACGGCGGGGGAACCGCGGTAAGCGGCGATTTGCATCAGATCGTAGCCGATTTGCGCAGGGGGTTGAGCCGTCCGGCGGCTGCCCATCACCTCGGAATGGCTCAAAATGACGCAGGTTTGGCCGAAGCGGTTGCCGAGCTTGACTTCCTCTCCCGCCCAATACACCCACTTCGGATGCGGCCGGGTCAAAAAATTAAACGCCTCCACCGTAATGCAGCCGGTGTTTTCCGCGATGTGCGGCGTGTACCAGGCGGATTCGCGGATATATTTCGGATCGTCGTGCGTCAGATGCGTATCCGCGGTCAAAATGGTTCCCGGCGATCTTTCCCTTATAAACGCGTTTAGCCTGCGTGTATAATCGGCAAACCGGTCGTAACGATAGCGCACGAAAGCCCGCCAGGCCGGACTAGTCCAATCCTCTTTTTCTGGCAACGCGTATCCTGTAACTTGAAAAAACTGTTCCCGGCAACGACGGCAATGGCATTGCAAATAGCAATAAAAATTGTAAAACAGTCCGTCAATGCCGGGATACCGCGCAAGCAGTTCCCCAACAACCCGGAAATTGTATTCTTCCCAATAGGGGCCCGAAGGGCACGTTAAAGGCATTTCGTAGTGATACATGACGTTCCCGGCCAAATCCCGCTTGAACCAGTCTGGATGCCGTTCCAGCATATCCGGCAAACTTTTGCTGACATCGACGCGCACCAGCACCTTCAGCCCGCTCGCCTGCGCTTCCCGGAGAAATTCCCCGAGAATGTCGCCGGTCATATATTCGTTGACGTGTTGCGACGGGTTGTCGGTGGGGTACCAGGCGACAATTCCTCCGCCGTTGATTAACGCGGCGTTGGCTCCGCAATCGACGATGTCGGCCACCAGTTTGCGGACATCCAGCCGCTTGGCGTCGATTTTCCGCAAATTCGGCTGAATCAGGCGAAACGGCGATTGCCAGAAATCATCCCGCGCACGGTTGTTCATGATCGGATTCCCCTTGTCCAAATGTAATCAGTACGCTCTCCCAGACATTCAGTTCAGGCACCTCGATTTTCAGTGTCCGCCCTTCCACCGCATACCGCGGCTCCGCGCCGGAAATCAAATGCATTACCCGTTCTACCGACTGTCCCGGGCGAAGATCGATCTCAAGGATAAGCTGCCGCAACGGAATCGTGGTCGTAAGCGGCCTTCGTCCCGCTCCGTTGACCAGATTGACGATCAACTGATTTTCCTTGCAAAAAGCGGCCAATTGCAAACCCTGCACATTGGTGACCCGAACCGGCCGCTTTCCTCCCATCAGCGTGTCGATCAAATTGGAAAGCAACACCAGATGCTCCTCCAACCGGAATTCGTACAGCAAATGGCTGAACGACGTCGGAAAATACGCCGCCTGTCCGGCTTCGTACCGATGCAGACAGCAGAGCGGAATGTCGGTGCGGCTGACCGACATGGACGCCCGCTCGGGCGGAGCGCCTACGCCGTCCAGGGGCGAAAACGGCGGCACCAGCGTGGCCAGCACGCGGGTCGCCGGTTCGGGTTCGCAATACCAGACGGTTCCCCGATGAGCGAGCAGCTCAGTTTCCTCCAATCCGCGCCGTAGCGGATGATCATCGCCTTCAAAACGGAAATAGGAAGCGGCCAGCGGTTCGCTGGGCACCAGGCCCGGCCGGATCCCCGCGAGCGCAAACAACCCGGGAAAGCGGTGGGGAATTTCCCCTTCCAGAATCAGCCCGCCGCCTTGACGGACATAATCGTTCAACAAGCGGACCAGCGGTTCTGAATAGGGGTATCCTTCGGGAATGATCAGCACGCGATAACCTTGCAGCCGCTTCGCGTCCAGCCGGTCTTCCAGCACCACGTCAAACGGGATCTGTTTCTGCAACAGCCCCTCCGCCCATCCTTCGGCGGAACGTTGTTTGTGCCACAACAGCGCAACCTCGGCGCAGCTTCGCGCCCCTTCCATCGCGTTTTCCGCTCTGGCCGCCATGGCGTTGATTTCCGTCACCGTGCGCAAAATCCGCTTGTCCGTAATGGTATCGGAAACGCCCGTCAGCGAATGCCAAAGCTGGCCTCCGTGAGCGGGAATTTGGCTCAGCCAAAATTGGTATTCCGCCACAGGGAGCCCGGTATGGCGCCATTCCATGCCCGGGCAGGAATGAACAATGCCGAACGGACGAGCGCCGAGGAAATGCCCCAGCTTGATGCCCAGCACCGGCCGCCAATATTCCGGAATATCCTTGTGGCCACGGGACAAAATGTTTTGCGGCTCCGAACATTGCAGATCCGACGTTTCGAAACGGTCGGTCACCCGATCGTTAAACAGATCGTAATACAACACCATCGGCATGTCCGGATTTTTGCGTTTAATGGCCCGGTATAACCTCTCCATATTTGTTCTCATGCAGTAATCGCCCCAATCCGGCTGAAAACGCAACGCGTCGTCCGGCATTTCCTCCCCGTAGCGCTCCCGGTACAGACGTTGGCAGTAGCCGCAATGGCACGGAAAATACATCGGGTTATTAAAAAAAATGCCGTCGATCGGATACCGCTCCATCACTTCTTCCAAAACCGGGATCGCTACGGCTTCATTGCGGTATTCGCCGTTAGGGCACGTCGTCATCAGCAAACTCCAGGGGCCGGGCCGGCGGAGCCCGATAATTTCCGGTTCCCGCTTCGCGTCCCGCATAAACCAGTGCGGCTTGCGCTGGTAAATGCTGTCATCCGCTTTGCTGAAGTCGAACCGGGCGATAAACCGGATCTCCTGCTCGTGGCACGCATCGATCACTTCTCCCAGCAAATCGCGATCCCGGGGCAAATATTCGTTCCGGGTATGAAACGGCACCTCCGTCGGGTACCAGGCATAGATTCCGCCCACGTTAAAAACCAGCGTATTGGCGTTCATCGCTTTAATTTGCGCAGCCAGCCGCTGCGGTTCGATCCGCCCGGTGTCGCGCACCTGCAGGTTGGTCTGGATCACCCGCAAGGGGCGCTCCCACCACCGCGGGGAATTGTTTTCCATATCCGCATCCTCCTCGTCGCCGTGTAACCGCTTATTCTTTGACGGATCCCATGACAATCCCTTTGACAAAATATTTTTGCAGGAAGGGGTACACAATCAGCACCGGCAGCGCCCCGATAAAAATTTGCGCCGAACGGACCGTACGTTCCGAATATTTTTGCAATTCTTCGGGATCGACGTTCATATCGCTGTAATCCCGCTGCACAATTAGCGTGTGCAAAAACGTGGAAAGCGGATATTTTTTCTGGTCGGTCAAATAAATGATCCCGTCAAACCAGGAGTTCCACTGTCCGACCATGGTAAACAGCGAAATGGTGGCGACAGCCGGCAATGATAGCGGCAAATAGACGCTGATCAACGTTTTCCAGTGGTTCGCCCCGTCGATAAAGGCCGCTTCCTCCAGCGCTTTCGGGACGCCGGTGCGGAAAAAGTTCATCAGCAGGATCAAATTAAACACATTGATCGCGTTGGTAAAAATCAGCGCCCAAATCGTATTCAGCAGCCCCAATCCGGATACCAGCACGTAGGTCGGAATCAGGCCGCCGTTAAAAATCATGATGATGATAAAGAAATAGATGTAAAACGTTCTTCCTTTAAATTCCCGTTCTTCTTTGGAGAGGGAATACGCCGCCAGCAACATGCAGCCCATAATAATGAAGGTGCCGACAACCGTGCGGACAATTCCGTTCCACAAGGAGCGGAGAAAATGGTCGCTTTCCGTGATTTTTATCCAGGCGTCCAGATTGAACCCGACCGGCCAAAGCCCGACCAGTTTCGCGCTTGCGGCCGCCTGGTCGCTGAACGAAACCGCCAGAATGTGGAGGAGCGGAACCAGGCACAAAATCCCGAGCAAAAGCAAAAACGTATTGTTGCAGGCGGTGAAAATGCGGTACGCTGTCGATTGATGATGCATCGCGTTCTCCCCCTAAAAAATCCGGTAGTTGGCGTATTTGTAAGCGAGCCGGTAGCCGATCAAAATCAGGACCAGACCCACCACCGATTTAAACAGCCCGACGGCGGTGGCAAAGCTGAATTGTCCGCCAAGCAGCCCGGCGCGATACACATAAGTATCGATAATGTCTCCCTTTTCGTACACGAGAGGGTTGTACAAGTTAAAAATTTGATCGAAACCGGCGTTTAAAATATTTCCCAGAGACAACGTGGCGACAACGATCGTGATGGGAATGATCGACGGGATCGTTATGTACAACGTTTGCTGAAACCGGTTTGCTCCATCCATCAACGCCGCTTCGTACAAATCCATATTGACGCCGGACAAGGCGGCCAAAAAGATAATGGCGGAAAATCCAAAATCTTTCCAGACGTCGCTGACAATGACGGTAAAGCGGAACCAGTCATTGTCCCCCATGAAAAAAATCGGCCCGATGCCAAATACCCCCAGAACGCGATTGACCAGGCCGCCTTCCACGGACAAAAAGTCCAGCAAAATGCCTCCCAAAATGACCCAGGATAAAAAATGCGGCAAATATACCATCGTCTGGACCGTCCGTTTCAGAAGCATATGTTTCACTTCATTCAGCAACAAAGCGAAAATAATCGGGACAATGAGCTGAAAAATAATTTTTAACGACGCAATCACAAACGTGTTATAGATCACTTGCCGGACATCGGGAAACTCCACCAGCATGCGGAAATTTTCCCAGCCGACCCAGGGCGATCCGGAAATGCCCAACCACGGTTTGTAGTCCTGAAACGCGAGAATGATTCCGGGCATCGGCCCGTAATTGAAAATGAGGGCGATCGTGACGGCGGGCAGCAGAAATACATGCAGCAGCCAATTGCGTTTGAGATTCCATTTGATTTTCGGTTGCATGTCGCATTTTCCTTTCCTATCGGCAATCTCCCGTATTCATTACTATTATAGATTCCTTCCGCCCGGGCCGGACATAACAAAATGTTAAGATCGATTTTATTCTGTTATCCATTTGGGAGCCCCTCGCCGTTGGGCGGACGCCAGTGCAGCAAGACGCCGAAACCGCCTTCCGGAACGTGATAAAGCCTGAGGCCCGCATCTTTTCCGAACTGGTAAACGAGCCTTTGATGCACGTTCCATATGCCGCAGCCCATTTCCCGATCCATCGGGTTTTTGGTCTTTTGTTCCAGTTCCAGCCGCTTGTCTTCGGACAGGCCGACACCGTTGTCTTCAATGAAGATATGGATTTGATGATCGCGATAATCTCCGGAAATCTTGACCATTCCCTCTCCCGTTTTGGGTTCGATGCCGTGAACGATCGCGTTTTCGACAATCGGCTGAAACAACAGCCGGGGAATTTCCAGATCCAGTATCCACTCTGGGACATTCACCTCATACCGGATGCGCTGCATGCGCAACCGGTGGATTTCCAGATAATTCACGACGAGCTCAAGCTCTTCGCGAATTTGCACCATCTGGGTTTCCACCCGTGTCGTATAGCGGTAATACCGGGCCAAATGCAGGGCCATCGCCTCCACGGCTTCGTCGTTGCCGAGTTTGGCCATGTTTTTGATAAAGTACAGACAATTGTACAAAAAGTGCGGATTGATTTGCGACTGCAACTGTTTTAAATTCGCTTCGTGAGCGCGAATTTTTTCTTCGTACACCTTTACGACCAGATTTTCGATTTGATCGGCCATCTGGTTGAAGTTGACAAACAAAAAATCGAATTCGGAGTTTTTCCCCAGCGCAAGCCGTGTGTTGTAATGGCCTTGTTTGAACTTTTTCATGCTGTTCATCAGTTCGCGGATCGGCCGGTGCACATTGCGGTACATCATCAGCGACGCCAATAAACTTAAAGCGAGCAGCAAAACGACGGAAGAATAAAACAGGACGTTGCTGGCCCGGATGGGAGACAACGTGGACTGCAGGGGAACGTAGTCGACCAGGATGCCCTTCAGCGATTGCAAGCGCACATAACTGACCAGATACGTTTCTCCTTCGGCGTCGATCGTCAAGCTGCCCTCTTGCGCCAAAGACTCCATATCGATCGAATGGATCAACTGACGCATCAAAGTCCGGTTCGCCGCGTTGCCGGCAATCGGTTCATGCCCGGCCAGGTACAGGAACGGATCGCCAAGCCTGTCTTTCAATTGGCTCAAGTATTGCCGAATATGGGCGACGCTAAGTTTCATTTCGATAATTAGCTGTGGGGACTCGATCAAGTCGGAAGTAAAGGGTTGGACAATATGCCGGATCAAATAATCCTGATCCCGTCCATCCACCGTTTGCCGAATCAGCTTCCACGTCAGGCTCACTCCGGAGCGCAGTTCTTCGTTGTCGGCGAAAGCGTTCGGGGAATAAGGCGTTTGCCGGGTGCCGACCTCGACCCGGTTATCGCCGGCCAGCGAATAAATATTGATTTCCGTCGGCCAGTTGTTGACGGCATTTTGCAATTGGATTTTTTCAATGATTTTCGATTTGATTTGCAGCGCGCCGTAGCTGGTATACATGTGAATCGATTTGAATTGTAAAATGTCGGGATCGGCGCTTAACGCCAATAAATACGAAGACAGCTTTTCAATATTCGCGTCGATTTGCTGCTGAAAGATGGACAGCCGGTTTAAATTGCGCACTTTGATTTCGTTTTCCAGCAAACCTACGCTGACAATATTGGAAAAACCGTACAACGAAATGACGGGGACAAGCAGCAATACGACCAGGGAAACGGTTTTGGTAAAAATATTCATCCTTCTCTTCATGTTTGAAAGTCCCCTTTGCCTAACACATGAAATGGACAGAGGAACAACAAACCAGACCCGAACGGCGAATTCCGGGTCTGGCCGCACTTCGTTTATTTCTCTTTGACCGACTTGTACCAGTCGTTAACTTCTTGCGTGATCGTCGCGCCGCCGGAAGATTCCCACGTTTTCACGAACTTGTCGAATTCGTCGACCGGAAGCTCGCCGTAAATGATTTTGTGGAACGTTTCGCGTTCCGTTTTGAGCAGGAAATCCCAACGCGATTTCATCGTTTTGGTCGGTGCGCCGGTAAACATGTCCTGATATCCTGCGTCCTTCTGCTGCAACACGATTCCGCCGGCTTTGATGAGGCGAGGATCGCGGCCTTCGCTCATAATCGTTTCGAACGGCGTTGAAGGCGGTTCGCCCCTGTCCAGCTTGGCCAGCGTGTCCATCATCAACGACGGGAAGCGGGCTCCCTCCAGCATCAGCGTATATTTGTTGACCGGAATTTTGCCTTCCCCGCCGCCCAGCGGTTTCGGTTTGCCGTCCACCATGATCCAGTCATAGCCTTCCGCCATGCCGTATTCGAACTCTCCGCCTTTCGGAGGATTCGCAAAATGGTCAAACAAATAGCTTTGATACACAAAGAAAGCGTCCGGATGTTTAAAATCTTTGCTGATGAGCAACGCGCCGTTGACGCCGGGCGTCTGTTTCCGTCCGACCTTGCCGCCGGGACCCGCCGGCAGCGGATAAACCGTGTAATCGGAATCGGGCACGTTTTTTTTCAGATCGGGCATCGGCCAGCCGGGCATCCAGTGCGCTCCGAACAGTATTCCCGCCTTGCCGGAAGTGAAATCGGCGGCGGCCGCGTCCTGGTCGAGCAAACCCGCCTCTTTGTTCAGATACCCTTTGCTCATCCACTCGTTCAGCTTGATCAGCCCTTGTTTGACGGTAGGTTCAATCGAACCGTAACGCAAGCTTCCGTCGTCGGCGACATTCCAGATCCCGGGAATTTTCCCGTAAGCGCCAAACAGCCACGAAACGTCGCCCATCGTTGCCGACATGCCGTTTTTGAGGGCGACGGCGAGACCAATCGTATCCGCTTTGCCGTTGCCGTCCGGATCCTGTTTGACGAACGCTTCCATCACCGCTTCCAGCTCTTCGATGGTGGTCGGAGCTTTCAGATTCAGCTTCTTCAACCAGTCCTCCCGAATCCACATGACGGCGTCGCTGTTATAGCGGTAATCGAGGATCGGCAGCGCATATTTTTTGCCGTCGCGCATCAACGGATACCAGACGGTCGGATCTTCCTCCACGGCCTTTTTCCACGATTCGGAAGCGAATGTTTCGAACCATTCCGTGACGTCAAGAAATTTTCCGGAATCGATCAGTTCGTGCAGCAACGCGTCGTTCCCCCGCACCGGAATGATATCCGGCATCGGTTCGTTGGCAGCCAGCATCAGCCGGATTTTGGTGGCATACGCATCCGAGGAACCCGTCGTGGCCCAAAGATACTTCAGATTGATACCCAGTCTTTCTTTGGCCCAACGGATGTGCACGTTGTCCTGAATCGTTTCCCCGTCTTTGAACAGGACGGAAGATGCCAGATGAGTAACGGCGGTCATGGTCACTTCCTCTTGATATTTGCCGTCCTTAAACGGAGCGGTATGCGCGCTGACTTCGGCCGTCCCGGCGTTATCCCCGGCGGAACCGGCACTCGGTTGCGGGCCGTTGTTGCCGCATGCCGCAACGATGGACGTGGCCAGTACGGCGATCAACACGAATAATGCCTGCTTTTTGTACCGCATCTTTTCTTGAACCCTCCTGTATGGTTTTATGGATACAAAATTATTGTAAAGGGTTTCAAGAATCGATGAAATATTAATCGCTTCACATCGATAACACTTTGTTAACGCTTTGACGGCCAGGCCGCGAATCGCCGTTCATGAATCGTCGTTGCGGATTAATTTCATGCGGTACTCTTGCGGCGTCAGACCAAAATGCTTCTTGAACACCTTGATAAAATAATGCGGACTCTGATAACCGAGTTTTTCGGCGATCTCGTACACTTTTTCGTTGCTGTGCTTCAGCATGTGCAGCGATTTTTCCATTCGCAAGCGAAAAATCGTCTCGCTGATCCCTTCCCCGGTTTCCAGTTTGTAAATTTTGGAAAGATAATTGGGATGCAAATACACGTGATCGGCGATAGCCCGCAGCGATACGTCCTGGGAGAGATGCCGCTCGATAAACTCGCGAACCTGACGGACGATCGATGCGCGGTTCGTTTTCATTTCCGTGTCGATGCTGTCGCGCAGCATGCGCAGCGTCCGCATCGTCCAGTCGTGTAATTGCTGCACGCTCTGAAATCCCGGGCCGTTCAGCATCACGCTGTTGTCCTGTCCGATTACTTCTTCCAGCAAGGAACCGTTTTTGTGGGAAATATAGGTAAAAGCTCCAGCGATGACATAAAAAACCTGGGATAAATATTCCGCAGCTTCCACCGGTTCCTCGTCCAGTTCGGCCATGATGTCGCCGATTTTCCGTTCCGCGCTGTCCCACTGGCCCGCTTCCAGCAAATGGACCAGCAGCGGGGGCTCGTACAGGCGCTGCAGAATCCGTACCTTGACCGGTTCCGGTTGGTCGGAAACGAGTATAAACAGTCCGCAATCGCTGCCAATCCGCTTGCGAAACCCGTTTAAACACGATTGATACAAGCGGACGATATCCGCCGGAAACTTGCCGCTGCGGCTCTGCACGACGGAAATCCGCCCTTTTAAATACAGTTGGACGCTGTTTTGAAACTGCGTGGCCGTATCGGACAAGCGCCGTTCCCAATCCGCTCCGCCGTCCGGAAAGGCGGCATCGCCTTTCGGCTTGACGAGAACCAGAATATAATCGTGTACATCCGTCGTATGCCAATAGGCAAATTGCTCCCTGAACAGCTCTCCAAAAATATTCATGATGGAAAAATCAAGCAAGGAAGTTCGCCGATGCGCATAGCTGGGGAACCCGTCTTCGACACGGATGGCGACAATCGATACGGCCTCCCCGACCGCAAAAGGAAGTTCCAGCATGGCCAGCTTTTCATCCAGTTCCTTGTCCGGATATCTTCGCCCCTGCAGCAAATCGTTTATCAAATTGCCGCTCAATAAAGATAAATTTTCTTTTAACGAGTTAATCGCCTTTTGGAAAGAAATGACCCTTTCCCATTCCTGCTTGATTTCCTCGACGACCCTCCGCACCGCCTGTTTCAGTTCCTCGTCGTCGATGGGCTTCAGTAAATATTCGGACACATGGCTGGATAACGCTTCTCTCGCATAGCGAAAATCGGCGTGTCCGGTGAGGATAATAAACTTCGTTTTTTTCATGCGGGTATTGATGCAATGGACAAACTCAAGCCCGGAAAGGCCCGGCATTTGAATGTCGGTGATAACCAGATCGACATGATTGGATTTCATGATTTCCACGGCTTCGTCACCGCTGTAAGCTTTATAAACCGTTTCAATTTCCAGCTCGGCCCAGGGAATGGTGACGGCGAGTGTATCTACGACGGAGGCTTCATCGTCGACAAGCAAAAGTTGAAACACGGTTGCGCGTCCTCCTTGCGGTATAGTCTTTCGCGTCCCGGCCGACAGCAACGCTCCGGGCAGCGTTCTCTTCTTTCCATGGATAATTATGGATAATTATACACGAAAAAAACGCGCTTCGGGAAGCGTATGCGCCGGCTTTTCGTCAACAGCCTAACAAAATGTTATCCTGCTCAACGTTTTGATATATACGGGTACGGGGCGGACGTTTACCCCTAAAACGGAAAGATAATGAAAAGATAATGATAAGGAGCCGAAACCATGAGCAAACGATATTGGCGCAAAAGCAGGGGCGCCAGCGAGAAACTGCACGGAGCGGTGGCCGATCACTGCGGGCATGAAACACCTGCGTTTTCCGCGGGGTGATGCAGGTGGGGACTGTGCCGGAAGTGCTTACGGATGACGGAATTGTTGGGCACCGGCGTGAACGCCGTCATTTGGTATATCGTGATTAGAGCCTGTTTTTCATTATCACAAAAGACGAAAATATCATCAGCATATCTGCAGAAATCTGAACACCCCAGAAATCTGACAGAGGCAGGCATGGATAAAGTCCTAGACCGACGCTCCGTCAGTTCAGGGGCCACAAATAGTAAAACACGATTCGTTCTTAAAACATTCCTTGGTCCATTTATCAATTTCGGAAACTAATTGTTTTGTAATTTCAGAACGAGAAGAGAAAACGTCTTTCTTTATCGTTTCCCAGTCTGATATGGTGATCTCAGTCGGTCCAAAAGGGTTAAAAGGAACTGCTTTGAGCAACACATCTTCCAGTTCAGTGCTCATAAAGAAATCATGTATGATAAATATGGAACTTTCCAACCAATGTTCGCCTTTGTATTTCCCATGCATAATCTCATAAACATCATGACCAGATAGTTCGTGTAGTTTCAGAGTTAACATACTCCATCTCCCTTCTTATTCTGTCAAGCATGGCCACCATTTTCAAACGAGTGGGATCGGCCAACGTTTTCAGCATCTCCGCCAATTTTTCGATGTGCACATTCCCTTCACCTTTTCTAATTCCCTGATAAAACCATATCACTATATGGTTATGCAATATGAAATGAATCTTAGTTGGGAATGTGGGGACGTTTCGCTTCGGATCAAGACCGCGGAGCCCACAACATGACGGAAACTTCCGCCAGGCAAATCACCGCCCCGATCCAGTCGTAGAGATCGGGCGTTTTCCTGTCCACGAACCATCCCCAGAAAACCGCCAAAATAATAAAGACCCCGCCGTAGGCGGCATATACGCGGCCGAAGTTCGGGAAGCTTTGCAGGGTGGGAATGATCCCGTACAAAACAAGGATAATACTCCCCAGCACGCCTACCCAGAGCGGTTTGGATTCCCTCAGCCACAGCCAGACGAGATAGCCGCCACCGATTTCCGCCAATCCTGCCGCCAAAAACAAAACAATTGCCTTTATCATCACTTCCCACCCTTACGTCGAAACAACCGAACAATGTTCAACCGATCACTTCCCGTTCACCTGTCGCATAAACGCCGCCACGTTCCCCATGCAACAAGACCCCTGGGGATTGTTTACTTCACAACCACAACGCCCCGCCTGAACATGGGCTTTGATTTCCTGAAGCGGTTCTCCGCCTTGTTCCACAGCTTCCATGATTCGTTCCCTTGTCCAGTCAAAACAGTAACAAAC
>Ga0207865_100640_pt1 | contig 35447 bp, 35 predicted proteins | sample HigsolmetaAR204D_FD_184836 | JGI IMG/M metagenome (GOLD analysis project Ga0207865, IMG submission 184836) | Ionic liquid and high solid enriched microbial communities from the Joint BioEnergy Institute, USA - AR20-4-D (SPAdes) (version 2) ...
CATCCTTGCCGGGAAATGCGTCGCCCTTGCTGCTCTCGAGCAGTCGGAACCAATTCTTCTGGTGAAACAGCAGAACGAAGACGAGTTGGAACAGCCGAGCACAGCTAAAGCCGAATCGCTTACGGAACCCGGCTTGCTGAAGATGTTTCAGCACTTTCAGTTCTTGAAAAGCAGGCTTTAATTCGTTTGGCAGTTGATTCAGGTCGGGCTGATGGTCTATCATGATGGAAGACACCTCTTCTGTATGGTAGTGGAAGTCGTCACTCTCACTTTACCAAACGAAGCGGTGTTTTTCTATTTGTGCAAGCTGGCTATTCAACAGACCTTAAGCCCGCTCTACAATTGGTTTTACATTGATTTTCTAGGTGCGAAAGTTGAGTTAATAAGACGCGTCATCCTTCGTCCCGTTCGCCCGAGAAGACATGGGCCGCCGCAAAAGCGGCAAGAAACGCGAACAGCAGGCCGATGCTCCAGCCGATGATCTCCGCTCGCGGATGCGTGTTCCGGAGCAGGCTGCCGCCCAGAACGCCGCCGGCGGCGAGCAGCAGCAGAATGACGAGGATCCGAGGCATATGTCTGCGCACGGCGCTCACCTCCATTGCCATTGTAGCACAACCCGGAGGGCGCGTTGTCTCTGTAACGTGGAATGCACGTTACAGCAGCTACTGCCTGGCTCCGCGCGCCGCTGTAACGTGGTATGCACGCTACAGCAGCTACTGCCTGGCTCCGCGCGCCTCTGTAACGTAGTATGCACGTTACAGCCGATTCGGCACATAATACATCGAATCGAAATACCACCCGGAGGCGGGCGCCGCCGGCTGCACCTGCGTGCCGCCCGACAGATCCGGCGCATAGGTGCCGGCGTCCCGCATCGCCGGGTGGATCAGCGCTTCGGCGGGCATCACGAGAAACCGTTCCATCGTCCGGATGACCCCGGCGGCCCAGCCGTCGGGGCCGGCGAGCTCCAGCCGCACGCGCTCCGGATCGTGCCGGATCGCGTCGCGGAAGCGGCGCTCATCGAGCGCCCATCCGTCGCCCGAGCGCGCGATGCCGAGCCGCTCCGCAGCCTCCGTCGTCATCGCCGCGTCCAGCTCGCGGAGCAGCGACGGGTGGAGGCTGCCGGCGCTCGTCCGGTGGATGCCGGCCAGCGCATCGATGTCGCCGACGGCCTGCCGGAGCTCGGCGGCGATTGCGTCCGCATCATAGCCGACCGCAACGTCATAGGTCCCGGTTGCCGAAGCACGCCATGCGAGCCGGACCCGGCCGGGGTCCAGGACCGTCTCGTTCACCGGCGACACCCGGTCCGGCCCGCCGTTCACGCGAAAGACGGCGTCCTCCGCCGCGATCGAAGCCGTGCCGATGCCGGACGCGCTGACGGCGCTGCCGTCCACATCCGCCAGCACGAACGCGCCGCGGGCGCCCGGCGCCGAGCCGGTCACTTCCAGCCAGACGAGGCGGAGCTTTCGGTCTTCCCGCCGCGCGGCCCGGACGCCGGCTTCGGCGCCGTTGATCGCGCCCGCAAGCCGCGCGAGCGCCGTCAAGTTCGTGTCGCCCGCTTCGATCTCCACTTCAAGCGCGCAAGACTTCCCGGCGCTCGCCAGCCGGAACGCATGCCGGCCGGGCTCGATGACCGACGCGCCGTGCATCGCCAGCTCGAAGCCCAGGTTCCGCTGCGTCCGGGCCGTCCGCTCGATCTCGAGGCGAAAGGCGGCAAGCGGCGCGTCGTCCGGAGCTTGTCCGGCGACCGCCTCCGGATCGCTGCTCCAGACGCTTCTGCGTGTCCAGAGCGAAGCGTCGGCGAGCCGGCCGGCGGAATCCCGGGCGCGGCCGGCCGCCGCGAGCCATGCGGCCGCGTTCCCGGCGGCCCGCCTGCGTTCGTCCGCCGGATCGGACGCGCCCCCGAACCGCCGTCCGGGCGGCTTGCGGCCGTCGTCCGCGGGACGGACGGGCGGCAGGGCGCTGTCGATCGGCCAGGTCCGGCGCAGTCTGACGGGTTCGACCTTCATCGGCGTTCCCTCCCGGTCGGCGCAATGTACGCACCTTGTTGCATTAATTGTAAGGATTTGTATGGCCGATGTCCATCCGGGAAGGAATGCGCCCGAGGCGGATCAGGGAAACCTACAGGATCAGGAACACGAGCGCAATCAGCGCCAGATCCAGCAGCAGCCGCGGGCCGAAGAACCCGTACGGGCCGTACGGACCGTACGGCGGACCTGCCCATCCGCCGCTTCCGAAGCCGGCCGCATAAGCCGCATCCGGCTGCGCGGCGCCCGCCGGCTTCCCGCTGCGTTTCCGGCTCACGGACTGCCGCCGGGAGCGCCGCTTCCCGCCGGCATCGGCATGCAGATCGGGGCCATCGCCGCCCGCATCATCGTTCAGGACGAGCCGCCCGTTGCGGCAGCGGCTCAAGATCCCGACATGCCGCGTGCCGTCCTGCATGACGACGCACACCAGTTGTCCGCGGAACCGGTCAAGATGCTCTTCCGTGAGCGGAAAAATCGGTTCCATCCGCATCGCCTCCTTTCCGTCCGACATCGGCACAGGGGGACAGCTGCCGATTCAATATATTCACCCGGGGGCGGATGCGCATCGTCATTTGCCCACCCGCGCGGATTCGGAAACGGCTTTCGCACGCGGCGGTCGGCCCATTTTTCAAAGGCATGGGTTTATAGCAAGGATTTATAAAGGATGCGCCTGCACGAGAGGACAGCGCCAGCCGTAATTTCTTGGATCACCTTTATCAATTTTTTTTATAAAGGGTCAGATGGCGATCGGCAGGCGATTGTGATACACTACATAGCATGTAAAACATAGGCAGCCACCATATCCAATTCGGGAAAGAATGAGGGGAACGATGTCTGGTCAATTGAACCTGGGGCCGCAAGCGGCCAAAATGGAAGGCGCTGTCATTTATCTGTTCGGCGCAACCGGTGATCTTGCGAAACGCAAGCTTTACCCTGCCCTGTTCAGTTTATATAAAGAAGGAAAACTGGCCGAAGATTTCGCCGTCGTCGGCCTGGCGCGCCGGCCGCGCACGGACGAACAGTTCCGCGCGGATGTGCTCGCCTCGATCCAGGAGTTCTGCCGGTACAAACCGGATGACGAGGAACTGTGGAGCCGGTTCGAGAAGCACTTCGTGTACATGTCGCTGGACATCCATAACCTGGAAGGTTTCCGCGAATTGGTCGCCCTGACGCAGCGGCTCGAAGCGCAGTTCGAAATTCCGGGCAACCGGCTGTTCTATCTGGCGCTGGCGCCCGAACTGTTCGGCCCGGTGTCGTTCAACCTGCGCGAAGGCGGTCTGCTGGAGACGGCCGGCTGGCATCGGCTCGTCATCGAGAAGCCGTTCGGCTATGACCGCGAGTCCGCGCGGGAGCTGAACGCGCAAATTACGCAGGTATTCCGGGAAGAGGAAATTTATCGGATCGACCATTACCTCGGCAAGGAAATGGTGCAGAACATCGAAGTGATCCGCTTCGCCAACGCGTTCTTCGAGCCGCTCTGGAACAACAAGCATATCGCGAACGTCCAGATCTCGCTGGCCGAGACGGTCGGGGTGGAGGACCGCGGCGGCTATTACGACAAATCCGGGGCGCTGCGCGACATGGCGCAGAACCATATGCTCCAGATGCTGGCGATGATCGCGATGGAGCCGCCGAGCCGGCTGCATCCCGAGGACATCCGCGACGAGAAAGTGAAGGTGCTCCGCTCGCTGCGGCCGTTCCGGAGCCCGGAAGAGGTGTACCGGAACGTCGTGCGCGGCCAATACACGGCGGGCACGCTCAAGGGCAAGCCGCTGAAGGGGTACCGCGAAGAAGATTCGGTCGATCCCGCATCGGTGACGGAGACGTATTTTGCGGCGCGGGTGTTCATCGACAACTTCCGCTGGGCCGGCGTGCCGTTCTACATCCGCACGGGCAAGCGGCTGCCGGTGAAGACGACCGAGGTCGTGATCGAGTTCAAGAACGCGCCGGCGGGCGTGCTGTTCCGCACGCGGAACGAGCTGGCGCCGAATCTGCTCGTCATCCGCGTCAATCCGATGGAAGGCATCTACATCAAAATCAACGCGAAAAAACCGGGGAGCGACGCGGACATCCAACCGGTGGCGATGGAGTTCTGCCAGAGCTGCCAGGTCGGCCTCAACACGCCGGAAGCGTACGAGACGCTGCTCTACGACGCGATCCGCGGCGACTCGACGTACTTCACCCGCTGGGACGAAGTCGATCATGCCTGGGCGTTCGTCGACCCGATCGCCGAGGCCTGGCGCCTGCCGGAGTCGGAGCTGCTCTTCTACCCGGCCGGCTCCTGGGGGCCGGAGCGCGCCGCGGAGCTGCTCGCCGAAGACGGCTATCACTGGTGGCCGGTGAACGGACAGGACGAAGACAACGTCATCTGGATCAGCAATACGAAATAACGGGCCGGTGCCGGAACCGCGCGCCTGAAACGGAGGGACGGACATGCAGCGGATCATCGACATTTCGATGACAATCCATGAAGGCATGCAGGTATACAAGAACAAGGACGAGAAACGGCCGAAAATCTACAACACGGTCAATCATCAGACGGGCAAGGTGCACGAGAGCCGCATCGACATCGATGTCCACTGCGGCACGCACGTCGACGCGCCGCTGCACATGCTGGCGGGGGGCGAAACGATCGAGACGATCGGGCTGGAGCAGCTCGTCGGACCGGCCCGCGTGCTCGACCTGACGCATGTGAATGACGCGATCACGAAGGAAGATCTCTTGCCTCACGGCATCCAGCGCGGCGAGCGGATTCTGCTCAAGACGAAAAGCTCGCTGACGGACGAGTTCCTGATGGACTTCGTCTACCTGCGCGAAGACGGGGCGCAATACCTGATCGAGCGCGGCGTGACGCTGGTCGGCACCGACGCGCTCGGCATCGAGCGGGCGCAGCCGGAGTACACGACGCACCGGCCGCTGCTCCGAAACAACATCGTCATCGTCGAAGGCCTGAGGCTCGGCCACGTCGAGCCGGGCAGCTACTGGCTCGTCATCGCGCCGCTCAAGCTGACGGGCATCGACGCGGCGCCGGCGCGGGCGTTCCTGATCGGATGAGGATAGCATGAACCGGATAAGCGGGTCTGCGAACCAGTTTCGCGGCCCGCTTGTTGTCTGTGCGGACGAAAATCCGTAAAATCGCAACTGATATCGGTAGTTCCCGACACGCTCCCGCGCGCCGTGATCTGCTAGATTGGATGTATGATCGGGAGGGCTGAACCGTGCGACTGCGCCCCAGACTCATCAATCCGCTGACCCGGCTGACCATGAAGCGGCAGCTCGTGCTGCTCTTTCTCATCATCATGGTTCCGGTCTTTGCCCTGCACCTGTACGGCGGCCGGAAAGCCGAGCAGATCCTGAAGAGCAACGTCACGAACGCCTATGTGGAGCTGAACAAGCAGAACTACAGTCTCATCGAGCGGGATATCGACGCGATCAACAAGATCACGCGGACGATTCTGCAAAACCCCGTCCTGCAGCAGCTCGGCCATCCGGAGCAGTATTCGGCGTACGAGCGGATCAAACAGTTCGAGGCGCTTGACGAGCTGCTGGCGAGTTATTCCACGGCGATGAGCGGATCGCGGGCAGTCGACTATTCGTTCTACGCATATGATCCCGACGGCTATTTCTCGTTCGCGCCGAGCACGCAGCTGTCGACGCGCGGGGTTTATTTTTTCGATGACGGGGAAATGCCGGACTGGTATCCGGAAGCGCTGGAGAAGAAGGGGACCGGATACTTGAAAATTTTCGCCGCATACGGCCCCGTCTCGAAACAGCCCACCCTTGCCTATGTGCGGGCGGTGAACAGCATCGAGCGGGCGGATCGGCCGATCGGCGTCCTGGTCGCGACCGGCGTCGAACATATCGTCCGCGATTCCTTGAATACGGTTACATTGCCGGAAGGCGAAATCTTCTTCACGAACGAAGACGATCAGGTGCTGGCGTCGGGCGACGGCGCGATCGGGCACACAATCGACGTGCCGGGCAAGGAGAAAATGGCGTCCTACCAAGGGACATACAGTGCCGTGCACGAAGATCATATTTACGTTGTTCACTATAACGAATACCGGAAGCAGAAGCTGGTGTACCGGATGCCCGTCGAGGCGCTGCTCAGCCAGCAGACCGAGCTCAGGCAAGCGATCCAGACGATCACGGTCGGGCTCGCCTTCGCGGTCATGCTGATCATGTTCTATTTCTGGCGCTCGCTGATGACGCCGCTGCAGAAGCTGGTCGGCTTCTTCCGGATGTACGAACCCGGCGGATCGCTGCCGGAATACCGCGAGACGGGGCGCCATGACGAAATCGGCGTGCTGATGTCCTCCGTCCACGCGATGGCTTCCCGGCTCAACGCGTTGTTCGAGAATCAGTACAAGCTCGAGATCAAGCAGCGCGAGGCGCAGCTCAAGCTGCTCTACGAGCAGATCAATCCGCATCTGCTCTACAACACGCTCGAGAGCATCTATTGGAAATGTTCGCTCGACGGCCATTCCGAATCGGCGCGGATGATCAAAGAGCTGTCCCGGCTGATGCGCATCGCGCTGAGCCGCGGCAAGGAACTGATTCCGCTCCGGGACGAGCTGGAGCACGCCCGCGCCTACGTCAATCTGCAGAAAATGCGCTACGACTACGGTTTCCGCGTGCATTGGGACGTGGAAGAGGCGCTGCTTGCGACGCCGATTCCGAAGATCACGCTGCAGCCGCTCATCGAGAACGCCATCATCCACGGCGTCAAGGCGATGGAAGACGAAGGGGAGATCGCGGTCAGCGGCCGCATCGAAGGCGGCTGCGCGGTCATCCGCGTCGCCGACAACGGCTACAAGGAAGCCGATCTGGAACTGCTGCGCCGCCTGGTGAGCGGGGAAGAGACCGATCCCGACCGCGGCTACGGCGTCCGCAACATTCAGCAGCGGATTCGGCTGCATTTCGGAGAGCCGTACGGGCTCAGCTACGAGAAGCGCGAAGGCGGCGGACTTGCGGCGAAGCTCGTGCTGCCGATTGGTCCGGAACCGAATGAATGAACAGGGGGAATGCCCGTGTACACCGTGCTCATCGTCGACGACGAACCGCTCATCTGCCAGGGAATCCGCAGTCTGCTCGCCGATTCCGGGCTGCCGATCCGAAACATCGTCACGGCGACGAGCGGCCATGAGGCGCTCGACCACGTCCGGATGGAGGACGTCGATCTGATCATCACCGACATCCAGATGCCCGGAATGAGCGGCATCGAACTGATGCACCAGGCGAAAATGATCAAGCCGTGGGTGCAGACGTTCGTCGTGTCGGCGCACGAGTCGTTCCAGTACGCGCAGATGGCGATCCGGCTCGGGGCGAAAGACTATCTCATCAAGCCGCTCGACCACGGCCAGTTCCTGGACCGGGTGCGGGACGTGCTGCTGACGGCGGAGAAGCCGAAGGAGACCGGGCTTGCCGAGGGGGCGGAAGCCGTCCGCGAGCGGTTCCGCATGCGGGAGCTTAAGCCCCGCCAGATCGAAGCGCTGAAGGGGCTGCTCGAGGGAGCGCCGCAGGATGCGGAATCGCTGGAAGCGCTCGGGCTCGACGTCCGCGGGCCTTATTTTTCCGTAATCAAATTGCAGCTCGGGATCGAAGACCGTCCGCTTGCCGGAAAGGAGAAGGAGCTGCTGCGCTACGGCGCGCTCAACATCGTGTGCGAGCTGCTCGACGGCGAGTGGCGGCATCACGCGTTCTTCTCCGGACGGGACGAGATCACCGTCGTGCTGCAATGGGATTTGTCCCGGGATCAGGAAGCGTCCGTCAGTCCGATCCATCAGATGGAGATGCTCGCGCGGAGCATGCATCACAACCTGCGCAAGGTTCTGGGCATCGGCTGCACCCTCGGCATCAGCCAGGTGCTGACGGGGCTCCGGTATTTGCCGGAGCTGAATGAACAGAGCCGGAAGGCGATCGAATGGAATCGCAGCCATGACGACCATCATGTGTTCTATTACGGCGATCTGCAGCGGGGACCGGTTCGGGAAGATCCCACCGAGGAAGAGCTGCGCGTGCAGAACAACCGGATTGTCGAGACGGCGAAAGCCTACATTGACGAGCATTACGCGAAAAAAGGGCTGACCCTGCTCGAAGTGGCGCAACAGATCCACGTCAGCCCGAACTACCTGAGCTATCTGTTCAAGAAGTACATGGGCTGCAATCTGTGGGAGTACGTCGTCAAGCTGCGGATGGAGGAAAGCCGGCGGCTGCTGCTGAACACCGACCTCCGGCGCTACGAGATCGCGGAGAGAGTCGGGTACGAGTCGCCGGAGCATTTCAGCAAGATGTTCAAGAAGTATTTCGGCTTAAGCCCGAGCGAGCTAAAGAAGTAAGATCAGCCATCATGTCGATAGAACCGCACATTCAACGCACGCGCCCTCGTCCCTACAATGGGAGAAAAAGAGAAAAGGGATGAGGGAAGCTGAGGAAATATTTCTGGGGCTGCATGTTTGTGCTGCCGGCGGCCGCGATCTTCATCGTGTTCTTGTGGCTGCCGATTGCGAAAGGGTTCGTGTACAGTTTCTATCAAGTCGACTTCGTCCACGGCAACACGTTCGTCGGATGGGACAATTACCGGACCGTGCTCAGCGACCGGGACCTCCTGGTCGCGGTCCGGAACACGCTCTATTTCGTCGGGCTGTGCCTGGTGATCGGCTTTTGGGTGCCGATTTTTTTTGCCCTGGCGGTATCGGAGCTGCGGCGGTTCCAGGGCTTCGTGCGCGCGTCCGCGTATCTGCCCAACGTCGTGCCGCTCGTCGTCCTGTACGGGCTCTGGCGGTGGTTCTACGATCCCGTAGGGCCGATCAACGCGGCGCTGCAGGCACTCGGCCTCGATTCCGTCGCTTTCATGACGGATCCGGACTGGTCGATGATCTCGATCGTCCTCATGGAGACCTGGCAGCAGTTCGGCTCGGCCATGCTGATCTATCTGGCCGCGGTGCTCAGCATTCCGAAGGACTGGTATGAAGCCGCCGAGATCGACGGCGCCGGGATCTGGGCGCGCATCCGCCACATCACGCTGCCGTCGATCCGCAACCTCGTGCTGCTCATGCTGGTCATGCAGCTGATCGCCACGTCGCAGAGCTACCAGTCGCAGCTCGCGATGCTCGACGGCGGACCGATGAAGGCGACGCTGACGTACGCGCTGCTCATCGTGAAGTACGCGACGACGAAGCTGGAGATCGGGGCCGCTTCCGCGCTCGGCGTGCTGATGTTCCTCGTGCTGGCCCTGCTTGCGGTCATCCGGAACCGTCTGCAAGACAAAGGAGCGGGCGCATGATGAGGAGCGGCAGAATGGTTGAGCGCGGCATTTTGTCCCGGTACGATTTTCGCAGGCCGGGCGTGAAGTTGGTATACGGTCTGGTCATCCTGATCATCGCGCTGATGGTCGTCTCCATGCTGTATCCGATTTTCGTGACGCTGTTCAACGGGCTGAAGACGAACGCGGCCGTGAACTCGTTTCCGCCGACCTTTTTCCCGGACGGATGGCATTGGCGCAACTACCGGGAAGGCTGGCAGTTCTTCGACATGCCGCTGTACTTGCGGAACACGCTGCTGATTTTCGGCGGGAATGCGATGGTCATCTTCGTCGTGCTGGGAGCGGCGGCGTTCAGTCTGTCCCATCTGCGGGTGCCGTACAAGCGGGCGGTCACGACGTTCTTCCTGATGACGCTGTTCATTCCGCCGACGACGTACATCATCCCGAACTTCGTCAACATCAAGGAGCTCGGGCTGATGAACAGCTTCTGGGCGTTCTGGCTGCCGGCGGGCGCCAACGCGTTCTATCTGCTGCTGCTCAAGACGTTCATGGACGGCATTCACCATGAACTGTTCGAGGCGGCGCGGATGGACGGCGCTTCCGACTGGCGCTGCTTCAGCCGGATCGCGCTGCCGCTGTCGGTGCCGATCTACTCGACGCTGGCGATTTTCATTTTCTCGACGGCGTGGAACGACTGGTTCTGGCCTTCGCTCATCATGCACAAGAGCACGATGTACCCGCTGTCGACCGCGATCTACAAATACGTCATCGGCGCGCGGCAGTTGGACCTGAACATCCGGTTCGCGATTCTGTCCATCGTCATGATTCCGCCGATCATCGTGTTCCTGCTGTTCCAGCGGTTCATCATGCGGGGGCTGCAGCTGGGAAGCGTAAAAGGGTGACGGGCGTCCGGCTTTATGCGTGCCGAAATCACCTTCGTAATCTTGCACACTAACGGAGTAGGAACGCACATTTCGCTCATGAAGCGCTTGCACTATGATGGGGCTGTAACACGATCCAACGAAAAAAGGGGAGTAATGGGATGCGCAAGTTGATGGCAGTGGCCTGCTGTCTCGTGCTCTTGGGAACGATCATCGCCGCTTGCGGCGGGGGCGGCGGCCAGAAGGAGGACGCGAAGGGCTCGACGAACAACTCGGCCTCCGCGGACAACAACGGTTCCGGCCAATCGTCCGGGCAATCGTCCGGCCAGCAGGAGGAAACGCCGGAAGAAGTCACGATCAGCATTTACTATCCGCTTCCGGACCAGACGGAGGCGCGGCGGCTGGAAGACGACAAGATCCGCCGCTTCCAGGAGAAGTATCCGCATGTCAACATCGTGAAGAGCGACTGGCACTACTCGGTCGACGAGATCGGCCTGAAGATGGCCGCCAACGAGGCGCCGACGTTCTTCAACACCTGGGCGACCGAGGCGAAATTTCTGGTGGAGAAGGGTTGGGCGGCCGACATTACGGAGCTGTGGAACCAATATCCGTACAAGGATCAGATCAACCCGATTCTGGCGAACCAGTTCATCATTGACGGCAAAGTGTACGGTATCCCGCAGAAAGGCTACACGACCAGCATCGTGATGAACAAGAAGCTGCTGGACGACAAAGGCGTGCCGGTGCCGGGCTACGACTGGACGTGGGAAGACATGCTGCAGACCGCCCGGGCGGTGGCGGAGCCGGACAAGGGCATCGCCGGCATCGCGCCGATGGGCAAAGGCAACGAAGCGGGCTGGAACTGGACGAACTTCCTGTTCGAAGCCGGCGGCGAGATTCAGGAAGTGAAGGACGGCAAGGTGACGGCGGTGTTCAACTCCGAAGCCGGGCTGAAGGCGCTGGAGCTGTATCACCGGCTCAGATGGGAAGCGAACGCGATTCCGCAGGACTGGGCGCTCAACTGGGGCGAAGCGGTCGGCGCCTTCGCGCAGGGGCGCACGGCGATGGTCATCGCGGGCGCGGAAGGTCCGCTCGATCAGGCGCTGAACCAGGGCGGCATGCAGCCGGAGAACGTGCTGACGTTCCCGATGCCCGCCTATGAGAAAGGCGGCCGGCACATCGGGGTGCTGGGCGGCGACTGGCTCGTCATCAACCCGAACGCCACGCCGGCCGAGCAGAAGGCGGCTTTCGACTATATCACGTTCGACTATTTCATGGACGATTATCTGGAGTCGCTGGAGCGGGACATTCAGGCGCGCAAGGATGAGGGCAAGTTCTTCGTCCCGCCGCAGTTCAACTACTTCGACAACAACTCGGAGTACGGGCAGAAGGTGCAGGCGATTTTTGAACGGTACGACAACGTGTACAAGTACGATCCGGAATCGAACCGGCTGCTGGACGGCAAGCCGGAGGCGCAATATCATACGCAGGATTACTACGCGGCGATGACGAACGTCATCCAGAAAGTGTTCTCGGAGAAGGGCGTCGATCTGAAGAAAGAGCTGGATGCGGCGGCTGCGCAGGTGCAGGCGGATTATTTTGACAAGATTGTGATGGAATAGTTGTTGCGGGGCAGGGCGTTCTGCGGGTCGAGGGACCCGCGGGGCGCCTTGGTTTTTGTCTTTTGTCGGCGGGTGCATGGTCCGCGCACACATGATGACGGCGGTCAATTTCATGGGGAATGTTTGGTTTCGCGCGCCGGCAGTGGTATGCTCAGGGCGTGGAGTTTTTTGGAGGGATTGCTGATGTCGAAGTCCAGGCGCCTGCTGGAGCTGATGATGGCTGTCAACCGGAAGCGCCGGTTCAAAGTGCGGGAGCTGGCCGAAGAGTTCGGCGTCTCCACGCGGACGATGCTGCGGGATCTGCAGACGCTGAGCGAGCTGGGGGTGCCGCTCTATTCGGAGACGGGGCCGAACGGCGGCTATCAGGTGCTGCGGGAGCGGGTGATTGCGCCGATCGCGTTCACGGAAGGGGAAGCGGCCGCCGTCTTCTTCGCGATCCATGCGCTGCGCCATTACGCGGAGCTGCCGTTCGAGGCCGAGTCGGCGTCGGCGGAGCGGAAGTTCTATCTGAACATGCCCGGCGACATCCGGGAGCGGATCGACGGGATGAAGGACCGGGTCGACTTCCTGGCGCCGAAGCGGCGGGCCGAGGCGCCGTGTTTGGGGAGGCTGCTCGAAGCGGCCATCCGCGGCCAGGCGCTGCGGATCGAATACGAGGTGAAGAACGGCGCGGTCGAGCTGCGGCGCATCCGGCCGGCGCTGCTGTACGCGGACGACGGGTTCTGGTATTGCACCGCATACTGTTACGAGCGGGAGGATTACCGGGTGTTCCGCTGCGACCGGGTTCGCCGGGCGGAGCCTGACGGTCCGGATCTGCAGCCGCTCGATCCGGACGAGGTGCGGGAAGCCCGGCTTGGAGCCGCGACGGCGGGGGAGCGGATTCGGCTGCGGGCGAGGCTGACCGCCGAAGGCGTGCGCCGGTGGGAGAGCAAGCATTGGCTGGCGCCGATGGTCACGGTGGAGGGCGACGGCAGCGGGAAGGTCGATGCGGAGGTGCCGCGCGGCGATCTGCCGTTCATCGCGGAATTGTTCGTCGCGCTGGGGAGCGAGGCCGAGGCGGAAGGGCCGGAGGAGCTCCGGGCGGAAATCCGCAGGCGGCTGGAGGAGCGGATGGAGCGCTATCGGGAGTAGCGGACGCATCGGGGGCGCGTTTTCGCGGGTACGGGAGGATAGGCGTGGAGCGCGTCATGGCGCCGCAAGGGCAGCGCGGGTTGCGCCAGAAGATGGAAGTGTCGCGGTCCGGAAGTGTGCAGGCGGCGATCAGTATGATGTTGCGGTCTTTTGCGCCGCGCGCTGTTCCCAGCGCGCGGCTCGCCGCATGACGGCGGTCAACCCACATGCTGGTGGTATGCGGGGAGGCGGTTGGTGTGAAAGGTGCCGCGGTCCCGGTAACCGCGCAGGCAGTCGGCCGGGTCGCCGCCTGTAACGGCACGAGATGCCGTTAAAGGGCCATGCGGGCGCGCGGAGGCAAGCATTAACGGCGCGGGATGCCGTTAATGCCGGTTGTCGGGTGTGCCCGGCGACCGAAAGCCGTCTGTAACGGCACGAACTGCCGTTACTGGGCCACGCGGACGCGCGCAGGCAAGCATTAACGGCACGAAATGCCGTTAATGCCGGTTGTTGGGTGTGCCCGGCGACCGAAAGCCGCCTGTAACGGCACGAAATGCCGTTAAAGGGCCATGCGGGCGCGCGCAGGCAAGCATTAACGGCGCGGGATGCCGTTAATGCCGGTTGTCGGGTGTGCCCGATAACTCCGGGACAGCCGTAACGGAATGATGTGCCGTTAACGGGCTGCAGCACCGGGCACGGGGGAGCTCCAACGGACGTGGTTCCGTTGGAACCCGCGATCGGGCGAGCCCGTCGGCAGCATGGAACGCGTTCCGCTGACGGGCCGCGACGCCGCGCACGAGTGCGTGCTGACGGAACATGGTTCCGTTAGCGCCGTCGATCGGGCACCCGGCCGATCAATTCGCCGGCCGCTCCGTGAAGATCTGGAACGTGACGCCGAACTTGTCCCTGACGATGCCGTATGCCGGGCTGAAGTAGATCGGCGCAAGCGGCGCGACGACCTCCCCGCCGTCCCTCAGCGCGTCGAAGATCCGGGTAGAGGCCGCCACGTCGGGCGCCGTAATGCAGATCTGGACGCGGGGACCGGCGTGCGCGGGCTCACCGGGCAGGCAGTCCGCGACGTACAGCTCGGCGCCGCCGAACACGAGCACCGAGTGGGTGACGCGTTCGCGGGCTTCGGCGGACAGCCCCTGGTCGTCGGCGTCCGGCGCCTCGCCGTAGGTCTTGACGAGGACGACTTGCGCGCCGAGAGCCGATTCGTAGAACCGGATCGCCTCCCGGGCCTGTCCGTCGAGCAGGATGAACGGAGTTGCCTTGTACGTCATGGTCATCTCTCCCTTGCGAGTTTGATCTTTGCGCCGGGCGGTTCAGGGGATGGAATCCGCCCGGTCCGAAGCCATTGTATCGCGGATTGGTGACAGGTACGGTCATGAATCCGGATGTGGTATAATTGGAATGTTATTTTGCTGAGGATGAGAAAGGACTGCGTGTATGAAGAGCGATGTGCTCGAAGAACTGCGGACGGAAGTGATGCGCCGCCGCACGTTCGCCATTATTTCCCACCCGGACGCCGGGAAAACGACGCTGACGGAGAAACTGCTGCTGTTCGGCGGCGCCATCCGCGAAGCGGGCAGCGTCAAGGCGCGCAAGGCCAACCGGCATGCGACATCCGACTGGATGGAAATCGAGAAGCAGCGGGGCATCTCGGTGACGAGCTCCGTGCTGCAGTTCGACTACAAAGGCCATCGGGTGAACATTCTGGACACCCCGGGCCACCAGGATTTCAGCGAGGACACGTACCGCACGCTGACCGCCGCGGACAGCGCGGTCATGCTGATCGACGCGGCCAAAGGGGTCGAGGCGCAGACGATCAAGCTGTTCCAGGTGTGCGCGAAGCGGGGCATCCCGATCTTCACGTTCATCAACAAGCTCGACCGGGAAGGCCGGAATCCGTTCGATCTGATGGAGGAGATCGAGCGGGTGCTCGGCATCCGTTCGGTGCCGATGAACTGGCCGATCGGCATGGGCCGGGAGCTGTGCGGCGTCTATGACCGGATGAAACATCAGGTCGAGCGGTTCCAGGGGAACAACCATGACACGATCGAAGTCCACAAGGTGGACGACTACCGGGACGAGAGCGTCCGCGCCATCGCCGGCGATTATTTGTACGAGCAGCTCTGCCAGGATCTCGAACTGCTCGATGTCGCGGGCGACCCGTTCGATCTGGAGAAGGTGCGGCGCGGCGAACTGACGCCGGTCTTCTTCGGCAGCGCGATCAACAATTTCGGCGTGCAGACGTTCCTCGAGAACTTCCTCGAGCTCGCGCCGGCGCCGACGCCGCGGAAATCGCAAAACGGCGAAGTGGAGCCGCTCAGCCCCCGGTTCAGCGGGTATATTTTCAAGATTCAGGCGAACATGAATCCGGCGCATCGCGACCGGATTGCCTTCCTGCGGATCTGCTCGGGACGGTTCGAGCGCGGCATGACGGTGCGGCATGTGCGGGCCGGACGCGAGATCAAGCTGTCGCAGCCGCAGCAGTTCCTCGCGCAGGATCGGGATATCGTCGAAAAGGCGTACCCCGGCGACATCGTCGGGCTGTTCGACCCCGGCATTTTCCGGATCGGCGACTCGCTGGCGGAAAAAGAGGACATCGTGTTCGACGAGCTGCCGACGTTCTCGCCGGAACTGTTCGCGAAGGTCACGGTCAAAAACGCGATGAAGCACAAGCAATACCAGAAAGGGATCGACCAGCTGACCGAGGAAGGCACGGTGCAGGTGTTCTATTCGACGAGCGGGTTCGACGAGACGATTCTCGGCGTCGTCGGCCAGCTGCAGTTCGAGGTGTTCGAGTACCGGATGAAAGTGGAGTACGGCGTCGACATCGAGCTGCACCGGATGCCGTTCCAGTTCGCCCGCTGGCTCGTCGGGGACAAAATCGACACGTCGAAGTTCCGCATCAACTCGACGGTGGTGCGGGACAAGAAAGACCGGCTCGTCGCGCTGTTCGAGAGCGAATATGCGCTGCGGACGGCGATGGAGAAAAATCCGGACGTCACGTTCCTCGAGACGGCGCCGTAATGGTGCGGCACGGATCGGGAATCCGTGAGGGTGCGGCGTAAAGAGGCGTAAAAAGGCGTAAAAAATGCAGCGCGGGCCGGAAAAACGCGGGCGTGCGGCGCAATCAGGCACAGGCCGGTATAAGCGGGAGATCGGCGCAATACCGGCGCAATACCGGCAGAGCGAAACAAGCGGAGGAGTTGAGCGGCATGGCACGGCAGGAGGCAAACCGCTGGTGGCTGGTGTTTACCGGTTCTTATACGCCGGCGGATCGGGAAGGTATCGAGACGCTGCTGTTCGATGCGGAACGGGGCGAGCTCAAGCGGCTCGCCGGATGCGGCGGCGTGGCAAATTCATCGTATCTGGCGTTCGATGAGCGCCGGTATGTGCTGTACGCGGTGAGCGAGCACGGCGAAGGCGAGGTGGCCGCGCTAAGCGTCGACCGCGCGACGGGCAGGCTCGCGCTCATCAACCGCCAGCCGTCCCACGGCCGCTCGCCGTGCTATGTCTGCCTGGAGCCGGATGGCTCGCGCGTGTACGTCGCCAATTATATGGGCGGCAACGCGTCGGTCTACCCCGTCCGGGAAGACGGCGGGCTGCTGCCGGCCTCCGACACGGTGCAGCATGCCGGCAGCGGTGTGCGTCCGGACCGGCAGGAAGCGCCGCATGCGCATTCGATCATGAGCGACCCGTCCGGCCGGTACCGGATCGTCTGCGATCTGGGCATCGACCGGCTGATGGTCTACCGGACGAGCCCGGACGGGAAGTTCGAACCGGCGGGCGCCATTCATACGACGCCGGGCGGCGGACCGCGCCATCTGGCGTTTCATCCGTCGCTGCCGCTCCTCTATCTGCTGGAAGAGCTGTCTTCGACGGTGTCGGTCTATGCCTTCGATGCGGAGCGGGCGGCCGGCGAGCTGCTGCAGCGCGTGCCGATGCTGCCGGAGGACTTCAAGGGAGCGAATCTGGCGGCGGACATCCATCTCGATCCCGGCGGCCGATGGCTGTACGCGTCCAACCGGGGCCACGACAGCCTGGCCGTCTACTCGGTCGGTCCGGACGGCCTGCTCACCTTCATCGGGCACGCGTCCACCGGGCGGACGCCGCGCAACTTCGCGCCGGTGCCGGACGGACGGCATCTGCTCGTCGCCGCGCAGGACGACAACCGGATCGACGTGATGCGCATCGGCCCGGACGGCATGCCGGAAGTCATCGGCGAGCCGTACGCCAGCGCGAAGCCGGTGTGCATCGTCATGACGCCGGCGCCGCCGGAGTTGGTATCGGCGGGCTGAAGTTCGAAATCGCAAGCCGTCCGTCCATTGACAACGGGCGGCTTTCCGATTATGATAAAAACCAAGTATTAGAATCGGATATATAAGATTAATGAGCGTCATGCGGGAGGGAACCGGGATGGAGAAATCGTTGACGCTGAAGTTCGAATCCCTGGAATTGGCGGCGACGCTGCATTATCCGGCGGGCGAGAAACGGGAAGAAGGAAGAGCGCCGGCGGTCATCATCTGCCACGGCTTCGTCGGCACCCGCATCGGCGTGGACCGGCTGTTCGTCAAGACGGCCCGGGCGCTGGCGGAGGCGGGCTACTACGCGCTGCGCTTCGATTACGGCGGATGCGGCGAAAGCACGGGCGACTACGGCTCGCTCGGCTTCTCGTCGATGATCGGACAGACGCGGACGGCGCTCGACTATGTGCTGGACATCTGCGACATCGACCCGCAGCGGGTGACGCTGCTCGGCCACAGTCTGGGCGGAGCGGTCGCGCTGCATACGGCGGTCAAGGACAGGCGGGTGCGGCAGCTCGTGCTCTGGTCGGCGGCGTTCCACCCGTTCAACGACATTGTGCGGATCGTCGGCCGCCATGTCTACGACGAGGCGATGGCGCGCGGCGAGGCGGACTATCTCGGCTATTCGCTGAAGCCGCGGTTCTTCGAATCGCTGGCCGAGCACCAGCCGTTCCAGGCGGCGCCGCATTTCACGGGCGATGTGCTGCTCCTGCACGGCACATCCGACGACGTCATTCCGACGGATTACACCTTCCTGATGCAGAAGCTGCTCTGGATGCGGAGCGAGGGAAGCTGCGAGAAGGAAATTCTGTTCCAGGCGGATCATACGTACTCGGCGCGAAAAGCACAGGAGGAAGCGATCCGGCACACGATCAACTGGTTGAACGGGCTGTCGGCCCGGCAGGAAGAGTGGCACCACTGGAGCATCTGAGCAAGGAAAACGGGGGGTCCGGAGAAGGATCGCGCCGTTTTTTTTCTTGGGCCTGTCGGGCGGTTTGTCGAAGAGCGGGCATCCATTTGATGAGATGTGACGGGACAATTGGACAAGTTCTGTGGTTTAATAGAGACATCGGTGAAAAAACAGGGGATGACAAGGAAGGGATCGAAGCGTGAACAAACCGCGAAACGCCCGGAAGGTGCTGCTTCTGCTGCTTGCGCTGCTCATGCTGCTGCTCGCGGCGGGATGCGGCGGCAAGCAGGAGAACAACGGGAATGCGGATCAGGATGCGGATCAGCAGGAGCCGAATGTGGTCCCGGAGCCGGAACCGCAGCCCGCTTATTTCGCGCCGCTGACCGGGCTTCCGCGCGATGAAGAAGCGAAAAAGCGGCCGGTGGCGGTCATGATCAATAACTTGAAGCCGGCGCGGCCCCAATCCGGTCTGCCGCACGCCGACGTGGTGTGGGAAGTGCTCGCGGAAGGCGGCATTACGCGGCTGATTGCGATTTTCCAGAGCGATGAGGCGTATGACGGGGCGATCGGACCGATCCGCAGCATCCGCCCGTACATGATCGAGCTGGCGGAATCATACAACGCGGTCATCGTGCATGCCGGGGCGAGCACCGACGCTTACGGGATTTTGCGCAAGCAGAAGAAAGAGCATCTTGACGAGATCACGAACGCGGGCGCTTATTTCCGCCGCGACAAGTCGCGCAAGGCGCCGCACAATCTGTACTCGGATCTGCCGAATCTGCGCGCGGGCGCGGAGAAGCGGGGTTATGCTGCGGATGCGGCGATTCCGGCGTACCGTTTTCTGGACGATGAGGGAGACGGAACGACGGCGGGAAGCGTGCGGGAGATCGACATCCGCTTCCAGCTGAAAAACTACATCGTGACGTACCGTTATGACGAGAACAAGCGCCAGTATCTCCGGTTCATTGACGGCGAGCCGCATACCGATCTGGTCAGCGGGGAGCAGCTTGCGGCGACGAATCTGGTAGTGCTCGGCACGTCCCACAAGGTGCTTGACGATGAAGGGCGGCTGGCGGTGGATCTGGACTCCGGCGGTCCGGCCATGCTGATCCGCCGCGGCGAAGCGATCGAGTGCACGTGGGAGCGCGACGCAAGCGGCGTCATCCGGCTGATGAAAGACGGCGCCGAGCTGCCTTTCGCGCGCGGAACGATCTATTATCATGTCGTGCCGGACGCGAAGTCGCTGGCGGATCACGTGACGATCCGGCAGCCGGAGAACGCTTAGGCTTGCGTGCTGTCGCATGAGACTGTCACTTTACGTCCACTTAACATGGGACAGGCAGATGTGCTAAGATAAGTGAGGTTCATTCAGGCCAAGCCGATGGCGAAGGGGAGTTCCATGTTCAACCGTAAGAAAAGCATTTTCTTCCAGACGTTCGAAGAGATGGCGGATACGATCGTCGAGGCGGTCGAATATTTTCACAAGCATGTGGCGCAGCTGACCGACTTGACATCGTTCGCCCGCGACATGAAGGAATTCGAATCGAAATGCGACCGGCATGTACATACGATTCTGACCGAGCTGAACAAGACGTTCATTACGCCGATCGATCGCGATGACATTCTGAAGCTGACCGGTTCGCTGGACGACGTGCTCGACGGGATCGAGGCGCTGGCGTCCCGGTTCGAGATGTACCAGATCCGGGAGCATGACAAGTACGTGTCCGTATTCGCGGAGATTCTGGTCAAGTGCTCGCACGAGATCCGCAAGGCGGTTCATCTCCTCTCGCATAAGAAGCTGCTGGCGATGCGCCAGCATGCGATCGCCATCAACGAGCTGGAGAATGAGGCGGACGATCTGATGCGGGAGTGCATCAAGACGCTGTTCTCCAGCGTAACGGATCCGATCGAGCTCATGAAACGGAAAGAGATTTACGAGCGGCTTGAATCGACGACCGACTATTGCGAAGACGTGGCCAACACGCTCGAGACGATCATCATGCGGAACAGCTGACGGGCGCAGCGGACCGACACAAGGGGAATGGAGTAACAGATGCCAGCTTTCGATAGCATGTTTGTCATCGTCTGCGTCGTCGTTGTTTTGGCGCTTGCTTTCGACTTCATCAACGGGTTCCACGATACGGCGAACGCCATCGCGGCGAGCGTTTCGACGCGCGCCATGACGCCCCGGATGGCAATTATTCTGGCGGCCGTCATGAACTTCGTCGGGGCGATCCTGTTCACCGGCGTCGCGAAGACGATCGGCGGCAAGGTTGCCGATCCGGCGACATTGACGCATGGCGTGCAGATTGTCATTGCGACGCTGATATCGGCCATCGCATGGAACCTGATCACCTGGTGGTACGGCATTCCGTCGTCTTCGTCGCACACGCTGATCGGTTCGCTGGCGGGCGCCGTCATCGCCTCGGAAGGGTTCGGCGGCGTGAACGCGTCGGGATTCACCAGCATCGTGCAGGCGCTTGTTTTCTCGCCGATCATTGCGTTTGCCGCGGGCTATATCGTCATGACGCTGCTCAAGCTGATCTTCGCCCGGGCGAATCCGCATCTGGTGAACAAGGGCTTTCGCTCAATGCAGATTCTGACGGCGGCGTTCCAGTCGTTCACGCACGGAACGAACGACGCGCAGAAGGCGATGGGGATCATCACGATGGCGCTTGTGGCGGCGCAGTACCAAGATTCGCTGGAGGTGCCGCTCTGGGTCAAGTTCTCGGCGGCGCTCGCGATGGCGCTCGGGACAAGCGTCGGCGGGTGGAAGATCATCAAGACGATGGGGACGAAAATTTTCAAGATCGAGCCGGTGAACGGCTTTGCGGCGGATACGACGGCGGCGAGCGTCATCATGACGGCGACGGCGACGGGGCTGCCGGTGAGCACGACGCACGTCATCACGTCGGCCATCCTCGGCGTCGGCAGCGCGAAGCGGTTCTCGAGCGTGAACTGGGGCGTTGCCGGGCGCATCGTGTCCGCGTGGATCATCACGATCCCGATTTCGGCCGTGATCGCGGCGATCGTGTTCAAGATTATCGAGTTTTTGTTCCTGTGAGTGCGTGTGGGGAACCTTTGCAGGGCGTTCGGATGGGCGCGGATGCGAAGGTTTTTTTGTTGGGCGCGGGAAATGCCCAAGCCTCAACCGTATTTTGGTATTGCGCTTAAAATTTGTCCTCCATTATGATGAAAGTGCGGCGCCGGTACAGCAGTCCAGCCGAGGCGGGCGGACTGAAAGCGGTGACCGGCGGTTCCATCCGCGTCAGTTCGAATATGGCGGTGATGCGTATAGGAGAACGGACGGGATAACGAATGACGCGCATGAACTTGAAAAAAGGGAAAGTGTATGGCGATCCTGTGAAGCATCGTACCTGCAGCACACGAATTTCGCTCTGACACCTGCACGGACGACAAACGTGGGAAAGGAGCGGATGCCACAGGGAAGTGGATCGAACGGGATAACACGTCATCATTGACGAGCGGAACTGATGTCGGAGTCGACTGCTTCGGAACAGATGACAGGCTGGTTTGACAAGTATCAGAACCGAGTCGTACAGCAAGAAGGCTTTGCCGGTGCCCGGTGAGGGACGGCAAAGCCTTCGTTTTCGTTGTCAGAACATCTCGTCGAAGCTCCGGATGCCGGCGCGTCTGCGCGATCCGCGCCGGGCTCTTCCGCTGCGCGGCCTTCGGCCGCCGCGCCGTCTGCGCCGGCGGGGGCGCCGTTCGGTGTTCGTGCTTGCGGCTGCGGCGGTCTTCTTCGAGCCCAGCGAACCGGCGAGCAATTTGATCATCGGCGCGAACTGCTGCACGGTGCCGACGATTTTCTGGACTTTCTGTATGGTGCTCAAAATGCCTTCGATGCCGCCCATCCGATCGATGATCAGCTTCAGATCCGCCAGATTCGGAAGACCGCCCGGCTTGGCTGCGCCCTGCGCCGGAATCAGTCCCGGATATTGCACGCTCTGCAGGTAGGCGGGCGGCCCGGCGAACGGATCGGCGGGCGGTCCGGCCTGCGGTCCCCCGGGAAAAGGAGCACCGGCGCCCGGCGGCTGGGTAAATCCTCGGTTGCCGGGCAAGTGCGTATAATGGTTCACGGTGATCACAACCTCTTTTCATGGGTATCGTTCATCCCCAGTGTATGCATGGGCATCCGTCGCGTATGGACGAATGCCCGGTAGCGGGCGGATTTGGATGGTGCGGGCCGCGCTCTCTTCGCTCCTGTAAAGCGCCAATACGGTAATGCTTGAAAAAACCGTGCTTCCGTTCTACAATGAGCTTACAAGGACGCTTTGAGGGGGACACCGGATGCAGCTCAAGAAGCTCAACGACAAAACGATCGACCAACTGTTCGAGGCGATTCTGACGCTGAAGACGGTGGATGAGTGCTATATTTTCTTCGATGATCTGTGCACGGTGAACGAGATCCAATCGCTCGCGCAGCGGCTGGAGGTGGCGCGGCTGCTCGGCCAGGGCGCGACGTACAGCCAGATCGAGGCCGAGACGGGAGCCAGCACGGCGACGATCTCCCGCGTGAAGCGCTGCCTGAACTACGGCACGGACGGTTACCGGCTGGCGCTCGGCCGCCTGGGACGCTGACGATGGGCGCAAGACCGGGCGTGCTCGTCATCAGCCACGGCTCACCCGACGCGGAATGGGTCCGGCTGGTCGACGAAGCGGTCAGAGACGTGCGGCTGCCGGAAGGCGTGCCGATCGTTTCGTCGTTCCTGGAATGCGTGGAAGGACGGCTCATCCAGGACGGGATCGACGAGCTGGAAGCGCGCGGCGTGGACGAGATGTTCGTGCTGCCGCTTTTTGTATCGTCGGGCAGCACGCATGTCGACGACATCCGGCAGGCGTACGGCCTGCCGCCGGCCGCGTTCCGCGAAGGCGAGCTCGAGCCGTTCCGGGTGCGGGCGCGCGTCACGGTCGGCCTGCCGATCGACGACGATCCGATCATCGCGGAGCTGATCGCGGACAACGTGCGCGAGCTGTCGATCGCGCCGGAGCGGGAGGCGCTGCTGCTCATCGCGCACGGCAGCCGCGAGCGCGGCCTGAACCGCATCTGGCGGGACGGGATGCGCAAGCTCGCGGCGCGCGTGCGGGAGCTGGGCGGCTTCGCCCGCGCGGAGACGGCGATGCTGCTGCCGGATCAGGCCGCCTGCGTCATGCGGGCGCTGACGAAGCGGCAGGCGCACGCGGGAGGCGCAGCGCCGGCGGACGGCTGCTGCGCGGTGCCGGCCGCGGGACCGGAGACGGACGCGGTTATCGTGGCGCCGCTGTTTCTGTCGCGCGGTTATTTCACGAACACGGTGATTCCCGCGCGCCTGTCCGGGTTCGACTACCGGTACAACGGCAAGGCGCTGCTGCCGAATCCGGCGATTTCCCGGTGGATGGAGCGGCAGCTCGAAGGCTGGCTGGGCGGTGCCGGGCAGTCGGGCTGAAACGGAAAACGTGCCGGTTCGGCGGGGTTATTTTTTTCACGGAAGGTTAACTGGAAACGGACGCCGAATCCGGCTACAATGGTGGAAGCGGCCTACCGGCCGATGCCATGGATGAGGCGGGGGTTGGCTTGGCAGTCAAAAGGGCTAGACTCATTTATAATCCGACGTCCGGCCGCGAAGAGATCAGACGAAGGCTGCCGGACATTCTGCAACGGCTCGAGCGGGGCGGCATCGAGACGAGCTGCCACGCGACGACCGGCGAAGGGGACGCGACGGTTGCGGCTTCGGAGGCGATCGAGCGCGGCTTCGACATGATCATCGCCGCGGGCGGCGACGGGACGCTGTACGAAGTGATCAACGGGATGGCGCGCCATGAGAAACGGCCGCCGCTCGGCATCCTGCCGCTCGGGACGACGAACGATTTCGCGCGGGCGGTCGGCATCCCGAAGCACTGGGAATACGCGGTCGACCTGATCGTCGCCCAGTACAAGCGGACGATCGACCTCGGGCAGGCGAACGACCGGTATTTCATCAATATCGCCGGCGGCGGTTCGCTGACGGAGCTGTCCTACGAGGTGCCGAGCAAGCTGAAGACGATGATCGGGCAGCTCGCCTATTATATGAAAGGCATCGAGAAAATGGTGAACTTCCGGCCGACCAAGGTGCGGATCGAGGCGGAAGGCGTCGGCGAGATCCACGAGAAGATCATGCTGTTCCTGATCTGCAACAGCAATTCGGTCGGCGGGTTCGAGCGGCTGGCGCCGGATGCGAGCATCGACGACGGGCTGTTCGAGGTCATCATTCTGAAGAAATGCAATCTCGCCGAGTTCCTCCGGGTGGCGACGCTGGCGCTCAGGGGCGAGCATTTGAACGATCCGCTCATCATGCATTTCCGGTCGCGGCATATCAAGGTGACGACGGAGGATCACGTGCAGCTCAACCTGGACGGCGAGTACGGCGGCACGCTGCCGTGCACGTTCACGGCGTTGAAGGGGCATCTCGAGATTTTCGTGGATGAGCAAGGCATTGCGTCTTATCGCAAGCGGCTGATCGCGGGCACGCAGTTGTGACGCGGCGGCCGCTTGACGTTATTTTCTTGACGTGATCAAGTGAAGCGGAATGGGGTCAGGCAGTGAGAACAACGACGGATGTGCCGGTGAGAAAAAACGACGAAGTGACGCTCGACATCATCGGTCTGACGCAGGACGGCGAAGGCGTGGGGCGGGCGGACGGTTTTACCTTGTTCGTGCAGGGCGCGCTGCCCGGCGAGCGGGTTAAGGCGAAGGTGCTGAAGGTGAAGAAGCAGTACGGCTACGCCAAAATGCTGGAGCTGCTTCAGGCCAGCCCCGACCGCGTGGAGGCGCCGTGTCCGATCTATCGGCAGTGCGGCGGGTGTCAGCTGCAGCATATGGATTATGCGGCGCAGCTCAAGTGGAAGCGTCAGCATGTGATCGACAGCCTGACGCGGATCGGGAAGCTGCGGGTGGCGGATGCGGCCGGTGCGGCGGAGGCTGCGGGCGATGCAGGCGGGGCCGGCGGCGTTGTTGCGGATGGCGTTGTCGTGCATCCGACGATCGGGATGGCCGAGCCGTGGCGCTACCGGAACAAGGCGCAGGTGCCGATCGGCATGGCGCTGGCCGATATGGCGGACGGCGCGGCCGGCTCGCTGATCGGCGGGTTCTATGCGCGGGGTTCGCACCGCATCATCGACATGGACGCGTGCGTCATCCAGCACGAGCGGAACGACGAGTCGGTGCGCGTGGTGAAGCGTATTGGGACGCGGCTCGGCATCCGCGCGTATGACGAGACGACCGGCCGTGGGCTGCTCAGGCATGTCGTCGTGCGGACCGGTTTTGTGACCGGCGAGACGATGGTGTGTCTTGTCACGAACGGGACGCGCATCCCGCGCGTGGACGAGCTGGTCGAAGGCATCCGGCGCGCGCTTCCGGATGTGCGCAGCATCGTGCAAAACGTGAACACGCGGAACACGAACGTGATTTTCGGCGACGAGACGCGGGTGCTGTGGGGAAGCGATGTCATCTACGACGAGCTGGACGGTTTGCGCTTTGCGATCTCGGCGCGCTCGTTCTACCAGGTGAACCCGGCGCAGACGGTGGCGCTGTACCGGAAGGCGGTCGAATACGCGGGCTTGACGGGGCGCGAGACGGTCATTGACGCGTACTGCGGCATCGGCACGATCTCGCTGTTCCTGGCGCGTCGCGCGGGCAAGGTGTACGGCGTCGAGTCGGTGCCGGAGGCGGTTGAGGATGCGCGGCGCAACGCGGCGCTGAACGGGATCGCGAACGCCTCGTTCGAGGTCGGGCTCGCGGAAGAGGTGATCCCGCGCTGGCGCGAGGCAGGCATCGCGGCGGATGTGATTGTCGTCGACCCGCCGCGCAAAGGTTGCGACGCGCAGCTGCTCGACACGATCGTGCGGATGCGGCCGAAGCGGGTCGTGTATGTCTCGTGCAACCCGGCGACGCTGGCGCGCGATCTCGCGGTGCTCGAGGCGGGCGGCTTCCGCACGGTGGAGGCGCAGCCGGTGGACATGTTCCCGCATACGGGGCATGTGGAGTGTGTATGTTCACTGATTTATAAGGGTTTTTGAGGTCAATTACGTCGTATTGATGTTAAATTGATGTTAAACACGGGAAGAAATGAGATTAAAAATTGATAATCTATGCGAATGAACAGTAAAGACGCTGCGGGATGATACCGCCAGCGTCTTCAAATTATACTTTACGTTTGCTAGATAACAGCTTTTCAAATTTTGCAGCGGCTGCCTGGTCAGCCGATCGCAACGCATGGCCGTAAATATTCATCGTTGTGGTTATGTTGCCGTGCCCGAGGCGCTCGGAAATAATCTTTGCGTGCACACCCTGATTGATGAGCAGTGTAGCTGATGTATGGCGAAGGTCATGGAAGCGAATATAACGAAGGCCATTCTTTTTAATGAATTGGCGGAACCATAGATAAGGGCGCTCATGGTGGAAGGGTGTTCCATCTGGATGGCTGAAAACAAAGTTCCGTTCATTCCCGTCCTGATCTTTGCATCCTTTCCAGGCGTCTTTCAGGTTGTCTCTTTCTTTGGCTCGATAAGAGTAATATTCTCGCAGTTCTTCCAAAACTGACGGCGGCAGCGTGATTTTGCGCTTAGAATGTTTGGTTTTCGGTTCCTTGACGAGGATCTCACCCTTAAGCGCTAATATGAGCGTTTGTTCAACGCTGATAAGTCCCTCTTTCCAGTCAATATGTTTCCATTCCAGGCCGAGGAGCTCACCGCGACGAAGCCCTGTCGTCAGGGCGAGCGTAACCATCATTCGCCAATGGAACGGCTCGTTTTGGAGCGCTTGAAGTAGTTGTTCGACCTCAGCCTCGTCGTAGGGCATGTTTACTTTGTGTTCGACTTTGGGTTTTCTGACGCTGGCTGCCGGGTTGCTTTTTATGAGTTTCCACTCCACAGCACGGGAAAGGATGTTCTTGATCACTCTGTGATCGTATTGAATAGTTCCTGATGATAAACCACCCGGTTTTCCGTCGTTTCTGCCCCCGTCTTGCTCCAGCGACTGCAAATAATCCACAATATGGAGCGGCTTGATCTCATCTATCTTCAAATGGCCGAATGCAGGCAATATCCTGTTTTTTAAATTCTGCTCATAGGTGTAAAGCGTTTTTGGGGAAAGATGCTTTGCGGCATACTTTTTTCGCCACTCGTTCACGAAGGAGGCGAACGTCATCTTCTGGGGTGAGATGTATTCCCCTGCTTCTACCTCCTGTTTGAACTTCAAGTATTCAGCCTCCAAGTACTCCTGAAGCTTTTTCGGCGTGAGTTTTTCCTTGACGGTGATGGTCTTCGTGCGCCGCTTATATTTACCGTCCGGCCCTCTGCCAGTGTACACGGTGAAGAAATATGAGTTCTCCCCACGTTTTTGGATATTTGCCATGTGAATTCACTCCTTTCTGGTTATTTGTTGGTTAGTGTTTCAATCCAGCTAAGAAACGACTCCCTTCGAATCCTCCGAAGATTGCCGCTCTTGAAGCTGGGTAACTCTCCGGACTTGCAGCGCTGATAAACAGTGTTTGGATGCCAGCCTAGGAAAACCGCGACTTGTTTCACAGTAAGGACCTGAGGAAGATCGGTTCCATTTGAAATCTTCAATGATTGGGACTGATGTAAAGCTGGCTGATTCAAGATTCTCCGTAATTCAAGAAGGATCTCATCTTTTAATTCTTGTTTTAGGTTATCAAGTATTTCTTTTGTCACTGGTGAATTTAGCTCCTGCTTTTGTTGCGGTTCATTTAGATCCCTAAGCAAGCATAACGCCTTATGGTACTGTTCGACCTGTCGTCGGCCTTTTTCGCTGCAGTTGTCTTCAAGATCGAGGATTTTCACGCGGCAAGCCAATTCGTTCCCTTTGATCCGTTCAATGAACCGATCATAGGTCTCATCCGGCTGCCTGGTCAGGCGGTCGATTGCCTCGACAATCTGTTCGCTGAATCCTTCGCGTCTGAGTTCATCCAGCGTTAACGCCGTATCCTCCACAACGTCGTGCAGGAGCGCAACTATCCGCTCTTCATCTGTGGATGCCTGGAGCATGAGCCGGAGCGGATGCAGAATGTAGGGATTACCGCCCTTGTCTGTTTGACCTTCGTGGTGTTGGGCGGCTAAAACAATTGCGCGTGTCAGGGTGGACATGGTTGGTCACTCCTTCGGAGCGTATTCCGGAAACAGAAGTTTAAGCATGTCCAAGGCGCGGCGCTTTTCCTCGGCTGTAAGACGATGACCGTTGTAATAAGCCTCGTCTCTGTTTGTGAGCAGGTATCCTATATCAAAAAATCGCCTTCGTAATTCCTCGGGCGGGATAGGCTTTTGTACTTTTACTCCATTGTTGTCGTATTCGTTTTCATAACGGGGAACTTCAAACGTGATATGAGCTGTTCCGACGTCATTAAAAAACGCATCTATATCCTCTTGAGTGGCTTCTCTGGGTAGGTATCCTGCCTTTTCCATTAATTCTTTATGTGAAACTCCAAGTGGATCTGCTAGCTTGCTTAAAATTTCAGGGGATGGTTTAAACTTATTATTTTCTATTTGTGAAATATATGGATGTGACACTCCGGAAAGTCTGGATAGTTGCGTTAAAGTTAACCGCTTTTCTTTCCTCTTAAATTTAAGAAAATCCCCAATCCTTTCTAATTCCATTATGGGCCACCTCCACATAAACAGTATATACAAAATTTTGATACTTCAACAGATGTATTTTAAAATGTTGACAAGCCAAAATATTTGGGTTACATTGTTGGTAAACCAACATCAATTTTGATAGATATAAAAAATGATTTCTTACTGTAAGGGAGGGGTGGTAGTGCAGCATCCTCTTGAAGCATTAAGGGTTGAAGCAGGAATGACCCATCAGGACGTTGCTGATAAGTTAGGCGTGTCTCGACAGACCGTAATGAAATGGGAGAGCGGAACCGTCAGACCCAAAGGACTCGTAATCTACGCTCTTGCCAAACTGTACGGCGTCGAAATCGACGATATCAGGGTGCCGACGTCATTCAGTTTCAATAATGATTAAGAACCATGAGGAGGAAATGACATGAAGCAAGTGCATACCGCTGAAGTACATGCCCAGATGCCCGGCCATGATGTGAAAGAAGACCTGAGACGCCTCACGTTTGAGCTGGATGGGGTCATTGGAACCATATGTCGTTTGGTCGAATCTCTGAATGACGTGAGATCGGAGCTTAACTTTTTGCGCCAAAGCATGGATGATGCGGCCCATCACGGTCAGGAGAGGCTGTATTTCCGGGAACATCACAAAAAGGTCAGACTGCTCGACGACTTGATGTACTATCTGATGAATGACTTGTCGCCCGTAGGGGACAAGGCTTACGAGTTACATGCGTCCATATTCGAATTGGTCAGGAAGATTGGTGAAACAGGAATCGACAGTAAACCTGGCGCAGGCGGTGTGAGCAAATGAACAACGCAATTCAGAACCATAGCAAACGTGCAATTTGGTTGGCAGTGAATAGCGAATACGGCGCCCGACTCGTGGAGATTGCGCGGGAGCATATCCGATTGGTTAAGGAGTTGCCGCCGCGTTCGACTTCGACACTGGCGGCCGCTGGAATGGATCCGCACGCAGAAGTCAGGGAAATCATTTACGCCCGGATTGAACAACTGCGGCAGGAACGGGATGAAATCATCAGTCAGTTTGAGGAGGTGCAGGCTAATGCAAAAGATCACGCTTGAAGTGAAAGAAGTTGCAGCGTTACTGGGTGTATCCACGGGAACGATCTACACCATGGTTGCGGCGAAGCAAATCCCCCATTTTCGGGTACGAGGCCGGATTCTCTTCAACCGGCAGGTAATCGAAGCCTGGACGCGAGGAGAGCTGGAAGCGAAACAGGCGTAAGGGTCTTATCGATTGTGTGAAGTCAAAATGTTCACTGACTAATCAATCAGTCGAGGCTCGGGGAATCGGGTTAGGAGTGGTTGCTGTTGAACATCGAGAGCATACCGATTGAGCTGAAGCAACGGAATCAATGGGTCTTGTGGCGACTGGAACGCAGAAATGGACGATGGACCAAACCACCATATCAGGTTAACGGTGAACCGGCTGATAAGATGAACCCGTTTCATTGGACAAGCTTCCAGAACGCTTTGGAAGCTTTCAGCAAAGCTCAGGGGCAGTTTAACGGTCTGGGTTACGTTATCAGCTCGGACGATCCATACACCGTAATTGACCTGGACAAATGCATCATAGATGGCCGACTGACTGATCAAGCCCGATCCATTGTGGAATCAATGCATAGCTACACAGAGCGCAGTCAGAGCGGGCAAGGTCTTCACATCTTTGTCAGGGCAATGAAGCCGGGCACTCGCTGCAAGAATCAGAAGCAGGGATTCGAGATGTATGACGGTTCAGCATACATCGCCATAACGGGCGATCACCTTCCCGGCACGCCAGGGACCATTGAAGAGCGGCAGAATGCCGTTGTCGAGCTGTATAGGAGATATTTGGACAAACCCAACAAAAAAGAAAAGACTTCTGAGCTGCCAGTGCCCAAAAGCCCGCCGATGGATGATGAGACCATCATCATTATAGCATGCGGCGCAGAGAATGGCGAGAAGTTCCGGGCGTTGTATTCGGGCGACTGGAGCGGATATGGCAGCCAGAGTGAAGCAGATCAGGCCCTTTGTAATATGCTGGCGTTCTACACCCAGAACCCGGAGCAGATCGACAGGCTTTTCAGATACAGCGGACTTATGCGGGAGAAATGGGAGAGGGACGATTACCGAGAAGAAACGATCCGAAAAGCGATTTGTGATCTGGAATCCTGGTACGGTTGGCGGCCGCCGGAAGTCGAGTTTGTGAAGAAATCTCAATCGCACCTCATAACAGAGCTGGCTGAAGATATGGAGTTTTTTCACACGCCCGATAATGAGGCATACGTCCGGTTGAATGTCCGAGGGCACTACGAGAACTGGAAAGTCCGTTCGACGAATTTCAAGACGCTGCTTGCAAAGATGTTCTACGACAAGCATAAAAAAGTGCCCGGGAGTCAAGCCCTGGCCGATGCCCAGAATGTCCTGGAAGGCCGGGCACTTCACGAAGGCGAAGAGCGCAGAGTTTATCTTAGGGTGGCCGAAACAGAAAGCGCCATTTATGTTGATCTCGGCAATGAGCAATGGCAGGCCGTACAGATCACACCAGAAGGCTGGCAAGTTGTTCAGACGCCGCCGGTGATGTTCAAGCGGACCAAAACCATGGCGCCGCTGCCGATCCCGCAGCCGGGCGGAAATATTGAACTGTTAAGGCCATTCCTGAACGTGAAGAGCGACGATGACTTCATGCTCATCGTTGCATGGGTACTCGCTGCATATCGAGATCGTTACCCATTCCCGATCCTGACTATCCAGGGCGAGCAGGGAAGCGCAAAAAGCACGTCAACAAAGATCATTCGTTCACTCGTGGACCCATCGAGCCAGCCGCTTCACTCGTTCCCGGATAATGAGCGGGATGTTGCGATTAAAGCCAACGGCACATGGGTACTGGCCTTTGACAACCTGTCGGGCGTACCGCCGAAAATGAGCGACATCCTGTGCAAGCTCTCAACCGGCGGCGGCTTCTCAACCCGAAAGCTGCATACCGACGATGAAGAAGCCGTCTTCAACACAATGCGGCCGCTCATACTTAACGGCATTGACGACATTGCCAAACGGCCGGATCTTCTAGATCGGGCGCTGATACTGAACCTTCCAACGATCGACAGTAAAGTTCGGAAAGCTGAACGGGAGTTCTGGCAGGAGTTTGAACAGTCTCAGCCGCTCATTCTCGGCGCGATATTCGATGCAGTTGCCGAAGCGCTGGCCCATCTGGATCAGGTCAATATGGATGATATGCCGCGCATGATTGACTTCGCTAAATGGGCTTCGGCTGCATGGCTGGGCTCCGGCTGGGATATTCTCTACGGCGATTTTATGAGCATGTATCGACAGAATCAACAGTTGGCCATTGACCAGGGCATCGAATCGGATCCGTTTGCCATGGCTATTATCCGGTTCATGGAAAATCGCGATCGGTGGGAAGGTTCTCCAACAACGGCACTTCGGGAAATCGGCGCTCATGCCAGCCTGCAGGATACGTACAGTCGAGCATGGCCGGCTGCCAACAAGCTCAAAGAGCGTGTCCGCCGGATCGCGCCAGCACTTCGATCGAGAGGAATAGAGTTTGTGGAGCTGCCGAGGAGCGGGAAGGAACGAAAAATAGCATTCATTCGTGCCCCAGACTATGCAGATACAGGATGAAATAAGTGACGATAGTGACGATCGGTGACGATTTAAAAAAACCACAATCGTCACTTAACAATCCCAATACCGACGCGGGCTGTTAGGTTTCAGTGACGATAGTGACGATACTTTTCTACTTTTATCTAAAGCATATCAAATACTGTACATGGGGTTATGGGCACAGAGATAACGCTAGATAGCTATAGGGCTTGTATCGTCATAACCGTCATAACTGTCACAATCCCAGTAACGACAAGGTTTTTCCCAGTGACAGTTGTGGTTATTAACCGTCACCGGTACCGTCACTAACCTCCAATCATAAAGGCGGTGGACTGTTGAGAAATAAAAATCATTTGCCAGTTCTTCTGGCCATTGAAGACAGACGCGGCTTTTTAAAGGCCTGGTGTCCCTTCTGTCGGAAATTTCACTATCACGGTAAAAGTGCAGGTCATCGTGTGGCACACTGCAAGAATCCAAACAGTCCATTTCACCAATCTGGTTATGTTCTGAGAATTTACAACAGGTGAATCTTTGAAAGATGAATGGCCCGTATCGGAGTTGAGTGCTTGCGGCTGAAAGGGGGTGATCCTAATCAGCAGGCTCCTAATCAAATGGGTTGGTTTCCGTGATGTCGAGTACAAAGAGAAGGCAAAAATTCTTTCGAAAGAAAGGATTCAAACTGAGAGGTTTCTAAAAAAGCGAGCGGTGAAGCAAAACAACAGTTGTAAGGGAGTGCATAAACCATGAAAGTGATAAATGAAAACATTGACAACACTTCGCGCCGCCAGAAAGAAATTATCGAAGATAAACACAAACCGATATCATTTTCGCTGGCGGAAAATGATGTTCACGCCCTTAGAACGGCCATGAGTCACTACGGAATCCCTTATGCGGAGAAAGCGATTCGAAGATTAATCAGTGAGAGAAATCAAATTGAGGAGCTTGTCCTTTCGAAAACCGGCCGACACATGAATCCTGCAGTAATCTATTTTGAGACTGACGAGGCAAATCGACTTGTTTCGGAAGCAGAAAAGCTCGGTCTTCATGTCTCTGAATACATTCGTGGAATTATCTATACGCGCACCCAGCAACTCATTAAGGAACAGGTAGAGAAACGTGAACGAATGGAGCAACGGAGAAAGGAATCTAGAATCATCACGCTTGAGTTGATCATCGACAAGGAACTGAGGGAGAAGTTATATCAAAAGTTCGGCAGGCTGAGCGACGATGAATTACGTGAACATGTGATTTCCGAATGTTACAAATTTTTGGGGGATGTTGAAAGTTAAAAGACACAGTAAGTGTCCATCAACTCGAATGGGGCACAATGTGAAGAATACTGATACGGAAACGAGTGTTTTATTTGCGGGCCATGAATAACGGGCGAACGTTCGGGAGGGGCATCGGGGGATTCCCCCCCCCTCCCCTCAAGGGTCGAAATAGGCCCGCTGGGGACCGGGCGGGCGGCCCCATTTCCAATAGCGCGGGTGTTGGAAAAAAATTATGGAGTGTTGAAGCGATGGCAAGGAGAGTATCAAAAGATACGATCAAGCGGAAAACGATTGAAGAGATGAAGGCTCTCGGAGTGTACAAACCACAATTTAACCGGCTGATCGAAATATATGCGGAGTTGATTCATCAATACACAATACTTTCATGCGAATTTGAGAAAGCCGGTTACCCGTATGAAGCGCCCACCAATCAAGGAGGCATGAAGAGGGCTCCCATTGTCGGAACTCTGGAAGGGCTGCGTAAAGATATATTGGCTTATGCTGATCGGTTGTGCCTCAACCCAAAAGCAATTGGGAACGCATCATTAAAAGACAGAGTCTCTCCGCTCGCAGCAGTATTGCGAGATTTGGAAGCCTGAAACAGGAGGGAGAACATATGAAGACTTTGTGGTATTTGTATGAGCGCGCCATCGAGGCCGCGCCTGCGACGACCAGCGGCCCGAGTACACGGCAAACAACGGCTGCCGGTGGTCAGACTACGAGTGGTCCCAGTAGTCGAACGACTACAGCAGCCGGCGGACAGACTACGAGTGGTCCGAGCAGTATTACGACAACGGGACCGAGCAGCACCACAACTACGTCAGCAGGTGGGGCACTCATTAACACACAAACGGGCGAGGAGATTTGGATGCTTAGAGGGCAGTATGGTATTGATGTGGCCTCTCCGACTGGGGCACACAACCATGGAATTGCACCGGGCACTAAATTATTGATTGAGGGTGGTGGCTCAGTTACCTGGGTTCCGGCGACCAACCATACGCATGGTATAGAAGCTCATTATCATGTGTTCAACATTCCCAACCACACTCATGGCATGGATCATACACATAACATGGACCATACTCATTTTATCGCTCCCCATGTTCACGAAATGGACCATACCCATGAGATTGAGCCGCACACCCATGACATGGACCATACTCACACGATCCCGGCGCACACGCACGATATCCAATTCGGCATATTCGAGGGCCCCACACCAACAGCGGTAACGGTAAAGGTGGACGGAAACATCATTCCTGGACTCGGGACGAGTGCTGAGGAAGTGGATATCATTCCGTATCTTGCAAAAGGACCTGACGGCAAAATTAAACGAGGGGCGTGGCACACCGTCGAAATTACACCCAATTCGCTCGGACGCATTGTGGGATCAGTGTTAACGCAAATATTCGTTCAGAGCAGAGGCGGAGGGAACTTTTGATGACACTGGTTGCAGCCTTTGCAGCGTCTGATTTTGCGCTCATCGTTGCTGATCGGCGCCGTACACAGTTATCAAGCGGTACCTATTTTGATGACGTACGAAAAATTCACCGCATATCTGATAACGTAGCTGTGGGCTTTTCTGGTACGTATGAAGCGACCGGCAGGCCGGGAGAAGTTCGAGGAGTAGCAGAACACATTATAAAAGCAAACCTTATCCAATTTGGAGGATACAAAAGTAAGCGTCAAATAGCCCCCACCTGTCCATCAAATGAGGGCTTGGATAAACTGGTTTATGGTCAGGACATTCGGCAAGTCAGCGGCAATGACGACGACCAGGGCAGCAATTGATCCAACGCTTCCGG
>Ga0207865_100646_pt1 | contig 35163 bp, 31 predicted proteins | sample HigsolmetaAR204D_FD_184836 | JGI IMG/M metagenome (GOLD analysis project Ga0207865, IMG submission 184836) | Ionic liquid and high solid enriched microbial communities from the Joint BioEnergy Institute, USA - AR20-4-D (SPAdes) (version 2) ...
CCGCTCCTCGCTCTGACGGGCTGCGATGCGGGCTCGGCTACATCCGTCCTTCTGGAAAAGAAGATGCTGTCGCATCACACTGGAAATTAGGAAACAACAGCTTTCAAAACATATGATACGAGGGGGAAAGAGGATGAACATTGCCATTACGGGTGGAACCGGATTTATCGGCAGTCATCTGGCCGGCTATTATGCAGGCAATGGAGATGAAGTTTTCGTGATTACGCGTTCCGGGAGACGGGAATCGAAATCCGGTGTCACCTATATTTCATGGCAGGAGGCGGAGAACACTCCCGAACGGTTAGAAGGCGTACAAGCGATTGTCAATTTGGCCGGGGAGTCCATCAATCAGCGCTGGACGCGCGCCGCCAAAGAGCGAATTCTCGGATCGCGGTTGCAGGCAGCAGACAGAGTTGCCCGCCTGGTGGAACAATTGCGGGAAAAACCCGAAGTTGTCGTGAATGCTTCGGGTATATCGATTTACGGAACTTCCGAAACGGACACTTACGATGAAACCAGCCCTCCGCGTGTCGTTGATTTTCTCTCCGGTGTGGTCGAGAAGTGGGAACAGGCGATTGACGGGATTCAAAGTCCGCGGGTGATCAAACTGCGGGTCGGCATCGTTCTCGGCAGGGACGGCGGGGCGTTTCCCAAGATGGCCATTCCTTACAAGCTGGGTGTCGGAGGCAGAGTCGGCAGCGGACGGCAGTGGCTGTCGTGGATTCATATCGAAGATATGGTACGGATGATCGATTTTTGTATCCGCAACCCCCGGATTCGCGGACCCGTCAACGCAACCGCCCCGAATCCGGTGACCTATGAAGAATTCGGGAGAACCTTGGGAAAGATCATGCGCAGACCGCACTATTTTCCCGTTCCCGCCGCGCTCTTGAAACTTGTGTTCGGCGAGCTTTCGGTTCTTTTGCTCGAAGGGCAAAAGGTGATTCCCCGGGCGGTTCTTGAACACGGTTTCGATTTTCGGTATCCGACCATCGAAACGGCGTTGCGCCAGTTGTGCGGACGGGGTTGACAGGGAAAGGGAACCCGGAAAAGGTTCCCTCGCCTGTTCGCCAGACTTTTGCAGCGAGAGCTTTTCTTGCGATGAGGGCAACTTGATTCGCCAATCAATCAATGGCCTGTTCACCCGATGCTGCGATATATTCGTAGGCTGTGACAGCAACGCGCAATTTGGATCAATCGTACCCCGCCTCATTTTGCCGACTCCCGATACAGTTCGGTGAAGTGCTACACCGATTCCGGTCGTCCGCTTAGTAAACCAAGCAATTGTTCACGCCAAGTTTCCCGGACCGCACCGCACTTTGCGGGCCTCCCGCCGGTTACTTTAACCCGCCGCGCCATCCCTCCTGGAATGCGACACCTTCTATCGTTCTTGCCGGGCAAAATCGTCGAACGGTTGAAAGACAAAGGCATCTACGACAATACGCTTATTATTTATACCAGCGACCACGGTGAATATTTGGGATTTCACCATTTGCTGCTCAAGCAAAATTATATGTACGATCCGCTCGTCAAGGTTCCGTTCATCGTCAAATATCCGAACAGTTCCATGGCGGGAACGCGGAATTCTGCGTTGTCAAGCAGCATCGACATCGCCGTTATGCTTGCTAACATCGCCGGGGTCGGGCCCCGGAATGATCTTCTCGATCAAGATCTGTCCGTTCCGGCCGAAACGCGCCCATTTGTGTTCGCTGAAAACGCGCAGGGACAACAATATAATGGTTCGTTCCCCGTTCAAGCTGATTTATTGCCGCGACGATGCCAAATCGTTGTTTTTCGATTTGCGGAACGATCTTCCGGAGATGAACAACCTGTATCGTGATCCGCAATATCAGGACGAGATAAAGCGGTATAAAGAGGCATTGTGCCAGATGATGTTGTTTGATGCGCCGTCGCCTGTCTTTCTGGATGAAGATGCGGCGCAAACGGAAGCTTCCAATGTACCGGAAGCGGGCTTTGTGGACCGCTTTGAGCAGTGGATCCGGGAACAAATGAGCCGTTCATTGAAACGAAAGGAATGTTAGCCGCGAAATCGAGAAGGGAAAGACGAGCTGGACCGTGTCGGTCCTGGTATCGGCAGCTTCGGCGTGAATCCGGGGCCGATAACACCTTTTAATTTACAGATTTTCCTTTTTTGCTGATGGTGACAGTATAAGACCCGCGACCACTCAATTCTTCGACGAATTTTTCGATTTTTACTTCTCTTCCGTCCAACAACATCGGCTTATCAAAGTATTCCGATATATCTCTCGTACCGCTCAACCCGTCATTCATAATGGTGAACAAGGTATGATAATCGTTCGGAAGATAGAACTTAAACAGTTCCCTTGCAACATAAGGAATTTTATTCGCAGGATCTTCTCCTGTTTTGTCGCCGTACCATGCAAAAAAGGTAATTTCGGCAATGTGGTTGTCTTTTCCGCCATCGACCAGTATCACGGACAAATCAAGCAGCAAGCTGTCGTACGGATTATAGGCAAATCCATTAATAAAGCCTAATTCCCGTTCCAAAATATTCCTATTTTTTTGTTTATCGTCTGTCGCAACAGATTTGATTTCCGGCGGAATCCAACGTGCCGGCGGCTTAAAAGGCAGATCGTACTCGACACCTGCGGGAATGTCCGGCAACAAGTTTGGATCGGCATACCTATTCGAGCGTACGTGAAGTTCCCTGCCGTTATCCACTAAGTGTTTGATGAATTGCAACGCTTCCGCCCGCGTCAAGTAGGCATTCGGGTTAAAGCTTTTCATCGTCACTTTCGAATTCGAAGGGTCGGTGCCCCCGGCAAGCCCATTAGCCAACAAGTAGCGGATCGCATCACTGCGGTTTTCATAAACGAGTCCTTGCGTTGCCGTAAGCAGGACTGCCGCATCAGAACGTCGGAGATAGCGACCCCAATATTCTTTGCCTTTGACTGGATAATTCATTTCTTCCGCAAATCGATAAAACCAGTAGTACGAGTTGTCGTGTGCGCCGACATCCGGACGGAACGCGCGGATTAGCATGGTTACAAATTCGGCTTCCGTCACTTCTTTGTTCGGACGAAACGTACCGTCTTCATATCCGTTTGCAATCCCCCGCTTCGCAGCCCAGGTGATCGTATCTTTCCCCCAATGCCCTTCAATATCGGAAAAACGGATAATCTCTTCTTCCGGCACAAACGCCCCCGGCAAGCGGCCGACAAAAACATAATGGGTTTCGCCGTGCTTTTCAATGGCCACCGGATAACGGAGTGTGTTTTCAAAAAAATAAACGGGGACATAAAGCAATTTCTTTTCCTTTTCGATTTCTACAAACGGGTTGATCGCTGCGGGAACTTCGTTTCCATCGGTGACCTCCACGGCAAGCGGAGCATCCATATTGTTGACCTTTGCGACAGACATACTCGTCCCGACATAGATTTTTTTGTCATCCTTTGAAATGAGAGCAAAGATCGGCTCCAATTGCCACGAGAAATTGTCACCCATCCTTTCAACCACCTGTTGGACGGGCAGGAACCAGACGTTGTCCTTGAACATCGCCCGTTGTTCCACTTTCGTTCCATTTATGTAGAGCACCGCAGAGGCTGGACTGTCCTCTTCCGCTTTTACGATTCCCGACAAAAGGCCAATGCTCAGTGATGCCATCAGCAGCACGGCCAAAAAGGTTCTTATGATCGGATTGCTGCGTTTGAACATAAAATCCTCCTGTTCATTTCACCTAGCCATACCTTGAAAAAGTGAAGCAGTATAATTCATCCATATCTCTTAAATGAATGACTTTTGAAGAAATGGATTCCGTTTAATCTCACCTTGGCGCCCCGACTGTTTTCCAGATGAAATTATCCTAGCAAGGACTTCTAAATTCACCGTTTGCTCCTGCCTTCCTTTGGCTTCTGGCATACAGAGACGTGCAAAAATACTTCCGGCATTCAGAGTGCATGGGAAATGCCTTCCCGTTTGTCGGAAAGCCTGACTCATCCAACGCTGGATATTCCCGCTTGCGATTCTACTTGAGATTTTCTCGTACATCCAAGCCTACGCACCATTCTGTAAGCCCTCAAAATTGTGTGTTTCGCTCCCTAATCGCATGCACTCACTCGCCGGGCAAAGTGTTACCCCGGCGTGTACACTCCCGTGTTTTGTAACCTCAGGTGCTCACTCTAATGATTTCGGAATCACAACCGAGCTACCCGACCACTTTCACCGCATTCTCCTTCACCTGATTAATCATCTCCACAAGCCGCTTTTGCCTGGCGCTGTCGAACAGCTTGAAGATACTTTGCGGTTTGTCGAAGGGCGGTTTGGTCAGTTCGGCGACGTTGTCGATATAGCCGTTCTGCACGATGTAATCGATCACTTTCCTGACAAACACAATCTGCGTCTGGGTGAGCGACTGGTCGTTGATAAATTCGGAGAAAGCTTCAAGCGCCGCATCGTAATCCATTTTGGCGATTTTCCGCACCAGCAAACCGAACGGCGTGTCCTTGAACTCGCGCTTGTAGTCTTCCGCCGTGCCCAACTCCCCGGTGAAAATCCGCTCCAGGCTTTCGTAATCCGCCGCGGTCAGCGGAATATTGTGACGCAGCTTATGAATGGCCAAATGATCTTTGTGTTCCTCGATATAGCGGTTGACCTTCAGCTTGTAATCCTCGAAATTGTAAGCCTGGTCCATCGCCACGCCTTCTCTGATCTGCAGGACTTCGTCACTCAGGTTGGTGTACACAATCGTTCTGCCGTTTCCCTCATCGACGATAAATTTGATCAGATCCCGCAGTTCAACCCGGATTTTCTCCATATCGAGCAGACTTGCATCCTGCCAGAACGACTCCGATTGCACCGTACGGATCAGCTCCAGCTTCTGCTTCACTTGCGGAATCGTGGCCCGTTTCGCCAGATCCTCGCAAATATCGCCAAGCTCTTTCCGGTTTCTTTTGAACTGCGGCGTCCCTTCCAGCATCCCCAGCATAAGGCCGTACATCAGGTTATCAAACCGTTTGGCGTACTCGTCAGTTTCCTCCATATAAACGAGGGGAGAAAGATGTTCGATCAGATTCTGTTTGTCCGTGTCCATCAGGCTGACGAAAGCTTCTTTATGCTTGTATTTCTCCACGTATTCCAGCTTCAATTTGACCGATACGAGTTCCGGATTCAGTTGCCGGATCTGATGCGTCACCGTATCTACCAGTCCGGCGCGCCACTCTTGGTACGGCTCGTCGGAAAACTCCGCGTGCTGCAAGTGGACAATCAACCGGATGCGTTTGGCAAAAATCGCTTCCGTTAAGCCGGGGGCCCCTCCGCCTTCCAACCCTTCTTTATGCAGCCGGAAAAACTCGAAATTCCCCAAATAGTCAAATATGTAAAAACGCTCCTTATCCTGTCCGGGGCCGAACAAATTCCTGCAAGTTCGCGTTCCCCGCCCGATCACCTGCCAGAACTTCGCCTTGGAACGTACACGTTTGAAGAACACGAGATTCACGATCTCCGGCACATCGATGCCGGTATCCATCATATCCACCGAAACGGCGATATGGGGTTCCTTGTCCGGCACTTTAAAATCGTTGATGACTGTAAGCGCATAGTTGTCATCGTAGGTCACCCGCCTGGCAAAATGGCCTTTATGCTGCGGATACAGCTTGTTGAACCGCTCGACGATATACTCCGCATGCCGTTTGTTCTGGGCGAAAATGATCGTTTTGCCGATCCGGTCACCGCCCGCCACTTTGATGCCTTTGGTCATGAGGTCTTCAAGGACCATATCGACGGTCGACTGGTTGAAAATGATCTCGTTCAGCTCCGGCGCCGGAATCTCATCCGGCATATTGCCGTCTTCGTCGGTGAAATCCTCTTCGTAACGTTCTTTGTCCTCCTCGGACAACTCATCATAAGTTATACCATGCTCCAAAAATTTCGTTGTCACTTCAATGTTGTAATAGGGGACCAGGACATGGTCTTTTTCCACGGCGGTTTCGTATTCGTAGGCGTAAGTGGGCACGCCGTTTTCCATTTCAAAAAATTCGTAGGTGTTGCGGTCCACATCGGTTTTGGGCGTTGCCGTCAGGCCCACGAGGATCGCGTCAAAATATTCGAAAATGGCGCGGTACTTTTTGAAAATGCTGCGATGGGCTTCGTCGATGATAATAAGATCAAAATGGGCCGGGGTAAACAGCCGCCTTCCGTCCTCGCTCTTCGCCGTATCGATCGCATTCAGCATCGTCGGGTAGGTGGAAAACACAATGCGCGCCGATTTGTCGTCCTTGTTGTCCAACAGGTTGCAGAGCGACATATCCGGCAGATAGTTTTTGAAGCTGTCTTTCGCCTGTTTGACGAGCGCAATCCGGTCGGCGAGGAACAGCACATTGGTGATGTACCCGCCGCGGGACAATACGTCCGTCAGGCTCGCCGCCGTGCGCGTTTTTCCCGTGCCGGTCGCCATGACCAGGAGTGCCTTCCGGTGTCCCGCTTCGATATGTTCGCATACCGCACGGACCGCTTCTTTTTGGTAATACCGGTCGGTGATTTTGTCGTCAATGGGGATCCTGGTGAGCGGCTTGCGTTCCTTGCGGCGCTGCATCAGTTTTTCCAGATCGGACTTGGAGAACATGCCGCTGACTTTACGCTGCGGAGACGTGACATCATCCCAGAAGTACGTTTCAAACCCGTTCGTAATGAACATCATCGGACGGCGGCCCGTCATCCGTTCCAGGCAGTCCGCATACAGCTTGGCTTGCTGGGTGCCGATTTTCGGATCTTTGGATGCGCGTTTTGCTTCAATCACTGCCAGCGGAAGACCGTCTTTGCCGTACAGGACATAGTCCGCGTAGCCCGTTCCTTCGGCATTGGGCATGCCGACAAGCGGAACTTCCTCGAGAACGTCTTCGCCGAATGTCCAGCCGAGCAGCTTCAGATCGACGTCGATGTATTTCTTGCGGGCCATAAACTCCGACAGATCCGCCGGAGTGAAGCTGCGTTCTTCCTGGTGCTTCGCCTTGCCAGCCGTCAGCTGTTCGCTCATCGCCGCGATTTGCGCGCGCAGCGCCTCGATTTCCGCTTCCTTTTGCTGCAGCAGGCTGTTTTGCTGTCTGATCTTTTCTTCGTCCAGAGTGACCGTTTCAGCGGGGATCAGGGATTCATCAAAGGTTCGTTCTTCGTAATTGGACCCGTAGCAGTAGTCCAGCCATTGAATGAACTCGAACAGGGCCGCAAGCGACAACACCGCCTCGCTGTGGTCGATGGCCTTGTCCGTATGAACGGCCAGATTCCCCAGTTTGATAATGTAGGGGAGTTTCTTCCATGTCTGGCTGTCCACTGCAAACCGGAAAGAAGGCTCATGGATGAGCGATTGCAAGTTGTCCTTATAGGGCATACGAATCGTGTTGTCGGCGGAATACACCCATTTGACCGCCAGTTCCAGTGCCTTCCGGCATCCGACTGCCGCCATGGCAGGCGAGGTGGCGAGCACCCGCTCCGCTTCGATGCAGGCGGCGGCAAACAGCGCATATTCCGGTTGTCCCCGCAAGAAATCAAAATTTGCGGCCATCGCATTCACCTTGCCAAATTTCTGTAATGTGGTATGATTAAAGTAAAATAAATCAGTCATATAATTGTAATGACCGCGGATGCGGGAACATCCACGGTCATGCAATAGATTGCCTCAAGGGCGATCGGCTAAGGAACTCAGAAGTGGACCTCCTGTGTCCAAAGCTCAAGGGAGGTCTACTTCTTTATTAAGAAGGACAGCAGCGTGGCTACTAACAATCCAAACATAATCATTAGACTTAGCGCCTCATACACTGTCATGGCATCACCTCCTTGTCAGGAGATGAGCCGACCGCCCTTGAGAGCCGATCTTCTATTGCAAGACGATTATACCATAATTTAGTAGTTTGTGGGACGATCTTCCCAATTCAATCAAAATATTGGCTCATCAGGCTGTCGAATAACGTCTGCGTCTCGTCAATGGTTTTCCTGACGAGCGCTTTTTGTTCTTCGATTTTAGCGACGATGTCGGCGAATTGGTTTTGGAGTTCGATGGGTGGGATATAGATTTCAATATTACTAAATTCTTTAGCGTTAATATTAGCCATCCCAATTATATTTTTGGCCATTTTGTAAAGTAGTTTTTTACCGTAAGATGAATTTAGGAAGGCTGAAATAAATTCACTATTTCCATTTTCATTTGGCACTAATCGGACTAAATAACCAGCAAAAGCCATCGGTGAATCTTCTCTAAAAACAGCAGTTTTTCCAACAAGTTCTCTGCTATTTGTTCGGTTAAATAATAAATCTCCTTTATAAACAAGATACTTTTCTTTATCTGAATCACTTAAATCAATATACTTTAAATCAGAAAGATCTAGTTCGCCTTGGTATGTAATGTTGTTCATCCTTAATATTGGGTATGATAACTTGTCTGTCGAAGCCTTCTGGCTTGTTCCATAAGAAATAGAGGCAGCTAGATCTTTTATCTTCCCTTTTTTCCAGCCCTTCTCATTAACAACCGGATCCCCAAACATATCATAAAAGACAGACTTGATAAGTTGATCCAACTCGGCAAGCTGCTGCTTGCGCAGGGCAAGAAGTTCTGCGGCTGTGTCTAAGGTTTTGGCGATTTGTTTTTGTGTTTCTAAGGGTGGGAGAGGGATTTTGATGTTTTCTACTATAGATTTAGATATTTCTTTGAACGTAGCCCCTCTTCCGAGAGAATTCAAGTATTCTGTCTTTCCTTTTAAATACCAGAATAAATACTTGTTAAATAGCTTGTCAGAACATACTAAATTCTTAAATCCTTGATTACAATACATTTCTGTACCGACAATAGCTACTTTTCCAATTGGTGCGCGCGAAGTCAGTAAAACTGTGCCTTTTGGTAATAGAGATAAATTTGTATCATTAATTGCTTTTTCTGTAATTTTCCTTTGAGTATGATAAATAACAAATGTAGTATCATCCAATTCTGCAGGTGTGACCCAATTAAATTTCCCATCCCAATATTCCTTTACTGTAGTTTTTGGAGTAGAACCAGAAATAACTTTTGCAACATCCCCCAACCTAACCTTTTCCCATTTACTCACCGATAAGCCCCCTTAATTCCTGCATCTTCGCATCAATGTCAAGGTTCAACTGTTCAAGGCGGTCCAGGATCACTGCTGGCGGATCGTAATTGACCTTTTCGTACACCACTTCTTTGTAACGGTTAATCGACAGATCATAGTCGTTCGCCACGATGGCGGACTTGTCCACAAAGAAGCTCTGATCCGTGGGTTTGCGGCCCGTTTCTCCCTCCAGGTTGCGGAACCGGGCGAGGATATCGGGAATATCGTTCTTTTCTATTGGCGTCCGTTTGTCGTCCAGGGAAAAACCGTCGGCTTTCATATCGTAAAACCAGACTTTCTCCGTGCCCCCTGCGCCGGTTTTGGTAAACACCAGAACCGCCGTGCTTACGCCCGCATACGGTTTGAACACGCCGCTCGGCATGGAAATCACGGCTTGCAGCTGGTGATTCTCCACCAGTTCCTTGCGCAGCGCCTTATGTGCCTTCGTCGTTCCGAACAGCACCCCGTCTGGCACGATGCAGGCGCAGCGCCCGCCCTTGCGCAGCATGCGCAAAAACAGCGCCACGAACAGAAGCTCCGTCTTCTTGGTATTGCAGACGGTTTTCAGATTGTCGTGAATGCTTTCGGCGTCAATCGTCCCGGTAAACGGGGGATTGGCCAGGATAATGTCAAATTCCGACGAAATGTTGTTCTGCTTCGACACACTGTCCACATAGTCAATCCGGGGCTCCGTGATCGAATGCAGCATCAGGTTCATCGCGGAAATGCGCAGCATCGTTCGGTCGGTATCAAAACCGGTAAACATCGTGCTGTTAAAATGTTCCCACTGCCCGCCGGTCATTTCGGCTTCGTATGTTTCGCGGACATACTTGGCTGCCGAGATCAGAAATCCCGCTGTGCCGCAAGCCGGGTCGCAAATTTTGTCATCCGGGGTGGGGGACACAAGACGCACCATCATGTCACGGATATGTTGGGGCGTTCGGAACTGGCCGTTCTGCCCGGCGGTGGACAGCTTGCTCAGCATGTATTCGTACAGATCTCCCTGCATGTCCATGTCTTTGATGTCATGCTCGTACAATTCGTCCAACCCGGTAATGATTTTCTGCAAGATCTGCGGGGTCGGGATCAGAAAGATCGCATCTTCCATATAGCGGGAAAAGGCGGTCTTGTGATTCCCATTCATGGACTTGATAAAAGGAAACACTTTATCCTTGACGATATCGAAAATGAGGCGAGGATCTTTCGTTTTGAATTGGCTCCAGCGCATCATCTGGCCTTCTTCGTCCTGCGGGAAAATTTTCGGCACCGGTCCGCCGCCGAGCGCTTCCACTCTTTCGTTTTCCAGTTCCTTTTCGTCCAGCGAACGGATAAACATCAGATAGGTAAGCTGCTCAATGACCGTCAGCGGATTGGTAATCCCGCCGGCCCACATATCGGTCCAGATTTTATCGACTTTGTTGCGAATTTCACCTGTCAACATGGATGTTAGCCCTGCCTTCCGTTTACTCTGAGTTAGTCCATCAGACTTATTCCACGTATCGTTGGAAATATCCTTTTTTCGACATTCCTCACCCATTATACAACGCAAAATTGACAATAAAATGTCAGCGAATATTTGTTCTGCCTGAAACAAATCAACAAACTTAAATCTTCACGAATATGGAAATGAATTTGAGCCGAAAGCGAAAGAGCCTGTTCCCGGATCGGCGGATTTATGTTTTATTGCCAAGACGCCTATTTCTGAAGTTCAACGCTTTTTGGTGTCCAAGGGAGTAGAGATTGAGGAAGGGCCTGTTCACAGAACGGGAGCCTTGGGACAAATTGTGTCCATATATATTAGAGATCCTGATCAAAACCTGATTGAACGATCCAATTATGTCGGCGATGTTGAACCATGATCTGCGGGAAGATGGGCTAACGATGGACGATCATACTGCGGGGGAGGGAGAATATCAAAGAAAAAACTGCGGAGTTTTCCGCAGCTTCGGGATGTTGAAACTACAATTGTTAATATATGGAAATTTACCCGGAAACCTGTTTGCTTTTTTGCTGCGTCGCCGCATGTTTTGCATTCACTTGGATCAGCAGGTTCACCGTAAACAAGAGGACGCCGATCACCACAAGCAGGGAACTGACGATGGTTACCGGCAAAAAAGCTTCGCTGACCGTAAGCTGCAAGGCGATCGATCCTTGCATGACGGGAACGAAAAGATTGTGCAGCCAGAAATGGATTTTGGCCAACACGGTTTCCGCGGCGCGCGGGTAGAAATGGTAGATCAGGCCGAACGCCGCCATCGAAAGCCAGCCAAGCAGGTTAATGTGGGCATGGACCGAGGTCAGGGTAAAATCATGGATAATGCCCATCGTCATGCCCAACACTACGCCAATGCTCAAATATACCGCCGCAATCCTCAAAAACCACACCGCCAATGAATATTCCTCCTTTGTACGTGTTGAGATAAAGCATGTTCCTGGTTACGTGCTGAAGTAAATCATGTTCCAAGATACCGTACCGCACCGTTTGCGGGTGTTGACGAAATCGTTTTCTCTGCGCTACATTTTATCAACTTTGGCTTGCAAATTTTTTACAACAGGACTTCAACCCGGCTCCTTAGCCCAATGAATATGCTCGTCCGTTCATCTCCAAATGACATATGCTCATCTGAAATATGCTCATCCGTTCTTCATTCATTTAAACATTTTTGCAGAAACATTAATTTTTGCGGAAACATTTTTGGAGTAAATCTTTACAGCAAAAATGTTGGAGTGAGAGCAAAATATGCAAAGCCGTCATGCAGGAAAGCAAGAAGCGTTTAGACTTGTCTGCAATTATTGTAGTACGATAAACATATATGACCAGAGAGGGTGGTATGATGGGCAAAGAAGTAGGTTACGGCATTCTCGGTTTGGGCATTGGCAAAACCCATGTGCGGGCTGCCGTGAAGGCTCAAGGATGCAAATTTGTGGCGATTTGCGATCAGAACGAACAACTGCTCCACAGTGTCGGCGATGAATTTCAGATTGATCCGAAATACCGGTATACCCGATATGCCGACATGCTGAGCAATCCGGACATCGATGTCGTCAGCATTTGCACTCCGAGCGGCATGCATCGCGATCATGCGGTCGAAGCGCTGAGAGCCGGAAAACACGTATTGGTGGAAAAACCGCTGGAAATTACGATAGAAAAAATTCACGACATTTTGCGGGCGGGAGAAGAAGCGGGCAAATTTGTGGGTTGCATCTTTCAGAACCGTCTGTCGCCGGGCAACCGGAAAATTAAAGAAACGGTCGACAGCGGACGGCTCGGCAAACTGATCACCGCCAATTTCCATGTGAAATGGTACCGCACGGACGAATACTACGCCCGCAACGGAGGATGGCGGGGCACCTGGGCGATGGACGGGGGCGGAGCGATCATGAACCAATCGGTCCATACGGTCGACTTAATGCAATGGTTCATGGGTCCGGTTAAAAGCGTTTTCGCCAAAGCGGGAGCGTTTAACCACAAGATTGAGACGGAGGACACGGCGGTGGCGGTCGTCACCTTTGAGAATGGAGCGATCGGCACGCTGATCGGCACCACCTGCGCTTATCCCGGTCTGGAAGTGTGCGTGCAAATTCACGGATCCAAAGGATCGATTTACGCCAACAATGCCAATATCGAGGTGTACAAGCTGGCCGACGATCCGGATGGCACGGAGGAAGCCCGGGTACTGGCCGAATTCGGCAAACGGGAACAAAAATCGGGCGGCGCGGATCCGATGGCCATATCCACGACAGGACATGCCGGGCAAATCCAGGATATGATTTTTGCTGTGCGTGACAACCGTCCTCCGATGATTGAAGGCAAGGAAGGTCTGCCGGCTGTGGAAATCATTCTGGCTTTGTACGAATCGGCGCGCACCGGCAAAGAAGTTTTTCTCCGTTAACTTATCACGAGGGGATGATATTTCAAGATGACAAAATTTGGTTGTTGTCTGGCAACCGCATCCTTTGTGCCGCAGGTAGACAAACATAACGTAAAGCCGGACGATCCGCTGGTACAATTGAAGGATGGTTTGGCGCTCCTGGCCGGTCACGGTTACGATTTTGCCGAACTGACGGTCGGCGCTTTGACCGGATTGACGGAAGAACAGTTTGAGCAGGCGAAGCGGATCATCGCCGAATCAGGCTTGCCGGTACCGGTGCTGAACAGTTTTATTCCCCCGCGGATCAAACTGACCGGTCCGCAGGTGTCCATGGAGGAAATCCGTTCGTATGTGGAACTGGCGATGTCCAGAGTCAGCGCGGTCGGGGCGCGGATGATCATTTTCGGCAGCGGCGGCGCCAGATCGTATCCGGAAGGGTTTCCCAAGGATCAGGCGATGGAACAGATCGGGGCGTTTTTGACACTTTGCGATGAGATTGCAGAAAAGTACGGCATTACGGTCGCCATCGAACCTTTAAACCGCGGCGAAAGCAATGTGATCAATACGGTGGAAGAGGCGCTGGAATTGGCTTTGCGGCTCCGGTTGCCTCGCATCAAGGTATTGGCCGATTCGTACCACATGTTGCTGGAGGAAGAAAAGCTGGAGATGTTACATGCCGCCGTGAAGGAAAGGATGCTCGCCCATGTGCATATCGCCGACCGCGACCGCGTGTTTCCCGGATTGCCGGCGGAACGGGGCATGGATTTTCCCGCTTTCTTCAGGACATTGCACGAAGCGGGGTACGAAGGGCTCATTTCCGCGGAATGCCGCGCGGACGGCTTTGCCGAAAACAGCAAAACATCGTTGGATTATGTGCGGAGCGTCTGGAAGGACATTCGCAAGCCATGAACGGCCTTCGAACGAGTGTCCTTCGGGAATCGTTGCCGCATTATGGGTTCGGTCTCAGTGATATCCGTCTAAAATAACCGTTGGCTGGAGGTTTTGGAGGAATGCCATCAGTAAACACGTTCCAATTAAAGGTAGATGCCGGACGGCACGAGCGCATAAATTGCCCGGTAAGTTACAACCTGCATCAAGCGGAGGCCGATTTGTTGGGAGGGCCGGGCCCGGTTGCGATGAAAGATGAGGCGGGAAGGGAGATTCCCGCACAAATCAGGCGGGGGCCGAAAGGGTATGTGTTGCATTTTATCATTGACCGGTTGCAGGCGGGAACGGACAAAACTTTCACGGTTGCGCCGGGAACAGGGGATTCCGCTCGCGGAACGGTGAAACTGGCCGAAGAGAATGGCCGGTTACAAGTCACCATTAACGGAGAATATTTCACCACCTATGTATATGACCGGTCCGTAGCCAAACCGTATCTCGGGCCCATCGCCGGTCCTTACGGGAAAAGCTATACCCGCCTCGATTTCGAAACGAAGGAACATCCGCACCACCGTTCGTTATGGCTAGCCATAGGGGACGTAAACGGAATCGATATGTGGAACGAGCCGGAGGGCCGTTACGGCAAACAGCTTCATCAGCAATTTGAGGAACTGACGAGCGGGCCGGCATGTGTGGTGTTCACGGCACGAAACGTCTGGGCAAGCTTCAATGAAAAACCGCAAATCGACGAAACCCGTACCATTACGATTTACAACACGCCTGCCAACGGACGGATCGTCGACGTGGAAGTGGTGTTTGAAGCCAATTACGGGCAAGTGGAGTTTGGCGCGACCAAAGAAGCCGGGCCCCTCGGCATTCGCGTCGCCGAATCGATGAAAGCGGCCAACGGCGGCACGATCATCAACTCTTACGGTTCTGTCGGGGAAGAAGAGTGTTGGGGACAAAAAGCGGAGTGGTGCGATTATTACGGACCTGTGGACGGCCATACGCTTGGGATCGCCGCGTTTGACCATCCGCAAAATGAACATTATCCGACTTATTGGCACATACGCAATTACGGTCTTCATGCCGCCAACAATTTTTATTTTGTCGGCGGGAAGCTGTTGAAACCGGGCGATAAAGCGTTCTTCCGGTACCGGGTATTTTTCCATGAAGGCGACACGAATCAGGCCAAAGTGGCCGACCGCTATCAGGATTATATTCATCCGCCCAAAGCCGAAAAGGTGTAAGCAAAGCAAGCGGACGCATTGTGTGTGTTCGTTTCAGACTTTCAACAAAGTCCTCATCATCAAGGGATGGAGAACCGTTCGAAAAGATCTGGCGGCCGACTTTGACACCGGGAAATCTCCGCAAAGTCTATTCTTGATTTCCTGGTGTCAACGGAGGTGAAGAACGGATCTCCATCCTTTTACCAATATTTCACTTTGTCTGCAACCTGAAGCGGACATATGGCGTGTCCGCTATTTCTTCGTCTTGAAACGGTCAAACAAAAGCGGGGGAAAGCGGTCATCATGACCTTTGCAAGGCACGTACGGTTTTTAGTTGCGGCTCGATGAGGGAAAACCGGTCCAGACAATGATCGGCGATCATTTCCAAATCGTTCACGCTTTGAACGTCGCTGCGGTTCCGGTGAAGAATGTTCATCAGCCAGTTCGTCAAATTTTCCAGATGACGCCGGTACGAATAATAACGCAGCAAATCGATGTTCAGGGACACCGGGCGGCCCAATTCGCGGGTGTATACGGAGAGAAAGATATCGAACGATTCCCCGGTCAATTTGAACAGATCCCGTTCGCGCGGGGCGAATATCGCCGTTTCCCAATCGACGAAATGCAATCGGCCTTCATGTTCGATCATATTTCCTCCCCAAATGTCGCCATGGCACAATACGGTCTCAAAAGGTTTTTCCGACAATTTTACCCGCAACTTGCGGACGAGTTCGAGATAGTCTATGATTTGCTCCCGCCGCGGCAATACAAGCCGTTTCAGTTCTTTTACCCCAAAACGGTGCGCATCATCCGCTTTTGACAATTGGTCCAGACAAGCAATCAACTGCGGTTCAAAGGAAAGGTCAAAAGTTTCTTTCCTCGCGCCGTTTTGGGCCGGTTGAACGGACAAACTGTGCAGCCTGGCCACGAACGTGGCGATTTGTTCCACAATATGCGCCGGGAAAGGATAAGCGTCCGCCAAGGTCGGGCCTTCAATGTACGGATACAATACCAGCAGGATGCGGTTGTTGAGCGTTGCGTATAGCGATCCTTGCTTGCCGCGGATGGGTGCGACGATTTGCTGCAGTTTTTCATTGTGGGCTAATTGCCAGGTGAGCGGCAAATAAAAATCCAGATGTTTGATACTTCGCTGCTGCGTTACCGCATCAAACAGTTTCAGAAAATACCGCTCTCCGTTCGCGCCGTCGATCCGGTAAGCGTAGGCCGAATCCCCCATGGGAATAAACGTCAGATGTTCCGCTGCGATCCGGTAATGTTCCGCCACGGCGGCCAACAAGACCGTATCGTCTATGTCATGCTTTACTTTCATCTTGTCCCCCTGCCTTTTTTCTTTTTTATTGCGGTTTCTGTCAGGCCCGTTCACGTTTTTTTGTTTGCGCTTTATAATTTGTAGTTGAGTAGAGGAAGGCAACATTTCGCGAAACAGGAAACTCAAAACAAGGGAGCTCGGCGGCCCTTCCGATGTGCCGGAGTGGTGAATCGACGGCATCAATTTGTACATATGCATTGATTTATGAAGCGATTCCATTTACACTTAATGGAATAGGAGAATGGAAAGGAAAGGGATGAAGATTCATGTCGTTGAGCAAAGAAAATACGGTGATCGGATTTATCGGTACCGGGGTGATGGGAAAAAGCATGGCATCGCATCTGCTTCGGGCCGGTTATCGTGTTCTGGTACATAGCAGGACGAAAGCGAAAACGGAGCCGCTTATTCAGTCGGGCGCCGTCTGGAAAGATACGGTAGGCGACCTGGCCGCCGAAGCCGACGTCATCATTACGATGGTCGGTTATCCGAAAGATGTGGAAGAAATCTATTTGGGAGAAAACGGTATCGTACACAGGGCGAAACCGGGTTCCTACCTGATTGACATGACCACTTCCTCACCCGTCCTGGCGCAAAAAATTTATGAAGAGGCCAAGAAGAAAGGTTTGCACGCCCTGGATGCGCCCGTATCCGGCGGTGATATCGGGGCCCGGGAAGCCCGTTTGGCGATTATGGTCGGCGGCGATGAGGAAGATTTTAACGCGGTATTGCCGATATTGTCGCTCATGGGCAAGAATATTATCCGGCAAGGGAAAGCCGGCGCCGGGCAACACACGAAAATGTGCAACCAGATCGCGATCGCTTCGAACATGATGGGCGTTATGGAAGCGATCGTATATGCGGAGAAGGCCGGCCTTGATCCGGCGAACGTGTTAAAAAGCATTGAAACCGGCGCAGCGGGAAGCTGGTCGTTGTCCAACCTGGCTCCGCGCGTCATTCGCGGCGATTTTGCTCCCGGATTTTATATCAAACATTTTATTAAAGATATGAACATTGCGCTGCAGGCCGCCAAAGAAATGGGAATTGCGACGCCCGGACTCGAATTGGCCAAATCGCTCTATGAGGAGCTGGAGAAGCGCGGCGAAGGCGACAGCGGCACCCAGGCATTGTACAAATGGTATGTGCAAAAGGCGGAGAAAGAAGTCTCGCATTGAGGCCGTCGATTCAGACAATCGGCAGCCTCGCAACCCTCGTTATCATACCATCGCAACATTGGATTTGGCTCTTGTCGGCGAAACCCCGCTATGATAATATATACCATATTAGCCGGAAGGGCTTCTAGGGATCCGACGGGATGACCGGTTGAACCGAGCGAAGCCAGGCGCGCAAAGGAGCGCGCCACACCGTGAAGGGATAAAAGACCTTCGGCAAGTTCCGCTTTGATCGCGAACTGGCCGGAGGTCTTTGTTTATTTAACATCATGAAGCGGTAAAAGGTTGTTTGGCGGTTGGAGGTGAAGAAAGAAGATGGCGGCCATAGAAATAAGCGGGCTGTCCAAAACGTTTCTCGTGAAAAATAAAAAACCCGGTTTGCGGGGAAGCATTCAGTCGCTTTTCAAACCGCAGTTTACGCGAAAAGTTGCGGTCCGTTCCATCGATTTTCAGGTGGATCAGGGAGAAACGGTCGCTTTTCTCGGGCCGAACGGAGCCGGAAAATCGACAACGATCAAAATGCTTACCGGCATTCTCCATCCGTCTGAAGGCAGGGCGGAAGTTCTGGGATTTTGTCCCTGGAAAGACCGCAAACATCTTGCCTATCATATCGGGGCGGTATTCGGCCAAAAGTCGCAATTGTGGTACCATCTGCCCCCGACGGATACGTTCGAGCTGATGAGCCGCATCTATGAGCTGAAACGCGGCGAATATATGGCGCGCCGGAACGAGCTTGTGCGGCGTTTCGGGCTTGAGCCGTACATGAATACGCCGGTGCGCAAGCTTTCTCTTGGCGAACGGATGCGCTGCGAGATTGCGGCGTCGTTGTTGCACCGTCCGCGCATTTTGTTCCTTGACGAACCGACCATCGGGCTGGATGTGGTCGTGAAACAGCAAATTCGCCAACTGATCCGTGAAATGAACCGCGAGGAGGGAATGACCGTATTTCTCACCTCCCATGATCCGGGAGACATCGAACAGCTTTGCAACAGGGCCATCGTGATCAATCACGGACAAATGATACTTGATGATACCGTCGCAAACATGAAACGCGAATATTTGACCTACAAGACCATCGAACTGAAGCTTGCAGAGGAAGCGAAGGACGTTTCGCTGCACGGCGTGAAGGTGTTGGCGCAACACGAGTGCACGTTGAGGCTGTCTGTGAACACCTCGTTGACGACGATCGAAAAGACTTTGAGCGATATGTTGCGGCGATTTCGCATTCGCGATGTGACGATCGAGGATCCGCCTATGGAGGAAATCATCGCCCGCATTTACGCAAAGTCCGCCGTGCATAAACAATCTGGCGTTTTAACGGGCAAGTAGGAAGACGGATCAGAAATACGGCACATTTTGTCCAAGAGGTGAAGGTCCATGCATGGTGTCCGGCAGAGGTCCACAGAAGGGGGAAGACGGGGCTCCCGTCTGGCGAAGCTGCTCAAATACGCTGCGGTCGGCAAAGTGACCATCCGCAACCATCTGGCCTACGTGACGGATTTTTTCATCCGTTCGATATTTTTAATCATCATCCTGTATATTTTTATTCAACTCTGGAATACGACTTTCCGCGGAGAAGGAACAGAGTTGATCGCCGGTTACAGTTTTGAGCAGATTATATGGTATTTGATTTTCGCCGAGTCGTTCGTTATCGCTTGTCCCAGCCTTTCCACGAAAATCGAGGAAGAGGTCAAAAGCGGCGATATCGGCTATAAGCTTGCCCGTCCGGTCAGTTATTTGTGGTTTCATTATGCGGGCTATATGAGCGAAGTTTTCATCCGTATGCCGATCAACCTGGCGGTCGGAGGGATGTTGGGAATCCTCGTGCTGGGTCCGCCGGGATTCGGATGGGGGTGGCCGGGCTTTTTACTCGTCTCCGTCGGCGCTTTCACCATCAACTTTCTGTTGAACATGATGCTTGCCTTATGCGCTTTTTGGGTAGAGGAAACGCGCGGTCTGGAGTTCGTCTACCACAAGTTTTTGTTTACGGTCGGGGGCATGCTCATGCCGCTGGAGTTATTTCCGCAAGTGCTGCAAAAAGTATGTGCCTGGCTTCCGTTTCAGGCTATCGTCTATTTTGCGGCCAGGACGGCGGTATCGTTCGACGCGGAAGCGATGTGGCGCATGCTGGGTACCCAGGCTTTCTGGATAGCCGGATTGGGAGCGGCGCTGATGTTCATATACCGGAAAGGGGTGAGCAAACTTCATGTCAACGGCGGTTAACGTTTGGCGGTTCGTATGGACTTGCTGGAAGCTGAATTTGGCCGGAGCGATGGAGTTTCGTCTCAGTTTTTTGCTGACTGCGGGCATGATGTTCGTCAACAATACCGTTTGGATTTTTTTCTGGGGAATCTTCTTTCATCGCTTTCCCGTCATCAACGGATGGGAAGTGAGAGACGTCATGATGATGTGGGCCGTCAGCGCCGGAGGGGTCGGTTTGATGAATGTGCTGTTCGGCCATGCCAACCGTTTGGCCACCTTGATAGCCACCGGACAATTGGATGCATACCTCGTGCAGCCCAAACCGGTGCTGCTGCACGTGCTTGTCAGCCGCATGTCCGTGGCGGCGATCGGTGATTGTTTGTTTTCCCTAGTGTTGTTCATCATATTCGGCGATTTGACGCCGGACGGAATGGCCAAATTTGTGTCGGCACTTGTCATTGCAACGCTCATTTTTTTGTTTTTTACGCTGATTGTCCATTCGCTCGCTTTTTATATCGGCAACGCGGAAGGTTTAAGTTTTCAGTTCTACAACGGGTTGCTCGCTTTTTCCACCTATCCTACGGATATTTTTCATGGATGGGGAAGAGTGATGTTGTTTACGGTCATACCGGCGGGATTCATCAGTTACTTGCCCATCGGTCTGTTGCGGGAGATCCAGCTTTCCTATCTTCTCGCGGCCATCGGGGCAGCGTTGGCGCTGACCGCAGGCGGCTGCTGTTTTTTTTACCGGGGATTGCGGCGCTACAGCTCGGGCAGCATGATGGCTATGCGCATGTAATGTTTTGCTTTATGAACTCATGTCCCGGTTCCGAGTCTGGGCGGTTCCGATCAACCGTTGCAGCGGAAACAGCTGGCGTACCGGCATAACGATCGCGGTCGCCACCAGCGCTTTAATGATATCGCCCGGCAAGAACGGGTAGCATCCGAGCATCAAAGCTTTGTCCAACGGATAACGGGCCACATGGGCCAACCAAGGCACTCCGGTTATGTAAAGCAGCAGGGAGCCGAACGCGAACATCGCTAAAAATGTCATGGAAAAGACGAATATTTTGTTGCCTTTGATCCGCGGAACGAACCAACCGATCAGCAGTGCGGAAAAGGGAAAAGCCCAGATGTAGCCGCCGGTAGGCCCGAGCAACAGCCCCAATCCGCCATTGCCGTGAAGCAGCGGCAGGCCGAGAGCGGTCAGGCCCACAACCAGCCCAATGCTGAAAAATCCGTAACGCGCGCCCAACAGCGCCCCCGTTAACATGACCGAAAAATTTTCCAATGTGATCGGAACCGGCGAGAAGCCAAGCTGGATGTTTAACATGCTCAACGCCACTAAAAGTGCCGAGAATAAGGAACTAAACACAATGCCGCGTAAAGTCAGCGCAGTTTTCAATTGCAAATCCTCCTTTTATTTGTTAACCTATTATCGTCATCTTGGTTAACAATTGCATTTTAGCATGTTTTCTACGCAAGGGAAAGAGGATGATTGTTTGCATGGGAGAAAAAAGAACGGTTCTGGAGGCCGACGGCGTCTCGGTTTGCGGCGAAACGGACGGCAAACCGATCCTTTCCGGTCTGAATTTGTCTGTCCGCGAAGGGGAATGGTTGGCGGTCGTCGGCCGCAACGGCAGCGGGAAAAGCACGTTGGCCAAGGCGCTTGCAGGCGTTTGCCCGTTAGAAAAGGGGACAATCCGGCGAAGGGGGGAGATCCGCTTGTTGCTGCAAAATCCGGAAGCCCAGATGATAGGGGAAACGGTGGAAGAGGATATTTGTCTGGGTATGGAAAATTATGGGATTCCGCAGGAGGAATGGAAAGAGCGTGCCTATGCGGCGCTTGAGCAAGTCGGTTTAAGCGGAATGGAAACGGCGGCTACATATCATTTGTCCGGCGGTCAAAAGCAGCTGGTCGGTATTGCCGGAGCTTTGGCTGCGGGGGCATCCGTCCTCATCTTCGACGAATCCACATCGATGCTGGATCCGCTTTCCCGGGAACAGGTGATCCGGGTTGTGGCCGGGCAGCGGCACTGGGGAACGGCAATCGTCTGGATCACCCAGCTGATGGATGAACTGGCATGGTCGGATCGTATTGTTGTGATAGAACGCGGAACGATGGCTTTCGACGGGGCGCGCGAACGGTTTTTTTACGGCAGAGGACCGGGAAGCGAACTGACTTACTGTGAAAGTTTCGGATTTGTGCCTCCGTTTACTGTGCAAGTGGCTCACCATTTGTTAAATAAAGGATTCAAGCTGCCCCTTCTCCCGGTATCGCCGGAAGAATTGGGGAGCGCTGCGGGCGCGTTATGCCGGTCATCGTCGATCGCGTCACTTTGAGCGTTCCAAGCCCCGGTTCCGGTGCCCATCCGGGTGCGAGGCGCACGATATTGGAACGGGTGAGCCACCGTTTTGAAGATGGGACCGTCACACTTGTCATCGGGCGGACCGGTTCGGGCAAATCCACATTGTTGCATGTATTGGCCGGACTCGCCGACCCGGACGAAGGGAGTGTCCGGATGGAATCCCCCTTGCCTGCGGGCATGCGGAATTCGCGGCAAACCGGAAATCTTCGTGCGGAACTTGTATTCCAATATCCGGAACAACAATTGTTCGCCCGCACGGTGCAAGGCGAGTTCGATTATTCCTTGCGGGCTCTCGGATTGTCGATAGAGGCCGCAGCGGAGCGGGTCCGGCAGGCGATCCGTGCGGTGGGGCTGGAAGAGGAAGTTTTGGGCCGGTCGCCGTTACTTCTGAGCGGGGGAGAGAAGCGCAAAGTCGCCCTGGCGACCGCTTTGGCCACATCGCCCGACTGGTTGTTGCTCGACGAGCCGACAGCGGCGCTGGACAGCGGCAGCGTTCGGTGGCTGACGGATTACTTGCAAACTTATCGCGGGCGCGACTGCGGAGGGGTCATTATCGTAACGCATGACCTTGACACCTTTCTTCCGATCGCCGACCGCGTCGTCATTCTTCAATCCGGGCACAAAGCGGCCGATCTCTCCCCCGGCCAATTGTTTGCCGCGCCGCACATTTTGCGGAACGCGCAAGTGGGATGGCCGGAAAGTATGAAGCTTGCCACCACGCTGGCGGATCGGGGGATCGTTGTCGCGGAGGGACCGCTGACGCCGAAGGAAATGGCGGAGGCGATCATTGCAAACCTGCCGGGGAAGCAACCTGGTGAACGTGCGGCGGGGAAACAGCCCGGCGCAACGCGTGACGCGGGTAACCGCGGCACTGTCGGGAGAACGACGGGCAGCGGGCCGAGCGATGGCCGTGCGGCAGGAAACTTGCCCGCAGCCGAGTGTTCAGCGGATCAGCGGGCCGCCGGGGAGAGTGCGGCGGAGATCCGGCCCGCCGCGGAACCTGCGGCGTTTGCCGGCAGGCCGCAACTTGATCCCCGTGCCAAATGGCTTGTTTACATGTTGCTCTCCGCAGGAATCTTGATGCAGGATGGATGGCTAGGTCTCGTTTTTTCGCTGGCCGTCACCGCTTTCGCCGTCAAACAGACCGGCGTCGCCGTTACGCGGCTAATCCGAATGACCAAGCCGTTTATATGGTTTACGCTTTTGTCCGTCCTGATCTCGGGGTTGCACATTTCGCCGGATGGCCGTCCCTTGTATGAATGGATCGGATTCAGGCCGGAACCGGCCGCTGAAACTTTCGGACAGCTTGTAAAATTTTTTCTGGTCATGATTCTGGGTTTGGCTTTCATCCTGTCCACCCCTCAGCTTATGGTGAAAGCGGCGTTGGAAAAATCGTTTTCCTTTTTGCAACGTCTGAATATTTCGATTGGACCGTTGGTGCTGGGCACTTCATTGCTGTTGCGCTTCATTCCGCTCATCGAAAGGGAGGTGGAGCGATTCGGCCTGATCGTCAGAGCGAGGGGAAAATCCGCCGCCCGCCGCGGGTCGGTTGCTTTGCGCGACATGCCGGCCTTCGTGATCCCCTTATTATTGTCGGTCCTCAAAACGGCGGATGATCTGGCGTTGGCGATGGAAATTCGCGGTTACCGCAGCAAAACGATGCGCTATCCGGCTTCCGCAACCGATCTGCGCATGAACCGGCGAGATGTTGCGGTCATCGCTTTCGGCGTTGCCCTCTTCTGTTCGCTTGTTCTTGCGCGCCGGTTGGGCGGATGAGGCGGAAACCGGATAGGCAGGCCGCCCCCCGTCCTGCGGATCACGGAATGGCCGGCATGCGGCCTTGGTTTGCAGCCTCTTTCGCTCCCCTTGATCACGGAAGCTCTGGCCCGGTTTCCGCGGGAGATTTTCGGATCGGGAAGGGTTTTGTGCCGCGGGATTCGCGGCACAAAACCGACGCGGTCGCTTGACCGTCGCCGTCGGGGGTCGGCTGACTGAATCCGCCGCAAACTTCCCTTTCCAAGGTTTGACTTTCTCCCTCCCTGTGGATAGGGTATAATATCCAAGAGAAAGATGATGCTGTTTGGGAACATGTATCATTTCCGTGTTGCAAAGGGGATTGGGCTGATGATCATCGTACGCAATCTTACAAAAAAAGTGGAAAACGACCGGGTGGTGTTGTCGCGAATCAGTTTTCAGATTGATGAAGGCGAATTCATCGCCGTTCTGGGAGCAAGCGGAAGCGGAAAAACGACGCTGTTGCGTTGTTTGGCGCTGCGGGAAAAATGGGATGAAGGCCAACTCATTTACGAAGGCAAGGACATGACGCGGCTCAGTTTGCTGGACAAGTTGAAGATTCGCAAAGAGTGGGCGTTTTTGGAAGAAAAACCGGTTTTGAATCCGCGCAAGACGGCGTTGAAGACCGTACTGGGGGGGCGGTTTTTCCATCTTCCGGTATGGCGGCAGGCCATCGGCCGTGTAAGTACGGATGATCACGTGATGGGCATGGATTATTTGGAAAAAGTCGGATTGCTCGAAAAAGCCCACGAAAAAGTGGAAAATTTAAGCGGCGGCGAAAAGCAGCGGGTCGGCATTGCCAGAGCGTTGGTTCAGGGAGCCAAATTGCTGGTGATTGACGAACCGGTATCCGGGCTCGATCCGGAGTCGTCCCAACGGGTTATGCAGGATCTTTCGTCTCTTTGCAAAAACCGGAAGGTAACCGCGGTTTGCAGTCTGCATAACGTCGAACTGGCCGAAAAATATGCCGGCAGGATCTGGGGATTGTCCGAAGGGAAAATCGTACTGGATATTCCGGCCCGCCGGCTGACCCACCGCGAACGATCTTTAATCTTTGGATAAGTCAATCTCCGATCTTCGGATCATATCCGATCTCCGGATCAGTTTCAGGCTTCGGACCGTCTTCAAGCTGCGGATCACTTCGCAATCAAACGGAGCTGGGAATGATTTTGAGATCGGGATAAATCATTTGCAGCATCATATAGTTCGGATTAAAGGTAAAAATTCGGCTGATCTGAAAACGCATAAGCACGATGGAGGACACCGCTTCCGCCAACGAAAACCGGAAATCCGGATGCTTGGATACGAATTGTCTTGCTTCCTTTTCCCATTCGGAATGGCCGGGAATCACGGTCAGTCTGCCTTGCTCCGCGCTTTTGTCGATCGTATCCAAAAAAAATTCGGCATGCGCGTAGCCGTGACGGTCGCGCAACCATTGATGCGCGGCGAAGAGCACATAATTCGTCGTCACGAAATGGCGGTCGAGATCGTCCAAATCGATAAAAAAAGAACGGGCTTTGGCGTAATGGGGATTGTCCGGATCCATGAAAGTGATCAGGGCGGAATCGTCGACAAAAACGGCCTGTTGCGCAAAGGTGTTGATTGTTTCCATTATTGCACCATCCCTCTGTCGGCGTCATTTCTCTTCTTGTAAGTTTTCGTCATCGCATCGAGATGAAGCAGCGGATTTTTTTCTTTCCGCTCCGGAGGGATGTACCGGTTGGCTTCTTGTTCGAGCGTTTCCGTATAGATTTTAATCGCCCGGCGAACGATCGCTTCCACACTGGTCTGCCCGCGATCGGCAATGATTTTCAGCTGCTCATAACTTTGCGGATCCAGTTCGATCACCGGCGCTCCGCCATGGTCCGAATGTTCCGTCCCCGATACGAGGACGGCGGCATGGGCTCTAAGCTTTTGCCATTGGTTTTTCATGTAAAGCTTCCATTTGTCCATTCGCAAATTCTCCTTTTTCCGGTTGTTCGTTCCAGTCCGGCGAGGGCTCCGGCCATAACCGCTTTCTTGCGCTACGGGCGGATCCCTGTTGTAAGGACATCAACTTTCCCAGTCCGATCGCAACGCATTCCAACGGATTGTCCGCCTTATGAAACGGTATGCCCGTTTCTTTCTTCAGACGCTGATCAAGGCCGTTGAGCAACGATCCGCCTCCGCACAATAAAATGCCGCGTTCCATGACGTCTCCCGCCAACTCCGGAGGACATCTTTCCAAAGTGAACCGGATCGCATCGAGCAATGTGAGGATGAAATCGTCGAGCAATTCATAAATTTCTGCGGAAGAGAGGACAACCGTCCGCGGCAAACCCAGCACCAGATCGTTGCCGCGAACTTCAAGGCGCTGTTCCCGTTCCGGCGGAACGGCGGTTCCGATTTTTTGTTTGATCATTTCCGCGGTCCGCTCGCCGATCACCAGGTTGTAGCACTTTTTGACATATTCCGAAATGGTCCGGTCAATCGAATTGCCGCCTTTTTGCGCGGTATGGCTGACAACGATTCCCCCGAGGGAAACGATGGCGGTTTGGATCAATCCGCCGCCAATGTCGATCAGCATACTGCCTACCGGTTCGTAAAACGGCAATCCGGCGCCGATGGCGGCGGCTACGGGTTCTTCGACAGTGATCGATTTTTGCGGGTTTTTATACAGGATCGTTTCTTCTACAGCCCGTTTGTTGACATTGGTGACTCCGTCAGGTATGGAAACGACAGTCCGCGTTCTCACGAACCATTTGCGTTTGCCCAGTACGTTGCGGATAAAGCGGTTGAGCATGGCCAGCGTGAGTTCGTGGCTGGCCACGACTCCGTTGTGCAGCGGATGTACGACTTCTATGTTTTGGGGAGTCCGCCCGATCATGGCATAGGCTTGTTCGCCGCAAGCCTCAATCGTTCCGGTTTTCGTATTCACCGCAACCACCGACGGTTCCCGGAGCACGATCCCCTTGCCTTTTTGATAAATCACCGTATTGCTTGTGCCGAGGTCAATGCCCAGGCCCACTTCCAATCCAGCCCACAAGTTGAACATATTGAATACTCCTTCTGAGGGAAGACTCGGTCAATGAATGCAACATGAAGTGAATGCAACATTAAGTTTATAAAAAAGACTTGTCCTTTGTATGATCGAAATATGACCGAATTGTTAAAATTTTTTTCGACAATATTTTTGTGTTCGACAACCTTGTTAGGAGGCGGGGAAAAAGAAGCCGGGAGTTTTGCATCAGCATCTTGGAATTGAATGACAATTATTCTATGATAAGGTTGGACAATTAAAATGATGGAGGCGATGATATGAAAATTACGTATTACGGCCATTCGTGCTTGTTGGTCGAGGGGAACGGCAAAAAGGTACTCTTCGATCCGTTTTTGTCCGGGAATCCGAATGCGAAAATTTCGCCGTCGGAGCTAAAACCGGATGCCATCATTTTGACGCATGCCCACGACGATCATTTCGGGGATTGCATCGAAATCGCCAAAGCCAACCGTTGTCCGATTATCGCCACGTTCGAGCTGGCGGCATACTGTGCGCAGAGGGGCGCCGAAACGCATGCCATGAATACCGGCGGCTCGTTCCGGTTTGACGGGTACAAGGTCAAGTTTACCCAGGCATTCCATACCTCTTCCCTAAGGGACGGCGACAAGTATTTGTATGCCGGGGAACCGGTAGGCGTTTTGCTTACGATGGAAGACAAGACGATCTATCATGCGGGGGATACCGCTCTGTTTGGAGACATGAAAGTGATCGGGGAGCGGAACCGTGTCGATATCGCCGCTTTGCCAATTGGCGACAATTATACGATGGGGCCGGAAGATGCCGCGGTCGCGGCGCAATGGGTCGGAGCCAAAAGCGTGATCCCGATCCACTACAATACGTTCCCGGTGATCCGTCAAGATCCTGAATATTTCGCTTCCTTGCTGCGGCAAAGTAATATCGGCTGCCATCCCTTGAAACCCGGCGAAAGTCTCGAGTGTTAACACATGGGGCGCCCTGCGGAAACGGGATTCGCAGGGCGCCGTTTTCTGCTGCGGGATGCGGATATGCCGCCGATATGACGTTTGAACGTGGGCAGGACGGTCCTTTAAGGATACGGCGCCTAGCCCTCGACGATTTTGACCAGACAGGTGCGCCGGCGCGGGCCGTCAAACTCGCAAAAATAGATCCCCTGCCATGTGCCCAACACGAGCCTGCCGTTTTCGATCAGGACGGTTTGCGAGGACCCGACCGTCATCGCCTTTAAATGGGCGGCGGTATTGCCTTCCGCGTGCCGGTCTCCGGGATGATCCCACGGGAAGATTTCGTTCAGGCGCTGCAGCACGTCGCGTTTGACGTCCGGATCGGCGTTTTCATTGATGGCAACCCCCGCGGTCGTATGCGGGCAATAAACGATGGCAAGGCCGTTTTGGACACGGCGCTCGCGGACGAATTCCGCAACGTTTCCGGTAATGTCGATGATCTCATCTCTTTTGCGGGTGGATAGTTCAATAGTGTGAATCATGATTCATCGTCCCCTCCTTGATGACGGATCGTTTTTTTCACATGGAGTTCTTACCGCCGGGCTTTGGGAGCGGCAAACTTCCGAAGGAAAGCCGGTATGGTTTTGATCGCTTTTTTAATTGTAAGGAGCTCGACGTCGGCAGTCAATGAACGGGCAGGAAATATGGCAGTATGCAGGAAGTGCGGCAGTAAGCCGGAAATACGGCAGCATACAAGGACAAAAGAAAAATGGGAATATTTCGGGGGCCGGCCGCAAACATCGTGCGAACATATCATGGGTGAGAAAAAGCATGATGCTTGGCGGGGGAGAAAGGCCCAAGGAAACGGGATGTGTGAAAGGAGGAAACACCGTATGGGTTGGTTAGGGATCGTGGCCGCCTGTATCCTGCTGGTGACAGGATGTTTTCCCGCCGGGAATCCGGGAGATCACCGTTTGCCGGATCCGGGCCGGGAAAGTCCGTCGGCGGATAGCGCTGAAGGTGTGACGCTTGCCGGTGACTTGCCCGCATTTCCGTACAAGATGGATATTGCCGCTACGGATCTGGATGTCCCGTGGGATATGGATATTGCGCCGGACGGACGCATTTTTCTGACGGAACGCTCCGGCAAAATCCGGGTGATCGAAGATGGGAAACTGTCGGATTCCGCGATGATTGATTTGGGCGGCGAAGTGTACGCGGAATCGGAAGCGGGATTGCTGGGGCTGGTTATCGACAAAAATTTTGACGAGAACCGTTATTTTTACGTCTACCACACATACCGTGAAAACGGAGAAACAAAGAACCGCGTGCTGCGCATGATCGAACGGGATCATCGGGCTTTTGTCGACAAAGTGCTGATTGACGATTTGCCCGGTGCGCCCAATCATGACGGAGGCCGAGTGAAGATCGGTCCGGACGGCATGCTGTACATCACGGCGGGAGATGCTCTGGATCCGCTAAGTTCCCAGGATGTGAACCGGTTTGCCGGAAAAATTTTGCGGATTCGTCCGGACGGCTCCATTCCCGAAGACAACCCTTTCCCGGGTTCTCCCGTTTACAGCCTGGGGCACCGGAACCCTCAGGGGCTGGCCTGGCACCCGGATACGGGAATGCTTTACAGCTCCGAACACGGCCAGTCGGCGCATGACGAACTGAATCTCGTCGAACCGGGCGCGAACTACGGCTGGCCGCTTGTGCAGGGCAGCGAGACGGCCATACCGGCAGACAAGGCGGATCAATTGGGCCCGGGTGCGCTGAAACCTCCGCTCGCGCACAGCGGTAACGAAACATGGGCGCCGTCGGGCATGGCCTTTATAACGAAAGGTCCCTGGAAAGGCATGTTGTTGGCAGCCAATTTAAGGGGCAATCAGGTGATGGCCTTCCGGCTTGATCCGTCCGGGCAAACCGTTCTGTCCCGGACCGTGTTGTTCAAAAACGGGTTCGGGAGAATACGCAACGTCTATGAGGCGCCGGACGGAAGCCTTTACGTGATGACCAACAACCGTGACGGCCGCGGAAGCCCGCGAGACGGCGACGACAAGCTGATCCGCTTCCGTCCGGATTTTTGATTTGCGAATCGGTGCGGCCCTTTTTGCGTTTTGCCGGAAAGGAGGTTCTGTATTTCGTTGAACGCGGTTCCCGATTATATCGTTCCCGGACTGAAAGTGTTGTTTGTGGGCTTCAATCCCAGCTTGCGCTCCGGCGAAACCGGCCATCATTTTGCCAATCCGAACAACCGTTTTTGGACCATTATCCACCGCGCCGGACTGACCCCAAGAAAATACAGGGCGGAGGAAGACGGGAAACTGCTCCAGTTGGGTTACGGATTCACCAATATTGTCGGCCGGCCCACAAAAACGGCCGCCGAAATTACAAAGGAAGAATACGCGTTGGGCCGCAAAAGGTTGCGGCGTAAAATTGAACATTACCGGCCCCGTGTTGTATGCTATGTAGGCAAAGGAGTATACGAACAATTCAGCGGCCGCCGCAACGTCGCCTGGGGGGGTCAGAGCGAACCGGTAGTCAGCGGTGTGACTGATTTTGTCGCCCCGTCTTCCAGCGGGTTGGTGCGGATGAAACTGGAGGATGTGGTGGGCATTTACCGGCAATTGCCGGCGTTGTTGGAAGGATGACCCCGTCCCGATCAACAAAACGGTGACTGTTCACAGGTTGCAGGCTTTTTTTGTCGAGTACGCGAATTTATATTCCGGAGAAGAGGGGGAAAACGTTGGGAAACATCACAATATGCAACGCGCAAGTGGTTTTGCCTGACCGCATCCTGCACGGCGACGTGCTTATCAAGGAAGGAAAAATTGCCGGTGTGGTTCCCGCAAATGCAAGCTCCTTCCGCGAAGACGCCCCAATTTATAATGCCGGGGGAAACTATCTGCTTCCCGGATTCATCGATATTCACAGCGATGCGGTCGAAAAAGAAATCCAGCCGCGCCCGAACACCTTATTTCCGATGGATTTCGCCTTCTATGAACTGGAAAAAAAGTTGGCCGCAAGCGGCATTACAACCATGTACCATTCGCTTTCCCTCGGGGTTGGTTTAAGTTTGCGGGGAGACGACCTGCTCGTCCGTCTGGTGGATGTCATTTCCGGCTACCGCCCGAAACGGTCCATGATCCGCCATCGCATTCATTTGCGCTACGAAATTTCCCATTTATCGGGCCTCCCTTTGGTCAAACAGTTGATATTAAGCGGCAATGTGGACTATTTGTCATATATGAACCATTCGCCGGGCCAAGGCCAATACAGGAAACCGGGATCGTTTGAAGCGTATGTCATGAAAAATCAGGGAGTCGACCGCGACGAAGTGCGCGAGATTGTCGCCAAGTTGCTGGAAAGGCAGCGGCAAATCGATTGGAACGGCCTCAGGGAGCTGGCGGAACTGGCCGCAAGGCGCAACATTCCGCTGGCTTCCCATGACGACGATTCCGCGGACAAAATTGACGAGGCGCTGGCATTGGGAATGTCCGTCAGCGAATTTCCGCTGAATCTGGACACGGCCAAGTACGCCAAACAGCGGAATATGCACGTATGCGTCGGTTCGCCCAATATTGTGCGCGGTGGTTCGCATGACAACAATATGCGGGCGATGGATGCCATTGCGGCGGGAGCGGCGGACATCCTTTGTTCGGATTACTATCCTTCCTCATTGCTCCTTGCCGTGTTTAAAATTGCCGAAGAAGGCTACCCGCTTTATCAGGCGGTCAATATGGCCAGCTTAAATCCCGCGATAGCGTTGAAAACGGACCGGCAGTTCGGATCGATCGAACCGGGAAAAAGCGCGGATTTGACCGTTGTGGAATTGATCGACGGGTATCCGTTCGTGCGGCGGACGTGGGTGGAAGGGAAAGTAGTCTATGAGGCGGACTTTTTCCATTCGTCATCATGACGGATGGAAAAAGTCTTTTTTTTTTTTTTTTTTTTTTGGATTGTTATCGTCATGATAAAGTCGTATGGTCAAAGTTGTTGCAATGATGAAATTGCATGTTCAAAGAGTGTTCAAATTTTTCCAATAATTTGTGAAAAAAATCACATTATCCTGGCGATCGTTGCAATATACTGGAATCAGAAAAGGAAAGCAAGTTCAAATTCAACGAAGGAGATGATCGGCATGATCATGAAATGGCTGAGGGAGAACGTCTTTGCGGCAGGTTTGGTTACGGTGCTCCGTTTGTATCTCGGATGGACATGGTTAGTCGCGGGATGGCACAAAATCGCCGGCGATAAGCCATTCGACGCGACCGGTTTTCTTAAAAACGCCATAGCCAATCCGGTCAAAGACAAAGGGACCGGTGAACTGGTCTATCCGATCTACACGGCGTTTCTGGAACATTTCGCGCTGCCGAATGTCAAAATCATTAATTTTCTGATTCCTTGGGGAGAATTTTTGGTCGGTCTGGGGCTTTTGCTTGGAACGCTCACCCTTGCGGCTGCGTTCTTCGGACTGATGATGAACTTTATGTTCATGTTTGCCGGGACGGTATCGACGAACCCGTGGCTTGTGCTCATCGGCACGATCATCCTGGTTGCCGGACCGAACGCCGGAAAATTCGGTTTTGACTTTTTCCTTATCCCTTATCTGAAGAAAATGCTGAGGAAACACGGAAAAGGGGGAAGCGGCGGAACGGTTCACGGCGATCGTGCGGAACCGATGCACGCTTGACAAAAACGGGGCGGCTTTGGGATCATATGAAGAAATAGATGATTTTGGGAAAAAAATAAATTGGAGGTTTTCGCGTCAAGCAGGCCTCCAATCTTTTTTACTTCAGGGAGGGAATCAATATGAAACTTGTCGTTACCGAAGAAGCCGCGGCATGGTACAAATCCGAAATGGGGCTGAAGGAAGGAGATTATTTGCGGTTTTTTGTCCAAATTTACGGCCAACATCAAGTTCATCCCAATTATTCCGTTGGGGTGGCCAGACAGGTTCCGCGCCGGATGGTTGCGCATGCGCTCGTCGGCGGAATCACGTTTTACGTGGAAGAACAGGATGAATGGTTTATCCGGGAGCACGAACTGTCCGTCCGTATGCGGCAAGGCGAAGTGGAGATGGAACTTACGCCGGCATAAATAGCGGGCAACTCGACAGCAAGCTGTCCATTCCGCCGTATGCTGCCCGGATTGTGGAGGCGCCAAAAACAACCCGTTGACAAATGACTTGTTAGAGTGTGCCCGCGCGCGTTACAATTGAAAGAGCAGTATTCTGTCCAGTAATGGAAAATCGGAGGTTGTCTCATGCCATTTCGTCCTATTGAGCTTCCCGAGAACGGCATCTTGTTATATGAGAGCAAACATAGGGGCAAAGATGTGGTCAGCGAACATCATCACAGGATTTATCAGATTTTGTACGCCATTGAAGGGGAAGGCAAAATTATATTGGATCGAATGGAATACGAGATGACCCAAGACGATGCTGCCTTTGTTGTTCCTTATTCCAGTCATGCCATTCAATCCGATTCCAGCCTTACGCTGTTGGTGCTGGCATTTGATGCGGACAGATTGGACAGCTATGTCCGCGATGAATTGTTCTCCAGATATTTCCGCCAGTCAATCCGTCTCAGGCTTCACCCTTTCGCTGCAAGCGAGATCCGGCATCTGCTGCGCAAAATGCTGTTCGAAGGGTCCGGATACGACTCGTTATGTTCATTCGCGGAGAAAGTTTATTTGCTGGAAGTGCTTATGGTGCTTTCCCGGGCGTTGCAGCCTTACAGTCCCGCAGATACGAACAGCATGCGCGCGGAACGCATCCGCAGTTACATCGATGCCCATTATTACGAACCGTTGTCAGCCAACGATCTGGCTTCCAAACTAAATATCAGCGTACGGTATCTGGATGCGATTTTCAAAGAGCAGTACCGGATCACGCCTTTGCAGTATTTGACCGAGGTGCGCATCGAGCGGGCCAAAAAATTGTTGGTTGAAACCGACAAAGATATCGCTTCCATATGTTTTGAAATCGGATATGAAACGTTATCGACGTTTTACCGGACGTTTAAAAACCTGGTTTCGCTATCTCCAAACAAATACAGGCAAATTTACCGGACGCAAAACCGGATCGAGGAGGGGGACGACTAAAATGAATGTCCGTTTGGCGTATGGGAAGTATGGGGTGAACATTCGGCTGCCCGATCATGTGAAACGAATCGAGCCCCGGAATCTTCCGGCATTGGCGAATGAACGGGAGCAGGCGTTTGCGAGCATGCGCAATCCGGTCGGAACGCCCCCGTTGCGGGAAATGGTCAAACCGACTGACCGCGTCTGCATCGTCATCAGCGACATTACCCGGCCGACCCCGAACCATAAGCTTGTTCCCTGGTTGCTGGAGGAGCTGAGCTTCGTTCCCCGTTCGCAGTTCGTGATTATTAACGGCACCGGAAGCCATCGCGAAAATACAAGAGAAGAACTTGTCCAAATGCTCGGCAGAGAGGTCGTTGACACAGTTCAGGTGGTAAACCACAACGCGTTCGACCGGTCGAATCTGACATATTTGGGACAAAGCTCGACCGGAGCGGAAATTTATTTGAACAAACTGTACTGTGAAAGCGATTTTCGTATCGTTACCGGATTTATCGAACCGCATTTTTTTGCCGGTTTCAGCGGCGGCCCCAAGGGGATTATGCCCGGGATCGCCGGCATTGAGACGATCCGGCACTTCCATAGCGCAGAGATGATCGGCCATCCCCTCAGCACATGGGGCGTACTGGAGGGCAACCCCGTGCAGCGGGAAGCGGCGGAAATCGCCCTGAAAGCGAAGCCGCATTTTATGTTGAATGTGGCGTTGAACGGAGACAAAGAAATTACGCAAATTTTTGCGGGAGACGTGATTGAGGCCCACCGCAAAGGTTGCGAATTCGTCCGCGAGAACGCCATGGTATTCTGCGAGGAACCGTTCGACATCGTCATCACGACAAACAGCGGCTATCCGCTCGATATGAACCTTTATCAGGCGGTGAAAGGCATGAGCGCCGCCCGCACGATTGTCAAAAAAGGGGGAGCGATCATTTGCGCGGCCGAATGCAGGTTAGTGTAAACTTATTGTGGGCAAAGGGATAGCAAAAAGGGCCTCTTCTTGGTAAAGTGAAGTCACCACAACTACCACAGATACCAAGGAGAGAACCCTTATGTCTCATCATACTACGAATGCGCAGACTTTTAAAGAACTGGAAACCACCCTATTTCGCCTGCTTCAGGCAGAATTTGCAACGCTGATGGCTCATGTATTGGAGGA
>Ga0207865_100649_pt1 | contig 35106 bp, 25 predicted proteins | sample HigsolmetaAR204D_FD_184836 | JGI IMG/M metagenome (GOLD analysis project Ga0207865, IMG submission 184836) | Ionic liquid and high solid enriched microbial communities from the Joint BioEnergy Institute, USA - AR20-4-D (SPAdes) (version 2) ...
CCCGCCGCTTCGCCACCTACAAGCGAGCCCGGCTCATCGTCAGCGATCTGGAGCGGCTGGACCGGCTCGTCAACCATCCCGAGCGGCCGGTGCAGCTCATCTTCGCCGGAAAAGCTCATCCGGCCGATGCTCCCGGACAGGAGATGATCCGCGACATCGACCGCGTGTCCAGAATGGAGCGGTTCCGCGGCAAGGTGGTCCTGCTCGAAAACTACGACATAAGCCTGGCCAGGCAGCTCGTCCAGGGCGTGGACGTCTGGCTGAACAATCCGCGGCGGCCGCACGAGGCGAGCGGCACCAGCGGCATGAAGGCGGCTGTGAACGGCGTCCTTCACTTCAGCGTGCTTGATGGCTGGTGGGAAGAAGGCTATGACGGAAGCAACGGCTGGGCTATCCACGACGGCGGCGAAGCGGACTGGGAGACGCAGGATCGCGCCAGCGCGGAATCGATTTTCCGGACGCTGGAGGAAGAGATCGCACCGCTTTATTACGACGGGGCAGAGCTGCCGCTGAAATGGATCGAGCGAATGAAGCGCTCCATCGCCACGCTGGCCCCCGTCTATAACACGCACCGGATGGTGCGGGATTACGTAAGCGAGGTGTATATCCCTTCCCTGCGGCGGGCGGAGCGGCTCATGGCGGACGGCGGCAAGGAAGCGGCGGCAGTCGCCGATTTCAAGCGGTTTATGCTGGAGCATTGGCGCGAGGTCCGCATTGTGGAGGTCAACGACGGAGGATCGACGCCGGACGGCGCTCCGTCCGCCGAGCTTAAGGAAGTGACCGCTACCTTGAAGCTCGGCCCGATCTGGCACAAGGACGTGGCGCTGGAGCTCATTTACTACGAAGAGCGGCCGGACGGCTGGCATCCGGTTATCGTCGCCATGACTCCCGCCCGACAGCTGCACCATCACACAGTGCAGTACAGCGCGCGCATTCCGCGGCATCTGCGGCACGGGGCGCATTTCAGCCTGAGGGCGCGCCCGGTCAGCGACAATTTCGCGCATCCGTTCGAGCTCCCGCTCGTGACAGCCTTTTAAGCGCCGGGCGGCCTTTGGCGGGGAGATAAGCCAACAGGCCCGGTATCGGCAGGCTGAAGCCGACGGCAGGCGGCCTGACGATGCTGGCCGCCCGACAACGTACAGCTTCTCGGAGGCCGCAGGCGGTGCATATCGCAGCATCCATCAGGACCGGATTCGACAGGCGTATCCGCCGCGGCGATTCCGGTCTTTGCCTGTTGGCCGGCCGTCCGGCCAGGCTTTCTCTCGGAGGGAAGGCAGGACGGGCATTGTATTCTGGGAAGCAATTGATTATTATGTAATAGACAACTATGCCTGCTTGCGCGGCACCATCAGAAGACAAAAACAGGTCTGGAGACCTAGGCGTTTTTCAAGAGAGACGTCTACGACGAGGGATTCCTGTCGTCATCGGTCATCACCTGCGGTGCCTGAAAATTCGCCGGAGAATTCCATCCAATTTTTCAAGAGAGCCTGCAAATGTTGCATTTTGTACAACAATAACCGGGGGATCAACCCTATTGGCGGCTCAATGTTGCACTTTGTGCAACATTTCGGGCGATGTTCCCGGGTTTGAAGCCAATTCCGCCTAAATTGTTGCACGAAATACAACATTCCCCTTCCTCTGGAGCGGAGATGCCGGAAAATGTTGCATTTTTTGCAGGATTTCTCGCCACATGTGCCGGGGAGGGGCCGCGCTAACGCATCGTTCGCACGCTAACGCAGAGTTCGCACGATGACACGGAGTCCGAACGCCGTCGCGGAGTTCGCACGATGACGCGGAGTCCGAACGCTGTCGCGAAGTTCGCACGATGACGCGGAGTCCGAACGCTGTCGCGGAGTTCGCACGATGACGCGGAGTCCGAACGCTGTCGCGGAGTTCGCACGATGACGCTGGCTTCGGGTGCTGCCGGCTGAGTATCTCCGTCGCAGTAGCAGTAAAGGTAGATTTGCACAATAAAGGGCCATTCCGAAAAAGGGCCATTCCGAAGGCAAGGTTTTCTCAGCGCCGCCAGAAAAATTTAGCTTCTATAAAGCGTTAAAGTGTTAAATCGAAGTACGGCCTTTTGTACCAGACAACACTGCCGTTCAAGCGCAGTCCCGCTTATTTGGTGATGTGCTTCGAGAAGCTCCTTCACGCTCGTTAGTCTAGGGTGCTGTTTTGCCGCACTAACGCTAGCACAGAGCTGATGGGATTTGAATTCTAACGCAAGTGAATAGCCTTATTCCGCATGTTTGGCTACCGGATTCAGCGTTTCTGACTAAATAGCGCTCTTTTAGTTTCGTTACATGGTTAACAAAGATACGATTCAGCAAAATAGACGCCTATGTCGAGCGATTCCTGTCGTCATCGGTCGTCACCTTCGGTGCCTGAAAATTCGCCGAAGGACTTCGCCCAATTTTCAAAATAGACGCCTATGCCGCTGGCGCAGCACCATCAGAAGATGAAAATGAGCCACGGGCCCTGGGGGCTATTTTCAAGATAGACGTCCATGCCGCTGGCGCGGCACCATCAGAAGATGAAAACGGGCCGCACCGCCCTGGGCGCTATTTTCAAGATAGTAACAAAGTCTCAATATTCGGCTCGAACAGCTTGAAACGCAAGGTGATAACATGGACTGGAACGAAGCATTGAACGGCGGAATGACGGGCCCCGGAACGACCTGCAGCCTCATCATCGTCGGCGAAACGCAGGAAGGGCTCCCCTTTTGCTACGAGGATCGCTTCTATCTGTTGAAAGCCGATGCGCAGCAGATGACGGTCAGCTTGAATTATTCCGTCATCCATCCCTTGGAGAAGCTGCAGCATGTCAGCTTTATCGAATTTTCAATCCGCGATCAAGGCATTCTGTATTACGCATTCGTCAAGCTGCTTCATATGGAAATTACTCGCCATGTCTGCCTGCTTCAGCTGTCGGTGCCGAGCGAACTGTATGCCTATCAGCGGCGCCGCTACCCCCGGATTACCCTCACGCCCCGAACTCCGATAGCCTGCCGGATTATCGGCTCCAGGGGCAGAGAGACGGAACCCGGAGTGACTTTTACCGGACAAATCATGGATATTTCGGGAGGCGGGCTATCGTTTGTCACGTCAAGCCGGATTATCGGCCCGCTGCTGCTGGAATTATCGTTCCTGCTTCCGGATCTGTCCCATGATTTCGTATTGAATGGGGAAATTGTACGTACTGTCCATTTTAGCAGCGATCTGTACCGGATTGCGGTGGAATTTCGCGATGTGCCCGAGAGCACGCTCCATCTGATCGAAGCGTACTGCCAGGAACACGGCGGCAAGTAGCGACCGGGTCCGAATCCCCCGCTCCTGTTCCGACAATTCCTAAGGAGGATCCCTTTTGAAATACAACGTGATCAACCGCGGAGACGACATTTCCATCGAGCTGATGAATACGTTCCATGAATTGGTGAAGCCTTACGGCCTCGTTCTCGACGAGACGGAGCCCGATATCGTGCTCTCGATCGGCGGCGACGGCACGCTGCTGCATGCTTTCCATCGGTATAAGCACGCACTCGACCACATCGCATTCGTCGGCATCCATACCGGGAGGCTCGGCTTTTTCGCCGACTGGAAGCCCGACGAGGTGGAGCAGCTTGCCCGGCTGATGGGCGAATGCGCCCTGGAGAACGACCTGAGAGCCGTCAATTATCCGCTCGTCGAGATTCAGATTACGACCCAGAACGGCGTCGAGACGGAGCTGGCGCTTAACGAATTCACCTTGAAGGGCGTCGACACGACCTTGGTCGCCGAGCTGCGTATCAACGACGAGCCGTTCGAGACGTTTCGCGGCGACGGCATCTGTATCTCGACCCCTTCGGGCAGCACCGCTTACAACAAAAGCTTGGGCGGCGCCATCGTGCATCCGTCGCTCGACGCGATCCAAATCGCGGAGATCGCCTCGATCAACAACCGCGTATTCCGGACGCTGGGGTCGTCGATTTTGCTGCCCAAGCATCATCATTGCGATATTTACCCGAAAGCGCAGCAAAACATCCTTCTTTCGCTCGATCACTTGTATATTCAGCGCAACGACATTGTCTCCATCCGGAGCATGGTCGCAGCAGGAAAAAAAGTCAAATTCGCCCGCTTCCGCCCCTTCCCGTTCTGGAGCCGCGTCCGCGAAGCTTTCATCGGCTTCGAACGGTAAGAGGCGCGCGTACGGACGATCGAGTAGGAGGGGGCGGCTAGCCCCCGTTCTCTCACAGCACCGTACATGCGGGTCCGCATACGGCGGTTCCAAAAGGTTAACAAAGCTCCGGATAACGAGAAAGCAAACTTTTCAGCCCTTTCGCTTCCCAATAGGAAGTCGGGAGGGCGTTGTTTGTATTGCGGGACATTTCCCACGATCCGCGGCGGGAGTTCGCCATGACGATGCAGGCCCATTCCGGAACACCGAGCGCCCGGAGCTCGCGGATACGGGTGCGACCCCGTTTCCACTGCTTCCAGAGGCACATGCGGAGCCTTCTGCGAATCCACTGGTCCAATATTTCACAGTGTTTCTTCACGGCGGCCAAGCGGAAGTAGCCCAGCCTAGTCGGGAGATACGTACTTCCATCGACATGGACTTCGTTCGGTCCGTTAGCTCCCGGACCTTCTCCTTGAATCGCGAGATGGTCTTCGGTGCCCATCGAATCGTCTCATTCTGCTTCGACAGGAAACGGAATCTGAGGAACTTGCGCATCCACCACGGGCGGTCTACCGCGCTATTGTCCCGATTCACTTTCCGTTTCTGCTTTCCCTCTCCTAAGCGAATCACCGATTCCATGACATGTTCTCCGGCGCGCTTACTTGCGACGAAGATGTTGCAGTCGTCCGCGTATCGGACAAACCGCAGGCCGCGCTTCGTCCGTTCCTTGTCCAGATCATCCGGCAAAATGTTCGCCAGCAGCGGACTTAAGGGACCGCCTTGCGGCGTACCCTCTTCCGACTTCTGGCAAACTTCGCCCAGCATGACTCCGGCGTTCAGATCGGCGCGTATGAATTTCAGGACACGCTTGTCCGTCACTCTCCTCACCACCCTGGCCATGAGAATGTCAACGATAAGAACCTCGCCCAAAGCGAGGTTCTTTGCCATCCAAAACGTATGCGCCAGGTTTAATCATTGACGGAATGCCGGACTCCTCGCTCCCGGGAATTCATCGGATGGGCGGCAAAGAGGTATTTGCGCAGTTCCATAAACCCGGCGACACCCGAGGTTTTTGACGATGATCCTGCGCCCCTTTTTCCCAATCCGCTTCCTGAACGCCTGTTACCCATGGACCGATACAGTCCCCGCCGTATAACTCTGATGCGAAGCTTTTCGTCAATGTGCCGTTTGGAAAGTTTGTCTGTGTCAACAAGTTTAATTGATATCGATTCTCATCGGTCGATCATAGTCAATCACGCCACGCAGGATTCGCTCGTCACAGGCTGTCCTAGCATGCCCGCTGTCGCTTCGCTGCGGCGGGGCATGCTAAGTCGCAAGCTGCCGGCACCCGCTCCGCCTGAACGCGGCCCTTCCCTTCGCCGCGGCCAGGGCAAGGCGGCTTAACGGCGCGAGTCCGGCCCTTGGCGCGGTTCCTCCGGGCCATGGGCCGCAGCGAAGCGCCCCGCCGCCTGTCAGCCCTTGCGCGGCTCATCCTTGGAGCCGGGCTGCGCCGCATCGGGCTTGTGCCGCGAATGGTCGGCGCGCGGCCTATGATGGTGCGGCCGATGCGCCCCTTGTCCGCCTGGCGTCCTGGCGTAAGCCGGCGCCGGCGCGGAGACCCCTTCCGCCGCTTGCGCTGCGGATGCCTGCCCGCCGCCCCCCGCATCCGCGCTGGACACGGTTGCGGCGGCTCTCGGCTGATGCGGCGCATCCACCGCGGAATGCCTGTGAGTCTTGCCGGGAACCTTCTCAAGAATAAAATAAGCGCAGCCGAAATTGCAGTACTCATTCAAATAATCCTGAACGGTGGAGAACAGCGAGTCCTTCATCGCCTTCGGATTGCCGTCGCGGAAAAAGCCGCGCAGCCGCAGTTGATTATATCCCCAATCGCCCACGATATAATCGTACCGCTCCAGCACCTCGCTATAGCGTTCGCGAAATGCTTCCTGCTTCCAGCCGTTTTTGTGGTCGACGAGGACGTGGTACTGCCTGTTGCCGATCAGAACGGAGTTCTTCGTTCCGTCCGTCGCTTTATCGCTGAGCATCGCTCTTCACTCCTGTCGTTCCCGCCGAAATGACCTGGTCGTGCGCGTGATACGAGCTGCGCACGAGCGGACCGGATTCGACGTGACGGAAGCCCCGCTTCATCCCTTCCCGCTTCAATTCGGCAAACTGTTCCGGCGTGTAATATTGTTTGACCGCCAAGTGGCTCGGGCTCGGCTGCAAATATTGGCCTATCGTCAAAATGTCGCAGTCTACGGCCCGCAAATCATCCATCGTTTGCACAATTTCATCCCACGTCTCGCCGACGCCGATCATGATGCTTGATTTGGTCGGAATGGACGGGCGAATTTTCTTGGAACGCTGCAGCAGCTCGAGCGAGCGGCCGTACTTCGCTTTGGAGCGGACGCGGTCGGACATCCGTTCGACAGTCTCCACATTATGGTTCAAAATATTGGGCTCGGCCTCGAGCACGGTGCGCAGCGCTGCCTCGTCCCCCTGAAAATCGGGGATCAGCACCTCTATGCCTGCCAGCGGAAGGCGACGGCGAATGGCGCGGATCGTCTCGGCGAAGATCGATGCCCCTCCGTCCTTCAGGTCGTCTCTGGCGACCGACGTCACGACGACATGGCGCAGCCCCATCTGCTCGGCCGCTTCGGCGACGCGCTCCGGCTCCTGCAGATCGAGCTCGGTCGGCAGACCGGTTTTGACCGCGCAGAAACGGCAGGCTCTCGTGCAGATATCGCCCAAAATCATGAACGTCGCCGTCCGGTTGGCCCAGCATTCGTGTATGTTGGGGCATTTGGCTTCCTCGCATACCGTATGAAGCGTCTTGCCTCGCATCATGCTTTTCAGCTCTTTGTAGTGCTCGCCCGTCGTCAGCTTGATCTTCAGCCAGTCGGGCTTTCTTTCGATTTGTCGGGTAGACATCGCGACATCCCTGCTTCCCGTATATATTCATGGCTTGTTCGCGAACGTGAGCGAATATCCCGTTTCCGTTATTATAATGCTGTAAGCCCATTACTGCAATGGAATGGCGCCGGAATCCGCGAAGCGCCGCATCCCTTGTCCACATCGGACGGCGAATGTGATACACTAGGAAAGGAATAACCTCGGATATCAAATGCACATTAAAACGGAACCGGAGGGGAAAAGCTTTTTATGATGAATGTGGACAACATTTTGAAGCTGGTCCGTTCCGGCGATTTGGATATTGCGGAAGCCAAGCAGCAGCTTGAAGAGCTGTGGCAGGGAAGCCGGGAGGATGCTGCGGCTCGAACGGGAAGCGCTGTCCCGCAGCGGGTCGACGATACCCTCGGCTATGCCCAGCTCGATCTGGACCGCCCGGCGCGCACGGGCTTTCCCGAGGTCATCTTCGGGGAAGGCAAATCGGCCGAGCAGATCGCTGCCATCTTCGAGCGCCTGATGGCCGGCGCTGACCGGGTGCTGGCGACGCGCGTCAGTCCGGACAAGGCCGCGGCGGTGCTCGAAGCCGTGCCCCAGGCGATCTACCGCGCAGAAGCGCGGGCGCTGACGTGGCGGCGCGAAGACGCCAAGGCGAATGAGGCCGACGGATATATCGCCGTCGTCTGCGCCGGCACCTCGGACATGCCGGTCGCCGAGGAAGCGGCGGTCACGGCCGAGGTGTTCGGCTGCCGCGTCGAGCGCGTGTACGACGTCGGCGTCGCCGGCATCCACCGGCTGTTCCGCCGCCTTGACGTCATCCGCGGCGCCGACGCTATCGTCGTGGCGGCCGGAATGGAAGGTGCGCTGCCCAGCGTGCTCGGCGGGCTGGTCGCTTCGCCGGTCGTCGCCGTGCCGACGAGCGTAGGCTACGGCGCGAGCTTTCAGGGCCTGGCCGCCCTGCTGTCGATGCTGAACGCCTGCGCGCCGGGCATTGCCGTCGTCAACATCGACAACGGCTTTGGCGCAGGCTACAGCGCGGCATTGATTCATAAAAACGCAAACAAAAAGAGGTCATTGTCATGAAAATTTTGTATCTGGACTGCTTTTCCGGCATCAGCGGGGACATGACGCTGAGCGCGCTCGTCGACGCCGGCGCAGACCGGCAATATATCGAGGACGAGCTGCGCAAAATTGCCGTCGAGCCCTTCACGCTGGAATGGAAGCGCGTCGTGAAGCGCGGCATCGCCGCGCTGAAGCTGGATGTGCTGCCCGACCCTGACGCGGGGCCCAGGCAGCACCGCCATTATTCGGAGATCGTAGACCTGATCGTCCGCGCCGGCTTTTCCGAGCGCGTCGTCAAGCTGAGCCTGTCCATCTTCGAAAAAATCGGCATCGCCGAAGCGAAAATTCACGACATTCCCGTGGAAAAGGTGCATTTTCACGAGGTAGGCGCGATCGACTCCATCGCCGACGTCGTGGGCGTCGCCCTGGCCATCGATTCGCTCGGCATCGAGAAGATTTATTCGTCTTCCGTGCCGCTCGGGTCTGGAACGGTTCGCTGCGATCACGGCATCTACCCGGTGCCGGCGCCGGCTACGCTGGAGATGATGAAAGGATTGCCGATCGCTCCTACGCCTTATGCCATGGAGATGACGACGCCGACGGGGGCCGGTATTATCGCCGGTCTGGTGGACGAATTCAGCAAAGGCTTGCCGCCGATGATCGTCGAGGCGATCGGCTACGGCGCGGGAACGCGCGATTTGCCCAACCAGCCCAACGTGCTGCGCGCCATCGTCGGCAAGGCAGACCCGTTCCTGTTCAAGTGGCAGGCTCATCATGTCGAGCTTCCGCACGAGCACAGCCACTCGCATTCGCATGACCATCACCATGACCATGAGCATCATCACGACCATCATCATGACCATCATCATCATGACCATCATCACCACCATGACCATGAGCATCATGAGCACCATCACGATCACCTGCACGGACATCAGCATGCGCATGACAACCATGGCAGCCACAATGGGCAGGGCCATCCTAACGATGCCGGGCATGAGCATTATCATGGGCATTCGGATCGTCACGAACAAGGGAGCCGCCACCGCGATCATGGACACGAGCATGAGCATGCCCATGAAGATTACGCGCCGGAAGACGAGCATGAGCATGCCCATCGCCACGAAGAGCATGACGAACCGCTGCGGGTGCAGCGAAGCAGTCACCATTAACGCTGCAGCGTAATAGCGCCGGGAATCCGGCACTGTCGAAGCTGCTGCCACAGAGGGCCGGTGGGACTAGAACCGCCGGCTTTTACCTCCGAAACGACTTTCGATGAAACGAAATAATGTCGCGAAACAGCGACTGTCCATCGTCGGTAACGGCGAAATCGGGGGATAGCGGAAGCGCCAGCGCGCGGTAAGGCTCGGGAACCCAAATATACCGGTGAACGTAGGATGTGGCGATAAAGCCGCAGCTTTCCCAAAAAGCCAACCGCCTGCGGTTTTCTTCCGTATCCTTCGCTTCCGCTTCGATGATCACCGCCTCCGCCTGATATTCGCGCACGGCCCAATCGCGAATTTGCGCGAATAAGTGCTTGCCTAATCCTTTGCCGCGCAAATCCCGGCGTACCGCCATGTAGTCCAAAATAAGCCGACGCCGATCCCGCCCCCCGCTGAAGCCGGCGACGGCCATCGCCGCCGCTTCTTCTCCGATCATCCCCGCATGCAGACAGGCGATCCCCCGGCTGACCATGCTCCGCAGCACTTTCTCCGGTTTGGCTCCGTGAACGAAAGCATCCCGATAAATCGGCCCCAGCTTGTCCCACCATTGTTCATTCCATTCTGTCAATGTCTTGAATGCCAGCTGCATGTCGAGCGCCTCCCGTTCTGCCAAGATTGCCGATACCGCGACCGGCGCGGACATCGATGGGCGTCCACTCCAGGACGAGCAGCCCCGCTTGAGCGGTCAGCTAAAAAAAGATGACCTCTGAGGATTACAGAAGTCATCTGCTGAATGCTTGGCAGCGATATGCCCGCCACAAAGGGGACCGCTCGCGGCGGATTGCCGGCGATTGCTATTCGCTTCGCTCCCTTGAATCCGCTGCCCGCTGCCGCTGCTCCATAAACGCCCGGCGCACTTCGTCATACACCTGCTTCAAAGGGACGCCGTACGTTTTGGCTGCCTGCTCGCATTCCTTGAATTCCGGCGCGAATTGCACCGCTTCTCCCCGGTGCAGCCCGACTTTGACACGGATTCCTCCCCAGGGAGTGGCAACTTCCACGAATTCCCTGCCCAGCCGATGACAGGAGGCGCGAATATACCTGAGCCCGAGCGTCGTCGTTTCCCTGAAAATGATCTCTTCCATCACGCCGAGCGCCGTGTCGTGCGCAAGCACGTTGAGCATGATGCCCGGCCGGCCCTTCTTCATGATGATCGGAATCCAGTAGACATCGTTAGCTCCCCGCTCGAACAGCAGGTCCGAAATATATGAGCAGGTCTCCGGATTCATATCGTCCATATTCGCCTGAATCACGACCATGCCCTCATCGATATGCTCCTCACGATGATCAAACGGCATCATGTCCGCCTCCCCGTACGGCAGTCCGGGCAGCCGAACTGCCAATCCAACGACTTTATTCAAGCCTATGTTATAAAAATCTTCCCGTCAAGGCAATATAAGTTCAAAAAGAAAAGCGGGCAAGCCGCAGCTTGGCCTGCTTAACGCCCCGGCAAGCAACAGGCAAAAGTCCGATCCAGCGCCGCTATCCGATTTTGAGGGAGGTTACCGCCATGGGAATTTGGAAAGCCCGCACATTCGCCATACTTCTGCTCGGAGCCGCGCTCGTCTCCGTTCCTGTCGGCAGCAGAGCGCTGGCCGCGCCCGCCGAACGATCCGCTGCCACGGGCAAGGAGCGGCAGTCAGCCGACATGAAAAGCGTGTTTGCCGAACGCAAGCAGCTGTTCGAGCATATCGCCGCTGTGACGGGTGTGCCCTGGTATTACCTGGCTGCCGTCGATCAATATGAACGCACCATCCGTCTGGCCCAAAAAAAGCAGATGCCAAACGGGCTGATCGCCATCGATTATCCCGAATGGCAATGGTGCGGCCTGATGAACCCTGACTACGAGGACAATGACGCCCGCAGCATCGGCTTCTTTAACGGTATCGGAAAAGACGGATCAGGAGACGGGCTCGCCGACCGCAGCAGCGATCTGGACCGGCTGTATACGATGGCCCATTGGCTGCTCAAGCACGGCAGCGCCGAGGACGACTTCGGCATCGGGCTGTGGGAATATTACCATAACACCCGCAGCGTTCAGCGCATCCTGCAGTTCGCCAAAATTTACGCTGCGTTCGATTCGCTTGACCTGCACGAGCATCGCTTCGTGCTGCCGCTCGGCGCGGATTATTCGTACCGAAGCACCTGGGGAGCGAGCCGCGGCTGGGGCGGTTACCGGATTCACGAAGGAACCGACCTGTTTGCAGGGCACGGCGTTCCCGTGCGCAGCGCCACATACGGCATCGTCGAGGTTATGGGCTGGAACCCGTACGGCGGCTGGCGCATCGGGATACGCGATCTGAATAACGTCTATCATTACTACGCGCATTTGTCCGGTTTTAACAAGAAAGAAATCAAGGAAGGCACCGTTGTGAAGCCCGGCCAGATCGTCGGCTGGGTCGGCAACTCCGGGTACGGCAAGCCGGGCACGGCAGGCAAGTTTCCTCCGCACCTGCATTATGGCCTCTACCGGGACAACGGCTTGACTGAATGGTCGTTCGACCCTTACCCTTATTTGCGCAAATGGGAACGCGAAGAACGGATGCGCTCCAGGTAGCGCACCCTCCCCTCTCATGAACAGAAAAACCGGTCTGGCGGCGACGATTGTCGATGCCGCAAGGCCGGTTTTTTTGCGGAGAGAATCGTATCTGTCGGCCAGGAGACGATTATCCCGCGGACAGTTTTTCCCGCGCCGGCAACCGCTCTCCCGTTTTACGCGATGTCGAGAAGTTCCTCAGTCCCACGAATCGCCAGGCTCAAAAACCGCTCCCGAAGCTGCTAAAGAGGCGGCCCCCGGGAGCTTTGGCCAGCTGCGGCGGCTCAGGCTGCGCATCGCTCAATCGGGCAGCTGAATGTCCACTTCCCGGCCGGACGCCGCAGAGCGGAGCATGCCGTCGATGATCGCCTGGTTGCGCAAAATTTGCTCGCCGGGAATCGGCGCCGGCCGCCCGTCCCGAACCGCTTCGACGAAATCCCGCACCTTGTCGTAGAAACGGTCGTTCCGAGGTTCCACGACCGGGATCGGACTCTCGGTCTGGAAGCCGTTCACGTCATGGAACAGGGTCATCGAGCCGACGCCGCCGTCCCATACTCCGCCCCAGCCGTCTGTAGGCTGCGGCGTCGTCACGCGAAGGCCGGCGTCCGTCCCGAGGAACAAGGTCGGACCGAGTGAATCCGCATGCATCGCCCACGAAATTTTGAAGTTCAGCACGAGGTGGCCTTCGAAGCGGATCAGGGCGACGCCGAAATCCTCAACATTGAAGCGGTCGGCCTCCGGATGATATTTCGGATTCGTCCCGAAATGATTGGAGCTGAAGGCCGACACCGTCAGCGGCTTCGGATAGCCGATGGAATGAAGCGCCATGTCCAGCGAGTAGCAGCCGATATCGGCCAGCGCCCCGGAGCCGGCCAGCTCCTTGCGGATGAACGTGCCTCCCGGCATGCCGCGGCGGCGACCGCCTCCGGTCTGAATATAATACACCTTGCCAAGCGTGCCCGACTGGACGATGTCTTTCATTGTCCTCATATTCGGGTCGTAGCGCGGCTGGAAGCCGATCGTCAGCATTTTGCCCGTGCGCTGCGAGACGCGGACCATCTCCACCGCCTCTTCCAGCGTGACGGACATCGGCTTTTCGAGCAGCACGTTTTTGCCGGCCTCCAGGGCGTCGACCGTCGTGCGGCAGTGCGCCGCATTCGGGGTGCAGATGCTGACGCCGTCGAGCTCCAGCTCGAGCAGCTTCCGGTGATCCTCGAACGCCCGGGCCTGCGGCAGCCCCATCCTCCCCTTGAATTCCTCCGCCTTGCCGGGCACGATATCGGCGACCGCCACCACCTCGACATCGTCCATTTTCTTATATTGGCGGACGTGTGCGCCGGCGATGCCGCCGCTGCCGATTATGCCGATCTTCAGCTTTCGGGTCATTGCTCCTTCCGTCCTCTCCTCGCCAAAATCTCGGTTTCGGTTATTTCTATGTCCAGTTTACATCGAACGCCCGCTCAGGAAAATTGCAAGATTGCGCCCAGGAGAGTGCAAAATCGCGACAGCCGTTTTGTGTGAAAAATTATAAAAACTGTGTGGATCTGACGGCAGCGCCTGGCGCCCTTTTCCCTTTACAATACGGTTATTCCCATATCACGGAAGGTGTGAGCATGATCCAAAATCCGATTTCTTTGCAAGAGGTGCGTATTGCCGATGAGTTTTGGTCGAAGTACGAAGAGCTGGTTCGCGGCACGGTCATCCCTTATCAATGGGAGGCGCTGAACGACCGGGTTCCGGGAGCGGAGCCGAGCTATGCGATCCGCAATTTTCGCATCGCCGCCGGACTGGAGGAAGGGGAATTCGGCGGTCTCGTGTTTCAGGACAGCGATGTCGCCAAATGGCTGGAGGCCGTCGGCTACTCCCTGTCGTCGCATCCGGACCCGGAGCTGGAGCGGCTGGCCGACGAAGTGATCGACATCATCGTCAAGGCGCAGCACGAGGACGGGTATATCAATACGTATTTCACGATCAAGGAGCCCGGGCGGCGCTGGACCAATCTCCTGGACTGCCACGAATTGTACTGCGCCGGGCACTTGATGGAAGCGGCCGTCGCCTACTATCAGGCAACGGGCAAGCGCAAGCTGCTGGACGCTGCGTGCCGGTACGCGGACTACATCGATACGGTGTTCGGGCCGGAACCGGACAAGCTGCAGGGCTACGACGGCCATCAGGAGATCGAGCTTGCGCTCGTTAAGCTGTACAAGGCGACCGGGAACGAGAAGTACCTGCGTCTGAGCCGCTATTTTATCGACCAGCGCGGCCGAAAGCCGCACTTCTTCATCCAGGAATGGGAGCGGAGAGGACATATCGGCTACTGGCGACAGGAGCCTACGGGCGAGCCCGACCTGAAGTACAACCAGAGCCACCTGCCCGTCAGGGAGCAGGACGCCGCCGTCGGCCATGCCGTGCGGGCCGTCTATATGTATTCGGCCATGGCCGATCTCGCCCTGCTGGACGGCGACGAAGAACTGGCCGAGGCGTGCCGCAGACTGTGGAGCAGCATTACGGAGAAGCAAATGTACATTACCGGCGGCATCGGCTCGACGCATCACGGCGAAGCGTTCTCCTTCGATTACGATTTGCCGAACGATACCGTCTACGCGGAGACGTGCGCTTCGATCGGCCTGATCTTTTTCGCCCACCGGATGCTGCTGCTGGAGCCGAGGAGCGAGTACGCCGATGTGCTGGAGCGGGCGCTGTACAACAATGTGATCGGCAGCATGTCGCAGGACGGCAAGCATTACTTCTATGTGAATCCGCTTGAGGTATGGCCCGAGGCCAGCCGGCACAATCCCGGCAGGCGCCATGTCAAGCCGGTGCGCCAGCCGTGGTTCGGCTGCTCCTGCTGCCCGCCCAATGTAGCCAGGCTCATCAGTTCCCTGGGCCGATATATTTATACGGCCAAGGACGACACGATCTATGCCCATCTGTACATCGGCAGCGAAGCGACTGCCCCGCTGTCCTGCGGGGATGTGCGGCTCGAGCAGCAGTCGTCCCTTCCCTGGGACGGCGCGGTGAAGCTGACGGTGCGACCCGAACGGGAGCAGCGCTTCGCCATCGCGCTTCGCTTGCCCGGTTGGTGCGGCGAAGCCAGGCTTGCGGTCAACGGCCAAGCGGTTGATTATGCGCTGGAGCACGGGTATACGCGGATCGAGCGGGTCTGGTCGCCGGGCGATACGATCGAATGGGAGCTGTCGATGGAGCCTCTGCTCATCCAAGCTCATCCTTACGTGCGCGCGAACGCCGGCAAGGCTGCGATACAGCGCGGTCCGCTCGTCTACTGCCTGGAAGAAGCGGATCACGAAGCCCCGCTGTCGTCTATCGCTTTGCCCGGCAAACCTGTCTTCAGGCTGCGGCGGGACCCCGGACTGCCCGGCCATCCCGTCGTCATCGAGAGCGAGGGCAACTCGGACGCCGTCGCGGACGATCCGCGGCTCTACCGCCCCAGCATGAAACGGTCGAAGCCCGTTCGCGTGAAGGCGATCCCGTACTTCCTGTGGGGCAACCGGACCCCTGGCGAGATGTGCGTCTGGATTCGCTCCTAGCCTGATCTGCGGATGATGATCGCCCCCAAAGCAGCGGCAGCGCCAATACGGAGATTAGTCCGCGGGCGCTGCCGCTTTGGCGTAATATAGCTTGAACACGATGTCTTGCGCGTAATTGCCGAAGCCGGTACCGAACAGCGTCGCCCCGCCGACGTTCGCGGCGTCCTCCGGCACCGCGATCCGGAACGTCCAATATTTGCGGCGAATGTCCAGATCCTCCAGCGTCACGTCGGACATCTTCTCCCCGTCCATGAACGTGCCGCTCTGGTTCACGCGAATGATTTTCAACAGGCCGTACTGATTGATGTTCAAATTCCACCAGCTCGGCGTGTACCGTCCCTTGGTCCCTCCGAAATCGCCCGGGCTCGTCCAATATCCGAGGGAAACGCCGTTCAGGACGAACGTAATGTCCGACGGCCACTCGTGATTGACGCTCGGCGCTTCCGACGAAACCTCCAGCGAAATCTCCAGCTCCTCGGGAATTTCGTTGCCGAGCAAATAATTCGGCACTTTGTATTCGACGTACCCTTGCCCGAACCATAAAATTTTGGCATCCACCCGCTCCGGGTCGAGAAAGCAGCGCGGGTCGTCAAAATGCCCGATAATCTGCTTGGGCGTCGCCAGGCCGCAGGTCGGCGCAATGTCGAAGTCCGTGTAATGCCCGACAGACACCTCCGTGCGATGGTACTCTCTCTCGCCGCTTTCCTTGCCCGGGAACGAAATGCCGATAAAATCGACGTTCAGCCTGCTGATTTTTTGCACGCCGCCCTTGCTCGGCACCAGCTCGTTGCGGATGATGCCGGCTTTCTCCAGCTTTTTGACATGCATGGTCATAATCGCGCTGCTTAGCCCGAGCGCCTGGGCCAGCTCTTTCACGTTCATCGGCCGCTCGGCCAGCAGCCGGATCATCTCCAGCCTGACCTTGCTGGCCAGCGCCTCGTATACAGGGAGCCATTGCTCGTCGATCTGAATTTGCATAGATGGTATCCTCGATGGTCAATGATTAACAAATATATAAATTAATATACAGGAAGACTGGCCGTTTGTCCAAAAATCGCTCCGCCTCTGTTGCGCATCCCCCGAACAAAAAGGTACATTAAGGAGGAGAATGGTCCGGGGCCTATAATCTATGAATCCGGAAGGAGCGACAGATGATGAAGGTGACGCTGCTGGGAACTTCCAGCGCCGCCGGAAGCAGGGAGCGGGACAATACCTATCTGCTGCTGGAGCATGATCAGGACGCCTGGATGATCGATGTCGGGGGCAACCCGCTCGGCAAGCTGAAGCAGGCCGGGATGCCGCTTGACCGTATTCGCGGCGTTATTTTAACGCATTTTCATATCGATCATATTTTCGGACTGCCCTCTCTGCTGTGGGGAATGTGGCTTGGAGGCAGGCAAGAGGCGCTGACGGTCTATTGCGACGCCGGGCACGCGGCCCAGCTGCAGCAAATTTTGGCCAGCTACCGGACGTCCGAATGGCCGATCGGCTTTGCGATCGACATCCGGACCTTCGACTGGACGAAGCCATCGACGTTGTTCGCGCAAGGGGAGCTGTCCGTCTCTGTTTTCCCGAGCCTGCACGTCGGGGCGACCGTCGGCGTACGCGCCGCCGTTTCGGAGCGGGTGCTCGTCTATTCGGCCGACACGAGGCCGAACGAGTGGATTGCCGCGCAGCAGCGGATCGACGTGCTCGTGCACGAAGCGACGGCCGCGCGCGGCGCGATAAGCGTGCATACGAGCCTGGAGCAGCTCGTCCGCTTCTACCCGCTGGAGCGCATCGGGCGCGTCGTGGCTGTCCATCTGACCGACGACGAGCCGTATGGCGACGTGCTGGCCGAATGCGAGGCCCGGGTCCGCGAGCGAATCGCGCTGGGAGCGGATCTGATGTCTTTCCCGGTATAGCGGATGAGCAAGAGCGATCCTTGCCTGATCGCCCTTTCGCTTCATTGGGCCCGTGTCCTGGTCGCACACCCGCGTCATCCCGGACGCCGGAATGCCCGGACGTCTGCCGTCCCTGCGTACACAGAACGCCGCTCTCCCCGCCGGCGATGGCTAAAATGGCTTTGGAATAGAGCATCTTTGGCGTCGACAACGGCTGTTTTTTTCCGATATGATATACAAGAAAAAAATGCCTTGCGACGGCATTTCATTGGGCGACTGCGGCCCGCTGAACCTTTGTCGGCCGATCTGGCAAAGGTTCAAGTATCGATTAGGGAGACGGATACACGATGGATCATATTATCGAGATGCGAGGGGTTCACTACAGGCGCGGCGATCGGGAGCTGCTCAAAAACATCCACTGGCGCGTCAAGCCAGGAGAGCATTGGGCGTTGCTCGGCCTGAACGGCTCGGGCAAAACGACGCTGCTCAATATCGTGAACGGCTATATTTGGCCGACTCAAGGAGAAGTGTCGGTGCTCGGGCACCGGTTCGGCGAAGTCGACCTTCGCGAGCTGCGCCAGTCGATCGGCTGGGTCAGCTCGTCGCTGCAGGAGAAGCTGTATGGAACCGACAGAGCCCAATTTGTCGTCATTAGCGGCAAATACGCCACCATCGGTCTGTACGAGCGGCCGACCTCCGAGGATACCGACCGCGCCGCCGCGCTGATGTGCACGCTTGGCTGCGGCCATCTGTGGGACCGCGAATTCCGCACCTGCTCGCAGGGGGAGAAGCAGAAGCTGCTGATCGCCCGCGCGCTGATGGCCGACCCGAACATATTGATTTTGGACGAGCCGTGCAACGGGCTTGATTTGTTTTCCCGCGAGCGGCTGCTGGACAGCATCCATGAGCTGGCGCTCCAGGAGCAAACGCCCAGCCTGATCTATGTCACGCACCATACGGAGGAGATTGTGCCCGTGTTCAGCCGCACGCTGCTATTGCGCCGGGGCGAGATCGTACGCGCCGGAGATACGGCAAGCGTGATGGAGGAACGGACGCTGAGCGACTTTTTCGAAGCGCCCGTCGTGGTCGAGAAGCATCATCGCCGCGTATATGTGCGGGCCGCCGGGCCGGAAGCGTAAGCGGCGGTTTCAGGCAAAAAGCGGCGCCTATGCCCGCTGCCGCTCCGCGGCGACAACGGCCTGCCCAAGCGGATGGGAGGCCGTTGCCTGCATTGCCCGGCAAAGCTCATGGCTGGCCGCTGCTTGGCTGCTGCTTCATGTTCGGGTGCCTCACCGGCTTTGCCGCCCTGGCTCCCTATGAGCGCTGCACTTGCGGCAAAGACTCCGGACGCAGCGCGTCGACGATGCGCCGGTTGACCTCTTCTCTGAACGCGAGCAGCCATTCCGCATTCCTCGGGTAAGACGAGAACGTCAGCTCTTCCCCCGCCAGCTCTTCGATGAGCCGAATCACTTCATCGCGACCGACGAGGCTCTCCAGCAGCTCGAGTGCACGCAAATCCTGCAGCGCCTCGAACAACACCTCCATCCGGATCGATTCGATCGGCCCGTCCGCTCCCGGATAGACGAGAAAAGCGTCGCCGGATGGAAAAGCGTGATCGGCATCGGTCGTGACAAAAGGATTGATCGGACGAACCGAATACTGCGAAAACCAGAAATTGTATCCCCAATGCAGAAAGCCCTCAATGCCGTATTTATAAAGCTGGATGCCGATAATCCGGTTGCGCGCGGACGGCTGGTTGAAAAACCGGTTGGACACGTCCTTGTACTGCGAGCAGCAATAGTACGTCCACAGCCCGTCGATGCCCTCCGCCAGGAAAGGCTCGATATGATCCGTTGCGGGAATCGGCTTGCGGACAAGCCCGTTTTTGTAAAACTCGACGCGCGAAAGCGCATCCACAATCGGAAATTCGCCGACATGCCTATGCAAAATCGCAGCCGCCGCGCTGTACGACGCAAGATGCTCCAGCGCAGGCTCATCGGAGACATGGAACCAGCAGCGTCCTTCCAGCCCGCTGTCCTTGACAAACGCGACAAGCGCAGGCAAAAACTGAGCGAGAAACTGCCCGTACGCTTCACCGGCGGCGTCGGTGTCCCAACCGAAGATGCGCTTCAAGCGCCCGTCCTCGGTGGCCATAATTTTCGGCGCATGTTTCGCGCCCCATTGCGTGAACAGATGGGAAAATTCCAAATATTTGATGCCGGTCCTGTCGCACATCTCGACCCAGCGGCGCAGCCGGTCGAAGCCGAACGCATAACGGCTGCCGTCCTTGATGACGTCGACCAGTTGGACGGTCGGTCGCTCGCCGCCTGCCTTCGTATCGAGCGGCGGCGTGAACAAGGGTGTCAGCAGCATGTTGACGCCATGGTCGACAGCGGTCAGCACAAAGCGCTCCACGAGGCTCCAGTGTGCTTCGCTGAACACGTCCACGCCGTAATATTGGGCAATGCAATCCGTATGGAACCATTCCGTGTGGATCAGCTTCTGCTCCGGCAGCTGCGCCGGCAGCACGTCCAGCTCGAAGGCGCACTTGGCCAGCGGCTCGCCGGACTCGCTCTCCAGGACGAGCGCGATCGGGTATGCTCCGGCCGGACGGCTCCCGTCAAGCGCCACCGTGATCCAAAGCGAGCGCCACTGATCCGGCGGGACGATGATGCCTTCTGTCGGCGAAATCGGATACAGCGGGTCCGGATACAGCCCCGGCTGCGTGCGCAAGACATGCTCGTCGTGGTCGCCATAACACGGCAGCTCAGACGGCGCCAGCCCGACCGAACGGACCGTGATCCGCTCCCGCAGCTCCGATTCGACTCGCACGCGAACATGTCGGAGCGAGCGGGGATTTCCCGACAGACGGTAAGCGATCTGGTAGGCAAACGTCTCGTTTTCCAGCGCGGAGGCGCGAAGAAACGGCTGCTCCTGCGGCTCTTCGTCGGCGAAAACCTTGGCCAGCGAGCTGAGACAGCGGGTTTCGATGACGGACACTTGTTCACCCTCCTAGAGGATAGGGATGCGTATTCCACCCTTATCCGGCTTGTTGGTTTTACGCTTAAGTGGCTTCGACGAAGACAGCCGCTTTGCCTTCTTGCCCTGCATAAAATTTTGGCCAAATCCAGCCGCAAAGTTGCGGCGGTCTGTCAAGTCTTGTGTTGAAGCCCGGGACTCAACCTCGCTTCGCACAACGGAGCGAGGGTTCGTTTTTTACAGCTCCGTCGGCAAACCGTGCAAACACATATTTATGCAATCGGTATGACGGCGCAGCGCAGCCATTGTCGCGGGTGCCGGTCTGCTGTGAATGATGCCGTAATCTTTCTCGCCGTACTGCTTGCGGACAGAAAAAGCGAGCTTTTCTTCGCCAAGCGAGAATTGGGCGTCCACGCCTTCCTTGTTGCCGCGCGCGTCAAGGCGAATCCAGCGGCCCGACTCCGCCAAATATACAGCATTCAGCGCATGAATGACATAGCCGGTATCGGGCGTATCGCCGAGCGTCAAGCGCTGGTAGCAGAAGCCTGCCGGAATCCCTTGCCGGCGCAGCAGAGCGCACAGCAGGTTCGCTTTGGCGTAGCAGATGCCTTCCTCGAACCGCAGCACCTCCGAGGCCGTTCTTGTGACGCGATGGCTTCGGATATCCCAAGAGTGGGAGATGCGGTCGCGCACGAATTCGAAAGCGGCCTGCGCATAGTCCTGCCCGCTCTTCGCCCCCGCCGCCAGTTGCTCGGCGCATTGGGCGACGGCGGGATGGCTGAAATCGACTTCCTCCGTCTCCGCCAAATAATCGTCCAGGCAGGCGGATTCGCATATCAGATTCATCTTGTCCTCTCCATGGCGGAAAAATATGCCGTCATCATCGACAGTTTTATAATTATACATAGAAGTGAATATAAATTTAATCACATCTTGCCTGCTCGCCAGCGTTAGAGCCCAGCCAAACAACAACAAAAAGGCGACCAGCGAACCCTCGTCCGCCGTCGCCTTTCCGAAATTTTCGGCCAGTCAAAGCACGGAGCGCAGCGCGGCTTCCAGATCCTTCCGCCGCTCTTCCAGACTTCTTTGCTCCTGCAAATATTCGGCGAGTCGCTCCTGAAGCTTCGCAGCATCTTCATCGGAGGCGGCTTGGCCGCCAGCGGCTTCCAGCTTGCTTGCCAGCAGCGTCAGGCTGCCCTCCAGCTGCTCCGCTTCGTCTCCGAGCTGCTCCAGCCAATCAGCAGCGTTCTCCAACTCGGGACCCAGCCTCTCATTCCAACGTTCGGAACCGGCGGCATCAGCCATCTCCTCTCCCCGTCCGGTCAAGCTGACGCTGTAATAGCGCATCGCCTCCAGCTCACCGGTATAATCCATCACGCCCTGCTCAATCAGCCGGCGCACGCGGTATTCGATGAAGCTGTCGCTCACTCTCTGATCCGAATGACCGATCACCTCGCCAATCAACCGCGCGGACTTGATATACCTGCCTCCCAGCGCCTTCAGCTTGCGGGCCGCCTTCACGATCTCACCGTCAAAATAATGCTCCGGCACAGTTCGCAGCTGCCCGTTCTCCGCCACCCGCAGCACGCCTTCCTCGGCGGCCAGCCGCCGCCAATCGGCCGCATAAGCTTCCCGCGCCGCGGGTGTCAAGAGCTCGGCCTCCTCCAGCAGCGGGCACAGCTTTTCGGGAGAGATCTCCCCCATGCATCGGTATTCGGCTTCCGGAAAGCGGCGATTCAGCAGCGATGTCGGGTTAACGAGCGAAATATCGGCATCGTCAGACATCGCGTTGAGCAGGCAGCGCAGCGCCGTCTGCTCCCCTGCCGAATCGCCGGCCCATACGACGACGGGCAGCCCTTGCAAGCGGTCGGGCCAATGAAGCCAGTTCAGGGCTGCCTTCATCACATAAGCCTCCATATCCGCCTTTTCCCGTTCGTTGATGCTCTCTCCCCACCAATTCATCCGCTTCTTCCACAGCTGCGGAAGCTCGAAGCCGAGCGGCCCGACCATCAGGTCGTCGCCCAACACGACCACCTTCTCCCCCGGTTGTTCGCGCAGCGCGATGCGCAGCGAGCCGCCGGCGGAATCGCCGAACGCGATATGGACGCGCCGGATTCCCGTTAACGAAAACGAGGATTCCTGCAGGTACGCCTCGTTGCCAAGCTCCCATTCCTTGTCGAATTGCCGCAAATACAGCTCCATGAACTGGTGCCGCTCCTCCGCCAGCGCCCGGCCCGCCTCCGTGTTCATCAGCCCTTTGAGCTTCAGCAGCTTTTCGTAGAAATGATTAATCGCCGTGCTGCGTCCGCTGCGGTATTCCTCCCTCGACATCTGCTGCCGTGGACGGAGGCCCGGATCGTACACAAGCTGCCCTTTCCAGCCCGAATAGGCGAAGGTGCGGGCGATGCCGATTGCGCCAAGGGCATCGAGCCTGTCCGCATCCTGCACGATGCGCCCCTCCAGCGTCGCCATTGGCCGGCCGTCGCCTCCCCCGTAAGACATCGTCGCAACGATATCGGCGACATGCTCCCGTTCGGATGCCGGAACGCCTGTCCGCTCCATCCATTCAGTCACTTTGCGCAGGCCGGCCTCCTTGCTCCCGTTCAGCTTCTCGTCCGCGATATCATGCAGCAGCGCCGCCAGCTCGCAGACGAACTCGTCGGCCTGCTCCAGCGCTGCCAGCGCCTTGGCCGTGCGCGTCACCCGGACGATGTGCCACCAGTCGTGGCCGCTGCTGTCGCGCTCCAGCTCGCTCCTCGCATACGCTCTCGCCTGCTCCAAAATCGCACTTCGGTCGGTCACTCTCGGCTCTCTCCTTATAAGCTCATTTTCATTCTCTATGAACATAGACTCCCCAGCCCGGCAAAAAGTTTCAACCGCGAAATGGGCCTTGTCACTGGAGCTGCCGAAGCTGCCAGAGGCGCTGGAGCCGCTGGAGCTGCCGGATCTGCCGGGGGCGTTGGAGCCGCTGGAGCTGCCGGATCTGCCGGGGGCGTTGGAGCCGCCGGAGCCGCCGAAACTGTCGGAGCCACTGGATCTGCTGGATCTGCCGGAGGCGCTGGAGCTGCCGGAGCAGCCCCCGACCCTGTGTGTCGAGACGGGCGTCGGTATTTTCCGCTGCCCCTCCCCCCAGCCGACTCTGGAAGTCCGACTTCGCAATCTTCGAGCTCAATCAGGCTGGATGGACCCAAAAGCTGAAGGAAAACCGAGAAGAAAAACGTATATCGACGTCTATTCAAGGATGAGCATGTCCGCTGATGAGTTCGTCCGCTTAAGAAAATTGCCCCATGACTTAAGCTGCAAACGATTTCACGTTTGGGTGGGTGCCAGTATGACTCGAACCGCAAGGCATGGCTAAGGCAGCATAAACCGAGGGCGAAAAGCGGTCCATGGAGCCATGAGTCACCATATGCTCTCTAACGCAAGTGACAAACGCTATTTAGCTGATTCGTGCTCTTTTAAAAGGTAACGCAAGCTGGGTAGCGCGATTTTGTCAAAAACGCTGAATCGGGCAGCCCTAAATACCGAATAAAGCTGCTCACTTGCGTTACAATTTCAAATCAATCGTTTCGAGGGAAATAAGCTCTGTGACTAGCGTTAGCTTCAGGTCTGCCATGTCAGCCCGGCAAAACGTAAGCCCACAGCTACTTCCTTGATCCCACTCAGCCACAGCCGCTTTTCGTACTTGGCCGCAAAATAAAAAACCTTTAAACACACCCGAGTGTTTAAAGGTTTTTGGCTCTCCGCAGGCCAAGTCTGGATGTTGATTCGATAAAGAATTAACGGCTCGGCTTGAGCGCTTCGATTTCAGCTTCCGATAGCCCGCTTGCTTTGGCGATAACGGAAACTTCCATTCCCATCAAGAGCATGTTTTTGGCGATTTCAGTGGCCTTCTTTTGTTCCCCTTTGGCCATGCCTTCAGCCATTCCCTTCGCCATTCCCTTCGCCATTCCCTCTGCCATTCCTTTTTCCGTAGCCCATTCAATCATGGAGGCTTCGTCATGCAAATACTTCTGCCGCTCCTCATAACGCCTGCGCGCCTCGCGATCCTGGCTTAGAAACTCCAGCGTATCCATGGCCTTTTTCAAAGTCGGTTCATTCATCTTCAGCACCTCCCAATTCGATTTGTCGGCACCTTTCAAGAACAAGAGCCAATTGATCAGGCCGCCTTCTACCGGAATGGCTTGATCATCCAGCTTGGACAGCTCCATGAAATGAATCTCGATATCGTCGCACAGCTCAATTCCCGAGCTATCCTCCCTCAGATGGAACACATTATGATAACGGTCGTTTGAAATAAACGAATAGTTCAAGATATTGATGTTAACACACTTTTTCAGTTCCTTGTAGGTCTGTCCTTCCTGCAGCTGGCTGGAATAACGTTTGCCCCAGTAATAAAGCGTGCGTTTCTCAATATCATATTTATTGAACAACTGCATTTCGATATCAATCAGCTTGCCCTCTGCCGTCTTTGCCCAAATGTCAAAAATGGACTGCTTATCGAGAGGGGTATCTTTATCTGTGTATGGATTAAGCAGAACAATCTCCGTCAGCGGCGGCTCACCGGACTCGGCAAACGTACGATTTAAGAAAGCGAGCAGCACATCCTTATTATCTTCACTGCCGAAAATTCGTTTGAAGACGAAATCGTTCCGGGGGTCAAGCAAATCCGCCATCTGACAATCAACTCCATTTCTTTTTTAACGTTACAGAAAGTCTAACTTTGCTAAAGCGATAAAACAAAGTGTGACTTTCTGTACCAAGATAAACTACCGCTTAACCGCGGTCGCCCTTCCTTGAATGGACGTCGATAGACGTTTTTCTTATTATACCACGTTTTGAGTTGGGATTTGTAGGTTCTACGTCTGTCTTCACAGTCTCTTTCCCTGGGTCTCCATTAAGAAAAACCTTGCTTTCGGCAAGGTTTTTCTTTGCTGCGACCGATACTCAGCCGGCGGCCCCCGAACTCCGAGTTGGTGCTGCCCTTCCCTGGGCACATGAGACAACGAATCCTGCAAAACCAACATTTTCCGTACCCTTCGCATAGGAGGAAGGGGAATATTGTATTTTGTGCAACATTTTGGGCAAGATGGGCTTCAAATCGGGGAACATCGCCCGAAATGTTGCACTTTCTACAACAATGAGCCGCAGATGCGGTGTATCCCCCCGTTTTTGTTGTACAAAGTCTGACGCACGGAACGTAGCCCGGGACAAAAACCCCCAGCCCTATTTCATGCTGGACGCCTTCAACGAACGAAAACCGACCGCCTCATCGGTCAGTCTTCGCTGATCATTCGCGTTGTTTAAGATCACTTCGCGTTAAGCGCCGACACCTTCAGGCGGTCCAGGGACACGCTGCGCCCGCGGGGATGGCGGATCTGCACCGTCTTCCGCTCGCCGGGAAGCAGATCGAAGAAGTTGTCGCTGAAGCGGATGTTGCCGTGCGGCACGTCCAGCTTCACCATCCGCGCGAGCGAGCAAGCCGCCGTCACGGTCACGGTCTGCTCGCGCTCGTCAACCTCCACCTCAAGCGCGGCAGGCGGCAGGCGCAGATCCTTCTGATCGCGCAGATAGCACAGGTTGTCCGGGGCGTCCCAGCCTTCGGCGGACAGCCGCACGACAACGTCCTCGGCGGCGCGGCCGGCGAGCGCCTCGGCTTCCGGCAGGCGGCCCAGCTCGGCCGCCGCATTTCCCGGCACGCGAGCGTCGAATGCGCGCGAGAACAGTTCCTGCCCGGCGAAATCGTACACCGTCAGTCGCACCTTGCCGTCGATCGGCTCCAGGCGGTCGTTCACGACCCATACGGCCAGCGGCTCGCCGGGCTCATGATCGAGCGAGAGCAGCACCGGATCATAGAACTTCTTCGCGTAGAAATACGACGCCTTCGGCAGCAGCTCGTAGTCGATCAGCGACCAGCTCGTTCCGGGCCAGCTGTCGTTGAGCTGCCAGATGAGCGTTCCGCTTGTGCGGCGCTTGTTGCGGCGGTAATGCTCGATGCCGTATTTCAGCCCTTCGGCCTGCGTCAGCATGGAGAAATTCATGTATTCCTCGATGTCCCTCGGAATGCCGGTATAGCCTTCCATCAGCAGGATGCCCTTCTGATGGTTCGTATCCTTGTTGCGGTAAGCCATCTCGTCGCTGTTCCAATAAAACTGGCCGGCCGGAATGTTTTTCTCCAGCGTGTAGCGGTTCGCCGAGGCGTGCATGCCGAACTCGCTGCTGAACAGGGCGAAGTCCTTCTTATAGTTTTTGAAGCTGACCCCTTCCACGCTGTAATCGATCAGTGGCGGCTCGCCGCTGCGGCGCGGATAGACAGAGCCGTGCCATACCTGCCAGTTGTGTCGGTCGCCGACTTCGGGATCGTTGGCGTCGTCGCCTCCGAACGGCGAAGAAGGCCAATAGGCGCGGCTGTCGTCGAGCGCCGCCAGCACCTCCGGCAGCAGCTCGTGATAGATGCTCTCCCCGTAGAACGGGCACGTAATGTCGCCGCCGGCGGTCTTCATGTCGTACAGCCAGTCGATCTCGTTGTTGCCGCACCAGAGCGCCAGCGACGCATGATTGCGCAGCCGCTTCACGTTGTATTCCGCCTCGCGGCGTACATTTTCCATGAAATCGCGGTTGTAGTCGGGAAACAGCGCATTGGCGAAGGCGAAGTCCTGCCATACGAGCACGCCGCGCCGGTCGCATTCCTCGTAGAAGACGTCCTTCTCGTAAATGCCGCCGGCCCAGACGCGCAGCATATTCATATTCGCTTGGACGGACAGCTCGATCAGGTCGCGGTAGCGGTCGTCCGGCGCCGCGCCGATCAAGTTGTCGACCGGGATCCAATTGGCTCCCTTCGCGAACAGCTTAACGCCGTTGAGCACAAACGCGAAGGCGTTGCCGCCCGCCTCGTCCTTCAGCTGCAGCTCGATGGTGCGGATGCCGAAATCCGCTTCGTACCGGTCGACCGGCTCGCCGCCCGCCAGCAGCGCGACCTCCAAGCGGTAAAGGTAAGGCTCGCCAAGGTCATGGGTCCACCACAGGCGCGGCTTTGGCACGCGCAGCAATGCGGCGGCATGGCTCCCGTCAAGCGCCATCGCTTCCGCTGCGACGACCGCGCCGTCAGCGGTCTTAAGCGTTATCTCCGCCCGGCAGACGGCACCGCGGCGATAGGCGGTCGCCTCCACGTCAACCTGCACCAACGCTTCCTGCTCAGCCAGCGAGGCCGTCCGCGCGAAGACGCTGTCCAGCCTGGCGACGCGCCGGCGTTCGAGCCGCACCTTCCCCCAAATGCCGACGGTGACCATCCGCGGCCCCCAGTCCCAGCCGAAATTCATCGCCGCTTTGCGAATCCAGGGGCGCTCCTTCGTGTAGGACGACCACTGAACCTGCTCCTTGTCCCGGTTGTGCAGGTAGAGCGGATCGAAGCGGACGGCGATGGTGTTTTTGCCGCTGCGCAAAATCCGCGTGACGTCGAACGTATGCCCCATCAGCGCGTTGTCCGTCTTGCCGATCTCCAGGCCGTTGACATAGATAGTAGCGAACGTATCGAGGCCCTCAAAAATGAGCTCATGCCGCTCCTCCCGCCCTTGTGGTTTCTCATAGTCGAAGCTGGTCCGGTACCACCATTCCTTCTGCTCGATCCAGCGGCACTTCGCATCGTTATGCCCAAAGTACGGGTGATCGATAATCCCCCGCTCGATCAGCGCCGAATGCACGTCGCCAGGCACCCTGGCGGTAATCCAGAAGCGGTCGTCCAGCCCGGCGGCGGCCACGTCCAGCGGTCTCGCCTGCCCGACGTCAAAATGCTGAATTCTCCACAATCCCGACAATTCCATGCGTATCCTCTCCCTTTCCATCCGCGTCTAGCGCGCTATTCCTCCATGCTACCGGCGGCCGCTCCCCCGCCTCCCGCGGCTTCCTCGCGGAATTCGCTCGGCGTTTTGCCGGTAAACTTTTTGAACAACTGGCTGAAATATTTGACGTCCTCGTAGCCGACCTTCGCCGCCACCTCGCTGATCTTGGCCGGCGAAACGGACAAAATCTCCATCGCCCGGCTCAGCTTGCGGCGGGTCACATAATCGCCAAAGGTCGTTCCGGTCTCTTTCTTGAACACCTCGCTCAAATGGTTCGGATGCAGATGCACATGCCTTGCCACCTGCTGCAGCCCCACATCGCTGCCCAAATGCTGCTCGATGTAAGCCATCGCCTTCTGCACATGCGCCGCCGGCCCTTCCGCCAGCCGCTGATGATACAGGCTCATGACCGCGCGCAAATAAGCGAAGAGCGCATCCTTCGGCAGCCCGCCCTCCTTCAGATTGAGGTGCGGAGCGGACAGCTCCGGCGGCATCCCCCTGCCGGTTGCCGACAGCGCCCGCTCCAGCCAGCGATGCGCCGACAGCGCGGCAGAATGCACCGCCGCTTCGAGCGATTCGATCGTCGTCTGCGGATCGTCCAGCTGCGCCTTCATATACCGCTGCACCCAATTTTTCAGGGCGACCAGATCGTTGTCCAGCAAAATCGCCGACAGTTCCAGTTCCTCTTCGTGGGTACAAACCGTCTTGCCGCCCTTGCGCTGCCGAATCTCTTCGTACAGGCAGATTCGTTTGCCAAGCAGGCCTTTGTAGGCGAACGCTTCCTCCGCCGTTTCGTACGATTCCCGGCACTGCGCAAGCCGCTCCACCGGCACGCCGACAGCGGCGAACAGCGTGCATTTCAGCAGCTCCTCGATCTTCTCCAGCAGCCCCGCCAGAGCGAGCTCCTCCTGGCTGTCCAGACGCACGGCGACGGCGACGCGCTTCTTCTGGATCAGCGTCTCGCAGCGCAGCAGTTCCCCCAGCATATTCTCCACAGCGAACAGCAGCAGCGCCGACATCGGGGCCGATTCGCCCCAGCCCTCGGCATGAATGAGCGCAATCTGGTAGCGACCTTCTCCGCCGCTATCGCCCTCCGGGAACAAGCCGGGCAAATAGGCAGGCAGCCGCCCCAGGTCGGCTTCGTCCGTCTCGCCCAGGAGGAGCCGCTCCAGCATGAGGCTGCGCGCCGCCTTCTGCTTCGCCTGGTCCTCGTTGCGGGCGGCCCACTTGTCCTCAATTCGCCGCTTCGCTCTAAGCACGGTCTTGATGATTTCCTCCGGGCGGCTCGTCTTCAGCAAATAATCGCTTACGCCCTGGCGAATCGCCTGCTGCGTATAGACGAAGTCGTCGTACCCGGACAAAATGATCACTTCCGTGTCCGGAAGCATCGCCTTCGCTTCCTCGGCGAGCTGCAGTCCGGTTTTGCCAGTCATGCGAATGTCCGTGAGCAGAATGTTCGGCCGCTCCTGCGGAATCCGCTCCAGCGCCTCCTCGGCGGAGGCTGCAGGCTCCAGCAGCTCCAAGCCGAGCTCGTGCCAGCGAATCACCTTAGCGAGCCCCGTCCGTATAATGACTTCATCGTCAACGATCATGATTCTCATGGGATTCCTCCAACACGGGAATGGAAAACGAGACGCGCGTGCCCGCCTGCTCCCGGCTGTCGATGCGCAGGCCCGCCTCAGGGCCGTAATGCAGCAGCAGCCGCTCGTGCACGTTGCGCAGCCCGTAGCTGATGTCCGGCGCCTCGCCGCTCTCCGCCAGCTGCAGGCTGCCGCGGATCGCCTCCAGCCGCTCCTCGGTCATCCCGACGCCGTCGTCCTGGATGATAAAGCTCATCCGATCCCCGTCGCGCCCGACGTAGACGGAGATGACGCCCCGTCCTTCTTTTTTCTGAATGCCGTGAATCATCGCATTTTCCACTAGGGGCTGCAGCAGCAGCTTGAGCATAAATTTGTCCTGCAGCGAGGGATCGAGCGTGAAATCGATATCGAACTTGTCCGGATAACGGATCGACTGGACTTGGGCGTAGTTGCGGATGTGGGCGATTTCCTGATGCACCGGGCAGTATTCTTTTCCTTTGTTCAAACTGAACCTAAGAAAATCGCTCAGCGCCCCGACCATATCGGCGATCCGCTTCTCCTCGGTCATCAGGGCCATCCAGTGAATGGACGAGAGCGTGTTATACAAAAAATGCGGGTTAATCTGCGCCTGCAGCGCCCGCATATCGGCCTCCTTCTTGCGCGTCTCGCCGCGGATCAGCTCTCGCTTCAGCTTCTCGATATGACTGCCAAGCCGGTTGTAGCTTTGGGCCAGCCGGCCGATCTCGTCGGAGGACGAAGCCGGATATCGGGGCAGCGGCTCGTCCGGATTCAACCTGGACAGCAGCCGGGTCAGCGCCCGCAGCGGATTGGTGACCCTGCGCACGAAGTACAGGATCAGCGCGGCTGTAGCCAGCACCGACACCGTTACGGCGGCAGCGGTCAGCAGCAAAATGTACCGGTTGCGGGCGCTGTACTGCTCAAACGGAACGAGCCCGACGATCGTCCATCCGACGAGCGGTTCCCGATAATACAGCACCGTCTGCTTGTCCGCGCCCCGCCCGTAAGTGACCGCCCCGCTTGCCGGATTTTCCAGCGCGTCCGCAAGTCCGGGAAACAGCGAATCGACCGGCATGGCCAGCCACTCTTTTTCCGTGCTCGAAAGAATAAGGCCCTGTTCGTTCAACAGCGCAATGCGCCCCTGCCCTTCTCCGAGCCGCCCCGGCTTCCAGTAACGGGAGATCGCCTGCTCGTCCAGCGTAATCGACACCCAGCCCAAAGGGCGGTAGTCGCCGATGCTGCGCAAGGGACGAATGAACGAGAACACGTTCTGTCTTCCGGCATAATTGACGATGCTGTACAGTCCCGTCCACCTTTTCTCCGTTACTTGACGAAGATCGAGCTGCTTGTCCAGCTCCGACTCGTAGAGCGTCATCGTCGAGATGGGAACATCGCCGTTGCCCGGGTAGATCGTAATATGGGACACGTAAGGCTTGGATACGACCAGATTCGATAAAAAGCCTTGAATGCGCACCCGGGCGTTCCCGTCGTCGCCGCTGGCGCGGAGGTACTGCTGCACTTCCCGCTCGCCGATCAGGAAGATGGACAGATGGTTGACATCCTCGACTATAAAACGCAGGTTCCCCCGCATCTGAGCCAGCGTATCGATCCCCGACTGCTTCGTATTCTCCTCCGTAATCCGGGAGGAAATCAGATAGGCGAATACGCCCAGTGACAAAAGCGGGATTAATGTCGCCGCCAACATAATGACGGACAGCTTGCGCTGCAACGAACGGCCTATCCAGCGCAGCATCGCAAGTCACCTCCTCCGCGGACCGCACACCTTAAAGCCTGAAGCGAAAAAAGGGCGGCGGAACCGCTTGAAAGCCGGCTCCGCCTGCGGGTATCAGCCTTTCACCGCGCCGGCCGTCATGCCCTTCATCACCTGCTCCTGGAACATCAGATACATCGCGATGGTCGGAATGACGGAGATCGTCATGGCCGCAAGCGTCAGGCCGTAATCGGTCTGATACCCGTCCGCGAACGTGGCGATGCTCAGCGGCAGCGTCTTCAGGCTCGTCTTGCTGATAAATACGAGAGCGAACGAGAAATCGTTCCAAGAGTGCAGGAAGCTGAGAATCGAGACGGTGGCTAACGCCGGCAGCGAAATCGGCAGCATAATGCGCAGGAATACGCCCCACAGCCCTGTGCCGTCAATGTAGGCCGCTTCCTCGATCTCCTTGGGCACGGACGACAAATAAGCGGTCAGCACGAAAATCGCCGTCGGCAGCGCAAAGGCGGTATACGGCAAAATCAGCGCCCAATACGTATTGAGCAGCGATATTTGCTTCATCAGGATGAACAGCGGAACGAGCGTGCTGTGAATCGGAATCAGCATCCCGACGACGAAGAAAGTCATGATCCAGCCCTTGAAACGGAATTTGAAGCGGGCCAGCACGTAAGAAGCGAGTGCCGCGATAAACAGCGTCAGAGCCAGCGAAACGACCGAGACGATGACCGAGTTCAAGAAAGCCGTGCCCATCTTCGACGATGCCCAGGCCCGCGTGAAATTTTCCAGCTGCCATGCCTCGGGCAACGCGAACGGACGGTTCATAAATTCCGCATTCGTCTTGAAGGCGCTGATGAATAGCCAAAATAACGGATACAATGTCAGCAGCCCGTATATGGTGAGGAATGTCCAGAGGATCGCTCCCCTCCATTTTTTCACGGAAATGCCGGTTTTATGTGACGGCGCCTGTCTCGCCTGCAGAGCAGATTGGTTCATGGCCGGTTCCCCCTTTCGTTATCCATTCTTTCTGCGACTCGTCAGCCATTGGCTCGTCCCGATGAAGAGCAGGCTGATCAGCACGATCGAGGTCGAGATCGCGCTCCCGAAGCCGTAACGGTAAGACGAGAACGTCGAGTTGTACATGTACGTCGCAAGCAACTCCGTCGCATGCGCCGGTCCGCCCTTGGTCATGATGTACACGAGGTCGAACGATTTCAAGCTGCCGGAAATGCACAGGATGAGCGCCACCTGGATCGTGCCCCAAATCATCGGCAGCGTCACGGAGAACAGCTTCCTCGCCCCGGTCGCTCCGTCGATCTGCGCGGCATCGTGAATGTCTCCGGGAATGTTTTGCAGCGCCGACATGAAGATGATGAGATACAAGCCGACGAAGCTCCAGATGAGCGGAGGCGTCAGCGAGAAGATGGCGATGTTCGGATCGGACAGCCACTGCAGCTTCCAGCTTTCGAGACCGAGCGCATCCAGCAAAAAGTTCAGTATCCCGATCTGCGGATGGTAAATGTACTGCCAGATCATCCCGATGACGACGGCGGACAACACCATCGGCATGAAGATAGCGGAGCGGAGAAATCTTTGCAGCATATTGCTTTTGTTAAGCATAATGGCCAGGACGAGCGCGATCGGCACTTGCCCGAACACGGAGGCGAGCACGAAGATCACGTTGTTTTTGAGCGCCCGCCAAAATACAGGATCGCGCAAAATCTCCGCATAGTTGCCAAGTCCGATGAACTTGGCCTCGCCGATGCCCTTCCAGTCGAAAAAACCGTAGTAGGCGGACCATACGACCGGCACAAAGACGAACAAGGCGTATATGAGCAGCGAGGGCAAGAGGCCCATCACGACGAACCGGCGGATGCGCAGTGTATTCATGAATGATCACTTCCTTCGCTAAATAGTCAGCCCTCCGCTAGGGAGGGCTTTATTCGGGAATAGCGGTTTTATTTGCCGATCGCACCCGCTTGCGCGTCTTGAATTTTTTGGGCGATCGTCTCCGGGTTGCCGCCCATCAGCAGCTCTTGCAGCCCGTTGTTGACCACCTCGACCGCGGCCGAGCTCAGCTTGGAGTCGTATACCGGGCTGATTTTCGTTTCCTTCATCAGATTGTTCAACTCCACGAACAGCGGGTGGGCCTTGGCCTCGTCCAGCTCGATGTTGTAGCTGACAAGCGTGCTGCTGTCGAGCGTCGCCTTCTGGCCTTCCGGACCGGACAGCGCATAGAGCAGCTCCATGGCCGCGTCTTTTCTCGCGCCCTCCAGCTTCTTGCTGACGCCCATGCCGGTTCCGACGACACCCGAGGTCGATTGGGGATCGCCCTTGCCTCCTTCGATCGGCGGCAGGATGGTAATGTGCGTCTTGTCCAGCACTTCCTGCGGCGCCGTCTTCACGAGATTGGCCAGCGCCCAGCCGCCGTCGATAAACATGGCGGCCTTGCCTTGGTTATACAGCTGAATCATCTGGTTCTCGTCGATGCTGTTGAAGCCGTCCTGGAACGCCTTGGCGTTGCCCAGATCCTGCAGCACCTTCAGCGCTTCGATGAACTGCGGATCGGTAAACTTCGCTCCATCCTGGTTCACCGCCTTCAGCAGCCAATCCGTTCCCGTCACGCGGTCGGCGATGGTGCTGAAGATGGTCGACTGCACGACCCAGTTCGCCTTGTTGCCGAGCGCGATCGGGATGACGTTGTTCTTGTTGAAGGTGTCGATCGCCGCCTTCAGCTCGTCCCACGTTTCCGGCACTTTGACGCCGTACTGGTCGAAGATCGCCTGGTTGTAATAGATGAACGAGCTCGGCGCCAGGTTCATCGGGACGGAATAAATTTTGCCGTCCACCGTATATCCGTCCAGAGCGTTCGGGATGAAGTTGTTTTTCCATTCCGGCTTGCTGTCCAGGAACTCGTCGATCGGCTGCAGCAGGCCGCCGTTTACGAACTCCTTCGTCATCGCGTCAGGCCACATGACGAACAGGTCCGGCATTTCGTCCGCCGCGGCGACCGTGCGGAGGCGCGTCTTCAAGCCGTCGGTCGGCAGGCCCTCCACCTCAAGCTCGATGTTCGGATGGGAAGCCTGGAAATCGTCCAAAATTTGTCTCATCGCAATCGCTTTCGCATCCTGGCCGGTCCAGTTGTGCCATACGGTCAATTGCACCTTCTCTGCGGAGCCTCCGTCCGCCCCTTGCGTTCCCGAACTGCCGCCGCAGCCTGCCAGCACGGAAGCCGACAGCGCCATCGTCATGCCGATTTTATATATGTTTTTCATGCGGTTAACCTCCCCTTTATCTTCTGTCCTCATTCTAACCCGCGAGCATTTCGTTCAGTAAGGAGACAATGATAAGCATTAGGGTAGAAAAATATCGGATCGGGGGCTTGGACCGGGAGCCGCTGTGCCGACCGACTGGCAGTCCGCTAGACTGTCAATCCGCCGCAGAACCGCCAGTCCGGCAGTCCGATAGTCCGCCAGAGAACCGGCAATCCGATAGCTCGTCAGTCGCCAGTCCGCCAAAGAACCGTTAGTCTGCTAGCTCGTCAGTCGCCAATCCACAGAGAACCGTCAGTCTGCTAGATCGTCAGTCGCCAGTCCGCCAGAGAACCGTCAGTCTGCTAGTCCGACAGTCCGTCAGTCCGCCAGAGAACCG
>Ga0207865_100652_pt1 | contig 35012 bp, 59 predicted proteins | sample HigsolmetaAR204D_FD_184836 | JGI IMG/M metagenome (GOLD analysis project Ga0207865, IMG submission 184836) | Ionic liquid and high solid enriched microbial communities from the Joint BioEnergy Institute, USA - AR20-4-D (SPAdes) (version 2) ...
ATTTGCAATTTGTAAAGTAATATTTTTTTCACTGATGCCATTACCAACTGCACCGGGGTCCGAACCACCGTGTCCCGGATCGATAAAAATTTTAACCATTATTTGTCCTCTCCTTTGTCGTTTCCTTTATCGTTTAAAATGTCAATAGCTTTGTTTAATACACCTGGAATCGGCACACCCATACGCCCGACATTTTCGAGGATGGACAACGCTTCATTGGCCAAAAAGAAAAAGATTGTAGCATCGCGCAAAATATGACCATCATAACCAAGTGCCACATCCATCATGTGAGCAATTGCAACAACAAAAAAGACCGCTACTTTTTTAGCGATCCCTTTCATTCCTACACTACTGTTCAATTTTCCTTCCATTCCTGCTGCAAAAAAACCTGATACATAATCTAGTATGACGAATGCTAATAAGATGCTTAACAACGTATGCCATCCCCCAAACAAAAATGATATTGATGCGCCAATTCCGGCTGAAAATATTTTTATAATAGTATCCATTTTTTACCACCTCTCTACGCCTATTCGGCACTGATAACTTTTATATTTTTTAAATCAATCCTTGAATAAGAATTTTCGCCAATTAAAACTGCTAAAATGGTATCATCATTCCTTTGTTGATTTATATGTTGGGCATCATATTGCTCAACCTCGATAATATCAACTTCATTACTACTGTGGGTTGTAATTTCCAGTTTTACCATCCTAATAAACACCCCCTAATTTGCTCCGAATAAATACTCTTAAAATTAAATCAGCTTCAATTCTTGCAAGTGAATTTGGCAAAATTTCAACTTCATGACGGCCTCTCTGTATCTTCCCATTTGAATCTTTACTGATGAAAGGTATTAAATCAATTCTGTCACCGCTAGTGCTTGTATGAGGAACAACATTACCATCTACTTTTATTGTTACTTTGCTTGGTGTATTATCCAACTCAATAATTTCGTGCTTAACCTCGTGAGTATGGTTTGGTAACACTATATTGTGTGTGTGATTTGGAATTTGCACCGTATGATTATGGTTTGGTATCTGAAAATTATGGCTGTGATTTGGAATACTTATGCTGTGTGTGTGATTGCCGCTCGATGTTGCAGTGTATAAGTCGTCCCCTAATGACGATTCAATAATAACGTTTGCGGCGTCACTGTATGGGCGGAAGAATCGTCTAGGCGCTGATGCCGTGTCCGCCGGTCCTACATACGTAAATATGCGATGCCTATGGTCGCCACCTGCACTTGATGTAGTTGTACTGCCGCCACCTGATTCAGTCGATTTTGCAATTCCACCCCCATTAGAACTTGTAGCAGATGTACCACCACCGCTTTCTGTACTTGTTACAGTTGCCCCACCTCCTTCAGTTGCTCTACTATATGCACGAAATTTTTTCGTTCGAAAAGTTAATTCGCAAGTGTTTACGTTTACTACATCATCATCAATGTAAAATGGGATGACAGCAGGAATATTCGAGTCACAGTTGTCTTGATAGCCAAAATTCATGATGTTAGTAGCGCCTTGGCTATAGGCTTCATTGACTTGTACTTTTCGTTCAACATCTGTTTGAGTAGTTGCAATATCATCAAGTTTGTTATTAATCTCATAATCCACTTCATATTCTTTGTCTAATATGTCTGCTATGTTTTCACCGATGATTCTCGCTTCATATTCTGTTTCATCTACTATGATTCTGGTTACTCCATAAAGTACTTTTTTCTCCTGCTCGTATTCTGGTAATACCGATAGGTCAGTAGATGGACATTCAAATGATATTTTCGGGTCCTTCCATTGATTTAACAACGATTGTGCATTTGCTTTTAATGATTCGGCATCCTCAAAACGTGAATCAATCCAAATGTATTTATGCACTCCCCATTTATCAATTGACCCATCATCTTTTAAATATCGTTTGCCACCATTAACACTTTCAATTGTGAGTTGGTTAATGCCTTCCCCTGCGCCCTTTGGAATGATATAGTTTACTATTTCAGTAGGGTCCGCAACCTCGTTAAAATCTAACATATCTTTACCCCATCTTATCTCAGCCACAACATCTTCATTTGGTTTTACAAGATTTAGCACCCATGGATAAACGCTTGTGTCAAAAGTAAATAAATATGGCTCATCAAACGGTTTTGGTATGCTAAATATTGGAGCAAGCAACCCATTTTCATTTTCAAATGAATAATGAAAGTACCTTATAAATTCAACTGTACCCAATACCCAATGTTTTACTTCTTGTAGGTCTAATATCGCTTGTAGGACTTCTTTTGTTGTTAAATTCGTGTACTGAAAATATCCATCCATTACGTCATCTAAAAGTGTTGCGAGGACATGTTCACATTTATAAGTAATGGCGTTTTGAGTTTTTCTAGTTTCTTTTGGCGTTATTCGGTACAAGCCATAATTACGACCGGATTTACCAATAAACTCAATAAAGTTAAAATGCTGGCATAATTGGTTTTTTTCATCATCAATAGGCAACGAAAAAGATGCTGTCCATAATTCATTCGCTTTTCTGCTAACAGGAACATGAAAAGCATTTTCTAATATTCCAATTGGCTTTAAGTTTTTGTCATAAACTGTTAACAAATTATCACCTCGTTTTTACACAATAAAAGAGCCCTTGCAAAAGGACTCTATGCAATTACCGCGCAATTTCTTCCAAATATGAATTTCTTATGCAACTTTCATCAAATCTTTTTTAGTTATAACGGCATTCTCATAATGGTTAATAATTTTCTGTAAGGAATACCCGATTATAAGCAATAACCAAAATTCTTTACGATAAAAAGCACTTTCAGTCATACCAACTATTAGATAGGCCAGCAAAGCAAAGGAGACTGACTTAGAAAAGAGATGATTTTTTACTTTTTTTAATTTATTACCAACTAAAAACGTAATTAATAAAAATACTCCCAAACCTAAAAATCCTGTATCCAAAAGAATTTGTAAAAAACCATTATGTGTTTCGTGTAAGAATCTGAAGCCTAAGTTAACTATCTCATTTCCTGTTCCGTAACCCAAAAACCATGAATTTTTAATAAAAGTCATTACATAATCCCATATATATGTTCTTCCGTTTAGTGTGATATCTTCCTTAAGAACATTGGTAATTAAGTTATCAAAGAAAATTTCTTGCAAACGGTAAATAACAAGAAGGAAAAATCCGAAAATATACATTACTAAATAAGTTTGAAAAGAAGGTAATAAGCGTTTTGGTATTATAAAAAATAATATCCCTAAGAATGCCACTATCATACCTGTCGAACTTCCGGATAAAACCAAAGAAAGAAAACAAATCATGATATTAATTACTGGAATTAATCTCAACTCATGATAATAAATTTTTGAATAAAGATATACAACTAAAATTGATGGAATTATTGTTAAAGCTAATGCATTTTGCCCTCCCAAGAAATAAATTGCATCTCCGTTCGGAGTTAAGGCAATGCCGCGATCCGGAATTATCATTGTAAAGAAGTTAATAATAACTGCAAAACTAAGTAGGAAATAAAGGCCTTTAATTAATTCCCGGTAATTACGTAGTGTAAAAGAAATGTAGATACAAACGGCTAGAAACCCTAAGTTTGTATAAACTACCCCAAAAGTTAAATTACCGTTTACTGCATCAGATATCAATATCACTAAAGTATATAAAAGAATTAATATATTTAATTTATTAAACTGCTTTATCAATAAAGGAATACCAATCACAATCATCACTAAATTCATAATCACTAAGAATGGTTTTACTTCCTCTAAAGTAAAATAATAAATATTAAGGTGGGGTAATAGTAATAAAAATATAACCCACCTATTAAGTAATACCCGCAAATTAAACACCGCCAGATTATATTGTTAAACAATTCTAATTATACCATCATATAAATGGTTAGTCTAGTATTATTTAACCAATAAAAATGGCGGTTCATGAAGTATTTAATCTTAAACTTTATTCTAATCATAATTTATACAGTTGCCCCTGTAGCATCCTTCCAAGCAGAGCCGCTCCACCAAATTGGTTTACCTAGTGCTGTGTCGTAGTATTGCTGACCTAATAACGGATTAGAAGGACGATAAACCGAGTGACCGTACCAACTATCAGCTATAGCTTTTGCTTTCTGGGTTAATAATCCTGAGTTAACCCTATAGAACTCGCTATACTTTCCCACACCATAAAGACCTGAAATTGTATGTCTCACTAAGAAAGTATAATTAGTATTCGCATGTTTATTTTTAATTGCAGGAAAGCCATCCGCATCTAAAAACAATTGATGTGGAATTAAAGATGAAGTTTTTCCTAAAGGAATTATTTCAGTTATTGACCATTGTCCATCAGAATACGTAAATAATGCTATTTCACCAGAAGCTCCACTAGTATTCATTGTTACACATTCAACTAACAATTCTATTTTACCTACATTTGACAAGATAATATCTTGCGGAAGTTTTAATTTTTGTTGCATTCCAAAGTTAATACTGTATCGTTGTGTGTAAGAGTAATCTATAAACTTTCTAGATTGAGTAGCATCATCAATATTTACATTATTAAACTTTGAACCATAGCTACTATATAGGATTTTTATGTTATTTGCATAAACTCCCGTTACAATTGGTGATTTAATATTTACCGGATCGGTCTCAATATTTAAGTTTCGGTCATCAATAACCTCAATACCTACTGTTGCACTTGGATATTTATTTATAATGAATTTTGGATTGTCAATAGAAATGTTTCCGAGTTTCATTTCATTATCAAGAACACTGTTTCGGATTGTCATTGCACCTATATTACTATCAGCCCAATCTTTAATGACTGGCGTAGTAATATCTACACTCACATTGCTTGACACATCTGATTGACTCAAAAACCTTCTATTGTCTGAAAAACAATTTTTAAATACTATCTGTCCTTTTATATTTGGGTAAATATAATTTAAATTAAACATAGCTGCGTGGCGCAAAGTACTTGAAACGCTGTTTGCATTATTTATTACGATATTGATTGTATCTTCGCTTGTTTTCTTGTTTAACAGATAGACTCCAAAATCATTCCCGTTATTATCTTCAAAATAAGGATTATTTATTGTGATATTTTTAAGTATTTCTGTATCAAAGTTAGGTTCACAATCGATTCCCGCCTCTGGTGCTACTCCGTTTGCTCTTTTTATAATCGGATTATCTATCACAAGACCATCCGCGCTAATGACTGTTAAATTATTTCGTCTATTATTATCTAGTACAGGCGATTCTATTTTAGTGTTGAAACCACTAGAATGGTAAATACCATCTCCCCAACAATTTGAAACCTTTGCATTTATTAAGGTTAGATTTTTGGTGTTTTGAATCCAGATACCATGACCATGTTCACCTGTTGTTCCTGTGTGAGTGTCTCTGTCACCGATTATTGTAATGTTAATGATAGTTAAATTTTCCACATCAACAATTTTTACAATTTCATAACCGTTCAATCCATTCGTTTTCGCTTGCAGTACTGCCCCTTCATCAAATTCTATAATTTGATTTGATTTTGGAAGTATGCTTTTTGTTACATCAATGCTATATATACCTGACTGAAAACGGACACGATTTCTAGTTGCAAGAATACTATTAATCTGCTCTTGGGTCATAGATGGGTTAACAAAATACACAACATCTGCCAACTGCGTGGTAACTGACTCATGTTCTTGGTCCAATCTTTCCTTCAAAGTTGTATAAGTTGTTCCTGTGTAAGAGACACGAGCCTGTGCCGCCTCAACGCTCGAGTCGCCTTCAATAACAATTTGATTTAATTCTTGTCGGACGCTATCAGCAGTTGTTTTCGCTGTATCTGCTGTAGATTTAGCAGAATTTGCAGTTCTTAATGCTTCATTTGCATTATCAATCGCCTGGTTTAATTTTGGATAACTTTCTCTCAGTGTGTCTGTCGGATTGATTTTTGGCGCGTCTGCCATGTTCAACACCTCTCTTACATGTATTTGTTGCGATAATCAACTGTTAAATTTATATTTAAACCTGTTCCGGTAATGGTAAGGCTATTGATTCCCGGTAACAATTCAAGCCAGTCCTTGCCGATTTTATCGCTAAAATTATTTACTCCATTTTTGAAAACAGTGAAGTTTTCCCCGTTAATTTCGTATGTGACATTAGAAAATGAAGGTAAAGAAAAACTCTTGCCATTCATAGCAAGAGATAAAGAATTACCTGATCCATTTATAATAAATGTCGGTCTTATGGCAATCGAACCATCATTGACTAGTTCTAATGTTTGATTACCGGTTATATTTACACTTTTTACACCATAAATCCAAGATATATCTGATAAAATTGGAATATCCATGTCCCAGATAACTTCATTTGCCGAATATAAAAAGTAAGCCGCTGGATCATACGCGATAAATGGTAAATCAAATACGCCCATTGTTATTAATCTTTCCGGACTGATTGAACCGCTGTATTTTACCGTGTAATATTTGTCAGGCTCGTAACCAAACACTAATTTAATGTTCCGAGGTTTTCCGTAAACGTCTAATAAAAACCTAGTGAATTGTCTAATGATGTGCTGTAAATCGTATTTGTTCTTTTGAGGGACAATTCCTATTGGTAACATAAACTGTCTAGGTCCAAGAGTAGAGCCCATGTCTCTAAGGCCATTTAAACCTGGTAATTCAATAGTATTATCACGAGTATCGGGGATTGAGTGCTCATGTTCAGGGCGTAAAAAAAGACCAAACTCATTTAAGTTTCGTCCATCTAAGTAGATATCATGTTCACTCATCTATAACCCAACCCCCTTTTTTGCGCCTGCTGTAAGTTATATAGTTCTCTAGCAATCTTTTTAATATCTGTTTCCTCACGTACATTCATTTGTTGGATAACAATAGATGATTGACCAGACATTCCTCGCATAACATCAGATATGATTTGTCTCAATATCTTTTCAGGTGCAACAATTTCCGGGTTTCCAAGTCCTGCATCACCAACCATAGCTAATGTAGGAGAACTTACAACCCCGCCTGTTGCAAGTTTTGGTATCTTAGGAATATTAATACCAAATGACTTACCACCAATACCAGGGACCCAATCAGGCGCACTAAATTTTAATTTATTTAAACCGCCTATCATGGTATTGATTCCTCCAATGATTAGGTTGATAAATCCTCTTATTGTTGACCATATGCCAGACCATATGTCAGATATTTTACTTTTAACTCCTTCAAATGCATTCACAATACTATCTTTAATACCGTTAAAAACTTCAGATGATTTACTTTTAATGTTGTCCCATGTTGTTGTTAAAAAGTTTTTTATATTATTCCACATATCCGTTATAAATGTTTTTGTTGCGTTAAATGCGTTAACAATAGTATTTTTAACGTTCTCAAATATTTCTGATGCTTTTGCTTTAACTGTATCCCAGTTTTGCCATAGTGCTACACCTGTAGCTATTAGGGCGGTTATAACCCCTATTACAATTAAAACAGGTGCTGCAATAGCACCAATATTTACGCCTAATACGCCAGCTGCCGCTGATAGCGCAGTGATGATTGGGGAGATTGCTAAAAATATACCTAATAATATGCCTAAAACGGTTATTATAGCAGTTATTGTTGCTGCTAATTGTGGATTGTTTTGTACCCATTCTGCTATCTTAGAAATAACTTCTGCAATTACACCTAATACTGGCTCTAACGCTATTTTTAAATCATTTAGTGCTTTTTTGAATTCGACTGTTGGCGACGAATCCACTTTTTTAACGGACTCATTTAATTTGTCTTGATTTTCCTTTGCTGTGGTCATGTGGTCATTCATGTTCAGTAATGTTTCCGTAATATTAGTCCCTTGGTCTTCCCACATTGTCAATTTGTTATCGCAAAGGCTTTTTATCCTTTGCTTCCGGAGGTTTCCCTCATACCCTTTTGGGATACGGCTGGTCAATTTCAGCCCGGTTCGGCGTACATTTTCAACCAACAAAACATTGGTTGCCGGACACTCTTGGGCGGATTATTGCTACCTTAACGCTCACCGCCTACGCTCTACGGTGCAGGGTGGTGTTCCCTGTTACCTCGGTGTTGGCATATGAATCGGCGCACTTTATTCACGCCGATTCACTTAGCTTCCACCGATTTTGCCCGGTTTTGTTTCGGCACAACTTTCGTTTACCGAAAATAGCCACACCTAATTGATTACGCTTTGTCTCGTCACTAATGCCCATTAGTGCCTGTGCGACATCTTGCATGGCTTTTTTACCATCTTCTCCGCCTTTTGCTACAGATTGACCCCATGACTGTAATTGGTCAGCTGAAATATTTGTTCCTTCTAACATTTGGGATGTAGCATCATCAATTCCTGCACCAAATTCAGCTAAACGGATTCTTCCTTCCTTTAAACCATCCAAAAGATTGTCAATATTCCACGTTCCTGTGTCGATTCCCGCTGCCATGATTGCCTGTATTTCTTGTGCGTTATAACCGGCATCATGTAATTGCTGACCATACTCAGAAATAATGTCTAATTGTTCAGGTGGGAATCCTGCTTTTAAAAGAGAATTAGTTAACCCTAATGCTTCTTCATTAGAAATTCCTAATGAACTAGACATTTCATTCACTTCTTGGATCAACTCTGTAAAATCAACACCTGAATAGGCAGCTACAATTGTCCCGGCGCCTTTTACAATTGCGGCATTTGCTTCATCACTTGCATCTTTATTTAGCGCCCACTGTCTACGAACCCCCTCGAGTGCGGATTCTGCATCAACACCATAAGCAGAAACAGTATTGATTGCATCTTTAACTGCTGCTTTCGATTCTTCCGGTACATTAAAGGATATATCTATCTTTGTGTTAAGTTCCGACATGTCAAGTGACTTTTCAATTGCTCCTGCTATTCCGCCACCAGCTGCAATACCGGCAATTGTTCCGGCTAGTTCGGATCCAACATTCTTAATTTCTTCTTTTGCGTTGTCAGCTTCTTTTCTAACGTTTTGAAAATCTTTTCCTAGATTATCAAGTGCTTTATTATCATCAACTGATGCTAAAGCCTTTTTAAACCCATCTAATTGGCTTTCCGTTTTTATAATTTCACGTTGGAACGCACGGTATTGGTCAGCGCCAATTTCACCTTTATTAAATTGCTGTTGAACTTGGTCTTGTACACTTTTTAAACGTTCTAATTTTTCCGATGTATTTTCGACTTGTTGTGTTAATAATTGTTGTTTTTGTGCCAACAGTTCAACGTTACCAGGATTAAATTTTAATGCATTTTCTACTTCTCTTAACTCACTAGATAAATCACGACTGCGTTTGTTAACGTCTTGTAATGCCTTATCTAATCCAGTAGTGCTTCCGTCAATTTCCACTGTTATGCCCTTGATTCTCTTATTCGCTATTTTAATCACCCCTTTCAAACAATAAAAAATAGCACCCTATTTGGATGCTTTGTAATCATCATATTTTGCTCTAGGATTGCAAAAAAATAAGCAAGGTTTTCTTTTTAGAAGGAGTCAAAGTCAGTTTGTGTCGCTTTTCTTGCTTTCTTTTCCTTTTTCGGCTTCATAAACTCTGTAAATTCATCTATATAATCAAGGCAATTTCCTATATCCATAAGTTCAAGGTCTTCCCTTGTTAATTTCGCAATCTTACAACACAACAAAAAAGCATCGGTAGTGATTGTTTCACCTTCCGATGCATCGCCATTTTTCATTTTTTTTTAGTTTTAAATGAATGGTTTAATAAATCAGTAACTTGAATCATTACCTTTTCGAGTGGAAAATAGTCAAATTGAGATAACCAAGTAATTGGGTCATCAATTGTTTTATCAGCTGCTTTTGCATATATCCAAATTAAATTATAAAAAATAGTGCTATCTAATGAAGATAGCGCTTCGTAATTTTCTTTAGACGGGTCAAAGTCCTTTAACTTATTCATTTTAACAAGGTCGCCAAAAAAATCTCTTCCAAATTGTGCTTTATACATTAATGGAATAGCAGCATGAGACTTCAATTTAACTTGTTTTCCATCAATTTCTATCGTTTTTTCCAATTAGATCACCTCATTATACGACTGGCGTTTGCCCTTGAATATATACCTGTTCATACCAATTATCATAAACATTTTGAGGTGTTGATGGTGTCGTTTTAGCTTTTACATATAATTTATCGTTGATGTTAATTGCACTAGCAACAAACGTTAATTCGTTTGCATTTGGCTCTACAGAGTCAGTCTTTGTTGTGGACGCAATTGTTGGGCGGTTTGCTGTACAATTGTAAAATACATGACGAGTTGCCTTTACGTCACCTTCGAATTGAAATAACAAAGCAAATGGTTTACCCTGTTTGTTTGCGATTTCGCTTAATACCATGTCTGTTTCATCTTTTTCTTCGCCCAAGGCATCAATTAAAAATTGTTCCGGTATATGAGAAATAGACAACGTGCCTTCATAACCTTGGTTATTTGATGCAGAATAATACAACATGTTATCCGCATAATGTTCAACCATATCTCCACGTGGTTCAAGTGATAATTCAATTGCACCTGGCAAACGAATTGGTTTTTCATATGTTACTGTTCCGTCTTCACCAATTGTATAAGGTGCATAGTGAACATCTTGTAAACCAAATGTCACTCTATTTTCAGGCATTTTATATCAACCTCACTTCGTATAGTTTTTGATACATTTTTTCGGATTCGATATACGCTTCATATGAATTCCACGGAATTTCATATAAGTCTAGTAAATTCTCTAATTTTTGTTCAGCTTCGAAATCTTTGAAATCAGTGTAAAGTTCAATGTCGACACTGCTAATATTGTGATACGTTTTATTGTCCGCCATGAAGTTGTCTGTTTGCGGAAGCACATAACAAATAAACGGTGGGTCCGGTGCCGGATTTTTTTCAGTTGATTCGAAATGCGAATAAGCTACAGGATAACCGGTAGCTTTCAAAATGTTGACTAATTCTAGTACCGTCATCCTCTTATCACCTTCTCCACACGTTTTTCAAACTCTTCTATAGCTTTTTCTTCAACAGGTGCAATATGGATTTTTGGCGGAACTCGTCCACCGCCACGCTTGGCATGCCCTTTTTCGAGTAAGTGTGTTAACGAATATCCAGTAGCATTATGGACGACTTGTGCTGTACCTACCTTAGAACGTTTCCAACCTTTTGCGTATTCACCGGTATCCTTTGGACTCTTTTGTTTAAGTTCTTTTACTGCTTCCTTCGCTACGTCAATCTTTTCTTTCTCAATTTGTTCTGATACTGCCGTAGTATAAACCTCCAAGGCAGATACAATTTCTTTTGTTAAGTCCTTAATTTTAGCCATTTCGTTCACGCTCGCATATCAATCGTATTTTCTCGCCTTTTACTTGCGTGCGAATGATTCGATATTTTACATCATTGCATAAAAGGTATGTCTCGTCACCATAATCAAAAGCGTAAACTTCAAATTGACGTTCCGGTTTTAACCCTTGCACACCTGCAGTATAAAATTCATTTGCATTAACACTTAACTGATTCGCATAAACTTTTCTTTCAGCCGTTACTTCTTTTGGTACACCGTATTCATTGTAGACAACATCAGTAGACAACAAATAAATAACATCATTATGTCGCATCAACAGACACCGCCTTATAATCACTTGACAAACTTAACTCTTGCCGGAGTATGTCATACGACCGTTGAAAACGCTCGGCATCCGGGTTATCATAACCGAAATTTGCTTTACAATAAGTGATAATTGCTCGCTTAATCAGTGCGTCATCGTCCGAATTTACTTTTTCTGCTAATACACCCGCCCGGATTAAGTCCGAACGGGCAGCGCCAATTAAATCATTAATTTCTTGGTTTATGCCTATATCATCAGTGGTAACTCGTAAAGCACTTTTTACATCATCAAATAACGGCATGGTTATTCACTCGCTTTCCCGCGAGATTCTTCATCCGGTTGTTCCAAATAACCTTTATCAACTAAAGAGGCGATTCTTTTAACATTTTTATGTTCATAAGAATCGCCCGGTTGGTAAATTATTTTTGTGTATTTATCTTGGAACTCCTTTAATACTTTAGCCATTTAGATCAGCCCCTTAAACTGCTGGAACTTTTCTAATTAATGCAAATGCTTTAGTATCTAGTACTGCTCCATCAACGATAGTATATGCTGCATAATCTACAGTTCTAGCTTTGACATGTTCTTCTGTTGCAATTGACATTGGTTCATTTGTATTCATGATGTAACCAGCCGCAGCATTTCCGATTAAAATATTTCCATCTTCAACACCAGCATCAGGTTTCACAACAAAGCCAAGAATTCGCCCAACTCCACCACTAGTTACATCTGGAATAAACAAAGGTCGATCATTACCATCTTTTAAGTTAGCTAATTCATTCCAAATTGTAGCGTTGTTTGCGTAAATGGCGACACCGCTTAAATAAGACGAATGAATTTTTGAGATCGCATTTGTAAGCATTTCGTATTTTAGCGATACTGGTGTTGTTGTATTGTCTGGATCATAAGTAACAATTTGTGGTGTACCAGACTCCGCTAATAATGCAGTTTGAACGCCTTCAGGTTCTCTCGGGCTTGCGGTTGGGCCAGCACCTTGATGTACAGCAGTACCTAATGCTACACCAACACGTTCGCCTAACTCATTAATGATAAACGGTATAAACTCTTCAGTTGCCATTGATCGTAATTTCCATGATACAGTAATAGCTTTAGCAAGTTCACAACCCGATAAGGTAATTTCACCAAATTGATTTTGCTCGTCTTCCGTTACTGTACCCTCTGAATAGAATTTAGCATCACCTGCAGTAATACCAGTATGTTTTTTCATCGTCAATGTTCCACGAACATTAAATTTACGAATATCAGCTAAAAATGGATACATTTCTTCGGCACGTTTCCAAATACCATCAACAACAGTTTCAGGAATTAGAATAGCAGTGTTGTTTGTGTCATGTGTATAAGCGTTGCTGAATTCGGCATTTACTTTATCAAATATATCCTTTTCTTGACCTTCGATTGACTTACCTTGCATGTAGTTCGCCCAAGCATTTAGATATACCTTTTGTTCATCTTTTTCATTTACTACAGTTGTTGCCACTTTGCCGCCATCATCAACAATCATATTCACTATCGGTTCAGTAGGAACTTGATTTTTTAAAGCGTTCATGTTGGCTTGTGCCTTTGCAGCCGCTTCATATTTTTCATCCAATTCCTTAATCTCTTGTTCTTTCGCTTCATAACCCTTCAAATCGCCATCGTTTAAAAGTTTTTCTGCTTCATTTAACATTTCGTTCCGTTTTTTAATGTACTCATTATACTTCATTCTGTTTATCCCCTTTCAGTTTTAAAAAATTTAATCTTGCTTGGTAAATTTTTCTATCATTAACGTCATTATTTGACGGTTTAACTAGGTTTCTAATTTTGTTGATTACTTCCGTCGGTAACACAAACCCGTTTGTCACGCTTGCGACTAACTGATTACCTTCGTCAAACATAACCTCATCAACAAAACCTAATTCTTTTGCTTGTTGAGCATTAAGCCATGTTGTTTTATTCATTAACTCGAGTAATTTTTCTTGTGACATACCTGTTTTTAAAATATAGGCATTTGCAATAGATTTGTTGTAATTTTTTAGTACATCCGCTTCATGCTGCATGACGCGGTAATCACCGCTTGCCCGTGATGATACATTGTGAATCATTATTTGCGCGGTTGGCGATATCCTCACCACATCCCCCGCCATTGCAATAACGCTTGCGGCGCTTGCGGCGATTGCCGGGATGTCTACTTTCACTTTTCCCGGATAGCGTTTCAATGCTGTGTAAATCTCACTTCCGGCAAAAACATCGCCACCACCGGAGTTTATTTCGACTTCTACTTCTTCACCGTTTAACTGATCTAAAACATTACTAACATCATTTGGACTTGTAGCCTCCATATCAAACCACTCGTAAATCCATTTATCGTTGTTTGATACGATAGTTCCCTTAATTTTCACCTTCGCCACTATTATCACCTCCTACCGGGGCGGTATCTAACCGTCTAATCGGTTTATCTCCGCCTTCAATTGGGCCGAGATTCATTACAGACCGCCATTCGTTCGGCGTCATGGCACCACGGTCTACCATTTGTACGAGTCCTAACTTCGTAGACATTGAAGCGTATTGTAGATTCGATGATTCAAAGATAATTTTGTTTCCGAATCCTCTTTCTCGTCTACTAAATAATTTTCTTGTGAACTCTTGGCTTAACTGTATAGCGATCGGCTCAACCACCGATTCATAAAATGCATTCCATTCATCTTCGGTAAATCGGGATTGAACAATGTTGATGTTCGTATTAAAAAAGCTGTAAACCCGTTGTATAGTCTTGTCCATCTGTTTATCATCAGGAACATAACTTTCCGGCTTAACTTGTATCAAGTCAGCCTTGGCGTCTACACCAACGGCGCCGCCATTTTCGCTATCAATAGACAGATAGTCTTTTGTAAACTCTTGTACATTTTTCCGGATATCTTCCGGCCGTAATGTTTGTAAAAATTTCAAAATCCATTTAATGACATTACTGTTTTTAATCGCTTTAATAACACCTTGGTCAGTTGTTGTTACTACTTCCATCAGTTCTTTTAATGATGGCGCCGGACTCTCTCCGAAAATATCATTCTCATTAAAATCTTGCCGCAAATGGATAATATCACGATACGGAAACTGAAATATTTTCCCGTTACGCAAACCGAATTTCAAATGCAGTTCGTTGTCTTCATATACCGCCTCTGTGGTTATAGCCGGGATAGGATAGATTTGATTTGGTAACCCCAAATTGTCCCGGACAATTAAAGCAAAAGCGTTATTGTTCAACAATAATTGTGTCGTCATCTTCTCTTGGAACAGTTGTCCGCCCATGAACGGATTAGGCTCTTCTAACAAAAAGCGCATATATACATCTGGATTAATTTTCATCCCTTTTGGGTCCTCCCGAATATGCTTCGGTATTAATTTTCCGACGGCCCTCGCCGTTGGGCGAATAGCGGAACGAATAATATCAGACCTGTACAAATTCCCGTTCCACGAATAAAAACCGTTTCCACTTTCCGTAACTAACTGGACAACGGTTTTCTGCGTTTCTGGTTCTTTATTCTTTTTTCGATTCCAGAGTGCCAAGCTATCACCTCCTTAAATAATGTTTGTGTATTCGTCATATTTATCTTTAAGGGCAATATAACCATTTGCTAATGCAACAACACCATCAATCCGTTTTCTAGGATCCATCCCCTTCACAAGTTGGATATTTCCGTTTATATCCGCTTTAATTTCTGCATTGCTTAGATTCCACATATCTATCGGATTGCAATTATGAACAATCCTTTTTGCACCTAAATCCGCCTTTAATTCTTTTAGTGGTTGAGACATTGTTGCTGGCCCTTGACGGATAGGAATCATACTATTTGGACCAAATTCTGCTTTAAATTCTCTTAGTAAACTGTCATCGATGTGCCAAGGGTCATATCCGATATATAAGACATATAAATCGTGTTCGTCTCGTAATTCCTTAAACCAATCCAAAAATACTTTTTTATCCACTTTATTTCCTGGATATGTTCGCAAATAACCTTGTCTTTCCCATAACAAATAAGGAACGTTATCGCGTTCCCTCCGGTTTCCATCTTTGGTCATTTGATTTAAAACTTCTTCTGGCATCCAGTACATAGATTTCACATAAATATTTGAATCGTTAGGCCTCATACATAATGCCTTTGCAGCGTTTAAGTCTGTGGTATCAGCAGCGTCAAATCCACCTATACCATAACGAAAACCCATTTTATTAAAATCAAATTTAGTTTTGTTTTCAATCTCATTCCATGTCAACCAAGCGGTTGCTGAGTTTTCTTTCATATTAAAATCTTTTACCATCACTGTTGGTTTAAATGAAGGATCATCTTTTGCCTTTTGAACATTTTCTCTTAAAGTGTCAATCGATTTTATAACTCCAAGTCCTGGATTAGCTTTAATCCAACAGTCTTCTTGGTCCCATTCGTCACGGTCATCCAATTCATAAATCAACGGCAAAAAACGTTCGTTTTTTATTTTTCCATCTAAAACACCACAGGCATATTCGTATTGTGAATCAAATATGCCGTCACGAACGAAACCATTAGTGGTTATTGTTGTTAATAAAGGTTGCCGACGTGAAGACATTGATTGTTTCATTAAATCGTAAATATCCCGATTTTTAATAGCTGCCAACTCGTCAATAACTATAAAATGTCCATTCAAACCATCAAGTGAATTAGAATTACTTGCTAATGCTTTAATGAATCCCATGTTAATCGTGAAATATAAGTCTGATTGACGTTTTCTAATATGTTTTCTCAAATCTGGACTTTGCCTAACCATATTCCAAGACTCATTAAACCCTTTTTTTGCTTGATCTAATGCAGTAGCAATAAAATATATCTCTGGTGCCCCTTCATCATCAGCAACTAAACCATATAAAGCAATGGCTGAGTTTTCTGTTGTTTTTCCATTTTTGCGTCCTCGAATATCAAGTACTTCTGTATACTTTCGAATTTCTTCGTCTTTGTGAACAAATCCAAATACGGCTTGAAACTTTGCTTTTTGAAACAACATTAGTTCTAATGGTGCGCCTATTTTTCCTTGTGACTGTTTACAAAACTGTTCAATAAATTCAATCGGTCTATTTGCTCTATCTATATCAAACTTCCAATCGCTGTTAGATGTTTCTAATTCATCAAGTAGTATCTTATAAACTTGCTTAATTCTATGACAAGCGACTATGTCACCTTTTATAACTGCATTTCCATATTCGTAGAGTTCTAGTGTCATTTTTTAATAAACTCCAGTAACGGGTCGGTTTTTGTTTGTGAACTGTCTTTAGGTAACAAGTCGCTTAGCTGTTTAATAATACTTTGATAATTTTTATTCATGGTGTTATACAGCCTTACTACTGGACGCTCTCTCTCATATGGTTCTGTTTTTTCAGACTGAGTAAACATTTCAACATAACCATTTTCATCAATGTCTTTTTCGTAATCTTCCAGAGTTACCAGCATATATGCGGCTCTTTGGATAAGACCATCAATTAATGTCTCTTTATCTTTAGGTATTTCTTTATATATCTTTTTAAGTTTTCGTACTTCCCGTTTAATCCGATCTTGTTTTGATAAATCTTCCAATTTCGCCACATATATCGCCTCCTTTTTAGGGTAGGGGTCTCTGTAAAATTCTCACGCAGTAAAATTAAACTCCACTCGCCGGTCTCCGTAAGTTGTCAGATTATTTTTGAATAGGGGGGCTAACCCAATAGCACCAGTTCTATTTTTAAATATTATTTGTCCAATGTATTTTCGTATAGACAACGTATCTCATATAAAGTACTAATGCCTCATATCATTTCTTTTTTCTTTATCCATCATTCACACATCACTAAGTTTCCGTCTTTATCAAACTTAAATCCTTCACGTACCGGACTATACTTTTCAAAGTGTTCTTTGTTATGACAGTCCTGACATAAGTATTCTAGGTTGTCCCAGTTTAATGTTACGTCTGGATTGTTTATGTTCCTCGGTGTGATATATGTTTTATGATGGACAATGTATCCCGGCTTGCCGCAACGTTCACACAGTCCATGTACGTGTTTGATGTATCCAGCTCTGCATTCTTTCCATGCTCTTGATTTGTAAAATGCTTTTGCATAATCTTTGGCCATATCATCACCCATAATAAAGGTAGTAAATTCCTTCTTTATCCCCTGCGTCCCGCCCCACGCCTTTACGAGGATTACATTCCCACAATGACCTAATCTATATAAAGAAAAGGAGGAAAACACGATAAAAAGAGTCGCCCGGTCGTCCGGACTAACTCCGAACCCTAATCGGGTGACTCACTTTGAGGGGAACAAATAAAATAAGCTAGACTTGTCAAACAGTTTATTTTCGTAGATGAAATGTTTTTTCGTCAATCATCTACACTACTATAATACAATAAAATTGTGGGCTGTTTGCACAATGTTTGTACATAGTTTTGTTATTAGTAATAATTTTTCTTTACCCACTGCCTAAATTTGTTTTGTTTTTTTTCATTATATTTCACCTTCTTTACTTACTGCGCATTTTCACCGAAATCCGCACTATCAATCATCTAAACAAATGAATTTATGGTCTCCAATTATGTCTTTAACGTTCGTTATTTTCTCAAAATCTCCGTAACCGCAATTTATTTCTAATTCTTCTTCAATGATTGAAAAGCCAAACCTCTCACACATTATTTCCGCTATTCCCTCGTCATTTGTGTTATATATTTCTACAGCTTGATTATAAATATCGATAAATTCTTCCCTCGAAAACTTCTTTTCGTGAAATATAGTTGTGTAATGGTAATCCGAATATTCACCGCTTGATAGAGTATAAAAGTACATCTATATCATCCTTTCTTTTTACTTCGTATTTTGGTTCAACTTCTCATTTTACTCGCCCAACTTACCAGCCAATCTTATCAGCTATTAAATAAACAACATCTCTTCTCAATTTATAGCACGTATTTCGATGCATATTGCATTGTATTGCCACATCATCCCAACTCAACCGTTTGTGACTCCAGTATTTTGTTTCAATAATTTTTTTATGGTCACTTGATAAAGCATTGTACGTATATTGTATCGCCTCTGCCATTTCTTCAAGGTTCCTTAACCGTTTGTGTGTTAAAAGTCTTGTTGCTATTCGTTCGGTCGGTCGCCCTGGTACTGACGAGCGACCACCACCTACATTTTCATCATTTGATTTACCGAACATAATTTCCTTTCTTAACCGGTCAATTTCTTTCAAAGTATCGTGATAGCTGTATAATTCTGCTTCAATGTGTTTAAATGCTGCTTTGCTTAACGTGTCTGTTACTTTCAATTAAACCCCACCTTTTGCTACATTTTGCAACTTGAAAAAAAGTAGGTCATATACCACCTTTAGATACATTAACAAGATGTTCGTATCTTTTTTTCAATATTTGTATTTGTTCCAAAACACTGGTGTATGCATTTTTAAATCGCTGTGTTTCTGCTTCATACTTTGCTTCTTCTTGCCTCCACTTGGCCGCCGCCATTTCTGCTTTCATCTCTTTGTCTTTGTTCGAACCCTGCGGATCTAAGGAGTAAACATTGGCAATCGTTTCTCTCCTTTTTGCCTCTGCCAGTTTCCAATCGAGCGTAGCAGCCGCCCATAAGTTGCCCAAAATCTCAAGTATTTGCCCATAGATTGATAGCTTATCAATAATTTGCTTTGGGTATTCTTCGTCTAGTTTGCTTGCTTGGCTGTACAACCTTTTTAAATCGTCTATTTTGCTCATCATCTCACCCTATCCTGCAAATCGTGTCTTATTCGCATAGAGTAACAACGTTCTTTTTGTACTTGTAAGGTTTTGCGTATATCCCCAATCGCTTGACTTATATGTTTTTCTTGGGGCTTTGGGAATGTATTTAGTCTTTTGATAACTCCTAAGAGTTCTAGTTCATTTTTGAGTGTTCGCCTTTTCTGTCGTACTTCTTTTAATTCTTTGGCCAACTTATAGCCATCACTCGCATTGAAATTCGAAAACTCTAGTACATGTTCTAAATCTTCTATTTCCAATTCACATTGCTTAATTTCTCTTTTCACTTCGTCATAACGCTTTGGCAAATTGACATATATTAATCTCACTGATTCCAATGCTTGTTCAATGTCCATTTATTCACCTTCTTGCTTTTTCCTCAATTCAATTAAAAGTAGAATAGCATACCCGGCAATATCAGCGACTGTATCCTCAATACTCTCATTAACGAGCGCTTTATTTTGTATCAGCGAATCTAATCGACTCATTTTATCATCTAACCGGATAATTCCGCTTAGTAATCCGTACTTTTCAAACTGTTTTGAGAAACTGTTTCCGTAATCGTGATTTTTTCTGATTAGTAGATTTTTTATTTCATCACATGTATCTGATATTATTCGCTCGCTCAAAATATCTCGTTTCACTGTTTCACCGTCTCCTTCAATAAATGTTTATCTATTGTTTCTACAAGAATTAACTCGAATGTTGTAAAAGCTGTCATACATTCCGGACATTCTCTTCTTCGTCTGACTCCATAATAATGTGGTCTTGATTCTATAACTCTTGTTTTATCACTTCCACATATTGGACATTTCATTTGTATCACGTCCCTTTTGTTTCTTTAACTGTTTATACTAGAAACTGATGTTATATTTACTTTTCCAATCTCTTTTAATTTTTCTTTTGCCAATTTTTCCGCGTGAAAAACGTTATATGCTATCACTGTGATAGATTCTTTTTCTCCACTCGGAAGATGATAATTAACGAGGTACTTTGTCATATTTAACCCTCCAATAGTTCTTTAATCTCTATTTCAATTCTTGGATTTTGGCTGTAATATTTGCTTGCATGCAATTCTACTACTTGGCTGTCGTCCTTCCATATAACGCTTTTTAGAGCGTCCTTTATCGCCTTTACGTAATTGTCTGTATCCGGCTTAGTTACCGGTCTTAGTTCCCCTTTTTCAGCCATCTCGGCTTTCTTTTTGCTAAAACTTTTTAAGCTAGGTCGATAGATTTTTACTTTCATAGATAATGGACCTTCTAGCAATTTTTCGGGCTTATGCTCGCTTGCGGCCAATCTTATGTAATTCTTGTAGTCTCTTGATTTTTTTGGGTCATACATACGAACATGTCCATTTATTGTTGTTGCCCGGGGCCGACCTTGTGCGATCGGCTCCCCATAAACTGTGAATCTAATCATTACATATCACCTGCTTATATAGTCCGTTACGTTTGCGCCATTTGCGTAGTGTTTCAACAGTGACGCCTTTTATTTTTGCGATTTCATCAAGCGATAACCCTTGTCTTTTAAAACTTTCGTACTGTTCGATAGTCATGACAAGGCGTTTCTTCGCTTTTGTTAGACCATAATATCTTTTCCAGTAGTCTATTGATTTTACAGATATGTTGTGTTCTTTTGCTATGGTTCTGTCACTTAAGCCTTTTTCTTTCATCTCTAAGTATTCATCCACGGAAAATTTAACCTTACGCCAACGTTTTGTCCCATTTTTCTCCTCGTGCCCGTATTTTTTTACGCCTCCGCTTAATACGTCGCCTAATCTTCTTAATTTTTTGTATTGTGGGCAATCTAAACAGTCGGTAGGTATACTACGTGTTAAACGGTTGAAGGGGCATGACCGACAATGCTTGTCAAGGATATTGCTAATCTCCAAAATTGCCTTAACACGTCTCTCTTTAGTTAGCGTCATGGAGATCACTTTCCTTTACAAACACACCGTTTACCATTTTTCCTTGTCGGTCTTTAATTTCCTCGTAAGCCAGATGGACACAATCTTCAATTCTAATTCCAAGTTGCAGACAAAGAACTGTCATAACTACATACATGTCACCGATTGAGTCAATTACTTGGTCAAAGTTACTTTTTGCCATACCTTGGCATAGTTCGCCAAATTCTTCACCCAACTTTAGCATTTGTTTTTCCGGTTTTGCTTTGTGCAAACCTCTATCTTTTGCCCACTTTTTGATAAGTAACGTTAATTTATTCATGTTCATTCTTTCCCCTCCAATGCTTTCCTTGCGGTTTCACCTTTATCTAAATAGATAATTGAAGGAAGATATTCGTCATTTGAAATATAAACACCATCAGCATCATATTGGGCTCCACTGATTAGCTTTTCTTTATAATGTTCTTCATCCGCATAAAACCATAATGCATGTTTGTAGCGTTGGTTTTCTTCCCCCAAAACTTTTAGCATTATCTTCAAATCTTGCACTCGTTCGATGAGCCACAATGCACTTTCTTTATTAATCCTTGTTTTTTCAAAGTTTAATGGACTTGTGTACGCCATCTGTTCTACTTCAGCTCTTATGTCTTCCAACCGTTCCTTATCAGTCATTTTTCCGTAACCTCCAATGCTTTAATGACAATTTTCCTAATTTCAGACACTTGATAACCTACGTTCCTTAATGGATATAAACCTCTTATTTCTTCTAACGCTTGTTTATAACGTTCATTCTCTTTCTGCAACTGTTTCATATTGTTTGTGTTAATGGACAACTGCGTTTCCAATTTCTCAACACGTTCAGCTTGGTTGATAAGCCACTCTGTATCACTATCACTTAATCTAGGAACAAGTGAATTATCGATTGTCCAGCGATAGGCTTCTTTTATTTCTTCCAAGCGTTCCGTCATTCTCCCACCACCTTTTCCGCACATTTGACAAGCCACTCGATTGTTGCTAACCGTTTTCTGAATAACTCCTGGTCGCTATAATCACTCGCTAATTTTGAAATGTGTTCCCGCCATTCCAACGCTTCTTGCAGCAGTTCTTGTTCAGTCATTTAATGCCTCCTTCTGCCATGCAAATGACAAAGAAATAAAAGCGTCGTTTGGTACGTTATCCCATGAAAACGGAAGAGCTTTATAAGGTTTTGTTTGTTCAACTCTTTCAAGGGTAACTTCTTCATTTTTGTTAAATTTTGGGTCTTTTTCAGTTGAATAAAATAATAGAATATTGTCTAATTGATAAATTACCGCTAACCTTCCATCTGTTTCCCATTTTTTTAACACCTTTTTCGTATCAGTCATGTTGCACCTCCAAAACAAATTTATCCTTTTCCACATTTTCGCCGTCAACTATCAATGGGAAGTACCAACATCCGGGTTCGTTTTCGTATTCAAACCGTTTCACTGTTTTTGTCTCGGGAAGCAAAACAGCAATGATTGGCTTGCTTTTGTAGGTTCCTCGACAAGCGTTCATCATTATTCAACCCCCTCGTATATATTGCCGATGACTTCAATTCGGCTTTTCCAATGACTTAATCCTACAAAACTACTAGCGCCATTTTCTTTTCCAATCAACCCTGTATCGTGCCAAACTACTGTATATGTGATTTGAGGGTCACCCATGTGAAATATGTCTCCCTCATAAATTTCACGGCCGTTTTTGTCAGTTAGACCCGTGTATTGCATGTAATCATAACCATCATCATCTTCATTCAAAATAATGTTTAAAGCCCTAACTGGATTGCAGCTGTACTCTGTATAACCGCATAATTCGTTCGAATACACCATAACTTTTAAGTCACGTTCCCACCCTCGAAACTTAATCTCACGCATTAAAATCACGTCCTATTCTTTTTAATGTCGCTAACAAGCTTTTAAGCTCGTAATATGTTAAGTCATCTAGTGTCATAACTCCATAACCGTGTAATTGTTTAATCATTTTCTGCTTCTTTAGTTCGTTCGTTAACATGACTTTTTGATACAATTTCATTTCCATTCCCCTTTTTGATTATTTTTTCATTGTCCGTATCGTATATTTCACCGCAATTCTTGCAAACTCTTAATAAATGATGGTTTTCAATTTTCAAGTTAAATGATCCACTCCCACATGTCCGGCACCGTCCGTTTCTCTCGTTTAAGGGTCTTTCCCATTCTGTGACCACCTGCCCGCAATTTGGGCAGGTATTGAGTTTTTCACCTTTTCTTGTGCGTTTTACTGATGTTTGAATAGGACCGCAAGAGTGACAGTAATATCCTTTGTTAAACATGTTTTATCCTCTAAAAAGGTAAGTCACTATCATCTATGTCTATTGGATGTCCGTTATTTTTGAATGGATCATTTGTATACTTTCGGTTTTGATCTTCCTGTTTTTTTGATTCTAAAAATTGAATACTATCTGCAACTATTTCAGTAACGTAAACACGTTTTCCCTCGTTATTTTCGTAGTTTCGTGTTTGTATCCGTCCGTCAACTGCAACCATGCTCCCTTTTTTGGTGTAATTTGCAACATTTTCAGCTGTTTTCTTAAAGGCTACAACGTTTATAAAATCTGCCTCATATTCGCCATTTGCATTTTTAAACGTGCGGTTGATGGCGACTGTAAAATTAGCAATCGCAACCCCTTGTGGTGTAAATCTAAGTTCTACGTCTTTTGTCAAGCGTCCTACGCCTACCCATCTATTTGTCATTGATTTCAACCTCCTCGAAAAATTTTTCAAAAGTTTTATCATCTGTATTTGGTATCAGGTTTTCCTTAAACAAGTCATATTTGTCTTTGTAAAAATTTTCTCCAAACATTTCCTTCCGTTCTTGTCGTAACGTCTCAGCCAGTCCCCAATTTTCATGTACTTCTTGATGATGGGTTTTGCATAAAGGGATTAAATTCCGGTATCCTCCCCGACCGCCATGGCTCCTGAACACAACGTGGTGCATTTCAATCAGTGGATTTCCGCAAATGACGCATACATTTCCAAATGCTTCAATTGCTCGGTTATATTCTTTTTTACTCACTTTTCCCCGTTGCCGTTTTGTTGGTATGGTTCGACCTTTGTAAACTTCTAATCTCTTTTCCTTTTTCCCGGGATTTTTTAGTTGCTTACTTTTTGGATATGGTCGATACTCAAACATTTCCTAACTCCTTTCAAACATGCCTAACAATGCCGGAAAATTTATAAATTCTTTTTTAAATTCACGAAATGTTTTTGTTGTGTTTTCCCTTGTGATTTCTTCTTCTAATGGGTATTCCTTACAATTTAATGGTTTTTGTCGAAATTTCCTTACAAAAAATTCAATCGCTTCATGTTCACTTTTTGCGAATATAAACATGAATTGTTTTTGGTTTTTCTTAAGTGAATAAATTCTTACTTTCTCAATCTTTAGTGGGTTTTCTTCTATCAATCTTCTAACTTCTTCATGATCCGCTAAATTAAAGTCTATATTTGAGTCGTCGGTTTCACTGATTTTCCCTTTTTGAAGTAAGTGAATTATGTAGTAAACTAAGGGTTTTTCTTCGTACTTTATGGCTTCATCAAGTAGTTCCTTAACTGTAAGCATCTACAACCTCTCCTGTTGCTTCGTTGTATCGCACTTTGACTGTTAATGTTGCCCCATTACGGTTTTTAGCAATAATTAATTCCAAATCGTCTTTGTCTGAATCTTTGTTGTAGTATTTTTCACGGTACAAAAACATAATCACATCAGCGTCTTGTTCAACACTTCCTGATTCACGAATATCCGACATTATCGGCCTTTTATCGTTTCTTTTTTCAACACCCCTGTTTAGCTGTGCCAAGCAAACAACCGGGCAGTTTAAGTCTTTTGCCATATTTTTTAGGTTTTTTGATATGTCCGTTATTTGTAGATGTGCATTGCCTCCGAAAAAGTCACTTGGCTTTATCAAAGTCAGATAGTCAATAAAAATTACCGGTTTTTTGCCTTTATATTTGTTCATGACTTTTCTAGTTTTTGCTCGCATTTCTGCTATTGTTTGCCCGGACTTGTCAAATATTTCAATGTTTGTGTTCCCTAAAATGCCGATATTTTTAGACCATTGTTTTTTTTGATCATCAGATAGGTACTTTTTCGGATTTCGCATTTTCCCTCGATTGATTCTTCCGGTTGAAGCAATTAAACGATTCGCTAAATGTCCGGCAGGCATTTCAAGGGAAAATAATACTGGGATATAGCCGGCCCATCCTACCTGTTTTGCAAAATGCAACATAATGTCTGTTTTACCCATTGACGGTCTGGCTGCTATTATCGTTAATTCTCCATCTTGAAACCCGTTTGTCGCGTCATTTAATAGTTTTATCCCTGTTGTTGCCCCACGTTTTTCATACTTTTCATTCCAAGGCGCTTCGTATAGATCAACAAGTAAATCAGATATACTGTGATTATCGTTTACGATATTGTCATTGATTTTATTAAGTTCACTTAGTACTTTATCTATGCTCCAATTATTTAATTGGGACATTGATAAAATGTTTCTTTTTTCTCGTTCTCGCCAAGATTCAAAAACAAGTTTTTCATATTCTTCAAACTTTGTTTCATCAGCATATGTCAGTAATTCATTGACATATGATAATCCTCCTATGCCCTCAATGTTTGCGCTCATGGCTAATGTTACCCGGTCAACCGGTTTTTCCTCTTTTACCAATCGCTTAATTTCGGTAAGCAGTATTTTGTTCCGGCTTTCTTCTAGCTGTTCAGGCTTTATGCTAGTATCATTGATTAAGTGATTCGCTTTTAAAAGCGTTCCTAAAAATGCTTTTTCCGGAATACTCAATGCCAATCTTCCCCTTCGTTAAAATCAATTTTTGTTCTCGTTGGTATTGAATGTTCAGCCTTGTTTTTTTGTTTTTGTGCTTTTACTTTTAATACAAGTTGATCAAATCGTTTTCTTAATTTAGATGGCGATAAAACATTTGCCATCTCAAAATCATCTTGTTGTACCCATTTCATTAAGTATTTAATTTGTTCTTCTGTTCTGTTATCTCTTTCAATCATCAGCCTTATATCGTTAGCCCATTTTTGATAGTTCGGTTCCTTAAAGTTAGGATTATTTTGTTTTATTTGTTCTACAAAGTATTTAGCGAGCATAATATAAATTGAGTCGTCCTCGTAAACCTGTTTGCGAGTATTATTATTCTTTACATTCTTTACATTCTTGTTTGTGGACATTTGCTGGACATTTGCTGGACATTTGCTGGACATTTGCTGGACATTTTCTTGATATTTATCCCAATTATTTATTGTTACCACGCTATATTTAGTGGTTGGTTTGATGGACAAAAACTCGCACTCTTCAAGGAACTTTAACCACCGCCATAACGTTCTATCTGAGACAATATCTTTCGGTTTTGCACCTTTGTTATATTCTTCTGCTAGTATGAAACGCCCAGTCACAAATTGCCCTGGTTGCAATTCGACCATCTGTTTACCTACAATTTGCTTGTGTTCCTTATGAGTTGCTTTGAGTAAGCAATAAACCCATAATTTTAATAAGTATGGATCATAAAATATAGGGTTTTCTAATAACTTCCTATGAAGTTTAATCCATCCTTGCATCACCTCACCCCTTTTAATCTATGAAGATAGGTAATCATTTTTTGCTTTGTAAAATATTGATTGCTTTTGAGGCTTCTTGGCTTGTCCAATGTTCCATATTTTTGTCAGTACCTAACTTTTGTTTTAAAAGATTGTGTAGATCTTCAAAGCCGTATTTATCATTAACATTATTTTTTAAAAGGCTGGTGATTAAGTTTAATTGTTTTTCACTTGCCAATTTAGAAGACTGATTGTTTGCTTTTTTACCGGTTGTATCTCTAGCGTCCGGATCCTCTTCATCTGTCGGTATTCCGAAAAATTTCAAAAGAAAATATCTTTCCGAATAAGTTAGACCGCTCCCAAATGCCTTTGAAATGTCGTCTTGTTGCCCCATCGTTTGCCAAGGAACTTCTAAACGTTCTTCTGGGCTTTCAGCATTTACCCAAATGTATTTCATGTCGGCTGTTACGATAAAATCAGTTTTCTCTTTTTCTCTTTTTTCTTGCTTATCCCACGTTTTATAGTCAAAGGTTTCATGTGTTTGATTTATTACAATTGGAATTAATAGCACTTGCAATTCGTCCATTTTAGTTTTAATTTTTTTTAAAACTTGACTACCAGATACATAGTTATATCCAAAGCCTTTTGTATCTTTTGTGAAAAAGTCGATTGACTTTCTAATTTCAACTAATTTTTGATAAAGGTTTAATTTCACTTGTTCTTCACTCATTTAATTCTCAATCTCTTTCCTTGAATTAACTCTACTCCCGGCACCGTTTTACCTTCTTTCAAGTTTTGTAATATTGCCTTCTTGTCCAATTTTGGTTCTTGCTGTATCATGAAAGATGATGGAATTAATTTTTCATCAATTACTTTGACACTTGGCGGGTTTTTTTGAATCGATACCGTAATAGTTGGCCGCTTTACTTTGTCGATTCCCGCCAGTTCTAGTTGTTCTTTCAAGTAATTTTTGATACTATCAATTTTTGTTTCTAGTACTTGTCTACGTTCTTTCAAGCGCTTTTCTTCTTGCTGAATAGCCGCAATATCAGCCTCAAGTGATTTAACTACTTTTGCTGTATTTTCTACTTTGTCCTCGAGGGATTCTTTAATGGATTTCAATGTGTCTTGGAATGTTACCAGTTCTAATTGTTCTGCCATGTCTAATAACTGCATGTAATCACTTGTTAATTCGTATAATTTTGTCAACGTCAATACCTCCTATCAAAATGGCACATCTTCTTCTTTTGATAATATTTTCATAAGTTCCCAAACAGTAACTTCATTAACATCAATTCCTTTTTCTTTTGCATATTTGCCAATGTCGGCGAGAAGTTGAAAATGATCAAGTTCTTTCATTAGTCATCATCTCCAGCAACTTTTTCAACCGCTCCATACCGTTTTAATATCTTAATAGCGTCATAGGATAGGTCGTCTTTCCGATAAACGTCATCATCAAGTTCTAAGTATTCATCACCTGTCCATATGGCGTAGTCAAAAACATCTCGTCGCCATAATTTGTTTGGCTTCTCTTTCCAACGGACCATTGGATTTTCAATTTCTCGTCTCATTCCAAAATCCCCCTAACATAACACCTACTAACATACACACGGATCCGAAAAACAACGTTACTATCATGACTCGTCACTACTTTCTAAAATGTAGTTAATTGCGTCACGCACTTGTTTTAAATCATCTGTATCAACTAAATTAAAAATCATTAAACAAGCACCCCTTCTAGTGATATTTGGTATTTAATCGCCATTTCTTTAACAATTGCTAAGTATATTTCTGTTAGTCGTTTATCACTTTCGATAACATCTAACTTGTTAGCGCTATTAATCTTTGTTTTCGATACTCCTTCAAGTGCCATGTTTTTTTGTCTGTTTTTTAAACGTATATCTAGATTGCAACAGGCTCTTTCTTCAAGTAGTTCATAACTTTCTCTTCTAATTTCTTGGAATTTGTTACCCTTTTTAATTGCAATTTTGTTCAAGATTCCGTTTATATCATCTCTCCAATTTTTAGGGTTGATAGCTACGATAGTAGAGATGTTAGCAACTTCTTTTTTGGTTTCTTGAATATCATTAGCTAGTGCTGTCATGCGTTGCTCTTGTTCGACCAATTGATTAATTGCCATTTGCATAATTTCAAGTTGTGATTTTGGTTTACTGCTGTTTTCAAGTTTTTCCTTCATTTGATTAAACTCATTGATATATTTAACCTTTACAAGCATGGCATTTTGAGTTGTATAACTCATTGTCACTAACATAAAAGAATCAAAGTTCAATAAAAATTTTGGGTATGGTTGTTTATTTTGTTCGTTAGTGTAATAGGTCTCCACAAATTTGAGGATACCCATATCAATCCCTAATTCCTCGACTTCTTTACTTTTTGATAATCCGCTCAAAGATTTCATGGTGTTTCTAATATCTCTAAGAACGATATCGTGACGTTTTTCAAACATTTCCGCTATTGTGATACTGTCAGTTAAAACTTCATTATTTTTAACAAAAACTAATTGATCCATCTCTTCCCCTCCAAATATTCCTATTTTTGTTCATCAAATTTCGCAAACTTTGTAAAAAAATATAGATTAGTTACCGATTGCAGTTGCTTGAGATTTCATTTCTATAATTTTTTCTTGTACGTACTGCGGTAAATCACTGTATCGAACAGGTTTTGTTTTTCCTTTTTTATCTATTTTCCAGTAATCAACAAAAATCTGAACGTCTCCTTCAAATCGTCTTACGAGTATTCTGTATTTTTCGTTTTCCCAAGTTAGTCTGACCATTTTTGTTTCACCCCCCTTGATTTTTAAGAGCTTGTCCTACGTGGCAATCCATACGGATTACCTGTTATTAACCAATACATGTTCCTTTCCTGTGATCATAAAAGCTAGGGCTAGTTTACATTTATCTGCTAGTTGTTCATTTTCATATGGATTAAATTCAACCTTTTTCCCATCAATCACCCTGAAGTGCCGAACTTTGAATTTTTGCTTTTTCATCACTACGCACCTCCTGATAAAAAGGTATGCGGTACTTTCAGGTGGACTGCCCTTGTTTTTCTTTGAATTTTTCTTTAAATTGCTGATTATTTTTAGCAAACAGATACTCAAGGTCGTAATTCGGAAAAAAATTATGTTTAATTTTTAATGCCTCGTTAAATGTAAACTCGTAATGCCCATTTAATTTGTCATAAACTGTAGCTAACCTAACATGTAATAAATCCGAGATATCCTTTGCCTTTACACCATGCCTAACCATTTCTGCTTTTAAGTTGTTTAACAAAATGATGATCCTCCTTTCGCTAAGGTACTCAATTTCGTATCATTAATTAAATATTATACTCATTTTCGTAATATGTCAACTGTTTTCATAGTAAAAAATTCTCAATTTCGTATTTTATATATTTACATTTTTTAAGAAATTGATATAATAAAATTAAGCGTATACGAAAAATCGTATTGAAAGGGGAGGCATTGGAAATTGAAGGATAAACGAACAAAAATTATAGAAGAGTTAATTGATAAAAATTGGCCAAACAAGAAAGCATTTGCCGAAAATATTAATATCCCATACACAACACTTAGATCTATGTTAGCTAGAGGTATCGGTAACGCAACTGTTGATAATGTATTAAAAGTGTGCAAAGGGTTAGGTATAACCACAGAGCAATTAGAAAAAATGGCAGCAGGAACAGTTGAAAAAGAGGACATTGAAACTATTGCCGCTCATCATGATGGTGACGACTGGACAGAGGAAGAGTTACAAGAAATTGAACGTTTCAAAGAATTTATCAGAACAAAAAGACAGAAATAGGTGGGTCTCATGGAATACGAAAAATTATTGTCAGAAGCAATTTCACTAGGTCTTTCAGTGTTTGAAATACCTTTAACAGGTAAAATCAAAGGTCTGTATGGTGAAAATACTATTTGGCTAAATAAAAATATTCCAACGGCAACAGAAAAGTATTGTATATTAGCTGAGGAACTTGGTCATTATCATACATCATATGGTGATATTACTGACCAAACAAAGCTAATAAATAGAAAGCAAGAAAAACTTGCTCGATCATGGGGATATGAAAAATTAGTGCCACTGCATAAAATTATAGATGCGCATAAAAATCATGTAACAGGTAGATTTGAATTAGCAGAATTTTTAGGTGTTACGGAACCATTTTTAGAATGTGCAATTGAAAGGTATCGTGAAAAATTTGGAGATACAGTTAAATATGAAAACTACGCAATCTGTTTTAATCCGTTAGGTGTCATTGAATGGTTCGACGATTAAAAATTGAAAGGTGGTATAACACTTGAAAGTAGCAGCGTATCTTAGAGTGAGTACAGATGAACAGGCAGAAAAAGGAAATTCATTAACGGAGCAAAGAGAGAGATTAGAAGCGTATGCCAAAGTAATGGGATGGGATACACCTATTTTTTACATTGATGATGGATATTCAGCCGGAAGTCTAAAAAGACCGAACCTACAAAAACTTTTAAAAGACGTTGAACAAAAAAAAATAAGCGTTATTATAACAACTAAACTCGATCGATTAAGTAGAAACCTACTCGACTTATTACAACTGATAAAATACATGGAATCTAATGATTGTAATTATGTATCTGCAACAGAAAGTTTTGATACATCAACTGCTGCCGGAAGAATGGTATTACACCTATTAGGTGTATTTGCGGAATTTGAACGAGGTAGAACAAGTGAGCGTGTTAAAGATAATATGTCCTCACTTGCACGTAATACTGATAAAGCATTGTCAGGTCCATGTTTTGGTTTTGATATTGTTGATGGTAAATATATTTTAAATGCAAAAGAAGCTAAATACGGGCTGAGAATGGTTGAAATGGCTGAAAATGGTTATGGAACTAGATCTATTGCCCAATGGCTAAATAGTTTAGGGATAACTACTAAACGAGGGAAAGAATGGGATAGTACATCAGTTAGGCGTTTATTACGAACTGAAACAATTGCTGGTATAAGGGTATTTAACAAAAGGAAAAAAGATAGTAATGGCAAAATAGTTATGAGGCCGAAAGAAGAATGGATCATCAACAGAAATAATCATAAAGGTTTTATCACCCCGGAACGCTTTGATCAGCTACAAAATATTCTTGATGCCAGAAAACTCAATAAACACCATGAAAATGAAACATATTTACTAACAGGACTTATAAAATGTGGTCACTGTGGTTCCACAATGAAGGGTAGCACTGCTAGACATAAACGTTCTGGCGGAAAAGTATACGAGTATCATCGATACATTTGTTCATCTTATGTGACTAAATATGGATGTAAACATCATTTTGCACACAGGGATGAACTTGAACAAGAGGTTATAAAACAAATTGAACTTATAACAAAATCATCATCTAAGGATATAGAAGTTAAAGTTGCAATAAGTGCCGACCAAGAAGAAATTAAGGAAATTGAGAGAACATTAAAGGAGTTAGACCAACAAATGCTCAGGCAAATAGAAGCATTCGGAAAAGGTCTAATTGAAGAGGAGGACTTGAAAAAATCAACAGTTTATGTAAAAGAACAAAGAACTTTACTACGTAATCAATTGGAAAGTTTAAAACAAATTGATACATCAAAAGCACTTAAGGAAAAAGCGGAGTTGTTACTTCCTGACATTAAAAGTTTAGACAGAAAAAAAGCTAAAACGACTATTGCTAAGTTGATTGATTCTTTGGTTTTAACTGATGGAAACCTTGATATTACTTGGCGTATTTAATTTATGTCTTTAAGTACAATCGGATCACCTTTTGTTTTTAAAGACATAACATGAATCATTATATTGTCAGTATTAATTTAACCTGCCATTAAATAGAATAAATGTTAATATTGTTGTACAAACAAAAAAAGTCCTCTTGAAGGGGACTTTATAAGGTAACTCCAAATTTTGAAGCAATTGTTAGCATTGATGCTGTAACTCCAATAATCTCTTTTATCTTTGTTAAGCATTTTTCAATTTTGGTAGGTTTATTCTCTTCTATGTATTTTAATAGCATGTCAAAATACAAGGACACATCTTCTTTACTTTTTTCATCCGAAATTAATTTTATTTTTTGCTCTAAATCATTTAAAGCACTTTGAATTTCTGTTTTTTGTTTAATATTCGATTGTGAAACGTAATCACCTTGAATGTTAGTATTTGAACCGAATGAATTACCTTTAATATCTCCTACCGTTCTCTTTCCACCCATTACTCCATCTCCATTCATAACTATTTGTAAATTTTGTATAATCATTGGTGATTGGTTTAAAAACGTATCTAGTTGTTTATTATCTAATTTTTTTAACCATTCAGTACTGAAGCTCTCTCCAAGCTCATTATTTAATTCCTTAATGTGAAAACTTGTTTTTTTTTAGACTTCTTACGAATGTAATCTTTATATGATTGGTTAAAATCAAATCTTAGAAAAAAATCCCTTTCACTAATTATAAAATTCATCCCACACTTAGGGCATTCAACTTCATCATTAATATTTAAGTGATTAAAGTCTATAGTTTGGTGACAATTAAAATCTGGGCATCGTAATTCCCATAATAAAGCTAATTCACCTGATTTGGTGTAATCAATTAAATATGGGAAAACGTTAGAAACAGAGGTTTTTGCAAATTTAGCTACAGCTGTTGGGTAGAATCCTTTCACAGGTGCCATTGCGCTTTTGTATACGAATTCAGATACTTTGTCTCTTATTTCAAACTGAGCTAACATTTAACCACCTCCTAATATACTTAAATTACATTATAACGTTTTCTCTCACATATGCAATTACCTTTTCAGTAGCTGGAGTAGTAAAGTAAATGCTACGTGATTTTATTCCTACTCTCACTGTATACGATTTTTCAACTCCATCCTCAATAAAACTAAATCGTATAAATCCCCCTTGTTCCTGTAAATTTGGATTTAAATAATCAAAGAGAGGTAATCCTCTAATTTCCCTTTCACCTCCAAGACCAACCTTATCCATACCTGCTAAGATAAGTGCTGAAAAAGGAATGCTAATCTCTTGATCTCCAAAAGCTGAATTTGCTTGTTCTAATTGATTTGCTAATTGTTCTGTATCATTTGTATCAAAATATTCATCTAGTGCAGTTAATACGTTCGCTACCGCCCTTATTTGATCTTCATCAAATTCCTCTAAAATTATCTCTGGTTTTGAAGTAGTATCAATTAATTCACCTTTTAAATCATCTGCTATATGGCCTATCCTATGGTTAAATGGGCTTTCTATAAATTCTAAATTAATCTGTTGATTTAATAATCTTGCTATTTCTTTGGCAATTGATTCTGCCTTACGAGAGTCTCCTCTTATTTCTAAAATTCCTGTTTTTTCATTATAATAAACAGTCGCTAACGAAGTTTTAGGTATTGTTCTTATTTCTGTTCCGAATACTTCTTGAAATATTCCGCTTTTATAAATCATTCTTAAGAATAATTCACTAGAACTAAACCCCTCTGCTGCGCCAATAAGTATAGGATCCGTAGTTATTTCCATAATTGAAGGTACATTTATATTTTCAAATGGATCAAATAAGTGATTTTCTTTAATTAATTCTTTAAATGAGCCAATACTTAAGGTATTATTTAATCTAAACCATGATAATGATGTTTTTCCCGCAAATATTTTGCTACTGTATTTTTGTAATACTTCTTCGTGAATATCTCTATTTTGCTGTAAATATTCAAATATACGATTAGCTAACTCTCCTTTATAGCCCGCCACATCTAAATCCAAGTCTGTACAAATTTCTTCTAAGATCACTTTAGGTAAACTCATAATATCTTGAATCAATGTTATTTGCGGTAATGTGTTCACTGATATCCCCCTCTTATAGTTTATTTATCTATGTTCCTTATATTCTACAAAAGGAGAATATTTTCCTGCCCATATTACAAATTTGTCACAATTTGATAAAAAAAGCCACCCTAACCAATTGGCTAGGGGGTTTTATTATCTAACTCTTAACTTTTGTCCTGGATAGATAGTGTCGCTCTTAAGCCCATTTAATGACTTAATCCTATCTACAGTCGTCCCGTATTTACGAGCAATATCCCATAAAGTATCACCCTTTACAAC
>Ga0207865_100656_pt1 | contig 34966 bp, 27 predicted proteins | sample HigsolmetaAR204D_FD_184836 | JGI IMG/M metagenome (GOLD analysis project Ga0207865, IMG submission 184836) | Ionic liquid and high solid enriched microbial communities from the Joint BioEnergy Institute, USA - AR20-4-D (SPAdes) (version 2) ...
CAGCCATTTGTAGCCGTCGGGAGAATCAAAAGAAGTGACACCCGTCAGTTGGTTTTCCAGAAATGGTTCTCCCGCAAGGACAGCCATGCGGTCAAAACCGGCGACTTCGATCAACTCGCGTACCGTAATCATGCGATCCCTCCGTCGGGATGTTCTTATTTATTTATACAAAAAATGGAAATCCTTTTTGGCCAATCGGCCAAAGGAGATGTTTGAATCTTTTGATAATAATACAATACAAGTCCAGAAAGCCGGCCGGCAATGGGACAAATCTCGCAAACAGGAGGATTTGCGCATGAAGGCTAGACATTGGCTGGGTGTTCTGCCTTTCGCAGGCATGCTGGGCGGTGTGCCGTTCGTGAACCAGGTGGAGCCGTATGTGCTGGGCATGCCGTTTGTCCTGTTTTGGATTGTGCTGTGGGTCGTGCTGACATCCGTCATCATGGCGGTCATCTACAGGATGGATCCCGCTGCGCGAGAGGAGGAAAAACGATGAATGCCGCTTTGGCCATCATCTTCCTCTTCCTGCTGGTCTCCCTGTACTTTGGCATTCGCGCCAAACACGGCAAAGAGATGAACATGGAGCAGTGGACAGTGGGCGGCAGGGGATTTGGCGCAATCTTTATCTTTCTATTGGTCGCAGGGGAAATTTACACCACCTTCACGTTTCTGGGCGGCAGCGGCTGGGCGTACTCCAAAGGAGCTCCATCCTATTACGTGCTGTCGTACATCTGTCTTGCCTATGTGCTCTCCTACTGGCTTCTCCCGCCGATCTGGCGCTACGCCAAGGAGCATCGGCTGGTCTCGCAATCCGACTTTTTCGTCAGCAAGTACAACAGTCCCGTTCTGGGCATCCTCGTCGCGGCTGTGGGCGGCGTTGCCATTATCCCTTACCTGATCCTGCAGTTCAAAGGGTTGGGCATCATTGTTTCGGAAGCCTCGTACGGGTCGATCTCGCCCGCTGTGGCCGTGTGGATCGGGGTCATCGCCGTGACGATCTACGTCATGGTTTCCGGCATCCACGGTTCTGCCTGGACGGCCGTGCTGAAAGACATCATGATCTTCATCGTCGTCGTCTTTCTCGGATTCTACCTGCCTTTTCACTATTACGGCGGGATTCAGCCGATGTTTGAAGCGGTGGAGGCGGCTCAACCCGGCTACCTGATCTTTCCCGAAGAGGGGATGAGCGTATCCTGGTACATTTCCACCGTTTTGCTGACGGTCTTTGGCTTTTACATGTGGCCCCATACGTTTTTGTCCGTTTTTTCCGCGAAAAACGAAAATGTCTTTCGCAAAAATGCGATCGTGCTGCCGCTGTATACGCTCATGCTGCTGTTTGTCTTTTTTGTCGGCTTCACGGCCATCCTGCAGGTCCCCGGACTGAAGGGGGCTGACGGCGACTTGTCCCTGCTTCGCCTGTCCATCCAGACTTTTGATCCGTGGGTCATTGGTCTGATTGGAGCGGCAGGGTTGCTGACCGCGCTGGTGCCGGGGTCGATGCTGTTGATGACCGCCGCCACGCTGTTTGCCAAAAACATTTACAAGGTCATCGTTCCCCAGGCCACGGATGAGCAAGTCGCCCGCGTCGCAAAAGGGCTGGTTCCGGTGATCTCGCTGATCTCGCTCTATTTCACGCTGAACGGAGGAAATACCCTGGTCACGCTTTTGCTGATGGGCTACAGCGTGGTGACGCAACTGTTCCCCGCGCTGCTGTTCAGCCTTGGCAGAAAGCCGTTGGTGAACAAGTACGGCGCCTTTGCCGGCATCCTGTGCGGCGAATTGACGGTCGCCTATTTAACCGTATTCAACATCACGCTGGCGAACCTGTTCCCCTCGTGGCCAAGCGTGCTGAAGGATATGAACATCGGCGTCGTTGCGCTAGTCCTCAATCTCGCGGTCATGTTTGCCGTCAGCTTTGCGACGAAAGGCTTGTCCGTCCGCAACGCCCGTCCTGCCAAGACGGAAGGAACGCCGACCGTGTAAGTCTTGTTTGGCATGAATTCTTTTTAAAAAAAGGAGGAATTTGCATGGCAGACTTTCTTTTTCTCAACGGTCAAGTGGTGACGGCGGATGCGCAAAACCGCGTGGCAGAGGCCGTCGCGGTGCAGGGAAACCGAATCGCGGCGGTCGGTTCCAACGAAGAAGTGATGCGCTGGAAAAGGGAGAACACGCAGGTGATCGACCTCAAGGGAAAAAGTCTGCTCCCCGGATTTATCGACTCCCACCTGCATATCTCGATTTACGGCACAAACAAGCTGGGGGTGGACTGCAAGGCGCGGGGCATCACTTCGATTGCCGCTCTGCTGGAAGCCCTGCGGGAACAGGCCAAACAGACCCCGCCCGGCGAATGGGTGCGCGCCAACTGTTTTGACGAGAACAACATGGCGGAGAAGCGTTTTCCGACGCTTGCGGAACTGGATCAGGTGTCGAGGGAGCATCCCGTTTTGGTCATCCGCACATGCGGTCATCATTCCATCGCAAACAGCCTGGCCATGCAGCGTGCAGGTTTCCACCGCGACACGCCGGACCCCCAAGGCGGGCGAATCGACCGGGATGCATCCGGCGAGCTGACGGGCCTGCTCGTCGAGACAGCGCACATGTTGATGTTTGAGACGGCTGGTTACAGTGAGGAAGAGTACAGGTTGGCACTGCGGCTCGCCTCCGAAGATTTCATTGCAAAAGGCATCACCAGCGTACACGACGCAGGCGGGTACGGAAGCGACAATTTTCGCGCGATGCAGAAGGCAGTGCAGTCCGGCGACGTCAAAGTGAGAATTTATGCGATGATCTGCGCGCTGAACAAGTCGGAGGAATTCGTCCGGAAGATGATTGACGCCGGAGTCGTCACCGGTACGGGGGATCGCCGCTTCCGCATCGGGCCGGCCAAGGTGTTTACGGACGGCGCCAGCATCGCGCCGACGATGGCGATGCGCGAACCGTTCGAGGGGCGGCCGGATGACCGCGGAATTCTCTACTACGAACAGGACGAGTTGAATAGAATCTTGGGAGAGGCGCATGCCAAAGGCTACCAGATCACGGCACACGCCCAGGGAGACCGGGCGATCGAGATGCTGCTGAACTGCTTTGAAGCCGCGTTGGCCGCCCATCCGCGCCAAAACCACCGCCACCGGATTGAACATGCGGGCGTCTCTGCTCCCGATCTGGTCGAGCGGATGGCCCGCCTGGGCGTGGTGACGACACCCAATCCTGCTTTCCTGTACGAATATGGCGACAGTTATCTGCGCAACATCGGGGAACGCTCCAACCACATGTTTCCGGTGCGGGACATGCTGGACAACGGAATCGTGGCGGCGGGGGCGTCCGATTCGCCCGTCACCGATTTCAATCCGCTGATTGGCATCCACGCGGCGGTCAACCGGATGAGCAAAAAGGGAAATGTGGTCGGCGGCAGGCAACGGGTCAGCCTGATGGAGGCGATCCGGCTGTTTACCTGGAACGGCGCGTATGCCAGCTTCGAAGAGGATGTGAAGGGAAGCATCGAACCGGGAAAACTGGCCGATCTCATCGTCCTGGACGGCAGAATTCTCGATACGGAACCGGAGCGGATCAAGGATCTGCAAGTGGAGTTGACCATGATCGACGGGGAGTGCGTCTATCAAAAACAGGGCAGGGAGGTCATTCATTCATGAGTGTGCAAGCCGAAACGTTTGCCATCAATGCGGAGCGTCTGAAGCAACGCCTGGAGGCGCTGGCCCGGATCGGCAAGATTGGCGAAACCGGCGTGTGCCGGCTGGCGCTGTCACCGGAAGACCGGGCCGGCGTGGAGCTGGTGCGCGGCTGGATGGAGGAAGCGGGGCTTCAGACGCGAATTGACCATTTTGGCAACCTGATCGGCCGGCTGCCGGGCACAGAGGCGGATCAGCCGCTCTTGATGCTCGGTTCCCACATCGATTCGCAACCCTACGGGGGACGGTTCGACGGCGCCATCGGCGTGTTGGGTGCGCTGGAAGTTGCCCAGACGATCAAGGAACAGGGGATTGTCCCCAAAAGGACGATTGAGGTGGCCGCTTTTTGCGACGAGGAAGGGTGCCGCTTCCAAAAAGGCTTGTTCGGCGCGCGCGGCATCCTCGGCCAACTGGAGCCCGGAGAACTGGAGAGAACCGACAAGAACGGCGTCACCCGCAGGCAGGCCTTACTGGAGTTTGGCTGCGATCCGGAACGATTGGAGGAGAGCCGTTACCCCGAAGGAAGCATCGGCGCATACCTGGAGCTTCACATCGAGCAAGGCCCGATTCTCGACAAAAGCGGCGAACCGATCGGCATCGTCACCGGAATTTCCGGGCCGCTGTGGTGGACCGTGGAGATGGAAGGTTTTGCCGGCCATGCCGGTTCCGTCCCGATGCACATGCGGCACGACGCGCTGCTGGGCGCGGCCAAAGTGATTGTCGCCCTGAATGACATCGCCAGGAGCGAACCGGGAGCGCCTACAGTGGGAACGGTCGGCCATCTGGAAATCTTTCCGGACTCGCGCAACATCATCCCGGAACGGGTGCGGTTCACCGTCGATTTGCGCGACATTGACCTGGAGAGGAGAAACCGGCGGGAGAAGGAGTTGCGGGAGGCGATCGAGCGGGCGGCCAGCGAATGCGGCCTGAAGTACGCGATCACCGAGGATACCAACAGCGAGCCCCGTTACTGCGCGGAGTGGATCAAGGCCATCATGCGGGAGGAAAGCAGCCGCTTGGGCGTCAACCCGCCCGAGCTGATGAGCGGCCCGTTTCACGATGCGCTGGCGCTTTCCTACGCCTGCGACTACGGAATGATTTTCGTCCGCTGCCGGGACGGCATCAGCCACAATCCCCGGGAGTTCGCCTCCTACGAAGACATCGCGCTGGGAACCGAACTGTTGTACCGGACGGCATTGCGCATCGCCAACCGGGAAGCGTAAACGAAAACCGCACTTCGCCTGCCGCAAGCTGGCAGGGGGAGTGCGGTTATTCTATTATTAAGGTTCTCTTAGGTTGTTCCATTAGGGTGTATTGGGTTCCCCTTTGGGTTTTCGTTTCATCTGGATTGCCCGCGATTACTTCATAAAAACGAGGTCAAACTCTGAATTGACCTCGTTTTTATATTGGCACCGAACATGCATGATGTTTTTTCACAACAAGGTTGTAACAGCTTTGGTCTGCATACAAGTTTTCTTTGCCCTGTTTAAAACGTTTAAAAAAAGGAAAGGTGTGTGTCTTCGGTGCAAAAAAAGGATTACAAAGGGTACCGCGCTTATCAATATCTGGAACCAGGCGTCGATTTCAAGGAATTCAAGCTGGCCAAAGAAACAGGTTTGTTTCCGCCTTATACCATCCCGCTAACGGCCGCACAGGAAGAAAGGGCGAAACGCATTTTTGAGGAAAACATCGTCATCTCTTTGCATGACCACATGTTTGTGGCACCGGAGAACCTGAATGAGTTTTTCGAGTTTCGCCGGTGGGGCAGAGACAGTATGGGTTATGAAGGACTCAGCAAATCGGGACTGGATTGCGTGTTTGACAATCTCATGAATGGAACCGCGATGATTACTTCGCGTGCCGGTTGGAAATGGGATGACATCTTGTTTGATCTGGGGATGCGCCTGTGTGATATTGCCCACCAGGATATGGTTGTTCTCGGGCTTACCACAGACGACATCCGCCAGGCGAAGAAAAATCGAAAGATCGCATTCGTACCTTCGCTGGAAGCTGCCACGATGATCGAAAACGAGCTGGATCGTCTGGATGTGCTCTACGGCTTTGGCGTGCGTTGCATGGGGATTACCTACAACGAAGGAAATTCGCTTGGGTGCGGATTGAAAGAGAAAAACGATGGAGGACTGACAGAGTTCGGCAAACAAGCGGTGAGGCGCATGAACAAGCTGGGGATTGCGATTGATATTTCCCACTGCGGGGACAAAACATCCATGGATACGATTGAAACAAGTGAGAAACCGGTTTTCATTACCCATGCAGGGGCACGTGCGCTTTGGGACTCAAACCGCTTGAAGCCGGATCATGTGATAAAAGCCTGCGCAGAACGCGGAGGTGTCATTGGGATTGAAGCAGCGCCGCACACAACCATGACAAAGAATCAACCCAGGCATAATCTTGAATCGTTCATGGAGCATTTCGAGTATTGCGTAGACCTGGTAGGAATAGATCACGTCGCCTTTGGCCCGGATGTGCTTTTTGGAGACCACGTCGGAATCCACCGCTTCTTTGCCAATGCGTTGTCAATCTCATCTACACGCGGCAAACAAAGTTTCGAGGAAGTCGACTATGTGGAAGGGATTGAAAATCCGACAGAAGCCTTCCCCAATATCGTTCGCTGGTTGATCACACACGGGTATTCCGACGAGGACATTGCGAAAGTAATCGGCGGCAATGTCATGCGAGTACTGGAAGAAGTTTGGTACGACCCGAAAACCATGCGGATCGGCAAAAAAGACGAAAAAACACCGGCCTGAACCGCTTATTGAATACCTAGGCATCCTCGCATGTCGTCGAACCCGGATAGTTCTCGCTTAGCATACTTCGCTAACAGGAGAGCTATCTTTCTTTATTTGACATCTCTTTAAAAATTATTGGCATTTAAATTTTTTTGACTTGTTTAACCCGAGTCGCACAAGTTGTATAACTAATATATATAATTTTTAAAATATTGCGACAAGGTTAAGGAGGGGAGACTATGGATCAGCGAACCATTCTGATCGTAGCCAAAGATCAGCGCACACATGCCGTTTTTGCCGATCAAATCCATGATTTCTTCCAAAATCGCATTACGGTTCTCCATGCGTCAACAATCTCCAATACCGAAGACGTAGACCTTGTTCTTGCGTCATCCCCAAAAGTGATTGAGGGATGCAACGTACCCGATGAGAAATTGATCATTGCAAGACGGTCGATCAATATCGCCAAGCTGGAGGAATTGTTGACCCTCCCCGCCGATGTGCGTTGTCTAGTCGTCAACAACATGCTGGAAACAGCCTATGAAACCATCGAATTACTCCGAAATCTGGGCTTTCCGTTTGACATGGTTCCGTACTATCCGGGATGCAAGCAGCCAATTGACGGCATTTACACTGCCATCTATGCAGAAGGAGCGGAATTGCTGCCCCGCGGAATGAAGAAGGTCGTCAATATTGGGATTCGTCCCCTTGACGTTTCCACCATTATAGAAATTGCCGTTCGGCTCAATGTCAATGTCGAACGAGCCAATCTGTTTTTCGCCCGATATGTCCGGGAAATCATCGAACACAGCAAGCGCTTTTACCGGACATTGAATGAGGTGAAAAAGTTGAACAAGCATTTGGATACCATTCTCAACACCGTTCACGAAGGGATCATTTCAACAGATCCGAACAGATTTATCATTCAAATCAACCAGGCAGCCAAGAACATACTGGGCATCACGGATCCAAACAAAAATCTGGTGGGCAAACCGGTCGATGAGGTTCTGCCATGGCTTACTCTTCCGGAAGGGAACGAACAAGAAGAGGTCAACAAGGTGCAATCCGTCCAACATTTGAATCTTGTGGTAAACAATACACCCATCACGTTGGATGATGAAAAAATCGGCGTTGTCACTGCTTTTCAGGATGTAACCAGCATCCAGAAGGTCGAGCAGGAAGTGCGGAAGGAATTGCAGGGAAGGGGACTTTCTGCAAAATACACGGTTCACGACATCATCGGAAAAAGCAAAAGCATCACTTCCACGCTGGAAGTGCTGCGAAAAATTTCGGTTACGGACAAAACCGTTTTAATCCTTGGTGAAAACGGAACGGGAAAGGAACTGTTTGCCCATTCGATTCATAACCTGTCCAAGCGCAGAAACGGCCCTTTTTTGCCTGTAAATTTCGCCGGATTGCCAGAGTCGCTGGCAGAAAGTGAACTGTTTGGCTATGAGGGAGGTTCCTTTACGGGAGCGAAAAAGAGTGGAAAGCCAGGTTTGTTCGAGCTTGCGCACAATGGCACGCTTTTTCTGGACGAAATTGGAGACGCCTCTCCAACGGTACAAGCATTGCTGCTTCGCGTCCTGCAGGAAAAGCAGGTCATGCGAATCGGCGGACAGCAGATTATTCCTATTGATGTGCGGATCATCGCGGCGACCAACCGCAGCTTGAAGAAACTGGTAGAAGAAGGGAAGTTTCGTCAGGACTTGTACTACCGCTTGTTTGTTCTGCCATTGCGCGTGCCGCCCCTGCGGGAAAGAAAGGAGGACATTCCTCTTCTTGTCGAGCACTTCATCAAGCAAAACAGCGTCGTAAAAGTGCACATTGAACCTGTTGTCATGCACCGCCTGATGTCGTATGACTGGCCTGGCAACGTGCGGGAGTTAAACAGCGTGGTGCAGTACATGACGAGTGTCATGAACGGAAACACAATCACGGAAAATGATCTGCCCGAACAGTTTCGGGAGCGAGAGGAAAATGTCAAGGAAATCAAGCCGGGGGATCTGGAGGAGTTGGAAGCAAGAGGCGAGTTGTTAAGTTTCTTTGTCATCCTCGAATGTCTGGAGCAGGCAAAAAGGAGATTGGAAACGGTAGGCAGAGGAAAAATCGTAGAGTTCGCCTCGAAAAGAGGCATTCCCATAACGGATCAGCAGGTGCGCCATCGCATGGACAGCCTCAAGGATCTTGGCTACATTTTTTCCGGGCGCAGAGGACAGGGCAGCCGCATAACAGATAAAGGGTTGCACATGCTGTCCATCATGAAGAAAACGATGAAATTTCACGCGTGAATTATATTACGAATTTTCTGAAATATAATGATGTTTTTCTTATTTTTCCATTTGATTGAAAGGAGCTATTCAAATGATCCACGCAGAAACAAGCGAATGGCGCCAACTTATGAACACCATCGTAAATGTTCGGAACTACCTGGAAACCCCTGTCCCATCGCAGGCACTGGAAGACGTGTTCCACGCCTTTGCCTTGGGCCCGTCCCTGGCGAACACTCAACCATGGGAGTTGCTGGAAGTCACAACAGCAGAAGATCGGGAAAAGCTGATCGCCGCCACACTGGACCCTTTCCTGGCTCCAAACAGTTTCGGCGGGCAAGCATGGCTGAAAGACGCACCGGTCATTGTGGTCGTGTTGATTGAAAAGCGAAGGGCTCTGGCTCGCCTGGGGGAGCAAGGAGAAATGTTTGCCATCCAGGATGCGTTTTGTGCCATACAAAACGCGCGACTGGCTGCGGCAGTTCACGGCCTCGGCACATCGGTCATCCGGGAATTTGATGGTCAAACCCTGCAAAAAAATCTGGACCTTCCCTGGTATTTGCAGCCAATCGCGATTCTAGCAATAGGCTACAGCAGGGAAGAGAAGGAAATCCCGCCGCGATTAACCGTGGCGGAAATCCTCTTAAAAAGGGCGTGAATGGCTTGGACAGGATGAAACCATCTTTAAACTGCCCGATACCGGCGATTTTTGAACGCGTGAGCAAACGGAAGTTCACCCCACAACCTATTGCACCCGAAATGATCGAACAGCTTTTACTGGCCGCTACTCGCGCCCCTTCCAGCGGCAACATGCAACCGTGGGAGTTTATTGTAATTGACGATCCAGGCAGGAAACAGGAAATTGTACAGTCGACTTACAGCGGCTACTTTTCAAAGGGAAAGAATCATCAATACTGGATCGCTGATGCTGCCGCCGTGATCGTCGCGTGTGCAAATGTAAAGCGAACCGTTGCCCGTTACGGACCTGCCGGAGCAGAGTGGGCCCTGATTGACACGGCTGCCGCCGTGCAAAATCTCCTGTTAACCGCCACAGCGCTCGGCTTGTCCGGGTGCTGGGTAGGAGGGTTCAACGAACAGGCGATGAAGGAAAAACTGAAGATCCCTGCATACGTTCGGATTGTCGGGTTGGTTCCGATTGGCTATTCAGAAGAAGAAGTCTCCCCCAAAAGCCGTCTCCCGCTCAAGTGGGTCACGCATCACAACGTTTACAATGCTCCCTTTTACGATTAGGGTCTCTCCAACACCCCAAGTCACCCCAATCCCCCTCCAAGAGACGGAAAAGAAGAACGTTTTTCCCCGAATTCGGTTGGCACAGACATTGCACCTGTATCAGTCTCGAGGAGGGGTAACATGAATCAAACCCAAAAAAGAGAAACCCAGACACTCATCCAGGTTGTGGAAGAGATGAGGCCACAGATCATTGAACTCCTGCAAAGCTTGATTCAGATTCCAAGTGAGAATCCGCCGGGAAACTACCTGGAAATATGCGATTTTTTGGAAAACAGGCTGACACAGTTGGGCTTTGAAGTGCAGGTCATCCCTGTGCCAGAAGAGTTGACCCGGGCGGAAGGGTTGAGCACTCCCCGCAAGAATGTCGTTGCCATTCTTCGCGGCTCAGGAGGAGGAAAAAACCTCATATTCAACTCCCACCTTGATACGGTACCGGCAGGAGACCCCGAACAGTGGGAGTATCCCCCCTTTTCCGGAGCGATTGCCAATGGGCGTATCTACGGGAGAGGGGCTACTGATTCCAAAGGAAGATTAAGCGCATACATCATGGCCGCGGCAGCATTGGCAAAAGCAAACATTCCACGCAAGGGAGACATCATCATCGCCGCTACCTGTGACGAGGAAACGGGCGGCGTCTGGGGTGCGGGCTACCTCAACGAGAAACGGCTTGTCCAGGGCGATATGGTAATCGTAGAGGGCTACAGCAATCATATTGTGCGGGCAATGGCGGGCCTGTTGCAAGTAAAAATCGTCACAGAAGGAACTCCTGCCCATGCCGGATACAAGTGGAAAGGGGTCAATGCAATCGAGAAAATGGCAAAGGTCGTGCAGGAACTGGATAGATTGCAACAAGAACTGCAACGCCAGCCTTCTTCCATACCGGGAATGAAATACACCACTGTCAATGTCGGTACCATACGGGGCGGAACAAAAGTAAACGTCGTTCCCGCCTCCTGTGAAATCGAAGTCGATTTTCGCGTCATTCCTGAACACAGCCTCGATTCACTTTATCAGCGTGTAGCGGAGATCCTCAAGTCTTTGGAGAAGGAGGACCCCACTTTCAAAGCCAGGCTGACGCGGAAAACTGAATTTGAGACAGAAGCGACGATCACCGCTGAAAATTCCCCTCTCGTTTGCGAGCTGCAGCAAGCCGTGCAGGAGGTCACAGGGCACACCCTGCCGGTGGTGGGGGCATTGTCACAGGCGGATACGCGGTGGTTTGTCAAGAATGGCATACCAGGCATCAATTTTGGTCCAGGTACCAGTGAGAACAACCTCCATGGATTCAACGAGTACATGGAGATTGAAGATTTGATGCAGACGACGAAAATCCTGGCCGTCCTCACAAAGAACATCGTCGGCTGATCCAGATCAGGTGCATGAAAAATTGAGCAGGAAAAGAGGAGTGCAAATGAATCAATGGCAGACGTTGGTTTCAGAAGAACACCTGCTGCAGCAGGTTGACAAAAACAAGCTGATGGAATACGCCCAGACCATTTCCAAAGAGGTGCGTCTCTCCGGTTCCGAGGCAGAACTGCGCACCTTTCGCTATGTGAAGCAAACACTGGAAGAAATGGGCGTGGAAACAAACCTTCAATTTCACCAGGCGTACATCAGTTGGCCTGTAAAATCACAGCTCGTTGTGGCCGATCAATTGATTCCTTCCATTACGCACTCCATGGGGCAATCCGTCAATCACTTGCAGGCTGAGTTGGTGTATGCCGCTTCCGGCCGTGCGCAGGATTATCAAGATGGAAAAGCGGTAGGAAAAATCGTGCTCCTGGATGGATTGGCCACACCCCTTGCCGTGAAAACGGCGGAGGAGCAGGGAGCAATTGGCGCTGTCTTTATCAACGCGGCCTATACGCACGAAATGATCGTCTCAACTGTCTGGGGCACTCCGACCCTTGAAAACAAAGGATTGTTGCCGAGCATCCCTGTGGTATCGGTCACGCGAGATGCGGCTGACGCAATCAAACGTTTCCTGTCAGAAGGCCAAAACACTTGCACAATTTCCACATTTGTCGAAACGGGTATTCGCACCATCCCGATCCTGACTGCTGACATCAAGGGGCACAGCGAGCCGGATAAATTCATCCTGTTTAGCGGACATATCGACTCCTGGCATTACGGCGCGATGGACAACGGGTCTGCAAACGCTGTCATGCTGGAGGTGGCGCGCATTCTTTCCCGACATCGCTCCCAACTGAAGCGGACATTGCGCCTCGCATTCTGGTCAGGGCATTCGCACGGCCGTTACGCCGGCTCCGCCTGGTATTGTGATACACACTGGGAAGACTTGCGGGAGAACTGCATCCTTCATCTGAATATTGACTCTGTCGGGGCCAAAAATGCAACGGTGCTGACCGAAGCCAACGCGATGAAGGAAACGCGAAAATTGGCCTGCGATGTGATCAAGCTGCTGGCCAACCAGGAATTCACCGGAACGCGCTTTGGGCGCGCCGGGGATCAATCGTTCTGGGGGACGGGCACACCTTCCCTTTTCATGGGCCTATCCGAACAAGAGCCTTCCGACGATCCGGCAGCGACAGCCTTCCGCCAGTTGTTTGGAGCGGGAAAATCAGGCGGGTTCGGCTGGTGGTGGCATACGACGGAAGACACTATTGATAAGATTGACCCAGACCTGTTGGAGCGGGATTGCAAAATTTACCTGTCCATTGTTTGGCGTTGCCTGACGAGTCCGTTCTATCCCATTGACCAATTGGAGGCGATCCAGGACATTGAGGAAGGCGTCCGGGAGTGGCAAAGGAAAGCGGGAGACCGCTTTGATTTGTCGACCACACTGGGGAGAATTGAGCGGGTAAAGGCAGGGATCACGCAACTGCAGGCCTTGATGTCAACCGTAACCGATGAAGAAAAGCTGGCTGCCTTCAATCACTGCCTGCTGGAACTCTCCAGCTACCTGGTGCCGATCAATTACGTCAAGGGGAGCATTTTTGAACATGATTTGGCGCTGAAACAGCCGCCTGTGCCGAAATTTTCGGACATCGACCTGCTTGTGCAAACCACACCGGAGCAACAGGAGTATCACTTTCTGATCACCTCCCTGCAGCGGAAGCGAAATGAAGTAAATTACGCGTTAAAGCAGGCGGATCAACTGCTGCAAAACACGCTTCGATTGCTTCAGGCGTGACCTTGGAAAAGCAAGCTGATCCCTTTGGCAGAATCTCTGCCGGGGACGGCTTTTTCTTTTTCGAGGCTTTTCTCCAAAATAATTTGGTCATGTTGGGTTCTCTTAGGGTGCCGGGCAATCACCCAATGTGCCGTGATGACAGACTCAAGTCCGAAAAAGATGCCATTTTTGCAAGATATGGGGTGGAGAAACCAACTGGCATATTCCTTGCTTTTAATGGAATGCCAACAGATGAACCTTGTTGATGAGGGGGGAAGCCATGTCGCGGGATAGACCAAGGGTGTTGGAAGTTCGAAACGTGACGACGCGAATCAGGATGGAGGGCAGGGAGTACGCCGTCATCGAAGGGATCGATTTTCATGTCGACCACAAGGAGACGGTGGGAATCGTCGGGGAGTCCGGCTGCGGCAAAAGCATGACGGCCTTGTCCATCATGGGTCTTTTGCCGGAAAACGCGTTTGTAAGCGAAGGAGAGATCCGGCTAAGGGGCACCAATCTGCTCTCGCTCAGCAAGGATGCCTATCGCCAAAAACGAGGCAAGGAAATGTCGATGATCTTCCAGGAACCGATGTCCTCCCTGAATCCGGTATATACCATCGGGTTTCAATTGATCGAGCTGTTACGGGAACACACCAGCATGAGCAAGGCAACGGCAAGACAAAAAGCCATCGAAATGCTGCAAACCGTGAGGATCCCGAGGCCGGATGAGGTGATCGACGAATATCCCCATCAGCTTTCGGGAGGAATGAGGCAACGGGTGATGATCGCCATGGGGCTCGCCTGCAATCCTGACATTTTAATTGCGGATGAACCGACAACCGCACTCGATGTGACCATCCAGGCCCAAATCCTCGATTTGATGAAAAAGCTGCAGGAACAGTTTGGCATGGCGATCCTGCTCATAACTCACGACTTGGGAGTCGTAGCGGAAGTTTGTGATCGTGTCATCGTAATGTACGCCGGTCAGATCGTCGAGGAAGCGCCGGTTTTCACACTCTTTGAAACTCCCTCCCATCCCTATACAAGGGGGTTGATCGCCTCGACACCCAAAATTGGGGAGGAAAAAGATCGTTTGCATACGATCGAGGGGACGGTTCCTCAGCTTTCGGAAATGCCCAAGGGTTGCCGCTTTGCGACGCGCTGCTCCGAAGTGACAGAGCGCTGCATCGAAGAACCCCCGCCGCTGGTAGAGTTGGCCGAGAAAGTCAGGTGCCGCTGCTGGTTGTATGCGAAAACAAGCGGGGTGTCCGCATGAGTGAGATTTTACTGGAAGCAAAGGGTTTGAAAAAGCATTTTCCCATCAAAAAAGGACTGTTGCGCCGCACCGTATCTCATGTAAAAGCCGTGGAGGACATCTCCTTTTGCGTCTTTAAAGGGGAAACGCTGGGAATCGTCGGGGAATCAGGTTGTGGAAAATCGACGACAGGCAGGCTGTTGATTCGGCTGTTGGAAGCGACAGAAGGCGAGGTAATCTACAAGGGGAAAAACATCCTGCAGGCGCCTAAAGAAGAGATGCGGCAGCTGCGCAAGGAATTGCAAATTGTCTTCCAGGACCCGTACTCTTCCCTGAATCCCCGCTTGACGGTCGGGCAAATCCTCGAGGAACCGCTGGCCAACTATCAGCTTTATCCCAAGAAAGAGCGAAAGGAAAAAATACTGGAACTATTGCATGTCGTGGGACTGGGAGAGCAGGCCTTTCATCGCTTCCCCCATGATTTTAGCGGAGGACAGCGTCAGCGGATCGGCATCGCGCGGGCGCTGATGTTGGGGCCTGAACTGATCATCGCCGACGAGCCCGTTTCCGCCCTGGATGTGTCCATTCAATCACAGGTGTTGAATCTCCTGAAGGATTTGCAACGGCAATTTTCGCTGACCTTTGTTTTCATTTCCCATGATTTAAGCGTGGTGAATCATTTTTGTGACCGCATCCTGGTCATGTATTTGGGCCGCGTCGTTGAAATCCGTTCGAAAAAGGACCTGTTTGAACGGCCGCTCCATCCGTATACTCAGGCACTCCTGTCGGCGGTTCCAAGTCCTGATCCGAAACGCAAAAAGGAGAGAATCATTCTGACGGGCGACGTTCCCAGTCCATCCAATCCGCCGGCAGGCTGTGCCTTTCATCCCCGCTGTCCGGCCTGCATGGACATCTGCAGACAGATTCGTCCGCCGTTGCGCGTGACAGAGGACGGCGAAGCCGTTGCCTGCCATTTGTACTGTGATGAGAACAGAGTTTTCAACAAAACGGAGATTGTGAGGGGGAAACAAACGTGAAGCCAAGGAACCGAAAGCGAACTGTCATTCTTTCTCTGTTGCTGACAGCTTTGATGCTGGCAGCATGCTCATCGCAACCGACGAGCAGCGGCAATCAAAATGAATCCAGCCCTTCCAGCGAGAACACCTCGTCTTCGGCCACCTCCCAACCGGCGCAAACAAGCGGGCAACCCGCTGTTGGCGGTACGCTGGTGGTCGGGACACTGTCCGGCCCCGATACCTTGAATCCGCTCGTCTCCAACACGACACCGGGCAGCTGGGTTCTCAACAATCTGTATCCCCATTTGATGCTTATGGATCCCAACGGCAAAAAAGTGCCATACCTGGCTGAATCGGTCACGACTTCCGAGGACGGGCTCACTGTCACGATCAAACTTCGCGACGGTGTGACGTGGCAGGATGGACAGCCGATCACTTCGGAAGACGTCGCGTTCACGGGCCAACTGTTGCACGATCACAAACTCCAATGGACAGCCGAAATTTTCGATCAAGTGGAAAAGGTGGAAACGCCAGACAAATTGACGGTTGTATACACGCTGAAAGGTCCTTACCCCGCATTCCCCGGAGCCATTGGTTACTGGGTAAGAATCGTACCCAAACACATTTGGGAAAAAGTAGACGATCCAAAGACTTTTGAAAACGCAGACCCTGTCGGAGCGGGTCCCTTTAAACTCGTCAAGTATGAAAAAGGGCAGTACATTGAACTGGCTGCTGTCGACAATTGGTTTGCCGCACCGAACGGACGCCCTTACCTGGATAAGGTGATCTTCAAGATTTACCCGGACGTCAATACGATGACGCTGGCGCTGCAAAAGGGAGAAGTGGACGTCACAGCTTCCGATTTGCCGACGTCGGCTGCCAACCTTTTGGCTTCCGTTTCTTCCATCAAGGTGGAGCAAACCGCAAGTCTTGGCTTCGCCTACTACAGCTTTAACATCGACCCATCCAGGGGAGTTTCTCCCACGCAGGACGTGAACTTTCGTCTGGCGATGGCGACAGCCACAGACCGCAACAGTATCGTGAACGTGGCGCTGGAGGGGGCAGGCATGCACATTGACACGCCGATTTCCCCGCTGTTTGCCGACTGGATCAATCCCGATGCAAAAGCACCTGCCTACGATCCGGCCAAGGCAAAAGAGATCCTGCAAAATGCCGGCTACAGCGACACCGACGGCGATGGCATTTTGAACGCTCCAGCCGCTTTCGGAGGGAAAAACGCGGAATTGGAAGTCATGTACGACGCAGCAAACATCTTCCATCAAAAAGTTGCGAAAATTCTGGAAAGCAATGCTGCTGACATCGGCGTGAAGCTGATCCTGAAACCGGTCGAGTACAACACGATGGTAGCCAAGGTCTTTAACGAGCACGATTTCCAAATGCATATCGGGAAATGGGGCGTTCTGGATGAGCCGAGCGAGACGTTTGCAAACCTGTATCATTCACAGGCGAGAAACAACATGGCCTCCTACAACAGTGCAGAGATGGATCGTTTGGCAGACGGTGCCAAATACGCGCGAACCGAGCAAATTGCCCGCGACCATGTAAAAGCTGCGCAAGCCTTGTTTGTTCGGGAATTCCCTGTTGTGCCGATCTACGTGCAAAAATTCAACCTCGCCTATAACGCTGACAAGTTCGGCGGATTCACCTTGTTCCCCGGTGACTTGCAAGGCCTGGTGGATCCCAACTCACTTGTCGGCGTGTACAAAAAGTAAAACCGTCGTCTTCCCGGGTTGTCATGCGTTTGACAGCTCGGGAGGCGTGATCTAGGCAAGGGAGGGCCGCCCATGACGCATTATCTCTTCGTCCGGCTTCTGCGCGGGGCGATCACCGTGCTGGTAGCCGTAACCGCTACCTTTTTCATCCTGCGTGTAATGCCGGGCGACCCAACGACCATGATGCTGGACAATCGCGTTCCTGAGGAAATCAGACAGCAACTTTTAAAGGATTTTGGGCTGGACAAGGATTTGTTTACGCAGTACCTCATCTTTCTCAAACAGCTTTTCCTCGAATTCGATTTGGGAACTTCCTTCGTGCAAAGAGTGCCCGTCATGGACGTCATTATGTCGAGGCTGCCCTGGACATTGGTCTTGATGACCGTCTCCATTTTGATTACCGCCTTGATCGGGATCCCCTTGGGCGTCATCGCCGCATATCGCCGAGGCTCTTTTTTGGACCAGGCCATCAATGCGGTGTCAATCCTCGGTATTGCCCTGTTCATTCCCTGGTTGGGGATCATTCTGCTTTATTGTCTAGGATTGAAAATCCCTTTGTTCCCCATAGGCGGCGCTGTCACGGCAGGGCTGGAAGGCTGGGATTACATTTGGGACGCGACGCACCATTTGGTTTTGCCCGTCGCGTCACTGACGATCGTGCATCTGGCCAGCTACGTGCTCTACATGCGTGCAAGCACCATTGACGTATTGAATGAGGATTACATCCGCACAGCGCGGGCCAAAGGTTTGAAGGAGAGAGTGGTGCTCTGGCGTCATGCCGTGCGAAATTCCCTGCTTCCCACTGTCACGATGATGGGGTTGCAACTGGGAACCCTCGTCGGCGGTGCCATCTTGACGGAAACGGTGTTTGCCTATCCGGGGCTGGGCAGGTTGATTTACGAAGCGGTCAAGGAACATGATTATCCGATTTTGCAAGGGACCTTCCTGATTCTGGCGGTTACCGTCGTCGTGGTGAACATCCTGACAGACATTGTCTACTCCTACCTGGATCCGAAAATTACGAACCACTAGGGGGAAAGGACATGGAAAAAACTACGTTGATGAAAGAAAAGGCCCACGAGTCGTTGCCTTTTTCGGTCCAGCAGCCCAAAACCTCCCCGCTTCGTGACTTCATCCGACACTTTCGGCGAAATCGGCTTGGCGTCATCGGTTTGTGCGGCATCCTGGGGATGGTGCTTTTGGCGATTGCGGCACCTCTCATTTGCGAGCGACCCACCGGGTACGGCGACGTCACCAACATGCTGCAACCCCCGAGCTCCCAGTATTGGTTCGGCACGGATTCGGTCGGCTTGAGCATTTTTGACCAGGTGATCTGGGGAACGCGCGTTTCCCTGTTTGTCGGCCTGACCTCTGCCGCGATTTCCGTATTGATCGGAGTGCCAATCGGCTTGCTGTCCGGCTATTACGGCGGGAGAGTGTCGAACATCTGCATGGCCATTACGGACATTTTTCTGACGCTGCCTGTGTTGCCGCTCATGATCATTATGGCGGCTGTGCTCGGCACGGGAATCAGCAACATCGCCATGATCATCGGCTTGTTCAGCTGGCCGCAGATCGCACGGGTGACAAGGGCGGAAACGCTGTCGATACGCGAAAAGCAGTATATTGAAGCGGCACGGGCGATCGGTACAAAAGAGTCCAAAATCATCTTTCGTCACGTTCTGTTAAATGCCTTTCCGCCGATCCTCGTCAACATGACGCTCATCATGGGAACGGCCGTTCTGTCAGAGGCTGGTTTGAGCTTTCTCGGGTTGGGTGATCCGATGAGCTGGAGCTGGGGGACGATTTTGCAAAACGCGCATTCGACCGGTGTCATTATCCATGCGTGGTGGCTGGCGCTGTTTCCGAGCCTGGCCATCGTCATTCTCGTGCTTTCTTTCAACTTCCTGGGAATCGGCATCAATGAAGCGCTGAACCCGCGTTTGCGAAAGCGATAATTTTCAGGAGGGAAGCAAAATGCTGACCAAAATTCCGAAAAAAGTGTACGCCGAGAGGATTGCCCGCATCCAGGAACACTTGCGGCAAAAGGGAATCAGCGGCTTGCTGGTTACCAACACATACAACATTTTTTACACCACGGGGCTGTTTCACGTTCCCAATGAACGGCCTGTTGCGTTGTTTGTCCCTGCATCCGGCGAACCGATTCTGTTCGTTCCCGCGATGGAGCTGCAGGAGGCGAAGAAGGAGACAATCTTCCAGGACATCCGCGACTACTTTGAATACCCGGGTGTCGTTCATCCGATTGACTGGATGATCAACAGCATCAAGAAAACATTTCCCAATCTTTCGCGTGTGATCATCGACAGCGCCGGCACGGAACTCTTTCATCGCATCCGGGAATTGATTGAACCCGCTGCCCTTTCTGTCGATTCGCTCATTCACGAAATGCGGCTGATCAAGGATGCGCATGAGATCGAATTGCTGCGTTCTGCCGGATTCTACTCCGACTATATCGTCAGAAGGGGGACGGAGACCGCTAAAGTCGGCATGACCGAGCTGGAACTGCTGCAAACCATTTCGGGAGATACGTTGAACAAGATGATTGAAGATTTGGGGGAAATCGTGTACGTCCCGGGCGGCCCGGCAGGCGGGCTGGTTCCCAGCGGAATACGCACCGCAATGCCGCATGCACTGCCGAGTGCGAAGAAAATGGAAAAGGGAGAAACGTTGATTCTCAGTTGCGGGGCAAATGTAGGCGGCTATCGGGCGGAGTGCGAACGCACATGCTTTTTGGGAGACATAAGCGATGAACAGGCAAAAGCGCTGAAAGTGATGGCGACCGCACAACAGCTGGCGATCGAAGCCATGCGACCCGGGAATAAATGTTCGGATATCGACGCCATCGCACTGGATTACATTCGAAAAGCCGGCTACGGCCAGTATCTGCTTCACCGCACGGGGCACGGAAAAGGATTGGAGGAGCACGAAGCGCCGTGGGTTGAAGCGGGGGATCACACTGTGCTGCGGCCAGGCATGGTCCTGTCCAGTGAGCCTGGCATTTACATCGAGGGATTCTCTGGATTCCGCCATTCCGACACGATCATCGTCACGGACGGCGATCCCCTCGTCATCACGCAATTTCCGAAATCTTTGGATGAATTGATTATCAACGTATAGGAGGAAGAGCATGTACACGACGGTCCACGATTGTCGCATTTACTACGAGGTGCATGGTAAAGCGGACGGAGATACGATCTTTTTCATCCACGGTGCGCCTGGCCTGGGAGATTGCCGGGCGGACCGGAAGGCGTTTGCCCCATTGGAAGATTCGTACAGGCTTGTCTTTTTGGATATGCGCGGCTCTGGCCGATCGGAAGAAAAGCCCCCCTATACGCATGAACAATGGACTGCTGACATTGATGAATTGCGCAGGCAGCTGAATGTGGACAAAATCGTGATCCATGGCGGTTCCTATGGCGGATATCTGGCCCTGGAATACGTCATCCGGTATCCCCAGCACGTGTCAAAAGTGATGCTTAGAGACACAAAACCGAGCTCCGATGGCCATGACGAAGCGATAAAGAGAGCGCTGGAAGCCAAGCTCCCGGGACTGACCGAGGATGAACTCGTCCGCATGTTTGCAGGTCAAATGCGCTCCAACGAAGAGCTGAAAAAGGTCTTTTTCGCCCTCCAGCCGCTGTATACGGTGGAGTACGATCCTGTGGCTGCGAAACAAAAAATTGATGACATCTACTATCACTATGAAACGCACAACTTTGCCTTCAGCGTCAACCAACCGGCTTTTAACCTGCGCGACAAGTTGCCATCCATTGATGTGCCCGTCCTGGTCTCCGTGGGAAGACACGATTGGATTACCCCGGTGGAAGCCTCGGAAGAAATTGCGAGCTTGATTCCGCGAGCCGAGCTGGTTGTTTACGAAAATAGCGGACACTCGCCGCACCTTGAGGAAAACAAGAAATACTTGGGCCGTGTTCGTCATTTTCTCTTAAACTCGTAACCACATTCCAAGCGAATTGATTCCAAGAGGAGGTCCTCACATGGATCTGCAAGCTGTTCTTTCACAATTGGAGAAAAATTTTGCGGAAGATTTGAAGCGTGTCCGTGAATTTCTCCGCTTGCCCAGCATCAGCTATACCGGTGAAGGCATACGGGAGACGGCGAACCGGTTGAAGGAAATGATCGAAGAGCTGGGAGGAATTGCAGAAGTGGTGCCGACGAACGGGCATCCCGTCGTGTACGGAGAGTTTGACGAAGGCCAAGAGCATACCCTTTTGATTTACGGGATGTACGATGTAATGCCAACGGATGAAGAAGGGTGGACAGTCGATCCGTTTGGAGCGGAGATCAGGGATCTTCCCAAGTTCGGCCCATGCATCATCAACCGTGGAGCAGTGAATACCAAAGGACCGCTGGGTGCATTTTTCAATACAATCCGCGCCATCAAGGAAGTAAACGGCAAGCTGCCTGTCAATTTGATTTTTGCCGTTGAAGGGGAGGAAGAAATGGGCAGCCGCAACTTCCCTGCCTTCCTGGAGCAGTATAAGGAGAAACTGTCGCGGGCAGAGGCCGTCCTATTCCCCTTTTTTGAGCAGGATGAAACGGGCACACCGGGTCTGGTGCTGGGGACGAAGGGAATGCTTTACTTCGAACTGGTATGCCGGGGAGGAGATTGGGGAGGTCCGACTTCCCGCGGGATTCACGGCTCCTTCAACGCATGGGTGAAAAATCCCGCATGGCGTCTCGTCAAAGCACTCTCTACCATGGTGGATGCCGATGAAAACATTTTGATCGAGGGCTTCTTTAAAGATGTGTCGGGGATTCCCGCAAAGGAAAGGGAGATTCTGAAACAGCAAATTGAAGAAGGACTTTACGACGAAAACGTGTTCCGCGAAAACTACGATGTCAAGCGCCTGAAATACGACGGTGCCGGGATGGAGGTATGGGAAAAGCTTTACAGCCAACCTCAGCTGAACATCAACGGCATCTTCTCCGGCTACACGGGATCCGGCACCAAAACACTGCTTCCCCACATGGCCACAGCCAAAATCGACGTGCGCATGGTTCCCCACATGGAGCCGGATGTGATCGTCCGCGCCATCCGAAAACATTTGGATCAGCACGGATTTGCCGATATCGAAATGAACGTCCTGAACAAATACTATTGGTCAAAAGTATCCCTGGATGAGCCGGTCGTGCAAGCCATGATCGACACGTACCGCACGATGGGCAAGGAACCGCAAATTCAGCCGTTAAATCCAGGCAGCGCTCCCTACTACGTGTTTGAACGATTCCTGAAAATTCCCTATGTGACAGGCGGAATGGGGCACGGGGCAAGACAGCATTCCAGCGATGAATACTGCACCGTACAAGGCGTGCTCGACTTCGAAAAGTCGATGGCAATCTTTCTGGATCGCTATTGCCGGCGCGTTGCGGAAAGGCAAGATTCACAGGAAACCGCGTCCGGATAACCATTTTGCCTCCTTTTGGAAGAGTCCGAAAGTTACCGGAAACAAAGGACAAAGAAAGGTGTAAAAAAGCTGTCCATTTGGGGAGGTAGTGATGAGCATATGAGCAGGATTGCAAGAGAGCATGAACAGCTTTTGCTCGAGGAAATCAGCATGGAGACACCCAAACGCATCCTGGACGTATTTAGCGGCTTGATCCGCGAATCCGGAAGTCAGGACGAGCGGACCGCAGCCGACTTTCTTTCATCTATGTTGAAAGAATGGGGCATTCCCCACACCGTGCACTATCCCTCCATTTACCTGAGTGTTCCAAAATCGGCTTCGGTAAAGGCACTTGGTCCGCATGGCATATCGTTTCGGGCAAAGACGCCCTCCTTCTCGGTATCGACAAACGGTAAAGCGGTGCGCGGCGAGCTGGTTTACGTTCCGACCGCACAGGCAACAGACCGCTATGATGTTTTCGATGCCAAAGTGAAGGAAGAAGCGGGGAACCTGGCGGGAAAAATCGTCATCAGCGAAGGCCTGGCGATGCCCGAGAAAGTCGCCGCCTTCGATGCCAAAGGCGTCCTGGGCGCCATCTTCATCAATCCGGGGAAGGACATTCACGACGGGATCTGCACGACGATCTGGGGTTCGCCCGATTTGGATACCATCGACAATGAGCCCAAAATTCCCGTTGTCGCTGTCAACAAGGCGGACGGTGAAGAGCTTAAGGCGATGTGCCTGGCAGACAGAACCGTGGTTGAATTGTCAACACATTTGGAAAAAGGTTGGTTTGCCTGCCCGTTGATTGACCTGTTTATCGAAGGCACCGAAGAGCCGGAAAAGTATCTCCTTTTGCACGGCCACCTGGATTCCTGGCATGTGGGGATCGGTGACAATGCCACAGGAGATGCCGCTTTGATGGAAATGGCGCGAATTTTCCACAAGCATCGCGACAAACTGAGACGAAGCCTCCGTATTGCCATCTGGCCGGGCCACTCGACGGGACGCTATGCGGGCTCGACCTGGTTCGCAGACGTTTTCGGTCTGGATCTGGATGAGAACTGCATTGCCCAGGTGAATTGCGATTCTCCCGGATGCCGGTGGGCCACTTCCTATGAAAAGATGGACTGGACGAGCGAAGTGGAGGAACATTGCAAACAGTCGATTTTCGACGCAGTACAGGAAGTCGCCAGGGGAAAACGGCCGAACCGGGCCGGGGACTATTCGTTCCACAACATCGGAATCACATCCTTTTACAAGCTTTCCTCCAGCATTCCGCAGGAGCAGCTGAAGGAAAAAGGGTATTATCCCGTAGGAGGGTGCGGCTCCAATATCGAGTGGCATACCGAAAACGACTTGATGCACATCGCCGACTTCGAGATTCTGCGCCGGGATTTGAGAGTGTATATCACTTCTATCTGTCGCGTTCTGCAGGCAACAATCCTTCCCTATGATTTCCGCAGGACGGCCGACGAGTTCATGGAAACCATCCGGCAGTATCAGGAGGCAGCTGGCGACCACTTCTCATTTGATCAGGCGGCCGAGGCTGTCAAGGCTTTGCGTCAATCCCTGGAGGACTTTTACCGCCAACTGCAATTCCTGCAAACGGAAGATCTCTGCTCGCCAGAAGTGAAAGCAGCCAACGAGAAACTGTTGCAGCTTGGGAGAACGCTGATTCCGATCAACTTTACCCGACGCGGCAAATTCCGTCACGATCCGGCGGTGCAGATTCCCCCTTTGCCGGATCTCGCTCCTGCATTGCAGCTCAAGGCACTGGAGCCTGGGTCCCATCGCTATCGCGTCACGCAAGTTCATTTGCTTCGCGGACAAAATCGGGTGATCTGGGCAATGAAAAAAGCCCAAAAGATTCTTGACACCGTGTAGACCAAAGCCTTTCTTTCCTTCAAAACGGGTGCTTCGGCATCCGTTTTTTTATTGTCAGTCCATGTTTTTATCCGGAAGGAGCAGTTAGGCCATATTGGGGTTTCTTGGGGGGTGCATTTCACCCTAAGTCTGCGCATCAAAAGGAAAACACGGGAAAAATCATCGGGGAAATCGGCCCATTGAAACGTTTTTTACTTGGCACAGGATTTGCGTATTTCAGAAATCGAGGAAAGCAAAGGAAAAGGGGGAGATACGCTGGTGGAAGACATGAAAAGGCTGCTGGATGCGATCAGCATGGACACGCCCAAGGCAGTCCTGGAACGCTTTGGCAGCCTTGTCAGGGAATCGGGTAGTGAAGACGAGAGAGCCGCGTTTCATTTTTTGGCTGGTTTGCTGGATCAATGGGGTGTACCGTACCAGGTGCATCATCCAACCCTATTCTTGAGCGTGCCAAAAGCGGCGAAGCTGAAGCTGGTTGAACCGGTGGAGAAAGAGATTCGGGCCAAAAACCCGGCCTTCTCCGCAATCACGGGCCATGAATGGAGAAGCGGAGAAGTCGTCTACGTGCCCACAGGCTTCAAAAAAAAGTGGGACAACCAAAAGGATGCCTCACTGGAGGATCTCAGGCAAGACAGCTTGTCGGGGAAAATCATCCTTACGGAAGGGTTCCCAAGACCGGCAAGAATCAGCGAGTTGCAGAAGCTGGGAATCATTGGCGCGATCTTCATCCACCCGGGAGTGAACATCCACGAGAGCATTTGCACCCCGATCTGGGGAGCACCGGATTTGGATACTGTTGAAAATCTCCCAAAGTTGCCAGTGCTGATGATCAACCGACCGGATGGAGAGGAACTGATTGAAAGAATCTCCGAGGGCAGGGTGGAGGTGCAGTTTCAAACCCATTTGCAGCAAGGCTGGTTCCCGTGTCCACTGCTGGACATCTTCATCGAGGGGACGGAGGAGCCGGACAAATACGTCCTGCTTCATGGGCATGTCGACTCGTGGCACTACGGCCTGGGAGACAACGCAACCGGGAATGCGGCGATGATCGAAATGGCGAGAGTCTTCTACGAAAACCGCCGCCTGTTGAAACGAAGTCTGCGGATTGCCCTCTGGCCGGGACACTCGACGGGACGCTATGCGGGTTCGACCTGGTTCGCCGATGCTTTCGGCCTTGACCTGGATGAGAACTGCATTGCCCAGGTGAACTGCGACTCTCCAGGTTGCCGTTGGGCTACATCCTATCAAAACATGAGCTGGATGAGCGAGGTCGATTCCTTCTGCAAAACGGCAATCCTGGACGCGATCGGGGAAGAATCAACAGGTCACAGGCCGCCGCGGGCAGGCGACTACTCGTTCCACAACATCGGATTGACCGCCTTTTACATGCTTTCTTCCAGCATTCCGGATGAAGTGTTGCGGGAAAAAGGCTACTACCCGGTTGGAGGCTGCGGCTCCAACATTGAATGGCATACCGAAGAAGACCTCATCCACATCGTCGATTACGACATCCTCCAGCGAGACGTGAAAGTTTACACGGCATCCCTGTACCGCATCCTGAATGCCACCCTTCATCCTTTTCAGTTCGTGAATACGGCCGATGAGTTTATCCGAACCATCCAAACCTACCAGGAGGCAGCTGGTGAACATTTTTCCCTTGAACCCGCTCTCGAGGAGGCGAGAGAACTTCGCGCAGCACTCGCCGATTTTTATCGCCGGATCGAACCGCTGCAGACGCGTGACATCCGCGACCCGCAAGTTAAGCGGGCCAATCAGATCCTGCGGGGCTTGAGCCGGACATTGGTGCCGATCAACTTTACCCGCCGCGGAAAGTTTTGGCATGATCCCGCCATTGACATTCCGCCGTTGCCGGATCTCGCGCCTGCCACAACCTTGCCTCAACTGGAAGTCGGGTCACATCGGTACAGGGTGACATTGACGCATTTGCTGCGGGGACAGAACCGTCTTGTCTGGACGTTAAGGCAGGCCAAGCGCAACCTGTCGCTGTAATCAATCTGTTTTCGGGAGGGAACGGAGTGAAAAAAGTATCCAAGTGGAAGCACGGTTTGATGGCAACAACTGTTCTGCTGGGAACAGTGCTGTCAGCCTGCACCAGTGAAACACAGACGGAGCCCAAGGCTACGGATGCTCCGCAGACAGACCCTGTCGACGCAAAGGCCAGGGAAATTCGAACCATCCAGATTCTCAGCAGGCCGCAAGCATCCTCGCCGGATGAGTACGAGCGTGCCAACCTGATTGCCGCCGCCATGCAGGAGTTGGGCATCAGCACGGAGATCAAGGCGATGCCTTATGAACAGCAATCGGACATCGTCTGGTACCAGCGCGACGAATGGGACATGACCGGATGGCAAATGGTCGCACGGCCGGAAAGGTTGGACCCGGATGAATTTGTCTACAACCTGTTCCATTCCAGCACGGCACAAGAAGGTTACAACTTTATCGGGTACACCAACCCCGAATACGACCGCATTGCCGAGCAGCAACGGATTACCGTGGATCGCGAAGAGCGGAGAAACCTGATATTCAAGGCACAGGAGATTCTCGCAAGCGATGTTGCCTACCTTTTCAACGTCCATCCCAAATTGAAATACGTGTACAACAACCAGGTGTTCGCGCCCAATTCCATCGTGGAGATGGCGGGGATGGGGATTCGAAACTTCTGGACTTACCTGAATGCCACGCCAATCGGCCAACAGAAAAACATGATCTTGAACAGCAACGACTCCGTCCAGGCAATCAATCCCTTTTACATCAGCGGCTCCTTTGACTCCTGGGTCACAGAACTGATCTGGGACCGTCTGATGCGAATCGACAAGGATGGACTCCCCAAACCATGGGCCGCCGAATCCGTCACATGGAAGACCGATACCCAGGTTGAAATCAAGTTGCGCGCGAACATGAAATGGCACGACGGCAAACCGGTTACGGCGGAAGACGTGAAGTTCTCCTACGAGGCTCCCATGACGGGCGAGGTGCCCATGTACAAGCCGTTTGTGGAAATCATCGACAAGATCGAGATCATCGATCCGCTTACGCTGGAGTTTACACTCAAGCGGCCATGGGCTGCGTTTGAAACAGCCAGCTTGTCCAAACTGAACATCGTTCCCAAGCACATTTGGGAACCGATCATCGAGGATTTGAAAAACAAGCCGGAAAATGCAGAAAGCTATCAGGAAAAGACACCGATCGGTTCCGGACCCTTCAGATACGAAAACTGGAAGTTCAAGGAAGAAATCGTGCTGAGCGCCAATACGGAGCATTTTTCTCCGCCGAAAATTGAGAAGTGGATCATGCGGGAGATTCCCAACACCGAAGCGACTCTCGGCATGCTGGAGAATGGGGAAATCAACTTTCTCGCCGTGTTCCCGGGCGACGGCGAACTGCTGCAGCAAAAGGTGGAGGCAAACCCCAACCTCACCATGGTCATGACTACCGACCTCGGCTTCCAGTTCTTCGCGGTCAATCACCGCAGGCCACCGTTTGACGACGTAGCCTTCCGCCGCGCTTTGGCGGCCGCCATCGACCGCGACATGATGGCACAAGTCGTGTACAAAGGCTTTGCAGACCCCGGTGATTCGATCATCTCGCCAGCCTTGACCTATTGGAAAAATCCAAACCTGCCTTACCCATCGGGCGGAATCGAAGAAGCGAAGAAGATCTTGCGGGAAGCGGGTTACGAGTGGAATGCGTCAGGCAAATTGCTTTATCCGGCCGGCAAAAAGGAAGAACTCGGCAAGTGAAGACTGACATCTCCTTCCTATGATCCAGGTGAACGGAATGCTGGCATTGGCTTATGACCGGCATTCCGCACCCTTGACTTCTACAGAGAAAGGAGAGAAAGCATTGGGGAACCGGTCCAAATATATCTTGAGCCGACTGGCTCAGATGGTCCTGACGTTGTGGATCATCGCGACAATCCTGTTTTTTATCTTTCGGCTGATGCCCGGCAATCCGCTGGCTGCCTACATTGACCCGACCTTTACCAAAGAGCAGCAAGACATTTTGATGGCCCAGTTTGGCCTGGACAAACCGCTGTGGATGCAATATCTGATCTACCTGTCCAATCTGCTGCAGGGTGAGCTGGGGGAATCCTTCAAGTTTCGCGCTCCCGTCATGGAAGTCATCTGGAATGTCCTGCCCAATACGCTTTACCTGATGCTTTCTTCCCTTATCATTGCCTACCTCATGGGGATCATGGGGGGTGTCTTGCTCGCATGGAAGCGGAAAACCAAGTTTGAAACCATCGGAATTATTCTCACCCTGTTTACGAGATCCGCTCCCCAAATGTGGGTGGGAATGATCGTGCTCGTGATCTTCTCCTTTCACCTGGGCTGGTTTCCGTCCGGAGGGGCTTCCGAGACAGGCGTCGCCTTTGAGAGCGAGTGGGAAAAGCTAACGTCATTCACCTTTTGGAAGCATTTGTTTTTGCCCGCGCTCACGGCGGCGATCTATTTGACGGGACTGCCGCTGCTGTTGATGCGGTCCAACATGCTGGACGTAATGGGCGAATCGTATGTCGAAGCCGCAAGAACGCGTGGACTTGGCGAGAGCCGAATCATGCTGAAGTACGCGGCGAGAAATGCTGCTTTGCCTGTGGTAACCGCAATGGCGGTGGGGATTGGTTACGCGCTTGGCGGGAATGTGGTGATTGAGATGGTTTTCAGTTGGCCGGGGCTGGGACGTCTGCTCGTCAATGCCGTGTCGGCCAGCGATTATGCGCTGGCGCAGGGAGCCTTCATTTTGAGTGCGGCTGTAATGGTCACGATGAACTTTGTGGCAGACATCCTCTACAGCTTTCTGGATCCGCGGGTCACATTCGGCCGGGGGAGGTGAGCAGAAATGAACACGGATGCAAGAATGAATCAACGTACCGCGCTTGCTTTTCGGGAAAAAGGCCTGCTGTCGATCCTGGGAAGGAATCTTGCCGGCGTATACCGCTTTTTGAAAAGCGATCCCTTTTGCATGACGGGGGCCTTGATCTACCTGTTTTTTATGCTGCTCGCGATCTTTGCCCCGCTGATTGCGCCCTATGATCCGCACGAAATGATCAAGCACGACGGCAAGCTGGCATACAATCAACCGCCATCAGCCCAGCATTGGCTGGGGACGACAAACATGGGCAGGGATATCTTCTCCCAACTGGTGCACGGAGCCAAACCTGCGATGATGGTGGGCCTGACCGCAGCATTTTTCGTGGCCGTCGTGGGGACCTTGGTCGGTTTGTTCGCCGGCTACTACAAGGGAAGAGTGGACAGCGTGCTGATGCGCATCACCGATATTGCTTTCGGCATTCCCTTCGAACCGTTTGTCATCGTCTTGGTTGCTTTCCTGGGGCCCAGTGTCTGGAATATCGTGCTGGCGATGGGCCTGCTTTTGTGGCGGGACACTGCCCGTGTCATCCGCTCCCAGGTGCTCACGGTCCGCGAGCGCAGTTTCGTGGAAGCGGCGAAGATTTCGGGGGCGTCCGATTTGCGCATTATTTTCGTGCAAGTGATGCCCAACATTCTTCCCTTGTCGTTTCTGTACGGCTCCCTTGCCATGGGTTGGGCGATCCTGACGGAAGCTGCCGTCAGCTTCCTCGGATTTGGCGATCCGGCGATGATCAGCTGGGGTTACATGCTCAATGACGCCTATGCCTCCCAGGCACTGAGTCGCGAGGCGTACTGGTGGTTCATTCCGCCGGGCATTTTCATCATGCTGACTGTCATGGCCGGCTTTTACATCGGAAGAGGAGCGGAAGAAATCCTGTATCCTCGCCTGAAAAACCAATGACCCGGGAGGTGAAGGAATTGTCGTTGTTGGATGTGAACGACCTGAAAATCTACTACAAGACGCCGCGCGGCATCAGCAGGGCAGTGGATGGGGTATCTTTCTCGCTCGACCAGGGAAGAAGCCTTGGTCTCGTCGGCGAAAGCGGCTGCGGGAAAAGCACATTGGTGAAAGGGATCATTCGCGTGCTGGCAGGAAATGCGGTCATCGCGGGAGGCTCCGTCCACTTTGACGGAAACGACATGACGAAAATGAGCGAATCCCGGATTCGTCAGGTGCGCTGGAAGGACTTGTCGCTCGTCCCGCAGGCGGCCATGGACTCGCTGAATCCGGTTTATCCCGTGATTGACTCTTTTTTGGAGATTTTGATGCTGAAGGGAAAACTGTCACGCAGGGAGGCAACCCAAAGGGCACACGAGTTGTTCGCCATGGTCGGTCTGGATCCAAAGCGGCTGCGTTATTATCCGCACGAATTTTCCGGCGGGATGAAGCAGCGCGCGATGATTGCGCTGGCGCTGGCCTTAAACCCCAAACTGGTCATCGCGGATGAGCCTGTTACCGCATTGGATGTGATCGTGCAAAACCAGGTTCTCCGCGTTCTAAAAAATCTGAAAAAGAAACTTGGCTTAACGTTGTTGATGATCACGCATGACATTGCCGTCGTGGCCGAAACATGTGACGAAGTGGCGGTGATGTACGCAGGAAAAATCGTGGAGATTGGACCAGTGTCGCGCGTGCTGAAACACGCGATGCACCCGTATACGATGGGGCTGGCCAATGCATTCCCCAATTTGAAAAAGACGGAAGGCACCCTGATCTCCATCGAAGGGTCCCCTCCAGACCTGGTGGACCCTCCCAAAGGCTGCCGATTTGCGGCCCGTTGTCCGTTTCAAATCGAAGCTTGCCTGCGGGAGGAACCATCACTTGTTTCCGTAGGAGATCGGCATCAGGCGGCTTGTCACCGCCTGGACGAAACGGCGATCCTGCAAAAGATGGCAAAGGAGGTGGACACATGGCGGAAAATCCCCTCGTAGAGGTTCGCGGTCTATCCAAGCACTTTCCGGCGAGACAGCATTTGTTCCGGGTGAGCAGCAAAGACGGTGAGGTTCTGAAAGCCGTCGACGATGTGAGCTTTCGCATTCCCAAAGGGCATTCCCTGGGAATTGCCGGGGAGAGCGGCTGCGGCAAAACGACGACGGCGAAAATGCTGTTGAAGCTGTATGAGCCCACAGCCGGAACCTTCTTGTTCAATGGAAAAGACGTCACGAATTTGAAAAGCAGGGAGGAGATCAAGCAGTTTCGCAAGCAAGCCCAGTTGATGTTCCAGAATCCTTTTGAAGCGTTAAACCCTCGCTTCACGATCTTCCGTTCACTTCTCGAACCGCTCATTGTTCACAACATCGGAAGCAGGGAAGAAAGAATCGAACGAATCAGGCAGGCGTTGGAACAAGTGAACCTGGTCCCCGCTGAAAACTACTTTGACAAATATCCCCACCAGCTGAGCGGAGGGCAGCTCCAACGGGTGGTATTGGCGCGGGCCTTGATTGTTGAGCCGATTTTCCTGGTAGCCGATGAACCGGTGTCCATGCTGGATGTGTCGGTGCGAGCGGGCGTTCTCAATCTGATGAAGATGCTGACAGAGCGCCTGCAGCTGACGACGCTCTACATCTCCCACGATCTGTCGCTGATTTCCTACATGTGCGAACAAACCGCCATCATGTACCTTGGAAAGATCGTCGAGATCGGGGATACGAAAAGCGTCCTGCACAAACCGAAGCATCCGTACACCCAGGCCTTGCTTGCGGCAGTGCCCTCGCCCGACCCTGATGAGGAGCGGGAAGAAGTGCTGATCAAAAACCATGTGCCAAGCCCGATCAATTTGCCAAAAGGCTGCCGCTTTCAGGACAGATGCCTATACGCCGAGGCCATCTGCCGAGAAAAAGCTCCTGAACCCAGGCAGGCTGACTCCGGGCAAATCGTGGCCTGTCACATGGTGAGCCCCTTGGAAAGCGTCAGCAGCTTCGAAAAAAATCAGCAAGGAGAGGAGAAAGCGATATGAAGGTGATGTATGTCGTGCCCGGTCCTATGGATCCGGCGGAAGCCGCCCGCAGAGGTGGACTGCTCAAGCAGTGGGCGGCACCTGGAACAAGTGTGGAGATCATGACGATGAAAGAAGGGCCCGCTTCCATCGAGTCGATGTACGAGGAATACCTGTCCATCCCGCATGTTGCGAAGGCCATGTATCAACTGGAACAGCAAGGCTACGATGCCGCGATTCTCGGTTGTGCCGGCGACCCAGGCTTGGACGCGTACCGTGAAATTACGGCCCGCATGTATGTGGTAGGGCCAGCTTCCTGCAGCTTTCACGCGGCTGCCATGCTTGGCCATCGCTTCAGCTTGCTTACCGTTGCGGACAGCATGATTTCTTCAAGCCATGAACTGGTGGCAAAGTCCGGCCTGACTGACAAGCTCGCTTCCGTCCGAGCCGTCAACATCCCCGTTCTGGAGCTGGCGAACAATCGGGAGGAAACGCTGGCAAAACTCATCGGGATCGGCCGGGAAGCGATGGAGAAGGACCGTGCCGACGTCCTGGTTCTCGGTTGCATGTCCATGGGCTTTTTAAATGTCGCGGAAGAAATGCAGGAGGCACTGGGGATTCCCGTCGTCAACCCATCCAAAGTCTGCCTGAAGATGGCCGAAGCACTCGTGTCCATTGGGCTTATCCATTCCAAAAAAGCCTACGCGTTGCCACCCAAGTTGGCCAGCGGAAAAGTAAAATCGCTGGATGAGTTGCTGGTCAGCCGCTCCTGAAGAAAAAGTGAAAACACGACTCATGATGGGAGGAGTTCCGCATGAATACCACTTACCAAAACACGGAAAAAACGCTGCTGGACGAAATCAATCTGGATGCCGCGAAAGTCATCCTGGAAAAGTTCAGCACCCTTGTTCGCGAATCGTCGAGTGAAGATGAACGCAAAGCGTTTGGTTACCTGGTTGAGTTTTTGGAAAAATGGGGCGTTCCGCACAAGGTGTACCATCCTGAACTGTACTTGAGCGTTCCGGTTCGCGCTGCCATCAGAATGACCAGCCCAACGGTGAAGGAAATTCGTGCCAAAACGCCGTCGTTCGCCGTTTCGACAGGGGATCAATGGATCGGCGGAGAGCTGGTGTACGTCCCAACCGGGCATGCTGCCGACATGCAGGAGGTTTTTCACTCCCTGGTAAATGTGAATTCGGGCGAGCTGAAAGGAAAAGTGGTCATTACGGAAGGTTTCGCGATGCCTGGAAAAGTGGCATCCTTTGACAAGTTGGGCGTGCTTGGGGCGATCTTCGTCAACCCCGGGCAAAACATTCACGATGGGATTTGCACGACGATTTGGGGCGCTCCGGATCTGGACACGATTGACAATGAACCGAAAATCCCCGCGCTGGCCGTCAACCGTACCGACGGTGAGTATCTGATTGAACTGTGCAAACGAGGCAGAGTCGAGGTGGAATTTCAGACGGATCACAAAAAAGGCTGGTTTGCCTGCCCGCTCATCGACATTTTCATTGAAGGAACCGAGGAACCGGAGAAATACGTCCTGCTGCACGGACATCTGGATTCATGGCATGTCGGAATCGGAGACAATGCGACCGGCAACGCAGCCATGCTGGAGATGGCGCGCGTGTTTTACAAGCACCGCGACAAGCTGAAACGCAGTCTGAGAATTTGCATCTGGCCGGGCCACTCGACTGGTCGGTACGCAGGTTCCACCTGGTTTGCAGACACGTTTGGTCTCGACTTGGATGCGCATTGCGTGGCGCAGGTAAACTGTGATTCTCCAGGTTGCCGCTGGGCGACCTCCTATGAATTCAGCGAGTGGATGAGTGAAGTGGATGAGCTGTGCAAGGGAGCGATCATGGATACGGTCCGGCAACCCTCGAAAGGAAGCAGACCTTCGCGCGCGGGTGATTACTCGTTCAACAATATCGGGATTACTTCCTTCTACATGTTGTCCTCCAGCATGCCCGAAGAACTGCTGAAAGAAAAAGGGTACTATCCCGTGGGCGGTTGCGGCGGAAACATCGAGTGGCATACGGAAGACGACATGTTGCATGTCGCCGATCTGGACATTTTGCTGAAGGACATCAAAATCTATACGGCGACCATCCTGCGCGTCCTTAATGCCACGGTATTGCCGTACAACTTCCGCAACACCGTTGACGAATTGATCGAGACGATCAAAACCTATCAGCATGCGGCCGGAAGCCATTTCAGCTTCGAGACAGCACTGACGGAAGCACAGAAATTGCGGGTGGAACTGGATGCGTACTACGAAATGGTGGAAAAGCTGGCGGATCGGGAAGTGACGGATCCGCAGGTCAAAAGGGTGAATGAACAGCTTCAGGAGTTGGGGCGCACGCTCATCACCATAAACTTCTCCCGGCGCGGCAAGTTCCGCCATGACCCCGCTCTTGACATTCCGAAATTGCCGGATATCGCACCTGCCGCTACGCTAAAAGATCTCGAACCAAATTCACACCTTTACAACGTCACGATCAACCACTTAAGACGTGGGCAAAACCGCGTGACTTGGGCCTTGAAAGAAGCGAGGAAAATTATACGCGACTAAATAGGGGCTGCTGAACAGATAAAAAATCCGGTAACCACAAGGGGTTCGCCTCGTTTTCATCGAACTCATGTGCAAGGAAATCAACGATTTCCCTTCAAATTCCTTGCACATGGAGCGGATCTGAATGTACGAATTTCTCTCTCATCG
>Ga0207865_100660_pt1 | contig 34782 bp, 44 predicted proteins | sample HigsolmetaAR204D_FD_184836 | JGI IMG/M metagenome (GOLD analysis project Ga0207865, IMG submission 184836) | Ionic liquid and high solid enriched microbial communities from the Joint BioEnergy Institute, USA - AR20-4-D (SPAdes) (version 2) ...
AAATGCAAAACATCAACCCAAAAGTCATTGTGGTGACCGACAGAAAAGAGCTGGACAAACAAATTCACCGCACGTTTCATCATACCAGGCTCAAAGCAAGCCGAGCAACATCGGGCAAACATTTGGTCGATTTGATCAACGACAACAGTGCCGACATTGTGATGACCCTCGTCCATAAGTTTGATACAGCGGCCGCGAAACAAAAACCGATCCTCTCCAGAGATATTTTCATTCTGGTGGACGAATCCCATCGGACGCAATACGGGGAACTGCACAACAAAATGAAACAGGTGTTCCCCAATGCTTGCTACCTCGGTTTTACGGGGACACCGCTGATGAAAAAAGAAAAAAATACGATGGTCAAATTCGGAAAGCTGATCCATGCCTATACGATTGCCGACGGGGTTCATGACAAGGCGATTGTACCGCTTCTCTACGAAGGCAAGATGGTCGAGCAAACGGTAAACCGCAAAGCCATCGACCATCGTCTGGAGATGATCACCCGCCACCTGAATGAAAAGCAAAAAGAAGAAGTGATGCGAAAGTGGAGCCAGTTTGAACGCATTGCCTCGTCTGATCAGCGGATCAAAATGATCGCTTTCGATATCAACGAACATTTTCTGCACAATTACAAAACCAAAGGCTCCCACTTCAAAGCAATGCTGGCAACGAACAGCAAAAAAGAGGCTATCCGCTATTTGGAGGCGTTCGAAGAACTGGGCGATTTGAACTGTGCGGTGGTCATTTCTCCGCCTGATCAGCGGGAAGGACATCATGAAGTGGACGAAAGCACCGATGATAAAGTTCAGCAGTTTTGGAAACGGATGATGGATAAATACGGGAACGAGGAAGCCTACGAAGAAGCGATCAAGGATGAGTTCATTAAAGGAGACGACATCGACCTGCTCATTGTCGTCGATAAATTGCTGACGGGTTTTGACGCTCCCAGAGCGACCGTTTTGTATGTCGATAAACCAATGAAAGAACACACTCTTTTGCAAGCCATTGCCAGGGTGAACCGCCTGTACGAAGGCAAAGATTACGGTCTCATCATCGACTACCGAGGGTTGCTCGATAAACTGGATGAAGCGATGGAGATGTATTCGGGGGCGGGGCTGGAGAATTTCGACCCGAAGGACTTGAAAGGCACCTTGTACGATGTGATCAGTGTCATCGGAACGCTCAGGCATTATCATACGGAACTCGTGAACATTTTCATCCCTGTGAAAAACAAAAGCGACATCGAAGAATACGAGGTTCTCCTGGAAAACGAGGAACTCAGGGAACATTTTTACAACGTACTCAGCCAGTTTGGACGCCATTTGGGGATCGCCCTGGAGTCGGAAAATGTGTACAGGGCTTTGGGAGCGGAGGAACTCAATCGATACAAGAAGGATTTGAAATTTTATCAGGAACTCCGCAAAAGCGTGAAGCTCAGGTACAGTGACACGATTGACCACAAAGAGTATGAAGCGAAGATGCAGATGCTGATGGATGTCTATGTCTCTGCAGAAAAGCCCTTTCGTATTACAAATCCTGTTGACATTTTGGATGTGAAAGCATTCGAAGCAGAACTGGAACGCTTGAGGTCTCCGAGGGCAAAAGCGGATGCGATTCGTACCCGATTGTCCAAGCGAATCGAGACCAAATGGGATGAAAACCCTGCCTACTACAAAAAGTTCTCCGAACGGATCGAAGAAGCCCTCCAGGCCTATAAGGACAAACGGATCAGCGAGGCAGAATATCTTGAGCGGATGAAGGAGATCTTGCGGGATTTTCGCTCAGGGTCTTCGGGCGTCACCTACCCCAATAACATCCGAAAGAATCCCAATGCCCAGGCTTTCTATGGTGTGGTCAAGGAGATCATCGGGGAAGCGAATGATTTAACGGACAAAGACGAACTCATGGGCGAATTGGCTCTTCAGGTGGATGAAATCATCGAGGAGCACAGCAAGGTCGATTGGCACGACAACATGGAGGTTCATAATCGGATCGCACAGGAACTGGATGATTTGTTGTACGACTTTGCCAAGGAACACGGTCTCAAATTGGATTTTGACCAGATTGACAAAATCATTGAAAGCGTCAAGACGGTTGCCTTGAGACGATATTGACGGGTGTGGTGAGATGGAGATTCATCAGGTCGAGTTCGGAGGAAAGGTGATTTCGTTTATCTTAGAACGAAAACCCGTAAAAAATGTCAATCTTCACATCAAACCCGATATGACCGTCATGGTCTCGGCAAACGAGAAAGTGCCGCTGGATTTTATTCTGGGCTTTGTGAAACAGAAAGCGGCATGGATCCTAAAGAACATTCAGTTCTTTGAAGATGTCCAGCCAGAGGTTCAAAGCGAAAAGGAATATGTCAGTGGTGAGTCATTCAAGTATTTAGGCAAGCAGTATCGTTTGAGAGTCGAAGAGAGTGAAGCGGAGGGAGTAAAGTATTATCGGGGATTCATTTACCTGTTTGTAAAAGACAAACAGGATCTCAAACGGAAAGAGAAGCTTTTTGGGGAGTGGCTACGGATCAGGGCGGAAATCATTTTCAACGAATCCCTGGAGAAAATGTATGCCTTGGTTCAAAAGTACAACGTCAAAAAGCCAAAGCTGATGATTCGCACGATGAAGGCAAGATGGGGATCGTGTTTAAGGGATTCCCATGCCATACTGCTCAATTTTGAGCTGATTAAGGCTCCAAAATACTGTATCGATTATGTGGTCTTGCACGAGCTCATCCATTTTTTGTATAAAAACCATGATCACCAATTTTACAGCTTCCTTTCCGCATTGATGCCCGATTGGAAACAACGGAAAGCGATTTTGGATGAGGAAGTTGTTCGGGAACTCTAATGCCAATTAATAAGGAAAGGGTAATGTTAACGAACAACATTACCCTCTTTAATCTTTTTTATCTTTTGCGAATGCAGATGGTACAATTCCCCAACATGCACATAATCTTCGCAATCCCAACACCAAGTAAAAATACCCTCTTTGCAAACCAGCAATTCACAATCCCATGGATATAACTCGTTATCACAGGTTGGATTTCCATATTTATCAATGCCAGTTTCCAATGCTTCCTTTTGCTCCAAGATATCCTTCCTTAGATCATCAACGCTGGCTAATTCTAGATGTTCAAGGTAGTGTAGGGTTCCAACAACCTCGCCTTCGTGGATATGCAAGTATTCCAATGGAGTATGGTCTCCCTTATAATCTTCTTCCCCTTTAATTCTTTTGTGATTTTCTCTCCAATGATTGAGGTGTACGACGTTGCTCAATTTTGTAAAGCCCTCCTTAATTATTTCTTTCTTATAAAAACGATGGATCGATGAATAAGTTGCACATATACCCCCATTTTAACCTTTTGTTTCAAAACAGCTGATTTATCAGATCGATTTCTTCTTTTGTAAAGTCGCAGTTGTTTGATTGAGATGTCCTTGAGGTTGGAATTGAATATTCCTGACTTTGAAGTATCTCTAAAACTATATTTCGTATATCCTCCCAAGAATCACTATTTCTTTGCTCCTGTTCATTTTTCTGAGGAAGGGTTCGGGTTATAGGGCTCTTCCCCATGTTTTTTCTGTGTCGTCATCGATGATCTTTATTTGAGGGGGAAAGTTGCACAAAGCCAACTTTCGGAATACATAATACCTATATATTAGGGGAAAAAATTTAGACTAAAAGGGGTTCTGCTTGGCAACATTACCAGGAAAGCTTCAAACCAGTCCAGTGTTGCAATATCTTCTGGATAAACTGCAAAATAAACCGTGGTCGAACTATAATGGAAACTCGTTGTTCTGGTAATTCTCAAGCTTGAACATGGTACATGCCTTTTCGATTTTGCATTTTCATTCTTGCCAATGGATTCTGCATCGGGGAAGTTTCATTGCTAAAAAGGTAGCTTGCTTGGCAACATCACCAGATGGTTTCATAACATGCCATGGGTTGCAACATCGCCTTTAATTTTGCAGTATTCTTCCGTGGTCGAACTACAATGGTAACCGTTGTTCTGGTGTGATTCAAGCTTGATCGTAGAACATGCTTTTGCGTTTTTGCCGATTCCTACGGTATCGCTTCAACCTTCTATGGGGTGGATGCAAAATCCTATGTCGTGTTTCAATCCTTTAATGGTTGCATTACCCCGATGGGAAAAACGAAACCAAATGCAAGCAACACCTGCAAGTGGATCATCAAACTTTGCAGGTGTTGCTACTTTAATTTTGCCTTATTCATCTTTCCTCTATAAAGATAATCCCAACCCTTGATTTTGCTGATAAAGGGGTTTTTTCTGATCAAAACAACTGATTGAGGAGTTCGGCATCTTCTTTGGAAAGAACATCACTTTGCTCGATATTCGGCTGATTTCCATAATGAACAGAACTTTTCTGCAAGATTTCCATTACTATTTCTCGTATTTGATCATGGGTAACCGTGCGTTCATTGTTCAAATAGGTTTCCAAAGCTTGTGCGATGTAATCGCTTTTATTGGGGACCGTTTTCAAATGCTCGTAGATATGCCTGTATTGTTGTTTGAAAGAAATCGAGAGTCTCATTCGCTTATCCACTTTGCTTGGCCTCCAAAATCTTAAGGAAGCTGAGGACATTGGCAAACTGGGCATCAGTATGAATGACGGCTGTAGGATACTCTTTGAGAATGAAATCCCTAAGCAACAACGACCCTCCTCCGACGAAATGAACCTCCATATTATTGAACGAGATCTTTCTGCTTCTGGCGTGATTGAAGATTTCTTTCACATGGCTCCCAATGTGTTTCTCTACAATTTCCTTGCTGTCTTCCTGCTTTTCGCCGTTTAGATACAAATATTTGTCGCCTCGCAATAATCGTTCAACATCCAGGTCTGAAACGGTGGTTCCGTATCTGCTGGTTAAGGCATCGGAAATTTTGCTTCTTAACAGATTGATTCCTAGGTCGACCGTAACCATCTGCTGGAATAAAGGGATCAGGTTCGTGAATTCTTGAAAGTTCACATTCAAGGAACCGATATCGATAACCAAACTGCGTTTGTGACGGAATTCGTTGATTTCGCTGTAAACGGGACCGATGCCCTCTGGGAGCACATAAATTTGGTTGATCCGAAAGACAAATGCTTTTCCATTCACTTTAAGGCAAATCGGTTCCCCGCCATTTTGGATAAATTCCTGGTATGCTGTTTTCTGTCTTTCGTTCTTATAAAGGCTTAACGGGATGTTAATCGCCAGGTTGATATTCGCGAAGGCGATGGAACGTTTGGATTTTTGCAACATCTTAGCAATCGCAAGGTAGATGCAGATCTGGTGAGTAAGGTTGTGTTTCGTCAACCGATAATCCATCTTGCTTTCATCCAACATTTCACCGATCAAATAAGATTTCCCCTGAAATTCCAAAAGATCGGTATTCTGGGGGATATCAGCCCCAAAATCCTGAACTTCTTCCACAAGGGTTCGCAACTTAACCCTCTGCAAGTCCCCTTCTTCTTTCATGATGGCTTTCGTCGAATGTTTTCCGCTATCGATAGCGATCAAAAATCTATTGTGCATTCACATTCCCCCTTTTGATAGTTTGATGGATTTTTAGATCATATGTAGTTTTTGTGCGACTTAATCGGAACAAGTCGCATTTTTTTGTCGGACAAAGAATGAAAGTGTCGCATCAATTAGCTCGAAGACTTGTGATTTTTTCCGAAGGGCGATTCAGAGGAGGGCTTTCATAGGGGAAACTTACAAACTGTGTCAATTATTTTGGAGGATGAATATAGAAGTAGCGATTCTTAAGCCTTTTTCTCCGCTCAACTTTGTCAGCCAAATTGTAAATTGTCTATTCGATGCAACCTAGCACAGGTTGCTCTTTTTTTATTGCAATCGGATCATGTATTGCCAGCTTAATGATGATGTTGCCTGTCAGGCAACCGCTTACCTGCATTCAAACTGTACAATGAAGTTCCCGTCAGACCAAACAAGGTAGATGAATGTTTGGTATGGACTAAAAAATATTCGAGCGAGTTCGACAGTTATTCGGTTATTAAATGCTTGCATTTTAACTATCATATGAGAGCAAAAATTTCCAAAACTTTTCACTTCATTGGCGGAATTTGAAGTGGAAAGCAATCAATTGAATATTTTTGATCTATGTGGTACGGGAGAACACATAAAAAACCGCCTCGCCTCGCCAGCGAGTGATTCACCGTTAGAGGGGGCCCGCCCGCCCGTTGGGGTAAAAACCAACGGTGTCGAAAGACGTGCGGGCAAATCCCTGAATATCGGTGTTGACCTGTCCTGTTTCTCGAAAGAGAAGGGGGGCATCGCGAAGCGACGTGGCGGTCGGCTCGGTAACAGCAGACCAGGGCGAGTTGGTCATTTTGACCACGACGCGATGGAAAGCAGAAATGCTTTCGGGGTTAAATTCGACACGGATACCTCAAGTGGCTCCATACTGCCATGTGTTGAATTTAACCTCCCTTTGCGATAAGGAGATTTTTCGTTCTCCTTATCGCAAGGGGGGGGAGCGAGCCGTTTGCCTAAGTTCACCACCTGCCATGCCTCCCGAACTTGCAATAACCCCATTGGATAAGATGCAAGTAAAACAACATTTCGGAAAACGGCGAGCGAAGGGGAAAACTTAAAAAGGTTATTAATTGAGGAATTATTAGAGAGGATTTATAGGGGGCATTTTTATTAATTGATTTGGTAGTTTCGCAAAATAAATTTATGAAAAAAGAGATTCTAATCCTCCTTCTTCCAGCAACTCTTCAATGTCCGCGAAATCGTAGACGCCCAATTCGATGCAACCCAAAACAATCTGATCCCTTAGATCGCAATCGGAAAAGGTATACCCAGCTTTCGCCAACAGTTCATGTGTTTGTTTCAAGTCGCATCTGAAAAGAATGGCAATACGCAAAATAACCTCTTTCGAAGGTCTTTCATATTTATCGTTGAGCAGTTTTGACCAGTATTGGCGGGTGATTTGAGCCTGTCCAAAAAACGCCTCATTGTAATGGAACCGTCCCTTATCAGCGGCTAATTTTCGTATATATTTGCCCAGGGATAAGGTGTTCTGTGCAGTCCTGAGTCTTGATTGGATGGCACTTAATTGATAACTGCTCAAACTGTGCCCCAATACAGTTGTGCCCTCAGTTTGGTTTTCATAGATTGCAGAATATTTCTTGTTTTTCTGAAGAAAATCATCGGAAAAGGCTAGTTCTTTGATTTTTTGTTTCAGATTAGCGTCTAATGCACCCATTTGTTGCCTCCTCTTATGTTGCCTGTCAGGCGACAATTTCTCTGTATTTAATATATACAATGAATCCAGAGACAGGCAAAACAGGGGAGGGCTGAACAAGTAATTTCAACGTGAAGCCCTGTTTAAATCTCAAATCGGAAGGAACGTGAGTGCATGTTGAATGAAATTCGAAGTCTGGTGACAGATATTCAATTTGCAGAAACGGAACTGAAAAGATTAATACGGAAAAATAAGATGACAGGTGAAGGGATGATAGAGCAGGTATTTGAAATCGCCAAAAACGTCCTGAAATTTGAACCCATTTTTAAAAAGGCGTCAATGTTCGGGACGCGAATGGAGCAAAGGGAATATTTTTACCGATCGGACGGAGAATTGCTAAAGGGGTTTTTGATCAATTCCTCACTTGAATATTCGGGGAATGCCAATGGTGAAGAAACAGAGGAATTCAACGAGTTGTTTTTGACGGAAGACAGAAAACTCATATGTTTTTACACTGTCCATAAATATCCAGATTCTCGAAAACATTCGATGCAACATGAAGTAACTCGATTTGAAGCCCATTTCGATGATGAGGAAATATACTATGGCTCGGTCATAAGGAGCTTGTCGAAAATGCTGAAAAGCAGGTATCAAGAGTTGATGACGAGAAGAGAGCTTATGCTAGAACGGTTAAAGGATTTGGATTCAGTACGGATTGATGTGGAGGAATTTTAAGTTCATTACCAACCGAAGTATAGCGGCGGAGGGGGTGAGAAATTTATTCATGAAAGATTTCAAAACATTGACATTGTACCAAAAAGCGATTGCATTGGAAGACGAAATCGACGAGATCGTAAAAAATTTCCCGCAAGACGAAAAGTATCGTCTGGTGGATCAGCTCATACGATGTGTCACAAGCATCGGTGCAAACATCGCTGAATCGAATGGCGGGCAGTATGCAGGGCGTGAGCGGTACCACTTGGGGATCGCGTTCGGTTCGGCCAACGAAACCCGCTATTGGATTGAAAGAGCCTTCAGAAAGGGCTACATTGATAGAGACACGTTCGAGCGGCTGGATGAAAAAGCCCAGGAACTTCGCCGAATTATGGTCGGGATGTTCAAGCGGCTGGATAATAACCAATCTGCTTGAATCGTTCCACAATGCCGCATCCCCGAGAGGGGGTGCCCCCATACATATCAGTTTTCACTGCCCTCTCCCCCTTTATTTGATGGTCAGAAAGCATCGGCGATCCTTCCATCCCTTGCGGCACTTGCTTTTGATGAATTTTTGGGCATCTCGCTTGAGGAAATGTTTTATCAGGATGAGCAGTACAAGCCGTTTGGGAATGGACCGTGGATTTGTCTGAATCCCGCGGCAGAGCATTATCAACAAAAGGTGATTACCGATTTAACCGTAAGCACCTGTGAAAAAACAAAAGAAGTGATTGGTACTTTTTCATGCTCCTGCGGTTTCGTTTACACGAGGCGGGCGGATGAAAGTGACCCGAACAAAATATCCAGGGTTAAACAATACGGGGAGGTTTGGGAACGCGAATGCCTGCGGCTGGCTAACGAGGGTTTAAGTTTGCGAGAAATTGGCCGAAGGCTTCATGCGGATCCCATGACCGTTAAAAAGCACATCAGGGGAAAGGAAGTGAAGGATGGACGGCGGGATCTGGAGCGGGAACGGGATCGAACCGAGTGGCTTTCCCTTCAACAACAGCATCCGAATTTCTCCAAAACCGAGCTTCGAAAACTGAATCTCGCTCTGTACGCCCGTTTGTATCGCAAGGATCGGATTTGGCTCAATGAGCATTCTCCTGAGCCTGCCCAAAAGAAGACCAGGAACATTAGAGTCGATTGGAATCAACGAGACCTTGAAGTGTTGGCGAAAGTTCAGCATGCCGTAAGTCGAATTTTGGAATCCGACGGAAAGCCCAAAAGACTGACGGTGGGCAGAATTGGGACCATTGCTGGTGTTACGGCCTTGCTGGAAAAACATATGAATCATCTGCCCAAAACGAAGAAATACCTTGAGCGAACAGTCGAGAGCGAAGAACAGTATCGGTTGCGAAAAATTCACTGGGCCATGGAGGAGTTGAAACGGCAAGGCGAACCGTTGCAGGAGTGGAAAGTGCTCAGGAAAGCGGGCATTCGCAAGGAACATGCTCCAATGGAGTTTTCCAGGAAACGCGATTTGATTTTCGTTGAGAAGCTGGAAGAGATTTGATAAGATTAAATCTACTCACAGGTTACTCATTAAGGGAAGATGGAAAATGGGTGAGTGTTCAATTCGCAAAAATAAACATAAAATTCCAATTCAACGCTCAGTCGAAAGACTGAGCGTTTTAATTTAGTTTTCTTTGAAACTGGATTAGACATGGAGGAGGTTAGGACAGTGAAAAAATTGATGGAGAATCTGCAGGATAAACACTGGCTTCAAGATGTCTGTATGGAAATGTTGGCATGTTTGCTCATGCTTTGTGCTGGCATCGCGATCGGCTCTTTTTTCAAGTCGTTGCTGTTTTAGGTATTGAACATGGTGGATTGGGAGGGAAGGAAAAATGATCGTTTTTAAGATTCAGGTATCTGAAGAGCTGAGAGAAAAGATTAAGCAAACGGTCCAGGATCAACTGCATGACCTGGAAGACGGTGAGCCATTTGCCATCCTCGATGGGGGGCGGGTTATTGTCGGTTACAGGCAAGGCGGCAAGGCAGTGATTGAGCAAATCGTGGATAAAGTGATCGGTCTCGAAGACATGGCTGGAGACTGACGAAGGGTCGGTATTTACAACCCTTCAGAATTCAGGAGGTTCAGGAAATGGATAAAGAAACAGCCGCCCATCATTTCGAAACATCGAAGTTAAAAGAGATCGTGATGCAGTCAAAGGATATCATTTACTACTGCAGCATCAAACCAAAGCCGCAAGTGTTGTTTGTCAATGGGGCCTTGGAGCAGTATTTCGGCAGAGGCTCGGTACAACTGTGTTATGAGCATCCCGAACACATATACCGTCATTTGCACCCTGATTTCCGTGACATCATCCAGAAAAAATGGAGCGGGGATTTTGACTATGACAAGCCCATCATTCAATGTTGGCTGGATGAAAATGGACGGAAACGGTGGTTTGAAGAGCTGGCCACGCCTGTTTATGAGAAGGGTGAGCTCGTTGCGATTCATGGCATTCTTCGAAACATCGATGGGTGGATCCAGCTCCAGAAAGATCTGGAGTATCGGATCTCGCATGACGCTTTGACGGGGGCTTATAGCAGGGATTATTTTGAGAGATTATTGAAAAGATACGATAAAGAAGTAGACGTTCCTATGGCAATCATCCTATGCGACCTGGACGAATTGAAAACGGTGAATGATCACTTCGGACACAGGGAAGGGGATCGGCTGATCAAGGAAGCCGCCAAAATACTGATGAATTTTCAGTCGGAAAAAGTGCTTGTTTCAAGAATTGGCGGCGACGAGTTTGCCATCCTGGTCATCGAAATGGAATTATCGGAAGTAAAAAAGCTGGTTGAAAAAATGGATGAAGCCATCAATGGCTACAATAACAGGGATTGGCCGATGAAGATGTCCTATGGATACGCTTATTCCCATTCGTCCAAAGGGAACATGGAGCAATTGTTTGAGGAGGCGGATCGGAACATGTATATCAGTAAATTTGGAAAAAAGGAATGAGGTTGAGTTAGCAGAAGGGAAGCCCTCATTCCATGGTTCCGTGAAGGTTTAACCCCCCCTTTCGGTATCTGCCTGTTCATGTTCGTGCTTTAACGCGATAAAGCCCAGACATCATAGAACCGAATCGCCGTAGATTCTGGATGAATACTGCTTAAAATGAATGAACAGGTAAAAATCGTAAAGGGGGGTTATAAACATGTATGGTCATCAGTTTTATCGCTTCCCCGTTGAAAGAAGGGTTCAGTTTATCAATACAGAGCTGAACAATGGTCATTATCGGTCGTTGGAGGAGTTGGCGGACGATATTTTTCTGGATGCCCAAGATATGAAACGTGAACTGAAACTCCATGGATACATCTTTGTGCCAGAGATCAATCAGTTTGTGAAATATGTGGGCACATCAAAATGACTGCCAGTTTAATGGGCTTCTAAAATCAAGGAAGGGATTTTGTTTGTGGAATGGAACAAACCAGATTTAAGCTGATTATATCGGGCATTAAACTGATATCTGATTTTCGTCCGTTAGATACCATTCATAGCCGTTACGTCCGTGATGTTCAGTGTTCGATCGGCGATCGAAATACAGTCGTGATAACGGGAACGATTTGCAGTGAAGATCAGAACAAAAATTTCCTGATTGCAGAAGACCTGACCATCTTTTTTCTCAGGCTGTTTTCCCTGTTCGGGGTGAATTGCCGTATTGAACATTTTGAATTGGATAAGGGCGGCGATGTTTTGCGGGGCTATCCTCCAGTTCCCCTGGTTGATGGTAAGATGCTCAATGATCAAATTGGCAACGTCATATCTGCTTTTTCTCAACCTCAATTATCCGCTGGGTTTCAAGCCATCCAAGCTTCAACAAGGGTAGATGTACCTCATCATTTTCGTGCGTTGGCGGCATTGTTCTTTGAAGAGCTGTGTCCTGATTGGGACGATCATGTGTTGGGAGAATTTGTAGAGGCGTTGCTGGAGCGATATGAAGGTCAGTACGAAAAAAGACTGCTGGAACTTATCGATGTGCTTTGTGATACAGATATCACCGACCCTCGTACCAATTTGAATCCATCATCCAGGTTGCGGTCGGCTATGCAAAACGCGAGCGGATCCAGGTTCATTGACGATAATGTTGCTCAATGCATATTGGCATGCATCGAAGCGATTTATTCCCAAATGAGACAAGGCAACTATGATCGATTAACCAGGAGGCTTGTCTCATCCGCACATGAATTGCTACTCCCGCTGGTTCAAAAATTATTGCGTTCTCGAACCATGGGCAACCACTGATTATGCCGCGGCATTCATTTAAACTTTCCAGATATTATTTATAATGATAGACAAGGTAAGTTTGTCGCTGACCGACAGGCGGCTGATAAATGGTCGGTACGTGGGTTTGTCGCTGACCGATACGCGACTCATCAAGTAGTCGGCTTGTAAGTTCACAGCAACGCCTCTAACCTTAGAGAGCGAGGTGTTCGAATGAATCGGGAAGAGATTTTCAAAAGCTACAAAGGTATGAAAGGAAACACGTCAAAGAAAGTCCTTAGATCTGCCCAAGAGCCTGAAGTGTTCAGGTTGCTCAGAAAAGCAAAACGAATTATTGCGTTGAGAAGACTAGATGGATAAACGCGAAGAAATTCCCCGTAATCCCATTATTGAGGATTATGGGATTTTTTTTGATTTTCGGGGTATTTATTTTCAATGAATTCTTCCGAAAAGATACCTTTTCGGAAGAGTTGAATCAGATGCTTGCCTATTAAATAATTTGAAAATTCTATAACTTAAATTACAATAAGGAAAAGCGTTCCTTTTATAAGGGAGTGAGTATCCCCTTATGCTCACAATAGAAGAATATATCGCCAAACGAAAACGGGAAGATAAATTAAACGAGTTCAGCTTAAACGACCGAATGGAAAACATGAAAATATGCGTTAATTATGTATTTGAATATTTTAATCAGTACCTCGACATTTCAAAGATGAATGAGAAAACTGTATTAAACAATGAACGGCTCGAAAAGTATAGAAAAACCATCAGTCAACATGATTCGGACATTCAGGAATGGTTGCTTAATATTTATGATGAATACGGTAAAAAGGTGAATCAATCGATCATTAATTACTTAAAAAAGGACGACCTTTTCTATCTTTATTATCTGGATAGTGAATTTAGGAGCATCTCATATGATTGCTACGCTCATTTGATTAATAAGAATCCGTTTCTTAGGGATCAAACAGAAATGCTCTTTTTGTTTATTAAGGATTATCATCAAATTCAAGTTCGACAAACAAAATCGTCCTATCAGTTATCTTTTTCGGAAGAAATTGATCAATGGGTTGAAACGACCTGGCAAAAATATCAGGTTGATATCATTGGTTTTTGTATGGATTGGACTATCCGTTTTTCTGACAATGAAGATCAATGGCCAGTCAGTCATCGAAAGAAAAGCAACAGTAAATGGCGAAAGTATGATTATGATTACAAGCAGAAAAATAATTTATTTAATCTGAACTCACTTTACAAAAGGATTTCGAACAGACCCTTCATAAAAGGTAATAAGCAATATCTTGAATTAATAATGATGTACTTCTGGCTTCATGAAATCGTAGGGGATGAGGACAACTATTGGCAAGAGTATTTAGAGAAATATATTAATTTTCGCTAAAGTTGCATTGCTGAAGCTAGTGTTTTGTTAATTTAAGAGGAGGTAAGCAATGAAATGATGAGAATGATTGGAGGATACAGGTTAAAACGAGTATTAGGGCAGGGCACATTTGGGCAAACATGGCTTGCAGAGAAAGATGGTGTTGAATATGCATTAAAACTTTTCAAAAACGAAATGATTCGATCTAACCATGATTTAAAAAGAATTCAGAGAGAAATCGATGCATTAAAAATGGTCGATCACCCTAATGTTGTTAAATATATAGATGATGGAGTGCATTCAGAGGGATTTGATGACTATCGCTATTTGGTTATGGAGTATGCAGAAGGTGAGCCGCTACGCAGATTTATAGAACGCAATGGGAAATTAACTGTAGCACAAACTCAACGAATTGGATTGCAAATACTCGATGGTCTACGAGCCATACATAATAATGGTTTGTTGCATAGAGATCTCAAACCCGACAACATTTTTATCACTCGTTTGGGAGATGTACGTATACTAGATTTTGGGCTTGTCAAGATTCTTGATGCCAGTACGCTAACGGCTACTGGTGTCCCAATGGGGACTTATGCATATATGGCACCAGAACAACTAAAAGACGGAAAAAATGTTGATTATCGTGCTGATTTATATAGTTTTGGGGCCATACTGTTTCATATGGTTACTGGGCGTATTCCTATAGAAATTCATAACTTAGTAGAAGCACCATACAAAATTCTTGAGGAAGTGCCGCCTTTTGCAAGTAGTCTTAATCCAGCGGTACCTAATAAGCTGGATAATATAATTGCAACACTTCTTGAGAAGCAACAACATCGAAGAAATTATACTGTTGATTCTTTATATATTGAATTGCGAAGTCTTGATGATAGAACATTGCCAGTACCTTCGACAGACCTAACTCTACGTTTTCTGCCAAGATTGCTACATAATGAGCGTTCATTAGTTGAGGAGTACAATCAGGAACACGGGTTAGATGGAATTGTTTTTCCAGCTAATTTTTTCCCTAAATATTCCAAAGTATACTATACTATTCGTGAAAGCGGTGGATTTACATTAATTGATCCTGTTGTTTACCGACTGGCCTATTCAAAATTTAGTAACGTTCAATCATTAGTGGAATTGCCTTATACGTTATCACCTTTTAGAAAAGAACGGCCAGAAGACTTTTTAGATTTAAATTCATGCCAGCGTAGAGCTAAATTAGTAATGGATTGGCAGTTAGAGCATAACCCCAGTGTTCTTGTGGCTCCTTTTCATTTTCTTGCAAATACATCTGACCCTTGGTTAGAAATTGATTTGAAAGTGTTCAACGAATGTAGAAAATATCTTGCGGATATCGGTGAAACACGTCCTTTGTATGCAGGAATATCTATTCAAATTGAAAGTTTAACTGATGAGGTAAGCCCCATTCGACTTGTAAACAGTTATACGCGTATACAGGCCGATGGTTATTTACTTATGTTTGATGCAAAATTAGATACATTTAACCAAGCCCATTACTACGCGTTTGCGAAAATTGTAAGTATGCTTGGGGATTTATATAAACCAATAGTTTTGTCGCGAGTTAATGATTTTGGATTAGGGCTTATGTCGTTGGGAGCGACTGCTATTTCATCAGGAATCGGTTACATTGAGGATTTTAAGGAAGAAATTTTAATTGTAGATGGTGCAGGGTATAATCTTAAACCTCGTTATTACGTTCCACAACTCCTTACATCATATAGCGAAAAAGCATTAAAAAGTATTTTTGAGCCTGCAATCGGAAAACTGTTAGCTTGTGATTGTCCATATTGTAATGGCAGTACAGATATAAACTATCTCTCTACACCTAGAGTTTCAAAAGGACATTATCTTTATCAAAAACAAAAGCAAGTTGCATTGTTGAGCGAAATGGAACAACCTGAACGTTTACGATGGTTCAATCAAAGAGTTGAAGAAGCGAGGGAACTAGCTAAACAACTAAAAAAGGCTTCAAAAAGTCACGATATAAAATATGACCATTTCCAATATTGGATAGAATCAATTAATCAAGTTGCCAAAGAAAGAAAACCAATTCTCCGTTCGATATCACCATCGTGATTCATTTCCTTCACCTACTTTATCATCGTCAAATAAATCCCGTCCTGTGAAAATAAAAACTGTCCAAAGACAATAAAAAATGTCCAAGAAGCCGAGCGGTGTCAGGGTTCATGCCTGATCACCTGTTCGGCTTCATCTTTTGGAAAGGATATAGGGGTTAGGGTGAAAGGGAAAAGGGGTTGATAAATCAGGCTTTGTCCCAATATACCCTCCCCTTCTGTCCCCTTCCCTTATCCCTTTCCCCTCATCCCCTCACACTCCCTCAAATGATTTCCCTGGACATTTCCCAACGTTCCATTTCCCTCATCCCTTCCCTCTAACCACCTAATTTCTTCCAATTGGACGGACACTTTTTATTTTCCTGGTTTTTTGTTCCAACTGGTTCCTCAAATCCCGAAAACCCTTGTGCGGCAAGGGATTGGAGGTTTTGGTGGGGCTTGAGTGGGATGGACATGAATTATTGTCTCTTGACATAGTAGGGAAATCAAAATGGGTTGATCGGTTTCCTGCGGTTGGTTTGCGAAAGGGGGCAGGGGAAAGGATCTATCAGAGATGCAACTTAAGATAAGATGTCGCAGTCTAATATTATAAATAAGCGGTCATTAGGAAGGGATGCGAATGAAAAGAAGACAATGGTTTTGGGGTGTCGTTTGCCTTGGAATTTTCGTTCTGGCGACGGCTTGCGTAGAAGTAAACGCCAGTCAGTCACCAGAACGTGTATCGGAGGAAATCCCAGGCGTACAGGTCAATCATTCAGCCAATGTTCAGCAATCAGAAGAAACCGAAGATGGCGGCATGGATTTGATCAGCAGCTATTTGCGGCAAGCGGAGAGTCCAGAGCAATTTTTGGAAAATTTCGCAGATGCATTAAAAGCACGAAACGGTGCTGTTGCCCGTTTGTTTTTACAACCTGAATTACGTCATGAAATCAAACCACGAGTAATCGGCGTATCTACGCCACTGAAAAAAATCGATATCAATCACATCGATTCCAACCAGTATCAATTAACGGCTTATTTTTCCCCGTATGGCGAAAAACCAGAACAATTCGCCTTTCAGTGGAGGGTAGCAGTGGAACCTGAAAGTTCAGGCGGTACATATTTCATAACCAGCCTGCAACGTCTGAAAGATGTAACGAATAAAGCCTGGTAAGACGAAAGATCATATTTCATACTTTATCGAGAGCCAACGGAACGGACGGAACATTAAAATGACATGAAGCTTGTTGTATGATGAAATAAGGAACGTTGATAAAAATGGAAAATGGAGGGAAAAAGACCATGTTCAAGAGTGGCCATGTGAGTGTCATGGTAGCCGATTTGAAACAAGCAGTCCGTTTTTACGTCGAAACTCTTGGATTAAAACTGACACACCAAGTGGAAGGGCACTTGGCGGTGGTCGAGGTGCCTGGATTGACCATTTCGTTCATTTATCCAGCTGGAGAACAAAGTTCGGAACAAGGGAAATCCCAGAACATGTCCATTGGATTGGAAGTGCAAGATTTGGACTCAGCCGTCGAACTACTGAAATCCCGTGGCGTTCAATTTCAACACATTACGGAAGAAAAGGCAACCCGTCTTGCACACTTTAGTGACCCTGAAGGGAATCCCCTTTACTTGATTGAACTGAAATAATTTAACCCTGCTTCTGGGAGCCGCGGGTTCTCTGCAAGGAAAAAATGCAACGACGCTCCGAATGCGTTGGATCTGCTTAGCGTATACACGGAACATGTGGATACAAACGGATTGTCAGAGACGGCAACACCATCACGGGCGGAGGGGCGGCCAGTTCCGTAGACTGGATGATCCTTATTATTCGGGTTGGGGCAGTTTAAGTAACAAGTCTCTCGTCAAATGATTGCCGCTGGTTTGATAGGCATGATTGCTTTTTTTGGCTGGCAAAAGTCTTTGTGTTGCCTCCATTTGCAAAAATCATGCCCATAGAGGTTCCGAGTCAAGCTACGGCCTTTTTCCAGCGGACGGTTCAACTTAAACGAAATGGGTAATTGAACCGAAACGAATTGTATGTTAATATTTCCTTACGAACGTTCGGAAGGATGAGTTCGATGACTTCACAGCAGATCAAGGAAGTTTCTTTTAAGCATTTCGCACAACATGGATATGAAGGTGCCTCGTTGGCACAGATCGCCGATGACGTAGGGATTAAGAAGCAATCCATTTATACCCATTTCAAGGGGAAAGACGAGCTTTTTTTACAGTTATGCCGTGATGCGTGTGAAAACGAATTGCGGTTTGTTCTGAATTTTATCGAAAGCAACTCCGCTAAACCGATAAAGGAGTTTTTACTGGATTTTCTTTGGAAATATATAGACCGATATGAGAAATGCGATTCCGCCAAATTTTGGCTCCGCATTGCTTTTTTTCCGCCGAACCATCTCTACCGTCAGGTAATCAAACAGGTTTACGAATACCTGGATCAGTTGGAGGAACGGTTGCTTCCGATCATGAAGAAGGCGGTGGAAAAAGGAGAAGTGAGTCCGACCGTCGGTGAACAACGGGCCACTGTTGCATTTTTGGCCCTATTGGATGGAATATTTGTTGAGATGATATACGGAAGCCCCGAACGCTTGCGTAGAAGATTGGAGGCCTCCTGGTATTTGTATTGGCGTGGACTTTCGGGAAATTGACAACCGTCGTCGGAGGAAATTTGAATGAATCGATATTGGGCATGGGTTGTTATTGCTGGTCTAATGGAGATTCTGTGGGCGATAGGGTTGAAGTATTCAACAAACTGGATTTCTTGGATTGGCACTTTTTTTCTGATCATCTTATCCTTTGTCGTATTGATTCAAGCTACAAAAAAAGTTCCCGTTGCTACCGCTTATGCCGTTTTTACGGGGATAGGAACAGCAGGAACCTCTTTGGTTGACATCATCTTTTTCGGGGAACCTTTCAGCTGGACAAAAATCCTGTTTCTCCTGTTGCTTCTTTTCGGCATATTAGGTCTGAAACTGGTCACCGTTGAAACGGGCGGAAAGGACGGTTCAGGATAAATGGAGTGGATATTTCTGGTTTTGGCTGGAATGTTTGAAGTGATGGGTGTGGTGGGGATGAACCTCGTAACAAAACATGGGAAATGGCATTCGTATGCCATTACAATCATTGGATTTATTATGAGTTTTCGTTTTTTGGCTTCAGCTATGCAATCTCTCCCCATGGGGCTGTCCTATGCCGTTTGGACAGGGATCGGAACAATCGGGGGAACCGTCGTTGGCATGTTGTATTACGGGGAACCGAAAGACTGGAAACGGATTTCATTTATAGGAATCATCATCGTGGCCGTGATCGGATTGAAATGGACATCTTAAACGAAGGGATGGAAAATATGGACTGTTGTGCTCCGCCGAACCGAAAGGGTACAAACAAAACCAATTGCCCGAACTGCGGTCAAAACGGGAGACGCATGCCGCTCATCACGCTGAAGTCCTTGCTGAAACCTGCGGCTTTGGCGATGCTCGACCCTGAACGCGATTACGCCTTTTGCCCGAACCCGTCCTGTGTGACGGTCTATTTTGCATTGAACGGTTCGCTGACCTTTGCCGCAAGAGACTTGAAAGTGCCTGTGTTTCAAAAGGATTCGGGCATGGATGTCCCCGTTTGTTACTGTTTTGACTGGACAAGGGAACGAATCATGGAAGCTGTGGAACAAGGCGGAGAACCGCTTCAGGAAATCAAAGCCCATGTTCAGGCGGGGCGTTGCGGTTGTGAGGTGAACAATCCCCAAGGGGCTTGTTGCATGGGGAACGTGGCGGAGTTTATTCGACAGGTGAACGAGAACTGACCTGTTGAACATGCATTGGTTGTTCCGACGAAAGGGTGAAAAGTGATGATCAAGGCGATCATTTTGTTTCTGGCGGCAGGATTGGCGGAAATCGGTGGCGGGTATCTGGTTTGGCTATGGCTGAGGGAATCCAAACCGATATGGGTCGGCGTGCTGGGAGGGATAATCCTTGTGCTGTACGGGATCATTCCCACCCTGCAAAGCTTCCCGAACTTTGGCCGAGTATATGCCGCCTACGGCGGGGTCTTTATTATTTTGGCGGTCTTCTGGGGATGGTTCGTGGACAGGAAAACGCCCGATCTCTACGACTGGATCGGAGCGGTGATTTGCCTGGCGGGAGTTTCCGTCATGTTGTGGGGTCCGCGGTCTTGATCCGAAGGGAACAATTCGCATTTCCAAACAAGTTTATTTTGCATAACCATATAGTTATATGGTAAATTTATTATGAAGGAAGGTGAAAGGATGTGGACATCGAAAAATTGGCGGAGATGCTGAAAGCGTTGGCCGATCCCACCCGTTTGAAAATGCTCGCAATACTCCAGCATCGGGATTGTTGCGTATGCGAATTCGTTCCTGTGTTCAAGATCTCCCAGCCAGCGGTTTCCAAACATTTAAGCCGATTGAAAACGGCGGGGTTAGTCAAGGAGAGCCGCAAAGGGCAATGGGTGTTTTACTCTCTGAACCGTGAAGTTCTTGAACAGGTTGGATTGGCGTTGAGGCAGTTGCCCGACATGTCGGATGAATTGAAAGAGCTAGAAAAACAGGGACTATTGGTTAATGTTTGCTGTGAATAAGAAGGAGTGTATCACATGGGCAGTCAAAACATCAAAAGGTTGTCGTTTCTGGATCGGTATTTAACGGTGTGGATTTTTCTGGCCATGGCCGTTGGCATCGGTTGCGGTTATTTGTTTCCCAACATGGTGGACAACTTGAATGCTTTACAGGTCGGCACCACCTCCATTCCCATTGCCATCGGTTTGATCCTGATGATGTACCCGCCGCTGGCGAAAGTGCGATACGAGGAACTGGGCCATGTGTTCCGCAACGTGAAAGTGCTGGGCTTGTCCCTGGTGCAGAACTGGGTCATCGGGCCGCTCCTCATGTTCGTGTTGGCAATAATTTTCTTGCGGGGCTATCCCGAGTACATGGTTGGCTTGATTCTGATCGGTCTTGCCCGTTGCATCGCCATGGTCATCGTCTGGAACGATCTTTCCAAAGGGGACACTGAGTACGCAGCGGGCTTGGTGGCGTTCAATTCCATCTTTCAGGTTTTGTTTTATTCGTTCTATGCGTTCGTGTTCGTCACGATTTTGCCGCAGTGGCTCGGATTGGAAAGCATGGTCATCGAGATCACGATGGCCGAGGTCGCCAAAAGCGTGTTTATCTACCTGGGCATTCCCTTCCTTGCGGGGATGATCACCCGATATGCACTGGTGAAAACAAAGGGGAAAGCATGGTACGAGCGGGTGTTCATTCCGAAGATCAGCCCGTTGACCTTGGTCGCCCTGCTGTTCACCATCGTGGTCATGTTCTCCCTCAAAGGGGAGGTCATCCTTGAGTTGCCCATGGATGTGCTCAGGGTCGCGATCCCGCTTCTCATCTACTTTGTCGTCATGTTTGTGGTGTCGTTTCTGCTCAGCAAAAAAGCGGGAGCAGGCTACCCCGTCTGCACGACGCTTTCCTTTACCGCCGCCAGCAACAATTTTGAACTGGCAATTGCAGTGGCAGTCGGGGTGTTCGGCATTCATTCGGGAGCGGCTTTTGTGGCGGTCATCGGCCCGCTGGTGGAAGTGCCCGTAATGCTGGCTTTGGTGAAGCTGTCGCTCTATTTCCAACGCAAATTTTTTTCCACGCAAGGAGGCTGACGAAATGGCGGAGAAACCGATCATCTATTTCCTTTGCACAGGCAATTCCTGCCGCAGTCAAATGGCGGAAGGGTTCGGGAAAAAATATCTTGGTGACCGTTTTGACGTGTACAGTGCAGGAATAGAAGCTCACGGTCTCAATCCGTATGCCGTTCGGGTCATGCGGGAGGTGGGCATTGACATCTCCAATCAGACATCCGATGTGATCGATCCCGAGCTGTTAAACAAAGCGGATTATGTGATTACGCTCTGTGGCGATGCCAACGACCGATGCCCGATGACACCTCCGCACGTGACACGCTGGCATTGGGGCTTTGACGATCCTGCCAAGGCAACGGGGACGGAGGAAGAAAAACTGGCGGTATTCCGCCGCGTGCGGGACGAGATTGGCGAACGAATCAAGCGGTTTCGCGACACGGGAGAATAGATACCAGAATACAGGCTGTTGGGATTGATTTTCGATGAAATAGGGAATATGATAGTGTCAACGCGAAATAGGCGATGGAGTTCGCCATAACCGCCTGACGGCTGATGACTCCTACCGATACGAGTGTATGGGTAGGGGTCTGTTTTTTTATCCAGCATTTCGGGAGGAATCAGCATGTCATATTTTTTGGTCGGAATTGCGGGGATCATCGGCACTTTGCTTCGGTATGTTTTAGGATTGTGGGTTCAACAATTGGTTCCGCAAACCTCGTTTCCCGTTGGCACGTTGGCGGTCAATCTGGTCGGTTGTTTCGCCCTGGGATGGTTTTTCCAATGGGTCATGGACAAAAACCGCATTTCACCTCGTGTTCGCACCAGCATCAGCACGGGTTTGATCGGCTCCTTTACCACGTTTTCGACGTTCAGTGTGGAAACCGTCCAATTGTTCCGTCAGGGACTATGGGGGAGCGGGATTGCGTATGTAGGGATAAGTATGATCGGCGGATTGTGTCTGGTTTGGATGGGAACGGCGGTTGCCGACAGGAGAAGGGAGAGGGTTCGACATGGCTGAGATCGGTTGGATAGCGGCGGGCGGCTTTTTGGGAGCGATGGCTCGTTACGCGATGGTTGCATTTGTTTCCGCCCGTTGGCCGACCAGGTTGCCTCTTGGAACGCTGTTGGTGAATCTGATCGGTTCCTTTTTGCTCGGATGGATCGCAAGCAGTGGATTAAATGAACAGATAGCATTTTTTCTGGGAACGGGATTCATGGGGGCGTTTACGACGTTCTCCACGTTCAAGCTGGAGAGCGTGAACCTGTTTCGGTGGGGCGAAGGGAAAACAAGCCTTCTGTACATGGGGATGACGTACCTTCTCGGCATCGGAGCGGCATGGCTGGGATTTGGTGTGGGAATGTGACTTATTGACACATGAAAAATGGAGACCATTTGGCGGAGTTGGTCCGACAGGTGGGAAAGGTCTAAGCTGTTCAGGTTTCATGGCGACGAATGGCCACCGCTTTTTGTGGGTTTCTCCTCCTCGCGATGCTTCCGTTTGCCCATGGATGTGCCCTTGTCACGCCTTACTGGGCAATTGCATAAAATAGTCGCAGATTCCGTTAATTCCAATCGAAGGAGAGTGAACACGGGATTGAATCCTTATTACGCCCACCAGTATTACAGCACACAGTGGTTCTATCCCATGCCCTGTTACTGGCCCCCTCATCATGACTGGCGGAACTGGCACCCGTATACTTACGGTATGCTACAACATGTAAGGAACGACGGGTACCCTCCAGTCGAATTGAAAGATTATGGCGGAAAACCGTTCGTTGTCGATATTGAGAGGGCCGCCAAGCAAAATAAAAATTACCGAACCGCATTATGGACAGGAAAACATTTGCAAGTGACTTTGATGAGCATCGAGGTAGGAGGAGATATCGGATTAGAAGTTCATCCTGATGTTGACCAGTTTATCCGTATTGAACAAGGACAGGGACTTGTGCGAATGGGGGAACGAAAAGACCGTCTGGATTTTGAAAGAAGAGTGTCCGAAGATGACGCGATCATGATTCCAGCTGGGACGTGGCATAATGTGACCAATACAGGGCATGTTCCCTTGAAGCTGTATTCCATTTATGCTCCGCCCGAGCATCCGTTTGGCACGGTTCACAGGACGAAAGCGGAGGCCATGGCCGCTTATCGGTGACTGATTTGGCAGTTTCGTTGGAAACCAAAGTTATGTCAGGTTTTCAAGTGATTATGGGAAAAAAGTGGCCGCAGAGCCCTTCGTCAGGGGTGTTCTGCGGTTTTTGCTTTCAAACGAGGGGTGCCGCCTGCAACATTTAGGGGTTCGGGATGGCTTATGCGGGGACAAGTATGATATCGGTGGTGTGTCTCATGTGGCATTCGGTGTTGGGACAAGATGGCTTGGGAATTTGCTGTGGAACATGACATTTATCCATTCGTTTGAGGAGGAATGATAATCTCCGCCTCAATGACTGCTTTATCATAACGATGTCGGTGATTATTGATCTTTCCATTCCAGCAATATATCCAACAACTTTAGAAACGTTTTTTGATCTTCGATGCTTCGTGTTTGCAGGCGGGTAACGATTTGAGAAATTGTGAATTCTTGAGAGTTTGGTTTAGGCTGGATCGACCGAAAGAGGTCTTCTAATGAAATTTCCAGAGCGTTCGCCACCTTTTCGATGCTTTCCAGCGTAGCATTTTTCTCGCCTCTTTCCAATTGTCCAATGTATGTGGTGTGGAGATTCGCTATATCTGCCAATTCTTCTTGACTCAATCCCTTTTCTTTGCGAAAATTTCGTATCCGCTCTCCAATAACCTTTGGCAAATCGCTCATTTTACCACCTCTCAGGTAACTTTAGCTTTATTCTTTAAGCTTCCCCAAGAGACGATAGATATTCAAAATAACAAATGATATACTATAAGTATTGTTTACTGAGCCAAACAAAAAATACTGAAACCAAAATCCATGGTATTTGCTCAGAAGCTCAAAATCGTAGGCGGCAAGTGGGCAGGGGACTTATCATGTCAGGCAGGAACGAATGGTTAATGGAGGATATGATTCATAAAAGATGGTTTCATCATGTATTTCAACCGATATATGCTTTGGAAAATTGGCACGTTTTCGGGTACGAAGTGTTGTTACGTCGCGAATGCACTCCTTCCCCCGAGCTCCTCTTTCGAGTAGCCTTACAAAAAAACAGATTGTATGACCTGGATTCTTGCTCAATTTATCATGCTCTCGCTTCGACAAATTTTCGGAACATCCGATTGTTTGTGAATGTGTTTCCTTATACCTTGGTACATCATTCATTTCCTGATTTCCTGGAAAAACTCAAGAGCGTATGCTTTTCTATTCAAAACATTGTATTTGAAATAAACGGAGCAGAAAAAGGATTAGACATAGGATTGCTCCGAAACGCAGTACAGTTGTTGAAGGATAAAGGGTACGGTATTTCACTTGATCATTTCGGCAATGGGAAAACATTAATGAAACTTGTATCTGAAATTGTCCCAGATTTTGTGAAATTGGATCGATCCTATACTGTGGGTTTGTCCACTTCAGATCAAAAGCAAAATGAGGTTCGGATGGTATTGGATCTTTGTGAACGAAAGAACATGAAATTGATTTTGAAAGGGATTGAAGAGGCAACCGATTTAGCGATAGCGAAAGCACTCGGTGTTCATATGGGGCAAGGAAACCTATTGGGTAAGCCCATGCCGCTCGGCGGAATTTTTTGATGAAAAAAGTTCTCGCTTAAAAAAGGCAAATAAAACGGGGAAGTGCCGAAACTAAGGAATGACGAGATATGTTGGATCGAAAGTTCATGTACCTGTTATTTTTGGCATCGCTAGCGTTGATATTCATTTTGAATGTATACGTATCTATCCCGACTTTATGGTTGCTTCTATGGATTCCTGCTATTGCAGTCGTAATCCTGAACCCAACGCGAAAAGCAACAATGATCATAGGGATGGTATGCACTGTTTTGATGGTTGTTGCAGAATTCGTGTTACGTCAGAATTTCATTCATCCTGAGGAAGCGGTTCAATTGCTTGTAACGGGGGCTGTAGGATGGGCGGTGTTTTTGATGGCGTCGTTATCTTTGATTAAGTCTCGCAAGCTGATTAAGAGGCTACGGGGACTCGCCTTAACGGATCCGCTGACTGATATTCATAATCGCCGATACCTGGAGTTGTACATGGAAAAAGCCATTCCCATCTGTCAAAGAAATGATGATCCCATGACTTTGATAATTTTTGATATTGATCATTTCAAGTCCATTAATGATTCGTATGGTCATAACGCAGGGGACATGGTGTTGAAAAAAGTAGCCGAGGTTGTGAAACGAATGATTCGTCATTCCGATGTATTTATTCGAACGGGAGGAGAAGAATTTATTATTCTATTGCCGAGTTGTCCTCTGCAACAAGGGATTAAACTTGCCGAGCGGATCAGAAAGGAAATTGAGAGCACTAGCTTTACTTATAAAGAAACACGGATCTGGGTTACCGTAAGCATGGGGATCACAGAATATATCAGAGGTCAAGACCTGCACCAGTTTATTGAAAGAGCAGATCAAGCACTGTATCGTGCAAAAAATTCGGGTCGCAACCGAGTGGTTGCTATTTAGCGGCAAATAAATGGTTCATTTCGGGCAAGGACACATTTTGGCACATCATCTTTTCACCTTTACCCTTCTCCATTATCAGCACCTGCCCATCCGCATATGACATAGAAGTTCTTCAAAAAAACAGGAGGGGACTTCTATGTTTTTGTTTCCAGAGCACCAGGAGAGGTACGAGCAATTCTTGAGGCAGGATGGGACGCACCCAAAAGACAGGGAAAGACAGGCATTATTTTACATTTTTGCTGGTTACAAGGACTTGGGAGATAGGATTGAACATTTTTACGACTTCGAAGGTCGGATGATCCGTCCAGAGGCATTTCAAGCGGTCGATTTGACGAGCGGTTCGAGAGCGTTGGCGGAGTTGGCATTCAACTTGTACAACAACTACGAATGCGGAACTATCGTCGATCTGTTTGTGAACCTGGACGAGCGAAACAGGCGGTTGGCGGTTGAGGCGATCAAGCTCAGGTTTGGAGTGGAAAATCGAGGTTGGGAATACTGACGGGTAACGACGAAAAATCTGCTTGTCATGTTGCCATTTATGCATACGCAAGGTTCACGATTTGAAAGAGCAGTGGAAGCTTTACAATTGGCAGATACAGGGGAAAGGGAAGTGGCAATTCAATTCATCAAAACGATGGCTGGAAAGTTGCTTTCAGGCGACGAGTATGAACAAGTTGTATAAGCTTTTGACAAGGCAAAGACTGGACATCATTATGAATAAGAGGCGAAGAGGAGTGCTTGCGGACTCCTCTTTTTCTTTTGAACGGTGGTATACTGGGATTGAAGGACTGAATGGAAAATATTCGCTGAGGGGATGACATTAATGTCTGTGAAAGAGAGTTGCCAAAATTGCGGAGGCACTTCATTCATCCAAGCTACGGATTATGTAAACCTGCGACCGATCAATAAAAAAATGGCCATAGGTTCAGAGAAAATTTACACGGTTTGTCTTGATTGCGGAGAGGTTGTGTCCATAAAAGTGAACCATCCTGAAAAATTGAAATAACGTTTACCGAATGGGTGGAAAAAGGGGAAAAGGGAATGAAGTATCGGATAACAGGTCTTATTTGGACAATTCTCCTGTCTGTATTGATTTTTGCAGGATGCACATCCACTGATACGAGTCAGGAAAGCCAGGTTCACGTGTCACAAAATACGAATCAAGCAACGCAGGCAAGTGCAATCGAAACCCAACATGAGAATATTCAGGACAACCAACAGGTGACAGAAACGTCCCAGGTTCAAGCAACAACCCAGGAAAACAATGACGTACGCGGCGAATTGCAAGTGCATTTCATTGATGTGGGTCAGGGGGCTTCCCAACTCATTATAGGCTCATCAGGGAAAACCATTCTGATTGATGCGGGGAACAACAACCAAGAGGAAGAAATCGTTGCTTATTTGCGGAAAAACGGCATTCAAAAAATCGATATCCTCGTTGGAACCCATCCTGATGCGGATCATATTGGCGGATTGGACGCGGTAATCGACAACTTCGAAATCGGCAAAATCTATATGCCCAAAGTGCAGTCGAATACGAAAACCTTTGAGGATGTCTTGCTGGCTATACAACGAAAAGGGCTAAAGGTATCCACCGCAAAGGCAGGAGTCACCCTGGATTGGGAGCCAGATGCCAAAGTGCAAATGATAGCTCCTGTCAGAGATTACGAAGATGATAATGACATGAGTGCTGTGCTAAAACTAACGTTTGGAGAAATATCATTCCTGTTTACGGGCGATGCGGAATCCAAATCCGAACACGATATGATAAATTCCAAAGCGGATTTAAAATCGGATGTATTATTAGTCGCCCACCATGGCTCCAAGTCATCGACGACAGAGGCGTTCCTTGATGTTGTAAAGCCGTCTTTCGGGGTTATTCAGGTGGGGAAAAATAATTATGGGCATCCCGCCCCTGAGATCTTGGAGCGGCTAAATAAGAGAGGTGTTAAGGTTTACAGGAACGATTTGCATGGGGACATTGTGTTTATTACGGATGGAAAGAACATAAAGGTAAGCCACACGAAAGATGGCAAGGAAGAAGCAACTGCCGTGAGCCGAACGCAGGAGGAAACACAGGAAAAACAGGGAACCCAGGCAACACAGTCAAAAGAAACGACAGAAACCGTGGTTTATAAAAATTGCACGGAAGTGCGGCAAGCGGGGAAAGCACCGCTATATCGCGGCGATCCTGGTTACAGCCGAAAACTCGACAGAGACGGCGACGGCGTGGCTTGTGAATGAGGAAAGGGGGATCGTGTTGAAAGGCATCGTAGACCGTTTTGAGGGAAACTTCGTGGTTATCGAAATCGATGGGGTAACGAAAGACATCCCAAAGGAAATTGTGGATTCAAAGGTGAAGGCAGGCGACTGCGTCGTTTTGAAAAACGGAAAGTGGATAACGGATGAAATGGAGACGAAAGACAGGGCAGAAAGGATTAAAGGGTTGATGGAACAGTTGTGGGAAGATTAAGGGGGCGAGCAAACAATTCATTGACCTTTGAAGAACCGCAATGTAAAATATTGCTCAGAATTGCATAAAAACGTTTGTTATGAAAGCGGAAGCACCGCAGATAACCCATAAAGGGTTCGTCTGCGGTTTTTTGCTTTTACAAAAAAACGGAATGGAGATGAGGAACATGATGACTTGTTCGTTTTGCTCACAACACTCGCAAATGCTGTTTTCACACATGATCCATGACATCGGTTTGCTTTGTATGGAATGCTACTTGAAATTTCATGGTTGTTGCGGCTCTTGCAGTACCAGTTTTTTGCCTAAAGAGATTGAGCCAAATGTGAATTATCAGGTGAGGGCAAAGTTCATAGGAGCAGGGGATAGGCATTATGTCGTATGCGACGAATGTTTTCAACTTATTCGAAATGAGTTTCCTGAGTTTTTTTCGAACTGAATTGCGGATAAATGACAACGATCCTGGAATTTCATTGGACGAAGAGTTAGTGCCCTAATTTTGTTGTTTTAGCGAACCCTTCCCTTATTTCTCTTCTGGCTGTCAAGAATATTGGCACTTAAGAAGTCTATAATAAAGCGTCGATATTAAAAAATGGAGAACCATTTCGTTCTACTTTTGAGATTTCAGGAGGAGAAAAAGATGGCAAAAGAACTGGTGCTGGCATCACTTCGCATGGAGAGAAATCCTATGGCGATTCCGATCGCCGACCCTTCAAAGTTGGGCATTGATGTCAAAATGCTTAAGAAATTGGACGGCCTTATAGAACTTGGCCCGATGTATGTTGTTCCGAAATCCAAGAGGAAGATCATAGATCGGCTTGCAGAACAGATCATAACCGATTTTGAAAGCAGGGGGAAAGTTTCATCTCAAGAAGATGAAGACAGGGAAGAAGTTATTGCTCACCGTGTTGTCAGGATGACGAAAGCCATGTACGAGGATTTTTTGAATGCTTTTAAGCAGTATGAACAAGAGTTTTATAGATTAAGGGATGAACTTGTTGACCAGTACGATAACATGGTTGAAGAGTTTCGTTCTTTGTATTGCCAAGCGACAGGATGCGATGAAGAAGAATGGAACAAAATAAAAACGATGATTCCTTCCAAAACACAGTTCCGAGACAGTTTCAAAATCAGCTTGGAACGAGCACCATTTGTTCTCACAAGCGATTGATCTTGGCGAGAGTTAAAAATAAGTGAAGTTCTGAAAAAAAGAAAAGCCGTTTCATTTGCCGTTACATTGCGAAGGGGAGTTATTGCAAGCTCCTCTTTTTCATTTTTCATGGTGGTATACTAAAGGGGAACAAGGCAATGATTTGGATAAGTCTAACCTTGAATGTATTGCGAAGGGGACTGCATATCATGGAGATGATACCCAAGGCTGAACCGCAGAAAATTCCGTTTCAGGTGTTTGAGAAGTCCGTACCAAACGAAGGGAAATGGGAATTGATCGATGGAGAGCTTTTGTTTTCGGATGAAGAGATGCGGAAAGTGATTCTCATGCTGGTCAGCCAAATCGGGTTGAAAAAAATGATCGAAATTTTTCCTCATGAATCAAGGGACGAGCTTGAAAGGCTTTTTAAGGGATAAAAGTTGAAAGGAATCGAAGGTCATGAGTTTGAAAGACTTGGCATTTGTACACCTGTTAACTGAGTTGAACTATTATGCCAGGGTGAATCAGTCGGGAACGGTTTTGCCGCGAACGCTGGTTTATATCGAGGAGAAGGAAGTTGCGGTCATTCCCGATATCGTCTTCGTAATGAGAACAAGAAGCGGAATCATCCAGAAAAACAGGATTTGCGGAGTGCCTGATCTGGTCGTTGAAATCGTTTCGCATCCAAGCCACCGTGACAAACTGTTGGGCAAAAAGAAAGAGACATATGCCCGATGTACGGTTCCTGAATATTGGGTCGCGGATCCATTTGAAAAAGCGGTTAGGAAGTATGTGTTGGTTGGTGGGGCTTATCAGGAAACGGAAAAATCGCGGCTGTTTCCCGATCTGCAGGTTCAGTTGCTTGATAGTGAAAAAGGTTGAAGGTTGCACAGGGATGAACGGGGATGGAGTTTTTAAAAGGGAGTTACTTAAACACAAAATAATGGCAAGAGAAGCCTTGGAAATTATCATAATGAACAGAGTTGTTCATGCCAAGGACTAGCAGGGCAAAAAATCCAGATACGTGATGGTATCTGGAGGAGGAGAGTGTTATGAAGGAAAGTTTTCAAGTAGTTACTTCAATTTTCTTTTGATTTCGCGTTCCAGTTCCTGTTGTATTTTTCTGACGGCACGATTAAGTTCGCTTTTGATACGGGCTTTTGACATGGATGACGTAAGTTTGATTTTCACTTTAGCCATTAGGCAGACCCCCATTATCAATTCTAGTTTTTACCTTTTTTTGACTGCGACAAAACAGAACCAGCAAGCTTCTTGGTTGTATCACTGTACCTGTCACTCCTCAAAACCTTAGATGCTAGTGTCGCCATCTTGTCAGAAGACACTTTGTTATGACCTTTGGTTGCCATTCAGTCCCCCCTCCTTTCCAGATCTTATCATTTGACTTGATTATATAAAACTATATATTGTGTGTCAAACGTTTGTTCCCACTATATATAGTGCACATATTAAGAGGAAAAATTGCTGGTTAAATGAAGGTATTGTGCCACGGAAATATTGGGTGACAGATCCATTTGAAAAACGGTTAGGGAATATAGGTTGACGAACTTATCGAAGATGGTTTCCAGACCTGCAGGTGGGTGAAATTACATCACAGATGCCTCTGAAGAAAGCAACTTGGAAGCGGCTATAAATGCATAAAAAGTATGAAGAAATTATTGAACTGTTTTATACAAACTACATAAGATTCGTAGACGTTTGGGCAAAATCGCGGCTACAAGTATGCAAAATTTATGAAAAGGATATTAAAAATTTATGCAGATCCTTCATAAAAGATATACAGGCTCAGGAACATGGATAAATTATCCACAAAAAAAACAGACGGTTCTGTGGATAAATTGTATATAAGACTCCCTTTCCCCTTCAAAACCTTTTTGCCTACCAAGCAACTTTGGCAGGAAAATTTTATTTAAGCAAGCATTGAAAACTTGCAGAAGGCCAGATAAACTGATATTAAAACAACACGCAAACATTCGTTCTGATGAGGAGCGGATATAAATGCGAATATTATTTTTGCCAACGTCAAATTCAATACCTGTTTTTCCCAGGGGCATCACTCCAGAGTGATTGGAGTCGATGCCCCTTCAATTTTTTCAATAAAGTTTCCAACATAACTTTAGCAAATTGAGGGAGTTGAATATGAAGATTCTCTGCACCAGGCATTTTTTGAAACGTTGCAAGGAGCAGAATCTGGATCGCAAGGACATCATCAATTGCCTGCAAGAAGAAATGCCGAACATTCGGGGAGTTGCAAAGTGGAGACTGCAAAATGGCATCGAAATCGTTGTCGATGGGATGGAAAATCGGCTTATTCTCATCACAGTTGTTGGTACGGAGAAACGAAAACGGGGGATATACGGACGAAACAAAACCTTCAAACTGGAACGGTCATTTGCCATGCCAATCGAGCTGGAGTGGATGGAGGTGGGATGATTGTGAATGCGGCTCAACCCTTTCCAGAGCTTAGTTGGTCATGGACACGAAATCAAACGTTTCTGAATTGCAAGCGATGGTATTTCCATGCCTATTACAGCTCCTGGGGAGGCTGGCGGCGTGAGGCGTCCAATCTCTCCAAGCACGCCTACCGTCTGAAACGACTTGTTACGCTTGACCAATTGTTCGGGATTTCGGTGCACAACCAGATTCATCGGATGATTGACGAGTCTCAAAAGATGACCGTTGAAGAATTCACTGCGTACGTTCGAAAAGCGTTGAACAGGGCGTTTTGGGATTCAAAATACAAACAGGAGGAGTGGTACCAACAACCTAGTGACATCAACATGTTGCATGAAATGTATTACGATGGAGAACTTCCCGAACAAAAAATCGAAGAATATCGGGAGCGGATGACCGTCATTGCCAACCATTTGCTGTCGAGTCAAACCTTCATGGACATCTTTGATAGAAAGGATAAAGTCAGGCTGGTTACATCCGAACGGTTCCGTATGTTTGAATTGGACGGAATCAAGGTATGGGTGGTCTTGGATCTGGTGTTTCAAGACCTGGAAAGCGGAAAATTTGTTGTCGTCGATTTCAAGACAGGAAAACCCTCATCCAGTGATAAGGTGCAGTTGCTGCTTTATGCCCTATTCCTTAAAGAAGCGTTTCATCTCCCAGGGCTAGACCAAATTGAATTACGGAATGAATATTTGGCAACAGGAAAACATGCTTCGTTTACGCCTAGACAAACTGATCTGGAGTACGTTCAGTCGTTGATTCAAACCAGCGTGAAGGAAATGAAGGCCTACTTGCGTGTTCCAGAACAAAATGTGCCATTGGACATGGAGAGGTTCGAACAAACGAAAAATCGGGCGATCTGCCGCAGGTGTGCGTTTCGGGAGTTGTGCGACAGAGGGTGAAGGACGTTGTGAGGTATAAAGGGCTGACATCATTGACAAGGATGGCAACGCTTAAGATATGTTGATACCCAATATAACAGGTTTCCCGACTGGGAATCAGATGGAAAGGAAGGAGAAATGTATCATGAATGAAGTCATGCTGAAAGACGTGGATGTGTTGGATGAAGTAGATGAGGAGAAGGAAGGAGGTCTTACGGTTTCCGATAATTTCGGAATCATGCTGAAGCATTATCGTAAACTTAAGAATCTGTCACTCAAGCAGTTGGAAGAAATTTCGGGTGTGAGTGCTTCTTACGTGAACCGACTCGAACGCGGCGAACGAAAAAGCCCGTCCATCACGAAAATCCTCCAACTCGCTGAAGCCCTGGAAATTCCGAATTCGGTTTTGGTAGCAACAATTATCCAGGAGCCGAGAAAAAATGAAAAAGTAGACTTGTCCGAACTTCTAATCAAGCATGAATACCTGTTAAAGGGCGGAACACTGAGCAGAGACGCAAAGGAGAGACTGCTGAAAATTATCGAGCACATAACCCAATGCCAATGGAGTTCAGACACGAAAATTCGTGACCTCTATGTCTTGGCGGAGCTGGTAGACCAATTCAAACTGGCGGTTTGAAAAACATTTCGGATGGGAGGGACGAATGTCTCTCCCTTCTCAGTCAAGATAAAAAGGTGGGGGTATGATGCCGAAACATCGTTCGGAAAAAGAGATGATATTAAACCTGTATTTCAAGAAATATCCTGAGGTGCTGGAACGTATCCTTGGCGTTGACCTTACTCAAATTGAGCTGGAAATTCCGCATGGTCGGAAGAAAATTGATTTTTACGCGGTTTCCAAAAACAAACGGGTAGAAGTTTTTGTTGAAAACCAACTGACGCCATCCGATGAAGCCCATTTGAAAGAAAAAATCATGCCCATTCTGCAGAGCTTGCAAGAGGGCATCGTCGTGTGGACGGCTCAACGTTTTGACACAGCACATTTGTCTGCGGTCAAAGCATTTCTAAAGGCCAATCCGCAAAAGTACGTGAATTTTTACGGCTTGGAACTGCATCCTGAAGTAATAAAACAGGCTGAGATCCTGGACAACCTAAGTCCCTTGATCATATGGCCGAATTTATGGCGAATAAACAAGGTTGGACAGCCGCTGAACATGGTATATCGGCATGAACAAATGCCTAACACTCACATCGGAAGAGCGTATGTCGGGGAATACCGTTATGATTTTAATCGGATTGAGGACGTGAAAAGGTGTCTCATGGAGTTTCTGCGAAAGCATCTCGCCTATTTCCCCAACATCCATAAAAGCAAAAAGCATTTGGCACACAGTTTGACGATTAGCTTGGGTGCGGGAATCGGCGGTGTGGTTTATCAGCTATCATGCCGAAATCAGCAAGGGAAGGCGTTTGTGGGCATTCACTTTGATCAAAGCCGTGAGGACATGTATCGAAGGTTTTGCCTTCACAAGTCCCTCATCACGAAAAAAGTGCATCCAAACATTGTGCTGGAGAACCGTTCACTCAGGGTATACTTCGAACCCTACGCGGATTTGTTTGACACGATGGCGGAAATCAAAACGATTTTGGAGAAGATGATCCAATTTTTCTCGCCATATTTGCTTGGTTCTATAGAGGAGCTTCCAGATGGGTTGCCTGGCGAGGCTGGTGAAGAAAAAAGCAGTCAAGGCTTGCAGGGAAAAGTCGTTGAAGAAATCATGCAAATCGACAAAGAATGGTTATGGTCGTCGATGATTAACCCAAGATTGGCAGAGATCTTGTTGGAAGAAGTCACGGATGAACGGGCGTTTTTAGCCCAACAGGAAAGGTTGTCGGAGTATTTGATCAACCGCTTCTAAAATTGACCGCTAAACCGCCTTTGTGGCG
>Ga0207865_100664_pt1 | contig 34435 bp, 40 predicted proteins | sample HigsolmetaAR204D_FD_184836 | JGI IMG/M metagenome (GOLD analysis project Ga0207865, IMG submission 184836) | Ionic liquid and high solid enriched microbial communities from the Joint BioEnergy Institute, USA - AR20-4-D (SPAdes) (version 2) ...
GGGTGCCGACGCATCTCTTGAACGACGTCGTTTCCGATGCCGTGGCGATGAATCCTCCGCCAACGGACAAGGGCAAGCGGCTGCGAATCAACTACGCTACGCAGGTGGCCGTGAAACCGCCGACATTCGTGTTTTTCGTGAACGATCCGGAGCTGATGCATTTCTCCTACGAGCGTTACCTCGAGAATCGAATCAGAGCCGCGTTCGGTTTCGAAGGGACGCCGCTCAGACTGTTTACGCGCAGGAAATCGACGGAGGAATAGGAGAGATGCAGCTTTGATGACGATCTTAGCCATGCTGATCGGGTATTTGCTGGGCTCGATCAGCTTTAGTTTCCTGGCGGGCAAGGTGCTGAAGGACATCGACATCCGCAAGCACGGCAGCGGCAATGCGGGAGCGACCAACACGCTTCGCGTGCTCGGCGTCGGTCCGGGCATAGCGGTGCTTTCGCTGGACGTAATCAAGGGCATCGGCGCCGTGCTGATCGGCCAGGCGCTAAGCGGAGGCAATCCGCTGGTCGCTGTTCTCAGCGGGCTTAGCGTCATTGCCGGGCATAACTGGCCGGTGTTTTTCGGCTTTCGGGGCGGCAAAGGCATCGCCACGACGATCGGCGTCATGGCGACGCTCGCTTTTTGGCCGGCGCTCTACGCCGGAATTATCGCGATTCTATCTATCGTATTGACACGGTATGTTTCCTTGGGCTCATTATTGTTTACCGGTCTCTTGCCGATTTTTATCTGGTTTATGAAGCTGCCCCTGGAAATATGGATTTTAAGCTTGCTGCTGTTCCTGTTCGCCTGGATTCGGCACAGAAGCAACATCGTCAAGCTGATCAAGGGTCAAGAGAACAAGCTGGGGGCTAAAAAGAAAGGCTGACGGCGGTTACCCCCGGCGAAGATCGTCATGAGGGCAAGCGGACTAACGCATGGATGGAGGGAGCGTATGCCGGTAGTTGGCAAAGCAGCCGTATTGGTGGCAGGCAGTTGGGGGACAGCGATCGCGTCTGTGCTTGCGGATAATCATCGCGAGGTTGCGCTCTGGACGCGCAGCGAAGCGCAGGCCCGCGATATTAACACTAGGCGCCATAACAGCAAATATTTGCCCGATGCGGAGCTTTCCCCGAATATTCAGGCGACGGTATCGATGCAGGAGGCATTGAAAGGAGCCGAGGCCGTCTTTGTCGTGGCGCCGTCCTCTGCCATGCGCGAGGTAGCCGGGCAAATGCGGGCTTATTTGGAGCAGGGCACGCTGGTTGTCCATGCGACCAAAGGGTTCGAGAGCGGGTCCTTGAAGCGGATGAGCGAGGTGCTGGCGGACGAGCTGCCGGACTATGACCCGGAGCGAATCGTCGTCCTGTCCGGGCCGAGCCACGCGGAGGAAGTGATCGGCCGCAAGCCGACGACCGTCGTCGTGGCCGCGAAATGCCTGAAGGCTGCCGAGCAGGCGCAAGATTTGCTGATCAATCACTATTTCAGGGTGTACACGAATCCCGATGTCGTCGGAGTGGAGGTCGGGGGCGCGCTCAAGAACATCATCGCCCTCGGAGCCGGACTGTCCGACGGGCTCGGCTTCGGGGACAATGCCAAGGCGGCGCTGCTCACCCGCGGTCTGGCCGAAATAACGAGGCTCGGCACAGCGATGGGCGCCCATCCACCGACGTTCGCCGGGCTTGCCGGCATCGGCGATCTGGTCGTGACGTGCACGAGCCGTCACAGCCGCAACTGGCGGGCCGGCTCGCTGCTGGCTCAGCGGCTCCCGCTGGACGAGGTGCTCAGCCGTATGGGCATGGTCGTCGAGGGCGTCAAGACGACGCAAGCAGCCTATACGCTTGCCGCGCAATACGAGATCACGATGCCGATTACATCGCAGCTGCATCAGGTGCTGTTCGAAGGGAAAGATCCCGAAGCGGCCGTGGAAGATCTGATGGGCAGAGTGCGCACTCACGAGCTGGAGGAAGCGGCTCTGCCGAGAAGCTGACGGAAGCGCATAGCTCTTGGCGAAATTGCTCCTCTAGCGGGCATGCGTCTACACGGGCGGCGTGCCGCCATGCATACAATACCTCAGGCTTTACTCAAGGTTGAGCAGTTTCAGGACCGAGGAGGTATAGCATGGCAGGCAAAAATACGCCCAAAGACGTGCTGAACATCGTCAAGAAGAAAACGGGCAAATCGGTGTCGGAGAAAGACATCTACAAGCTGGCCAGCGGCGTCAAGCCTTCGACGATGCAAAGCGAGGCTCAGCTGCGGCAGCTGATCAAGCAAGTGTCGAGTCTGGTGAACATCCCCGTATCCGAGGCGACGATCAAAGAGTTGATTCATGCGATCAAGAGCAGCAAGGTCGATCAGAACAGCATGGAGCAGCTGGTCAAGATGATCTCGTCCAAAAAATAAGCGCTATCCGCTATTCGCCGCAGGCGGTCCGATCCGGGCCGCCTGCGGCGTTTGGTTTTGCGCAAAGCAGGGTTTCCCTATCGCTTCGATATTGTGTATAATACGAGAATGATCATGATACGGTGAAGGATGGGATCGCTCGGTATGTCGCCAATGGATAAAATGTGGGCCTCGTTCATTGCGATCGGTTTGATGATTGCCGCATCGCTGCTCATTACTTTTGCCCGGAACAAAACGACTGGCATCGTCCGGGTCATTTTGTCGATTATCGCCTTTCTGCTGTTTATTCCGATTTTACTGTATATGGCTGTTTCTATATTATAAAAGAAACGATCGGCGCGGCTTGGCCAACCGTTGTTCAGCTAAGCTGGAGTACAAGTTGCGAAACCTATTTACTACAGGCAAGAGGATGAGGAACGATGACAACGAACCGGCCGAATGCGGCGGACAAGCTTCGCGAAGCGCTGCGAATCATTCACGGCTTGACGGCCGGAACGGGGTGCACCTGGCTTGTCGGCGGAAGCACCGGGCTGATGCTGCAGGGCGTGAGCCTGGCGGCGCTGCCCCGCGATCTGGATCTGTACGCCGACCGAACAGACGCGCTGGACATTCATTGCAAGCTGAGCGCTTATGCGGTGGATGGCCAGTCCGAGAACGCAGGCGGTTTATACCGCTCGCTGCTGAGCCATTACGAGATTGCCGGAGTGCCGGTGGAGCTCGTCGGAGGTTTTGAGGTGTTCGCCCAGGACAGCGAATATAAAGTAGAAGCCCGGGATTGGGCGGCGAGCTGGGCGGAAAGGCATGACCCGGACGGCGCGGCCGATGCCGGGAGCGGAGGCGCCTCGCTCCTCCTGATGCCGCTCGCCCATGAGCTCCTGTTCAACGTTATGAGGGAACGGGCGGACCGTTACGAGGCGATCGCCGCGCACTGCCGCTCCGTGAATCCGCGGCGGCATCAGCTGGCGCTTAAGTCGCTGCTGGAACGCCAGCAGATCAGCCTCCCGCTTCGGCGCAGGCTGGAGCGGCTTTTAAGCTGCAGCGGGAGCGAATGAGACGAAAGGAGTGCTTCAAGCTCGTGAAGGCGCTGATTACGTTCATGCCTGAAGGCAAGTCCGCTCAGGTGCGTCCAGGGACAACCGTGCTGCTGGCCGCGGCCAAAGCCCGCGTGCATATACGGACAAGATGCGGCGGCAACGCGGCCTGTCTCATGTGCAAGATCAAGGCGGCGCCAGGCTCGGCGCTTTCGCCGCCCCAGGCAGGCGAGCTGCGCAAGCTGGGGGCCCTGAGGCACGAAGGGTATCGTCTGGCCTGCCAAGCGCGGGTGGCGGGGGATAGCGTCGTGAGCGTGCCGGAAGATCCGCTGCGCGCTGCCGTCCGCCGCCAGCTGGAGAAAAATCGGGAGCGGCAGGATATGGTCCGGCCGGACCCTGAAGGAGAGGATCTGTAATGCAACGCTTGATCCCGTCCCCCGCCTGGCGGGGCGCCGGGGTGCTGCTGCTGGTCTGCCTCGTGCTCAGCGGTTGCATGTATCCCAAAGAACTGCGCAAAGAGAACCAGGTCGCTTCCTCCGAATATTTGCTGCTCGTCCAGCACGCCATCGACCAATACAAGGAGAAGACCGGTGTGCTGCCGATCAAAAACAGCAAGGAAGAGACGCCGATATACGAGAAATATGCCATCGATTTCAAAAAGTTAAAGGACCGGTATCTCAGCACGATTCCGGCCAACGCCTTCGAGAACGGCGGAACGGCGATCTACGTCATCGTCGATGCGGAGCATCAGCCGACTGTCAAAATGATGGATTTGATCGCCTTCCAGAAGACGGTAGAGCTGCAGCGGCTGGTAGGCGAATACCAGGCGAACAACGCCGGGCAGCTGCCCCGCGGCGAACAAGTCGCTCCCGGCTTCTGGACGGTCGATTTCGCCAAGCTGAACCGTCAGGCCGAGACGGTGCCGAGCGTCTATACCCGCCAGCTGGAGCTGCCTTTCCTGCTGCACGAATCCGGCACCTTGGCCATCGACTACGCCGCCGATATCATGCGGCTCATCGACCGCAAACAGCTGCAGGGCAAGCTGGACGGCGAGAACGACCTGCGCGCGCTGCTCGTGGAGGAATATCCGTTCGTGCCTGCCCGTTCGTACCCGTACCGCTGGCAAGATGACCGGCCTGTTCCTGTGACGGCTCCCCGATAGGGGGGGCCGTTCTTTTTTTGGCGAAAAATCGCATATCGGTCAGGGCAGATTCATATATTTTGACAATGATGGGACTGTTGTGCGCCGGGAAACGGCACGAGCCGGCGCAATCCGAAAGGCGGGCCTTACAAAAGTCGGACAAATAAATGTCGCCTATCTATCATAATCGTCCGCTCGGCACATATATTGGTAGTAGTCCGAAGCATGTACGAGTTTCGCCTGAAACAACCAGTAGGAGGGATTCTCATTGGAAAAAGTGGATATCTTCAAAGACATTGCTGAGCGTACCGGCGGAGACATTTATCTGGGGGTCGTCGGGGCGGTCCGTACGGGCAAATCGACGTTCATCAAACGGTTCATGGAATCGGTCGTGCTGCCGAACATCCAGAACGAAGCCGATCGCGCCCGCGCCACCGACGAGCTTCCGCAAAGCGCGGCAGGCCGTACGATCATGACGACGGAACCGAAATTCGTACCCAACAATGCCGTACAGCTGCATGTCGCTGAAGGACTGAACGTCAATGTGCGCCTGGTGGATTGCGTCGGTTACGTCGTCGACGGAGCAAAAGGCTACGAAGACGAGAACGGCCCCCGAATGATTAACACGCCCTGGTTCGACGAAGCGATTCCGTTCCAGGAGGCGGCCGAAATCGGCACGCGCAAGGTCATTCAGGAGCATGCTACGCTGGGGGTCGTCATAACGACGGACGGCTCGATCGCTGAGATTCCGCGCGAATCCTACGTGGAGGCGGAAGAGCGCATCATTGACGAGCTGAAGGAAGTCGGCAAGCCGTTCATCGTCATCGTCAACTCCACCAAGCCGCACAGCGATGCGGTGCAGGAGCTGCGAAGCGAGCTGCAGGCGAAACACGACGTGCCGGTCGTGGCGATGAGCGTCGCCAATATGGCTGAGGACGATATGATGAACGTTTTGCGCGAAGTGCTCTATGAATTCCCCGTTCACGAAGTGAACGTCAATCTGCCGAGCTGGGTGATGGTGCTGGAGGAAAACCATTGGCTCCGCTCCAGCTTTGAAAATTCGGTCCGCGAAACGGTGCAGGACATTCGCCGCCTGCGCGATGTCGACCGGGTCGTCAGCAATTTCCGGCAGTACGATTTTATCGAGAACGCCGCTTTGGCCGGCATGAATATGGGTCAGGGCGTTGCCGAGATCGATCTGCACGCGCCGGATGAGCTCTACGACCGCATTCTGATGGAAGTGGTCGGCGTGGAGATCCGCGGCAAGGACCATTTGCTGCAGCTGATGATGGATTTCACTCACGCCAAGCGGGAATACGATCATTTTGCCGAGGCGCTGGAGATGGTCAAGACGACGGGCTACGGCATCGCGCCGCCGACGCTGGCCGAGATGGCGCTCGACGAGCCGGAACTGATTCGCCAGGGAGCGAGATTCGGTGTCAGACTGAAGGCGACGGCGCCGTCGATTCATATGATTCGCGTCGACGTCGAATCCGAGTTTTCCCCGATCATCGGAACAGAGAAGCAGAGCGAGGAGCTTGTCCGCTATCTGATGCAGGACTTCGAGGACAACCCGCTGAAAATATGGGAGTCGGACATTTTCGGCCGCAGCCTCCATTCGATCGTTCGCGAGGGCATTCAAGGAAAGCTCGCCATGATGCCGGACAATGCGCGCTACAAGCTACAGGAGACGCTGGGACGGATCATCAACGAAGGCTCGGGCGGCCTCATTGCGATTATTTTGTAATGCATCCGGCATTCGTCAGCGCCCTCAAAATATGGTGCCATTTCTTTCGCCGTATCTTGCGAAATGCACTCCGCGCGGGTGCATTTTTCGTTTTTTACTTGAAATCGGTTCGTCCCTGTATTACTATAATCTTGGCTTGTTTACGAACATACGGGCTAAGGCATGTATATTTTGCCCCGAAACGGTGAACAAAGAGGAGTAATATGATAAGTCAGCTGTGGGGGGAGGTGAGTGGCATGAACAAGACCGATCTGATCAACAAGGTCGCCGAGGTTACCGAGTTGTCCAAGAAGGACGCTACCAAGGCGGTTGAAGCTGTATTCGACGCCATTTCCGAAGCGCTGCAAGCCGGTGATAAGGTGCAGCTGGTAGGGTTCGGCAATTTTGAAGTTCGCGAACGCTCCGCGCGCAAAGGACGCAACCCGCAAACTGGCGAAGAAATCGAGATCCCTTCGAGCAAAGTTCCGGCTTTCAAGCCTGGCAAAGCGCTGAAAGAGGGCATTCAGTAATTCGCTACATACAGGCGAGAAGGGCGTCCGGGGCTGATCGCCTCGGGCGTCTGATTTTTTTGAAATAACCTCTTTACAAACCTGCTGGACGTATGTATAATACTCTTTGTCGGCTTTCCAATAAATAGCCGCACATTCGGGGTATGGCGCAGTCTGGTAGCGCGCACCCTTGGGGTGGGTGAGGCCGTGGGTTCGAATCCCGCTACTCCGACCATGAAGAAGACATCGTTATATGCGGTGTCTTTTTCTTTTGCCCTTTGGGGGCAAAGGCGGGGGCAGTTGACATTGAGACCGATTTTTTGCATGATATGCTTAAGAAGAGTAGAGGCAGGGGAGATGAGCAAGTGGAAAGCGACTGGAGACACGGTGAATGCTTCGTCGTGAAGGCGAAGGAGAACGGCGTGCAGGTGATCGGGCTGACCAGAGGACAAGATACGAAGTTTCACCATACGGAGAAGCTTGATAAGGGCGAAGTGATGATCGCTCAGTTTACCGATCATACGTCCGCAGTGAAGGTGCGCGGCAAGGCGATTGTTATGACGAGGCACGGTGTGATCGATACGGAGGAATAATTTTTCAAAGCGTGCAGGCATAGCCTGCTTTTTTTCGTTGTAGAATGATAAGAGACGCTAAGGACAACCTATGTTCCCGCGATTTCCTTACGAACCAAGGAGGCGCTGTTTCCGAGATGAACTGGTTTTCCCGGTTTCTTATCACAATACTGCTGTCGATCGGCGTGGCGGCCGCACTGACGTTTCTGTTCCGGCTGGACGAGAGCAGCGCCGTGTTCCGCACGATGCGGCAAGCCGAGCCGGTCACCGATGCCAACATCGTCGATGTGCTGAGCGCAACGGAGCTGCATTTGCGCATCCGCCGAGTGGAGGTAAGCCGCGCTACCGTTTCGGTCGACCTGCTGGCCGCAAGTGCTACCGATGCCGTCAGCGCGCTGCAGGACTTGGTCGAGCTGCCCCGCCATCTGTTCACTTCCTCGACGAATATTCACCAGGTGCTCGTCCGCGTCCTGGACGGCTCGCAGCGGGCCGGGGGGAGCGCTGCGCTGCTGGCCGCCGTCGATGCGAGGCGGGAGAAATGGACGCCGACCAAGACGCCGAAGAGCAAGGACAGCGCTGAAGAGTTGAAGCGGTTTCTCGATACGTATTACCGGGTTACGTATATGCCCAGATGGCAGGAGCGCTTCGGAAGCGCCGGCTGATGTGCAATTTTATTGAGCCGGAGCATGCGTTTCCGATTCGTTTATGCTATAATATTTTAGATTGCGAGATCTTTAACTTTTGTTCGGTTCGGAGGCTCAACTTTATGAACACCTTTCGGATTCCGGAAATGGCCAGACCTTACATCGAGTACGATATGATCCAGAACCATACGGATCTGCCGCATTTTCCCGAGTTCCGCACGCGTCTGTTGCATGCATTCCTGAATAAATCAACCAAGATCGCCGGCTTCAGCGACCTGTACACGCTCGTTACTTCGCTGGTACAGCTCGGTCTGGACACGCACGACATGGTCAGCGTCACGAACGACGACAAGGAACGGAAGGCGGCCCGCTCCCGCCAGCTGAAAGTGCTTGCGGGCGATTATTTCAGCAGCCGCTTTTATTATATGCTGTCCCATGCCGGCCAGATCGATCTGATCGGGGTGCTGTCGAACGCGATTTGTGAAGCGAACCGAATCAAGATGAACCTGTATTTGCTCATGAAGCAGTTCAAGATGACGGCTGACGAATATATCCGCCAGTCGGTCGAGGCGAAGTCGCAGCTGTTCCTGTCTTACGCGGATTTGCTGGAGGAACGGTTCCGCAAGCTGTGGCCCGAAGTGCTGCGGCTGTTTACCCGCTGCGAGGTGCTGCTCGCCGAGCTTGTCCGCTCCGAGTCGGCCGGCGATTACCGCAACAGCTGGGGATATTGGCACGTCATGCAGAACGGGACGAAGGAGGAGGCCAAGCTGCTTCGCTCGGACAACCTGGACCCGCTCAAGCTGCGGTCGCTGTGGCATAAATATAACGTCACCGCTGAGCTCTACAAGCGTCTCGAGCGCTGTTCGCAGGAGCTGCACGATAAGCTGCAGTCGCTCGGCTCCGATACGCTGGCCAAGGAGCTGCAGGCCATCGGCGAGCCGTTCAGGCATTATCTTGCCGGCGTCCGGATCGACGGGGGGAATATGAGGTGAAGGCCGTGGAATCAAAATCGAAGGAGCAATTCGTTCACTCCGTATTTGAAAGCATTGCGCCGAAATACGATATGATGAACGATATTCTAAGCTTCCGCCGGCATAAGGCTTGGCGGAATTTTACCATGAGAAAAATGAACGTAAGGCCTGGCAGCACGTCGATCGATCTATGCTGCGGCACGTGCGATTGGACGATCAGCCTGGCCCAGGCCAGCGGCACCGGGCGGACGGTCGGGCTCGATTTCAGCCAGAACATGCTGAGCGTCGGGGCAGAGAAGGTGGCGAGGCTCGGGCTGGAGCGGCAAATCGAGCTCGTCCAGGGCAACGCCATGGAGCTGCCGTTTCCGGACAATACGTTCGATTACGCGACGATCGGCTTCGCGCTGCGCAACGTGCCCGATCTTGTGAAAGTGATCGAGGAGATGCAGCGCGTGGTGAAGCCGGGCGGCCTGGTCGTATCGCTGGAGCTGTCCAAACCGACCTGGGAGCCGTTCAAGTCGCTCTATTACTTCTATTTTCAAAAAATATTGCCGCTGCTCGGCAAGCTGATCGCGCAAAAATACGAGCAGTACAAATGGCTCCCGGAATCGCTCGTTCATTTCCCGGATCACAAACAGCTCGCAGCCATCTTCCGGGAAACCGGTCTGACCGAAGTCCAAGCTTATCCGCTGACCGGGGGCATCGCCGCCGTGCATATCGGGAGGAAGAAGTAAGGCTTCAGTCCGCTTAGGGGGTCAAGCGCAACATGTGGAGAAAGACCAAAATCTTCTTGGAAATGATTAAAATCGAGCATACGCTCTTCGCATTGCCGTTTGCTTTCATGGGAGCCCTGCTGGGCTCTGTTGTCGTCTTCGGCAGCCTTCCGTCCTGGGGGCAGATCGGCTGGATCTTGCTGGCCATGGTCGGGGCGCGCAGCGCGGCTATGGGGCTCAACCGGGTCATCGACAAGGTGATCGATGCCAAAAACCCGCGAACAGCGATGCGGGCTATTCCGGCAGGACTGATTTCGTCGAAAGAAGCTATTCTTTTTATTATAATATCCTTCGTCCTGCTGTTCGTCGCTGCCGTCAACTTGAGTCCGCTGTGCGTGAAGCTGATGCCGATCGCGGTCGTGCTGCTGGTGTTTTATTCTTATACGAAACGGTTCACCTGGACATGCCACTGGTTTCTCGGCCTGACCGTCGCTCTGGCGCCGCTGGGCGGGTGGGTCGCCGTAACGAACGGCGTGTCGTGGACGGCCATCGTCTTTTACATGACCATCGTATTTTGGCTTGCCGGCTTCGATATCATTTACGCTTGCCAGGATGCCGAGTTTGACAAGCAGGAAGGACTGCACTCGGTTCCGAGCCGCTTCGGCATCGCCAAGGCGCTGAAGATCGCCCGCTGGTGCCATATCGTCACCGGATCGGGATTCGTTGCGCTATACTTCATGACCGAGCTCAGCTGGTTTTACTTGCTCGGCATCATTATCTCTATCGCGCTCCTTCTGTACGAGCACCTGATCGTCAAGCCGGAGGACATGCGGCGGCTGCAAACCGCGTTCTTCACCATGAACAGCCTGCTCAGCTCGGTTATGCTGGTGTTCACGCTGATCGATCTGGCGGTGCTTGTCTTATGAGCGCAGGCAGTCCTTGGGTCATCGGTTTGACCGGCGCCAGCGGCGCCGCATACGGCGTGCGGCTGATCCGCTTCATGCTGGAGACGGGCCGTTCCGTCCATCTGATCATTACGGATGCCGGCTGGAGGGTGCTGAAGGAGGAGCTCGGCTGGGATGTAAGCCGGAGAGTCGAAGCGCTTCGCGCCGAGCTTGGCGAGCCGGAACGGGGATGGACGTACCACCCGAACGGGGATATCGGAGCGGCGACAGCCAGCGGCTCGTTTCGCACCGCAGGCATGGTCATCGTCCCCTGCTCGATGGGGACGCTCTCCGGCATCGCCCGCGGCGCTTCCGACAACCTGCTGGAGCGCACGGCGGACGTGATGCTGAAGGAAGGACGGCCCCTTATTGTGGTCCCTCGCGAAACGCCGCTGCACGCCATCCATCTGGAGAACATGCTGGCGTTATCGCGCATGGGAGTGCGGATCATACCGGCGATGCCCGCCTTTTATCAAGGGCCGCAAACCGTCAGCGACATGGTCGATTTTATCGTAGGCAAAGTGCTTGACAACATGGGATTGGATCATCAATTGTACAGAAGATGGGGTATGCCGGATGAATGACTTGGAGCGGCCGGTTCGCATCGGCCGAATCGATTACACGAACGTGTGGCCGTTGTTTTATTATTTCCCGCTGGCCGCCTTCGGCGACGAGCTTGAGATCGTCCAGCAGCTGCCGACCGGGCTGAACCGGGCGATGGCGGCCGGAGATATCGACATCGGCCCGATCTCTTCGTTCGCGTACGGCGAGCATTTCGACGACTATATCTTGTTTCCGCACATGTCGGTCAGCGCGCTCGGCCGGGTGCACTCGCTGCTATTGTTCCATCGCGAGCCGCTGGCTCGGCTGAGCGGCAAGCAGATCGCGCTGACGACCGCTTCGGCCACGACCGTCGTCCTGCTCAAAATCATTTTACAGAAGTTTTACGGGGTGAGGCCGGTATATACGCCGATGGAGCCGAATTTGGACGAGATGATGAAGGAAGCCGACGCCGCGCTTCTCATCGGCGATCACGCGATTCGCGCCAGCTGGGCCGATCAGGGCTATCTCGTGACGGATTTGGGGGCGGAGTGGCATAAGCATACGGGCGAGTGGATGTCCTTCGCCGTATGCACGATGCGCAGGGCGCTGGTCGAGAGCCGGCCCGAGCTCGTAAAGCGCATCTACGACGCCTTTTTGGAAAGCAAGACGAAATCGCTATCCGACCTGACGGGACTCGTGCAGGAAGCCTGCGCGAAAATCGGCGGCTCAAGCCGCTACTGGACGGATTATTTCAGCAACTTGTGCTACGAATTCGGCCCGCGCCAGTGGGCAGGGCTGAAGCGGTATTACGATTACGCGGCGGAGCTCGGTTTTCTGGATCGGGAAGTAACTCTGCACATCTGGAACGATACTACGACAGTGCAGGTGACGGAATGAAACTTTTGGAATTATATGCCAAGATGAAACGGGATATCGGATACATCGAAAAGGAGCTGGAACGGAGCATCGATGCCGACCATGCGGTGCTGCGGGAAACGTCGCTTCATCTTCTGAAGGCAGGGGGCAAGCGTCTGCGGCCTGTATTCGTGCTGCTCGGCGGCAAGTTCGGGCAGTACGATCTGGAGCGAATCAAGCATGTGGCCGTTCCGCTTGAGCTCATCCATATGGCTTCGCTGGTGCACGACGACGTCATCGACGATGCGCAGCTGCGGCGCGGTCAGCTAACCGTAAGGTCCAAGTGGGACAACCGGATTGCTATGTATACCGGCGACTACATTTTTGCCAAGGCGCTGACCATCGTCACCAAGCTGAACAATCCGGCGATTCATCAGATCATGTCCAAGGCGATTATGGAGATGACGATCGGCGAGATGGAGCAAATTCGCTTCTTCTACAATTCCCGGCAGAAGGTCAGGGACTACTTGCTGCGCATCAAGCGCAAGACGGCTTTGCTCATCGCGGTCAGCTGCCAGCTTGGCGCGATCGCCGCGAACGCCCCGGAGCGGACGGCGCGGCAGTTGTACTCGTTCGGTTATTACGTCGGAATGGCATTCCAGATTCGCGACGATCTGCTCGATCTGTGCGGAACGGAGAAGGAGATCGGCAAGCCGCCGGGCAGCGATATCAAGCAAGGCAATATGACGCTGCCGGTCATCTATGCGCTGCAGGAAGATAAGCTGCGGCCGCAGCTGCTCAAAGAGCTGGAGATGATCCGCGAGCGCGACGGCCAGACCGATGTCAGCGCATTTTTGGATCTGATCCGCGGCAGCGCGGGACTGAGGCGGGCTGAGGAGCTGGCGAACCGCTACATCGACAAGGCCATTCATGCACTGGACGAGCTGCCCGATATTCAAGCCAAGAAGGATTTGACGGCGATCGCGCACTTCGTAGGCAACCGATCCTATTAACCTTGACTAACCAGAGAAAAGAGGTTAAATTCGATGGAAAAAACGTTTCTGATGATTAAGCCCGACGGGGTGCAGCGCGGATTGATCGGCGAAATCGTCCGCCGCTTCGAGCAAAAGGGTTTTCAACTGATTGCCGCCAAGCTGATTCAGGTAAGCAGGGAGCAGGCCGAGGCGCATTACGCAGAGCATAAAGGCAAAGATTTCTACGAGCCGCTGCTGGAGTTCATCACCTCCGGCCCCGTGTTCGCCATGGTATGGCAGGGAGAGCAGATCATTCAGCTCGCCAGAATCATGATCGGCAAGACGAGCCCGCTGGATGCGGCCCCGGGAACGATCCGCGGCGATTTTTCCGCCCGGACGCGCATGAATTTGATTCACGGCTCCGATTCGCCGGAAAGCGCGGAGCGGGAGATCGCGAATTTCTTCCGGCCGGAGGAATTGCTGCAGTACAATAAAACAATACAAACCTGGATTTGATAAAAGGCGGTTGGGCAGCGTGGAGGACCGGGATTATCTTCAATTCATACATAAAGTAAGAGATTATACCTCAATCGATTTATCGCAGTACAAGGAAGCGCAGATGAAGCGCCGGCTCACGACGCTGCGGACGAAGAAAGGCTATTCGACGTTCGCCGCGTTTTTCGAGGCGATGACGAAGGACAAGGAGCTGTTCTACGAATTTCTCGACCGGATGACGATCAACGTATCCGAGTTTTGGCGCAACCCGAACCGGTGGGAGGTGCTGGAGCGGCGCTTCCTGCCGGAGATGCTGCAGCGTTCGAAACGGCTCAAATGCTGGAGCGCCGCCTGCTCCACCGGCGAGGAGCCGTATACGCTGGCGATGATCTTAGCCGAGCACGGGGCGCTGGCAAGCAGCACGCTGATCGCATCCGATATCGACGAAGGAGCGCTCGAGAAGGCTAAGCGGGCGGTATACTCGGACAGGTCGATTCGGGATGTGCCGGCATTATATTTGAATAAATATTATCGGCAGGACAATCTGACATACTCGATCGTCGATTCGCTCAAGCCGCATATTCGCTTCCAAAAGCAAAATTTACTTACCGATCCGTTCGAATCCGGCTTCGATCTCATCGTTTGCCGCAATGTGATGATTTATTTTACCGAAGAGGCGAAGCATCTGCTGTACGGGAAGTTCGCCCAGGCATTGAAGCCTGGTGGCATCCTGTTCGTGGGCAGCACGGAGCAAATCTTCTCTCCGGGACAATACGGCCTGGAGCCGGCAGACACTTTTTTTTACCGGAAACAGGAAGCGTAGGGGTATAACGTCTGGCATTCGTTCCTATACTAGAATTAACACCATCCGGGAGGAAACGAATGGACAAGCGAAAAGTCATCCTAGCTTACCGCCGGGGATTTATTACAATGCAGGAATGTGCGCAAATCTTAGGTATCGATTCCGCCGCGATTCTCGGCTTCGTCAACGATCCGCAATTCGCGGAAGTTTCCCGCAAGCGGACCAAACAGCCGATCAACGGCTGAGCGATTTGTCGAATTCTTGCTTGTAGCGCGCTGCCGCCGCGGTCCTGCATGGACTGCCGCTGCAGCGTTTTTTTTGCTGCCAGCGTTTTGGGAGAGTTGTTGCCGCGGCTTTTCTTGTCAAACCGTGGTGGCTGTACTATAATTAGCACATGATTAGCACATAAAAGCGCTAAAGCGCCGAAATGCGCGCACACGCACGGCATGGCATCGTCTGCAGCGCCTGCACGGCATGGGATAGGACGAAAGGGGAATAAACGCATATGAGATATTTAACAGCAGGAGAGACGCACGGGCCGCAGCTGACGGCCATCATCGAAGGTTTTCCAAGCAACGTAACCATTGATTTCGAAGAGATCAATCACCAGCTGGCGCGGCGGCAGAAAGGCTACGGCCGCGGCCGCCGCATGCAGATCGAACAAGATACGGCCATCATTGCCGGAGGCGTCCGGCACGGCAAAACGACCGGGGCGCCGATCGCGCTGGTCGTCGAGAATAAAGACTGGAAGCATTGGACGTCCGTCATGAACATCGAGCCGATCGAAGGCAGCGACGAGACGAAGCGGCGCGTCAACCGCCCGCGGCCCGGCCATGCCGATCTGAACGGCGGGCTGAAGTACAATCAGCGCGACTTGCGCAACATTTTGGAGCGGTCCAGCGCCCGCGAGACGACGATGAGGGTGGCGGTTGGCGCCATGGCGCGGCAGCTGCTGAAGGAGTTCGGCATCAAGGTGGCCGGACAGGTGATCCGCATCGGCGACGTGACTGCGCAGCGCAAGGAGATGCCGATTGACGAGCTGATCCGCATTACGGAGGAGTCTCCGGTGCGCGTGACGGACAAAGAGGCGGAAGCGAAGATGATCGCCGCGATCGACGCCGCCAAGGCAGAGGGCGATACGCTCGGCGGAGTGATCGAATGCATCGTCGAGGGTGTGCCTGTCGGACTCGGCAGCCATGTGCAGTGGGATCGCAAGCTGGACGGGCGCATTGCCCAGGCGGTCGTCTCGATCCAGGCGTTCAAGGGCGTCGAATTCGGCATCGGCTTCGAGGCGGCGGAGCGCCGCGGCTCCAAGGTGCATGACGAGATCATGCACGAGGAAGGGCGCGGCTTCTACCGGGCCTCCAACCGGGCCGGCGGCTTCGAGGGCGGGATGACGACCGGCGAGCCGATCGTCGTGCGCGCGGTGATGAAGCCGATCTCGACGCTGTACAAGGCGCTGCAAAGCGTCGATATCGATACGAAGGAAGCGTTCACCGCGCAGGTGGAGCGCTCCGATACGTGCGCGGTTCCCGCGGCGGGAGTCATTCTTGAGAACGTCGTCGCCTGGGAAGTAGCGCGGGCGTTCATGGAGAAGTTCGGCGGCGATTCCATCGAGGAGACTCGGCGCAATTACGAGAGCTACTTGGAGCAAGTACGCAGCTACTAAAAGGCGGTGAACGAGATGACCGTAACGGAAATGAAAGAGCTGACCGTCGAGCTCGGCGCGCGTTCCTACCCGATCTACATCGGGGAAGGACTGCTGCAGAAGCTGGGGGAGCTTTGCGGCAAGCATGGGCTGGGCGCTGCTTCGCCCATCCTCGTCGTCACGGACGAGCACGTGGCGGAGCCTTACCTGGCGCAAGTCATGGCGCAATTGGCCGGCGCGGGATACCAGGCCGTGTCGCATATCGTACCTGCCGAGGAATCGTCCAAATCGCTGGCTGTGCTTGAGGATATTGTGACGACGGCGCTGAAGGCGGGGCTTGATCGCAAGTCAACCGTCATTGCGCTGGGGGGCGGCGTCGTCGGCGATTTGGCCGGCTTCGTGGCGGCCAGCTACATGCGCGGCGTGCGCTTTATCCAGATTCCGACGACGATTCTTGCCCATGACAGCAGCGTCGGCGGGAAAGTCGCCGTCAATCATCCGCTGGCAAAGAACATCATCGGCGCGTTCCATCAGCCCGAATTCGTCCTGTACGATACGGCTACGCTCAAGACGCTGCCGCCGCGCGAGGTGCGTTCCGGGCTGGCCGAGATGGTCAAGCACGGACTCATCTGGGACCGGACGTTTACACAGTGGTGCGAAGCGAATGCGGAGAAGCTGCTGGCGCTTGATCCGCAGGCGCTCCAGCACGGTTTGTACGAAGGCTGCAAGGTCAAGGCTGCCGTCGTTTCGCGCGACGAACGGGAGAGCGACCTGCGCGCCATTCTGAACTTAGGCCATACGATCGGCCACGCGATCGAGGCGGTATCCGGCTACGGCCAGTCGCAGCACGTGCTGCATGGAGAGGCGATCGCCATCGGCATGGTCGGTTCGGCCAAGCTGGCTCTTCGGTTAGGCTATCCGCAGCATATATACACGACGACCAAGCGCATCCTGAAAAAATTCGAGCTTCCTGTGCGCGTGCCGGAGCATCTGGATACGGAGCAAATGATGAGCGCCATGATGCACGACAAGAAGTTCAAGGAAGGCCGCATGGTATTTGTCATACCGACGGAGATCGGCAAGGTCGAAATCAACCATAACGTATCCGCCGACTGGGTGAGGGAAGTCGTGGAGGAACTGAAACGGGAGGACTAACGATGTTTGTACGGGGAATCCGCGGAGCGACGACCGTGGAGCGCAATGAAGCGAAGGAAATTTTGCAGGCGACGAACGAGCTGCTTCAACACATCGTTGCCGAGAACGGCATCGTTCCTGAGGAAATCGCATGTATTTTTGTGACGGTAACGCAGGATTTGACGGCGACGTTCCCGGCGCAGGCGATTCGTTCCATGGCGGGCTGGGAGCTGGTGCCGCTCATGTGCTCGCTGGAAGTGCCGGTGGAGGGCAGCCTGTCGCGCTGCATCCGCCTGATGGTCATGGTTAACACGGAGAAGAAGCAGGACGAGATCCATCATGTTTATTTGCGGGAAGCGATGCGGCTTCGCCCGGATTTATCGAAATTGACAAATGCATAGCGGTGCCTGTATAGTATAGGTAGTTCAGTACAGAGCTGTTAGCGGCCGGATCGGCAGCGATCTTGCCGGAGAGTAGAGACGAGTTAGCAGAGCAGAGCCGAGTCGAGCCTGACCGATATTTCGGGCTTCACAGGATGGAGAACCTATGGCGAACGAATTGTCGCCGCCGGTCGACATCTTCGGTTAATGGAAATTTGCCGGCAGATCACCGTCAAATTTTCAGGATGGACGCCTATGACAAGCGATTCCTTCGTCATCGGTCGTCACCTTCGTTACTGATCATATGCCGACGGAATGCGTCGAATGATCAGGATAGGTTGCGCGGATTGGAGAACGATTGCCGTTATTTTTATGATTAACGTTTATCGATACCGCTTTTCTCCTTTCTTCTGCAGACGCGAGCGCTATTGCCCGTAGCACGGGTATGCCGCGCTTGATGCTGTGCTGTAACCTATGCGATATCTGCTTCTAACCGCCTCTACTTTTACAGTAGAGGCTTTTATTTTTGTAAGGCTGACCTATTCGGGGCTGTCGCCAAGACGCCCTGCAGAAGAGACGAGAAGAGGAGAGATGGATATGTACAGTCCGGAAGCGAAGGAAGTGCTCAGGCTCGCCAAGACGTACAATTTGATCCCGGTGGTCCGCCATCTGCTGGCCGACACGGAGACGCCGATCCGCGTATTTCAGCATTTCTACGACGAGCAGCGGGCGTTTTTGCTCGAAAGCGTGGAGGGCGGCGTCAAATGGGCGAGATATTCGTTCATCGGCACCGATCCGTTCCTGATGCTGGAAGCGAAGAACGGCGAGACGAGAGTGAACGGACCGGACGGCACGGCCGTCTCCAGGGAAAGGCCGGTCGATGTGCTGAAGGCATACCTTCGCCAGTACCGCAGCCCTTCGCTCCCGGATCTCCCCCGGTTTACGGGCGGAGCGGTCGGATTTTTCGGCTACGACCTGCTGCAGTATTACGAGAAGCTGCCGGCGCACCGCAACGACGATCTGCAGCTGCATGACATCAAGTTCATGTTCTGCGACCAGGTGATTGCCTTCGATCACGTCAAGCAGCAGCTCAAGGTGATCGCCAATGTGCACGTGCCGAAGAACGGGACGGACGCCGAAATTTTGGCCGCTTACGAGGCGACCTGCGCCAAGATCGAGGAGACGATCGAGCGGCTGAAGCGCCCGCTGCCGACGTTCTCCATGTCGCAAAGCCCGATCCCGGACGATGTGGATCTGGGCGAAATCCGCTCCAATATGAGCCAAGAGCAGTACGTCGGCATGGTGGAGCAGGCCAAGGAATACATTCGCAGCGGCGACATTTTTCAGGTCGTTCTCTCCCAACGATTCGAGATCGAGACGGACGTATCGCCGCTTCACGTGTACCGGATTTTGCGGACGCTGAATCCTTCGCCGTATATGTATTTGCTGAAAATGGACGACGCCGTCATCGTCGGCACGTCTCCCGAGCTGCTCGTTCGCGTGGAGGACGACAAGGTGGATACGCGCCCGATCGCCGGCACGCGGCCGAGAGGCCGGACGCCCGAGGAGGATCTGGCGCTGGAGAAGGAGCTGCTGGCGGACGAGAAGGAGCGGGCGGAGCATCTGATGCTCGTCGATCTGGGACGCAACGATTTGGGCCGGGTCTGCGAATTCGGCACGGTCAAATGCGACACCTTCATGCAGATCGAGCGGTACTCGCACGTGATGCACATTGTCTCCAACGTGACCGGCCGGATGGCCAAGGACAAGGACTTTTTCGATGCCTTCATCTCCTGCCTGCCGGCGGGCACCGTATCCGGAGCGCCGAAGCTGCGGGCGATGGAAATCATCGCCGAGCTTGAGAATGAAGCCCGCGGCACCTATGCGGGAGCGATCGGGTATCTTGGCTTCTCCGGCAATCTGGACACATGCATTACGATCCGCACCATCGTGTTCAAGGGCGGCAAGGCCTATGTCCAGGCCGGAGCCGGCATCGTCTGGGATTCCGTGCCGGAGAACGAGTATCAGGAGACGGTCAACAAGGCGAAGGCGATGCTCAAGGCGATTCGCATTGCGGAAGCAGTATTCAAACCGAAGCCCGTCGACCATGCGCTGATCAATCACGATTATTATTGATTCGCGATGTTTAATGATCGAGGGACCACTTATTCCGTTCATTTGGGGGAGGCACGAATGATGGAAGCAACGACCATTACCGTACAGCAGGGCATACAAAAGGTGATCGCAGGACGCCACCTGACGCGAAGCGAGGCGCGCGACGTGATGAACGACATCATGGACGGGGGGGCGACGCCGGCGCAGATCGGCGGCTTGCTGACCGCGCTGCGGATGAAGGGCGAAACGATCGAAGAAATTACCGGCTTCGCCGATTCCATGCGGGCCAAAGCCAGCCGCGTGCAGACGGTGCAGACGAATCTGCTCGATACATGCGGCACCGGCGGCGACGGAGCCGATACGTTCAACATCTCCACGACGGCCGCGATCGTCGCGGCGGCCGGCGGCATCCGCGTCGCCAAGCACGGCAACCGGGCGATGTCGAGCAAGAGCGGCAGCGCCGATGTGCTGGAAGCGCTCGGCGTGAACATCCAGCTGAACCAGGAGCAGGCATCGCGCTGCCTGGAGCAGGTCGGCATCTGCTTCATGTTCGCTCCGCTGTTCCACCAATCGATGAAGCATGCGGCCGGCCCGCGCAAGGAGCTCGGCTTCCGGACAGTGTTCAACCTGCTCGGCCCGCTGACGAACCCGGCGGGAGCCGACCGTCAGGTGCTCGGCATCTTCGACCGCAGCAAAACGGAGACGATCGCCCATGTTATGCAGGCGCTCGGGCTGAAGCGGGCGCTCGTCGTCGCCAGCATGGACGGTCTGGACGAGATCAGCATCTCCGACGCGACGCAGGTGACGGAGCTGAAGGACGGCGAGATCCGCACGTATCAGGTGAGCCCCGAATCGCTCGGCCTGCGCCGCTACGCGATGGCCGACGTCGTCGGCGGGGACGCGACGGAGAATGCCCGGATTGTCAGCGATATTTTGGCCGGCGCTGAAGGGGCTTGCCGGGACGTCGTGCTGGCCAATGCCGGCGCCTGCTTCTATGTGACAGGCATGGCCGATACGCTGCAGGAAGGCGTGCGCATTGCCGCAGAGACGATCGATTCGGGCCGCGCGCTCGCCAAGCTCAAGCAATTAGTCCAATGTACGGGAGAAATGCGACATGTTTCTGGATAAAATCGTAGCAACGAAACGCGAGGAAGTCGCCCAGCTCAAGGAGCGCACAACGATTGCCGAAATGGAACGGGCCATCGCCTCGATGCCGCCGACGCTCGGCTTCGAGCGGGCGCTGTCGGCCGGACGCAAGCGGCCGATGGGACTGATCGCCGAGGTCAAGAAGGCGTCGCCCTCCAAAGGGCTGATTCGCGCCGATTTCGAGCCGGTGGAGCTGGCGCTGGCTTACGAGCGGGCCGGCGCCGACTGCATCTCGGTGCTGACCGACGAGCCTTATTTCCAGGGAAGCAACGATTATTTGAGCCGCGTCCGTGAGCAGGTCGGCGTGCCGATTCTGCGCAAAGATTTTACGATCGACCCGCATCAAATCTATGAAGCCCGCTTGATCGGAGCGGATGCGATATTGCTGATCGCCGCGATTCTCTCCACCGGGGAACTGAAGGAATTCAGCCGCATCGCCCGCGATATCGGACTCGACGTGCTTGTCGAGGTTCACGACCGGCAGGAGCTGGAGCGGGCGCTGGAGCTGGACACGACGCTGCTCGGCATCAACAACCGCAATCTGCACACCTTCGTCACGGACCTGAAGACGACCGAGGAGCTTGTCAAGGCCATTCCCGCCGGCATGACCGTCGTCAGCGAAAGCGGCATTTCCCGCGCGGAGGAAATCGCCTGGCTGCGCTCTGTCGGCGCCCACGCCGTGCTGGTCGGCGAGCATTTCATGCGCCAGCCGGACGTCGCGCAAGCGGTCTGCGAGCTGATGGGCTCGCCCGCCGGCGCGGCAAAGGAGTAGATGGGCGATGACCGAGGTGAAAATTTGCGGCCTGCGCACGGTGGAAGCCGCTCGGACGGCGGCCCGCATCGGCGCCGATTACGCGGGCTTCGTCTTTGCTCCGAGCAAGCGGCAGGTAACGGCTGCCGAGGCGCGTGCGCTGATCGCGGCAATGCGCGAGAGCGGGGAAGGGACGAAGGCGGTAGGCGTCTTCGTCAATCCCGAGCGGGAGACGCTTGTCCGCATTATGGCGGAAGCGCCGCTGCAGGTGGTACAATTGCACGGGCAGGAGACGCCGGAGCTGTGCCGCTGGGTGAAGGAGACGTTCCCGGGCGTGCGCGTCTGGAAAGCGTCGCCGATCGCTTCCGGCGATTCGCAGCGAGCGGATTTGCAGGACGCCGTGAAGTCGCGGCTGGACCGCTACGCCGGAGTCATCGACGCGCTGCTGATCGATACGCATGATCCGGTATACGGGGGCGGCTCGGGCAAGACGTTCGCCTGGGAAGTGATTCCGGCGTATTTGGCATGGTGCCGTCAGCACGGCATCCCGCTGCTTGCTGCCGGCGGCCTGACGCCGGACAACGTCGGGGAGCTGGCCGGCCGCTATGCGGTGGACGGCGTCGACGTGTCGAGCGGCGTGGAGACGGACGGAATGAAGGATTTGGACAAAATGAGAAGCTTTGTGGAAAGGGTGAGGCGCATTGTTTAACGGACCGGATGAGCATGGCCGATTCGGCAAATTCGGCGGCAGGTACGTTCCGGAGACGCTGATGAACGCGTTGATCGAATTGGAGGAAGCGTACAAAAAATATTCTAGGGACCCGCGTTTTCAGCAGGAGCTGAGCGGCTTGCTGCACCGTTACTCGGGACGGCCGACGTCGTTGTATTACGCGGAGCGGCTCACCGAGCATCTGGGCGGGGCCAAAATTTATTTGAAGCGCGAGGATTTGAACCATACCGGCGCGCACAAGATCAACAACGCGCTGGGGCAGGGACTGCTCGCCAAATATATGGGCAAAAAGAAAATCATCGCTGAAACCGGCGCCGGACAGCACGGGGTGGCGACCGCGACCGTGGCCGCGCTGCTCGGCTTCGAATGCAAGGTGTTCATGGGCGAGGAGGACACGAAGCGGCAGCAGCTCAACGTATTCCGGATGAACCTGCTCGGCACGGAGGTCGTGCCGGTCACGTCTGGCACGCGCACCTTGAAGGATGCCTGCAACGAGACGCTGCGCTACTGGGTGAGCCATGTCGACGATACGTATTACATTCTCGGCTCGGCTACGGGGCCGCATCCGTATCCGCTGATCGTGCGCGACTTCCAGCGCATTATCGGGGACGAATCGCGCAAGCAGATCGTCGAGCTGGAAGGGCGGCTCCCCGATGCAGTCGTGGCGGCTGTCGGAGGCGGCAGCAACGCGATCGGCATGTTCTACCCGTTCCTAAATGACGACAAGGTTCGGCTTATCGGCGTGGAAGCGGCAGGCAAAGGCGTCGACACGAAGGAGCACGCGGCGACGATGACGAAGGGAAGCCACGGCGTGTTCCAGGGCTCGATGAGCTATTTGCTGCAGGACGAATACGGCCAGGTGCAGGAGGCGCACTCCATCTCCGCCGGCCTCGATTATCCCGGTGTCGGTCCCGAGCATGCTTATCTGAAGGATACCGGCCGTGCCGAATACGTGCCGATCACCGACAAGGAGGCGCTGGACGCGCTGCAGCTGCTCAGCTGCACGGAAGGCATCATTCCCGCGCTGGAGAGCGCGCACGCCATCGCGCATACGATGAAGCTTGCGCCGACGCTGAACAAGGATCAGATCGTCGTCGTCAGCTTGTCGGGGCGCGGGGACAAAGATGTGGAAGCGATTATGAAATATTTGGGAGGTGCCGGGCATGACCAGCAGCAACCGCATTGATCTCAAATTCGCAGAAATGCGCGAGCGGAAGGAGCCGGCCTTCATTCCTTTCCTGACGGTCGGCGATCCGGATCTGGCCACGACCGTCGATATTATTCTGGAGCTGGAGAGGGCGGGGGCGGCGATGGTCGAGCTCGGCGTCCCTTACTCCGATCCGCTGGCGGACGGGCCGGTCATCCAGCGTTCCTCCGAACGGGCGCTGAAAGCAAACCGGGTGACAATCCGGGACGTCATTGGCGTGGCGCGACAGGCGAGAGAAAGAGGCTGCGAGCTGCCATTCATCCTGTTTACTTATTTCAACCCCGTGCTGCAGCTTGGTCTGGAACCGATGATGAAGCTGATGCAGGAGAACGGCATCAGCGGAATGATCATTCCGGATCTGCCGATGGAGGAGGACGGCGAAGTGAGGCAGCTGGCGGGGCGCTATGGTCTGCACCTGATTCCGCTCGTAGCGCCGACGTCCAACGAGCGGATTCGCCGCATCGTGGAACGGGCATCCGGCTTCGTCTACTGCGTATCCTCTCTCGGAGTAACTGGCGCAAGATCGCAGTTTCACAGCGGCGTGGACGATTTTTTGCGGACGGTCAAGGATAGCACCTCGCTTCCGATCGCGATCGGCTTCGGCATCTCCAGGCGGGAGCAGGTCGAACGGTTTGCCGCAGTATGCGACGGCATCGTCGTCGGCAGCGCGCTTGTGCTCAAGATCGAGGAGGCGCTGCCTCTGTTGCGCGAGGAAAGCACGAAAGCGAAAGGGCTATTGCAAATTCGCGAATTTGTGCGAGAATTAATAGGTAGCTAGTTTTTGCATTCATAGGCATTTTTATATTGTAACGAGGTGACCGTTGTGCAGCCCAAACAAAATATCGTTCATTTGCCTGTATATCAGCCGGGCAAACCGATCGACGAAGTGAAGCGCGAGCTCGGATTGACCGATGTGATCAAGCTCGCCTCGAATGAAAATCCGTTCGGATGCTCGCCCAAGGCGAAGGAGGCGATCGCTTCGCTGCTTGACCAGGTAAGCATCTATCCCGACGGGGGAGCCGTTCAGCTGACGGAAGCGGTAGCGGCTCATCTCGGCGTCGGCACCGACCAGATCATCTTCGGAGCGGGCTCCGACGAAGTGATTCTGATGATTGCCCGCGCCTTTCTGGTGCCCGGCGACGAGACGATTATGGCGGCTCCGACCTTCCCGCAGTACAAGCATAATGCCGAGATCGAAGGGGCCGTTATCGTGGAAGTGCCCGTCGATGCCGACGGCAAGCACGATTTGAAGGCGATGCTGGCGAAGGTAAACGAGCGCACGAAGATCGTCTGGATCTGCAATCCGAACAATCCGACGGGCACGATGAATACGGATGCCGAAATTCGCGCTTTTCTGGACGCGGTGCCGAAGCATGTGCTCGTCGTGCTGGACGAGGCATACGCGGAGTACAACGTATCCGGGCAATATCCTGATAGCATGAAGCTGCTAAAGGATTACGAGAACGTGATCTCGCTGCGCACCTTCTCCAAAATTTACGGCCTGGCCTCGCTGCGGATCGGCTACGGCGTAGGACGGCCGAACGTCATCCGCTCGGTCAATCAGGTGCGCGAGCCGTTCAACACGACGAGCTTCGCCCAGAAGGCGGCCCTCGCCGCGATTGGCGACCAGGCGTTCATCGACTCGTGCCGCGAGGCGAACACCAAGGGCATCCGCCAGCTTCAGGCCAAGTTCGGCGAGCTCGGGCTGCGCAGCTTCGAGGCGCACGGCAATTTCGTCATGGTGGATGTGCAGCGTCCGGGCAAGCCGGTCTTTGAAGCCTTGCTGCGCAAAGGCATCATCGTTCGCCACGACCCGTCCTGGGGATATCCGACGATGATTCGGGTGACGGTCGGCAGCGAAGAGCAGAACAGCAAGTTTTTGGCCGCGCTGGAAGAAGTGCTGAGCGAAGTGGCAGTTTCATGACGAAGATTGCGATCTTCGGAGTCGGTTTGATCGGCGGCTCCTTGGCGCTCTGCTTCAAGGGGAAGCCGGGGCTGACGGTTGTCGGCCATTCGAACCAGCCGGAGTCCGTCGAGAAGTATATGAAGCGCGGCGTCGTCGATTACGCGACCACCTCGATGGAAGAGGCCGCTTGCGATGCCGACTTTATTTTTCTATGCACGCCGGTCAGCTTGCTCGAGCCGTATTTGAGCAAGCTTTCGGCCATGAAGCTGAAGCCGGGCTGCATCATCACCGACGTGGGCAGCACCAAGGCGCAGCTGGACGAAAGCGCCTCGCGCATGGAATGGAAGGACGTTCATTTCATCGGCGGGCATCCGATGGCGGGCAAGGAGAAGTCCGGCGTGGAAGCGGCGACGTCGCTGCTGTTCGAGAACGCGATCTATGTGCTTACGCCGCAGGAGGGAACGCCGGAGGAAGCGTATGAGCGCCTGGCCGGATTGCTCAAATGGACGAAAGCGCACTTGATTCGGATCGATGCCAAGCTGCACGACGAGATCGTCGGAGCGATCAGCCATCTTCCGCATATTATCGCTGTAGCGCTTGTCAATCAGGTTGCCGCCTACAGCGAGCGCAACCCGCTGTATCAGGAGCTGGCGGCGGGAGGTTTCCGCGATATTACGCGCATCGCCTCCAGCGATCCGGTCATCTGGCGCGATATTCTGATGAACAACAGACAGGTGCTGCTGCGTCTGCTGCAGGATTGGAACGAGGAGGTCGGCCGCTTCATCCGGCTGCTCGAGGCCGGAGACGGCGAAGGCATCGCGCGCGAATTCGCACGCGCGAACCGGTTCCGCAGCGAGATGCCTGAACGGCGCAAAGGCGTCATTCATTCGTTCTATGATATTTATGTGGACGTGCCCGACCATCCGGGCGTGATCGGTCATATCGCCACGCTGCTCGGCAGCCACAAGGTCAATCTGGCCAACATTCAGATCATCGAGAGCCGGGAGGACGTGCACGGCGCGCTGCGCCTGTCGTTCAGCGAGGAGAGCCATATGGATAAGGCGATTTCGCTGCTCAAGGACCAATACGAGGTGTATCAGTAAGAGGAGGGGCTTCTGAGGGAGCCCCTCTTCACGTTGTTCTCGGTGTACCCCGCGTATCGGCACAAAAAATTCGGAAACGGTTACAGAAAACCGTTGACAAATTGAAAACGGATACATATAATAAAAGTACAGTATGGTTTCTCTCCACTCCTATCCGAATACTTGCACACTGTGCAGCCGCCTGATTCGTTCAGGTGGTCTTTTTTTTGTTTTGCGCCATACAGTAAGGTTAGTGCCTCCTGTTTTTGGCAGTGCTACGGAATCGTGTCGGAAAAGCAGGATTTTTGACTATTGACCGCGAATTGTAAATGTATGTACAATCGAATAGTTTTATTTTTTTCAAAAAATCCGGTTGTCGGACCGCAACTTTTTGCTCCCCTTACAGTAAAACATGATAGTATCGCTGGGAGGAGCAGGAACGCGAGGAGGGTCGCAAGTACATATGACCGATTCCCAGTTGATCCGGGAGATCAAGGACGGCAATGTCCAGCTGTACGACGAATTGATGCGCCGGTATGAACGCAAGATTTTGGCCTTCATTTTTCATATGCTGAAGAGCGCTCACATGGAGTCGATGGCGGAAGATCTCTGCAACGAGACGTTCTATAAAGCCTACCGCAGCCTGCACTCGTTCCGGGAGGTTGAAGCTACGTTCTCGACGTGGCTGTACACGATCGCCCGCAATACGGTGCTGAGCGAGCTGCGCAAACATAAAAATATGAAGGTCTCCCTCGAAGAGAGCGGATATGTCCCGCAAACCGATCTCGAAAAGCAGCCGGAGCAAACGGTGCTCCGCAACGAGAAGGTGCATATGGTGCGGGATGCCATCAACAATTTGCCGGAGAAGCAGCGCTCTGCCCTGATTCTGCGCGAATACGAACAGCTGGATTACCAGGAGATCGCCAACATTCTCGGGCAGACTGTCAGCTCGGTCAAGTCCTTGCTGTTTCGCGCCCGGGCCAGCGTCAAGGTGCAGCTTGAGCCATACTTCGACGATGCGAGCTTCGAGGGGTACGAGAGGATGAATCAACGATGAAATGCCGCGATGTACAGGAGCTGCTGGGCATGTATTGGGATTTGCCGGAAACCGACCTGCGCCGGCAGGCGGTAAACGAGCATACCAAGCACTGCAGCCAATGTTCGGAAGAATTCGACATTTGGCTCGAGAGCACGATGCTGATTCAATCTGCCGTCGTGGACGAGGAGCCGTTCGAAGCGGCCGGAGAGCGCTCGATATCCTCCAGCGTGATGAAGCGGATTTATGAAGACGAATCGTGGCGGCTGCCGGTGGCCGATCGAATGTACCGCTTTTCCTATAAGCTCAGGCGCAATGTGACGGCTGTTATCGCTGCTTGCCTGGCGATCTTTATCTTTACTTTTGCGGTATCGCTGATTGGGCCGCAAGGAACAGATTCGGGAGGCACCGATTCGGCCGTGTTCGGGAGAATCGGCGATCCGGTCGTCATCGCTGCCGGACAGAGCGGCTCCATGAACGCCTATGCGATGCCGACGACCGCGGTAGCGAGTCTGAAGGGCTTCAACGACCCGATCAAGATGAAGGTCGGCCCGATTCGCACGGTGAAGGACTATTTGCTGTTCGTATCGTTGCTCGGATTTACGAGCACGCTGCTGATTATGAACTGGCTGTCACGGACGAGGTCCTGACCAAGCGGCCATGAAGGGGGAACATCGATGAAGACGATCGGACTTGTCCGGCACGGCACGACCGAATGGAATCTGGCCGGGAGAATGCAGGGGCAGATGGATACGCCGCTCGCGGAAGCGGGTCGGGTTCAAGCGCGGCTGCTGGGGCGGCGGCTTGCTTCGGAGCCAGGCTGGGACGGAATCATCGCGAGCGATTTGTCCCGGGCCGCCGAGACCGCGCAGATCGTAGCTGCCGCATCCGGCATTCCGCTGATCGGGACGGACGCGCGGCTGCGCGAGCGGTCGTTCGGGCAGATCGAAGGGACGACCCGCGAAGAGCGGATTGCCCGTTTCGGCGAGAGCTGGCGCGAGCTGGATTTGGGGGTCGAGAGCGACGAGCAGCTGCTGTCCCGGTGGGACAGCTTTCTCGGGGATGCCGGGAAGTCGCATGCCGGCCGGCGTATACTGATCGTCACTCACGGGGGATATATCGCCCCCATCGTACAGCGGGCGCTTGGCCGCATCCTTGAGGAAAACCTGGACAATACGTCGCTGACGGTGCTCGATCGGGATGGAGAACGGTGGAACGTGCCGCTGATCAACTGCACCGAGCATTTAAGAGAGCTGGAGCTGTCTCAACAGGGCTAAAACCTGGGGAGACGGCTTTTTTTAGTATAGGCAGTTCGATGGCAAAAGGAATCGCTCGTCATACGGGCTGACTTTAAGCTAACGCAAGCCACAGAGCTTATTTCACTCGAAACGATCGATTTGAATTTGTAACGCAAGTGAGCGGCCTTATTCGGCAATTTGCCCGCCTGATTCAGCGTTTTTGACTAAATAGCGATACCAGCCTTCGGTTACATTTCAAACAGAGCACGAATCAGCTAAATAGCGTTTGTCATTTGCGTTTAGAGATGAGATTGTGACTCATGGCTCGCTTGCACCCCTCGAACCGCGGCTCGTTCATCCTTGAATGGGCAAAACGTGAAATCGTTTGTGTTGCGAACACAGATTGACGTTTTCTTGCGGCGATGCGTTTAAAACCGGCACATTTTCCCATAATGGTTAGTAAGAGAACGGGTGGCGGAATTTTCCGGGCAACGGGCCGCCGCCGACATCTTTGCCGGTTGTGAAGGGGGAACAAGCATGAACTTGGCCGACATGCTCAGCTATGCGGATATCCAAGATTTGAGCCGTATTGCCAGTAACTACGCATGCGAATGCAACGGGCACTCCAAGAACGAGCTGATCCAATCGATTCTGACGAAGGTCGGAAGGAAGGATGTGTTTGAGCAGCAGGTCGGCGAATTATCGCTGGAGGATATCCGGTTCCTCAACTCGCTGCTGTTCGATCCCCGCGGCACCTTCAGTCTGGAGGAGCTGACGGCGCGCGCCCAGCAGAGCGTATTCCACAGAGACGGGGCGGAGCCGAACCTTAATCCGCGCGAGACGATCGTCCGCTTCAAGCACCGCGGCTGGCTGTTCAACGGCCATTCGCTGCAAACACGTTATTTGTTCGCGATTCCCGCCGACCTGAAGCGCCGCTTTATCGCCTCGCTGGCAAAGCAGTTTCAGCGGCAGCTGCAGACGGCGGACGAGCCGCAGGTTTACCGCGACGAGCAGCGGCTGATTGCCGAGGACATCTGGCATTTCCTGAAGTTCCTCCGGAATCAGGACGTAATGCTGACGTCGGAGAATGTCATGTACAAGCGAAGCCTGCTGCAAATATTGGACAGCTTGTCCGTTCGCGAGGAGCCGGTCGGCCGCACCGCCTGGAGGTTCGGTTACGGCCGCATGTTCCGGGATTATCCGAACCGCTTCTCGCTCATCTACGATTATTGCTATTACAACGATCTTATCAGCGAGCACAATCAAGTGCTTGCGCTCACGGAGCTTGGCCGGGAACGGGTCGACAACTGCCAGAAGGAAGAATTGCCCGAGATATACCGCTTCTGGCTGAGGCTGTACAAAGGGCCGATTCCGAATCTGCAGTCGCTTGTCCAGTGGATCAATCTGCTGGCCCCAAATTGGGTTACGGCTTCCTCGCTCGGAGAGGTGCTGTGCGCGCTGATCAAGCCGTATTATTACGATAGTCCGGCATCGATTGTCGAGCAGCGCATTTTTCAAATGATGATGCATTTGGGACTGCTGCGGATCGGCGAGGACGATGAGGCCGGCCGGGTCGTCCAGGTGACGAAGCTGGGCAGCCGGATTATCGAGGGCGCTTATGTCGAGGAGGACGACCGGATCGTCATCGACGGTTGAAGCCGGGACGGCGGCGAAGCGAGGGCAGAAGCACATTCAAAGCGATGAAGGCGACTGTACTTAACGGCGTTATGGCCGTTGAATATGATTTAGTAGGAGCAGGAAGGCACAATTACGAATCATGAATCGTCAGGAGGGGGTTCTTATGGGCAAAATAAACGCAGCGGGCGACGGAATGCTCGGTTTGTTCGCAGAGATGGTGCTGGATGAAGCCCTGCGCAAGTTCAGGGAACAGTCCCTTTACCAGGAAATCGATCAAGCATTGGCCAAAGGAGACGAACAGTCCTTCATTGCCCTGACGAATGAACTGAATGCACTGCGCGCCGTAGGACAATGATAACGTTGCGACGAAGTGAATTATGACACTTCTTTGAAAGGCATGTGAAGCCCCGTTCATATGCCTTTTTTTGTGGTACAGTTAGACGGGAAGGAAAGGAGCGTAAGGACAATATGAAATTCAGCGATATTGCCGAGGGCCAGTGGGACGAGCTTAAGCCTTATCTGGATACGGCGCTGCTGCCGCTTACGGGGCTTGGCGGCGGCGAAGCGCCGCATGAGGCGACGCGGGCCCTGGAGCAATTGCGGGATGCGCTCGACTTGATCGAGATTCCGTTCAAGGGGCGCATCGTTACATACCCGGCTGTGCACTTCGCGGCGGAGCCTGACGAGACGAAGCGGCAGCTTGAGGCCGTATGCCAGCGGCTGAAGGAAGCCGGCTTTCGCTATATCGTCTTGATGACGGCGAGAAGCGAGGACGAGCTGCCGCTCGCCGCTCCGCAGCATGCGGACGCCCTCATACGGATCACCCCCGAGCAGTTGAAGGAGAATGCCGCCGGCGCCAGGCAGCTTGTGTCGGAGACTGTGGCGAAATTATGGGCGGGGGAAGCGGCAGAAAGCAGCAGCAATGTATGAATTGTGGCAAGATGGCTCAATCTAAACAAGAAATCGTCCTAAACAAGAAATCGTCGCCAGAGGCGGGCGAATCCTTCGCGATCGGATGTCCCGCGGTACTGAAATCGTGTCGGCGGGTCTCCGTTCTATTTTTGAAAGAGTTGTGACAATTTAGTTAAATGTGACATAAGCCCGCCGACGAATGCGCGGCTGCGGCTTGTCCCAATTCTTGACGCACCAGGGGACGTAGGCTATTATATTTATGTCCTAGTGTATGGTGTAAACTAATGTCGAACGACGACTGATATATGTTGCGAAGGGGGTTGAACGAGAATGAACGACCACATGAATCAGGAAGCGCAGCACGGAGAGAAGCCGGTCAAACGCCGCGAGATGTCCCGGCGCCAGTTTCTTTCCTACACCCTCGGTGGAGCAGGTGCTTTCATGGGAGCCGGCATGCTGTTTCCTATGATCCGGTTTGCGGTGGATCCGGTTCTTCAGCCCAAGTCGGAAGCGGAATGGGTAAAAGTTGTTGAAGAATCGCAAATTACAGAAGTGCCCAAGTCCTTTAAATTCCAAGTGCATCAGGTTGACGGCTGGTACGAGAGCGACCCGGAGCTGGAAGCATGGATTGCGCGCGACGCAAGCGGCAAGATTTTCGCCTTGAATCCGACCTGCAAACATCTCGGGTGTACGGTAAACTGGAACGGAAGCCCTCAGTTCAAGGATCAATACTACTGTCCTTGCCATGGTGCGCATTACACGATCGACGGGCAAGCGCTTGCGGTCGCGCCGTTGCCGCTTGACGAGTATCAGGTCAAGGTCGAGAACGGCTTCGTGTATGTCGGCCAGCTTGGACCGAATACGAGGGTTTAATTGAAGGAGGCGTAACATCGGATGTTGAAAAACGTCTATAACTGGATCGATGAACGTCTGGATATCACGCCGTTATGGAGAGACGTTGCGGACCACGAGGTGCCCGAGCATGTCAACCCTGCTCATCACTTCTCCGCTTTCGTATATTGCTTCGGCGGCTTGACGTTCTTCATCACGGTTATACAAATTTTGTCCGGCATGTTCCTGACGATGTATTATGTGCCGGATATCATCAACGCCTATGCAAGCGTTGACTACTTGCAGCACAAGGTCGCATTCGGCGTCATCGTGCGCGGGATGCACCACTGGGGAGCAAGCTTGGTCATCGTCATGATGTTCCTACATACGCTCCGTGTATTCTTCACGGGCTCTTACAAAGCGCCCCGCGAGATGAACTGGGTTGTCGGGATGCTGATTTTCTTCGTGATGCTGGGCCTTGGCTTGACGGGTTATCTGCTCCCGTGGGACAACAAGGCTTATTTCGCGACAAGCGTTACGCTGAAGATCGTCGAGTCGGTTCCGTTCATCGGCGAATATGCCAAAACCTTGCTGCAAGGCGGCGAAATCGTAGGGGCTCAAACGTTGACGAGATTTTTCGCCCTGCACGTGTTCTTCCTGCCGGGTGCGCTGCTCGCCTTGCTCGCCGGACATTTCTTCATGATTCGTAAGCAAGGTATTTCCGGACCGCTGTAAGACCCGGGGAAGCATTGCACAGTTTTCTGCCCAAGAAGACGTTAAGGAGGGGCGATTCGTGGCTCATGGTCATAAAAATGATGAAAAAATAGTTTACGTAGGGGACTCGCGTGTCCGTGCCAAATCATCGCGTCCGGTTCCGCCGGATTACTCGGCATACCCGGGCAAGTCGGAAGTATTCATTCCGAACTTCCTGCTGAAGGAATGGATGGTTGCCGTCGTCGTGCTGGTCGGCATTCTGGTGCTGACCATGTCCGAGGCCGCGCCGCTCGGTTACCCGGCGGACCCTACGAATACGGAATTTATTCCGATGCCGGACTGGTACTTCCTGTTCATGTATCAGCTGCTGAAGTACCCGTACACGTCCGAACAGTACGTCGTGCTCGGTACGCTCGGCGTTCCCGGAATCGCGTTCGGCGCGCTGCTGCTCGCACCGTTCCTGGATACAGGGAAGGAAAGACGGTTTTACCGCCGTCCGATCGCTTCCTCGCTGATGTTCCTCAGCTTGATTGCGGTTACGTACTTGACCGTCGTCTCCTGGACGCATTATCAGCACGAGCTGAAGGAGAAGAACATTATTCCGGAGCATATCAAGCGCGAGGAAGAGATGCACGCAGCGAAGGGCAAAGGCGAAAGCCCTGCGCCTAAAAAATCGAACCAGCAGGTGGCGATTGTGGCGGAAGACGATCCGGCGATGGAAATTTACAAGAAATCAACGTGCGTTTCCTGCCACGGCGGCGATCTGAAAGGCATGCCGACAGCCAAAATTCCGGCGCTGCGCGGAGTCGGCGACAAGCATTCGAAAGATGAAATTCTCAATATTATTCACAACGGTATCGGCCAAATGCAGCCGCAGTACGATGTGAACATCGCGCAAGGCTTGACCGATGCGGATCTGGATGCGCTGGCGGACTGGCTGTCCAGACAGAAGAAGCAATAAAGACGAAATAAAACCTGACTGCTGCATAGGCGGTCAGGTTTTTTCCATAACAATCCGCCTACAGGAGGGACATCGGCGACTTGGCTAAAACCTTAAGCTTCTGGTTCTCCGATACGTGGCTCGGCAGCCGGTTCATGCTCTGGAGTCTGTTCTGGATCAATCTGCTCGGAACCGTATACGGATACATATGGTATGACGACCAATTGATTTATACCGCCGTCAAGCTATCCCCGTGGTATTTGCCTTTCGTTCCGGACAGTCCGACGGCAAGCTTGTTTTTCACCATCTTTATGGCCATGATGCTGGCGGACAAGAGCAGGTCCAGGAACCGGCACACCGCGATTCGCGAGGTGAGGCCGGACCCGGCAGGTGGCATCGCCCGTTCGACCGTCGAAGCGTTCGCCTTGATTACATCGTTCAAGTACGGCATTTGGGCTGTGACGATGATCTGGGCCGGCGCATATCAGGGAGATGCCGTGACGTGGCAGGATTGGATGTTGACGATCTCGCACCTCGGCATGGCGGCGGAGGCGCTGCTGTATGCCGGATTTTACCGCTACCGCTGGCCGACGGTGCTGCTTGTCGGTCTGTGGACGGTGTGGAACGACTACATGGACTACGCCGTCGGCGTTTTTCCTTGGCTGCCCAGGTCGCTTGAGGACGATGTGCCCGCTGTAGCAACGTTCACCGTCGCGC
>Ga0207865_100665_pt1 | contig 34392 bp, 41 predicted proteins | sample HigsolmetaAR204D_FD_184836 | JGI IMG/M metagenome (GOLD analysis project Ga0207865, IMG submission 184836) | Ionic liquid and high solid enriched microbial communities from the Joint BioEnergy Institute, USA - AR20-4-D (SPAdes) (version 2) ...
CCACCAACACGTGTGGCGGAACCTTCTTCAGGAATGCTTCCAGCTGAGCGCTCGTTACGATGGTTCCCGACGGGTTGTTCGGGTTGCAAATCCAGACTACGCGCGTCTTTTCGTTGATGGCGGCCGCCATTGCCTCCAGGTCGTGCACTCCGTCCTTCAAGGGCACCTCGATCAGTTCCGCGCCCTCGATGATCGCGTTGGTGCGATACTGCGAAAAGGATGGCGTGGCCATGACGGTGTTGGTGCCCGGCTCCAGGAAGGCGCGGGCAATCAGCATCAGGTTCTCATCCGAGCCGTTGCCAAAAATCAGCTGCTCCGGCTTAACGCCCAAAAAATCGGCCAATTCCCAGCGCAGCTGCAGCGCGGCTCCGTCGGGATAAATGGCCAGGTTGTCCAATTGGGAGGTGATCGCTTCCTTCACTTTTGGCGAACAGCCGTATGGATTCTCATTGGAGGCCAGTTTTATCACATCGGTCAAGCCAAATTCGCGCTTGACATCGTCAATCGGTTTCCCAGGCTTGTAAACCGGGGCGTCCAAAATTCGCTGCTTCGGTTGCGGTTGCATGCATATCTCACTCCTGCTCGCTTTTCCCTTTATTGTAACGCACTGGCCAACTCTTGTACAAAGTTTTTTATTTTTGCAACAGCATGTCCGATTCGCGCCGGATCTTTCAACTCGTCTTCCAGTTTTTCGATTTCACGCACGATGGCGCTGCCGACAATGACCGCGTCGGTGTGCGGAGCCAAGGACCGCACCTGTTCCGGCGTCGAGATGCCGAAACCGACGGCCGTCGGCGCTTTGGTGTTCGCTTTTACCCGCTCCAGAAAGGCAGCCAAATCCGCCCTTAGTTCACTGCGCGCTCCCGTCACGCCGAGGGAGGATACGCAGTAGAGAAATCCTTCCGCCTGCTCCCCGATCATTTTGATGCGCGCGTCCGAAGTTGGCGCGACGAGAGAAATGACGTGAAGGCCGTGCTTGCGGGCTGCGGCGACAGCCGGTCCGTTCTCCTCCACCGGCAGGTCGGGAATGACTGCGCCATCCCCGCCCGCTTCCGCCAAATCGGCAAAAAAGCGCTCCACGCCGTACTGCATAACGGGATTGACGTAGGAAAACAGGACAAGCCCTGCCTTTAATCGCGACTCCCGCAGGCGGCGAACCAATTGCATGGCGTCCTGGATCGTGACGCGGTTTTTCAGCGCGCGAAGCGAAGCCTTTTGAATCGTCGGGCCATCGGCCAGCGGATCGGAATACGGAATGCCCAGCTCAATGATGTCGGAACCTGCTTCCACCAGGGCGTGAACGAGCTGGAAGGTGGCCTCGATGGTCGGGTCGCCGACGGTGAGAAATGGGATAAAACGCTTTCGGCTGCGGTCGGCGAACAACTGGTCAATCCTGTTTTGCCGGGTGACTGTCATGCCAGGTCTCCTCCTTTTGCCAGCGAATCGCGAATTGTCATGACGTCCTTGTCACCGCGTCCGGACAGACAGATCACCAGCACATCGTCCTTCGCCATTTGCGGCGCCCGCTTCATCGCTTCGGCCACGGCGTGCGCGCTTTCCAGCGCCGGGATGATGCCTTCCGTCCGGCAGAGGAACTGAACAGCTTCCAGCGCTTCCTGATCCGTAATCGAAACGTAGGTGACACGGCCCAAATCTTTCAGATAGGCGTGTTCCGGACCGACACCGGGATAATCAAGTCCCGCCGAAATGGAATGCGCCTCCTGCACCTGTCCATGCTCATCCTGCAACAGGTAGGTAAGCGCTCCGTGAATGACGCCCGGCCTTCCCAACGTCAGGGTGGCGGCATGTTTGCCCGAATTCAGGCCGCAGCCTGATGCCTCCACTCCCCGCAGTCTTACGGACTCGTCCTGCAGGAAGGGGTAAAACATCCCGATCGCATTGCTGCCCCCGCCTACGCAGGCAATCACCTCATCCGGCAATTTGCCCAACATCTCAAGAATCTGGGCGCGCGTCTCCTCCCCGATGATCTTTTGAAATTCGCGGACCATATACGGATAGGGGTGGGGCCCGACGACCGAACCGATCACGTAGAAGGTTTCATCCACATGCGTAACCCAATGGCGGATGGCTTCGTTGGTCGCGTCCTTCAACGTGCGCGAGCCGGATGTCGCCGGGATGACTTCCGCCCCCAGCAGATTCATCCGAAAAACGTTGAGCGCTTGCCGGCGAATGTCCTCTTCGCCCATAAACACTTTGCAGGACAAGCCCAGTTTGGCGGCAACGGTCGCGCTGGCCACGCCGTGCTGTCCTGCACCGGTCTCGGCAATGATTGATTTTTTGCCCATTCTTTTGGCGAGCAGCCCCTGTCCCAATGCATTGTTCAGTTTGTGGGCACCCGTATGGTTCAAATCCTCCCGCTTGAGGAAAATCCGCGCTCCGCCCAGTGCTTCCGTCATGCGGGCGGCATAGGTAAGCGGAGTCGGACGTCCGGCGTACTCGCTCAAAAGCTGATTCAGTTCCTGGCGAAAAGCAGAATCCTGACGTGCCTCCTCAAACGCCTGTTCCAATTCCGCCAAGGCACTCATCAGGGTCTCGGGAACGAATTTTCCTCCGTAATTGCCGTATCGTCCATATTCATCCGGTACGGCGCGCACTGTTGTTTTTGCTTCCGCCATGCGCTCTCACCCTCTCCATAAAGCTTCTGATTTTCCTTGCGTCTTTTTTTCCGTCCGTCTCCACACCGCTGGATACGTCGATGCAGGCGGGGGCGTAACGGGAAATCAGTTCCTCCACATTATCGCTGTTTATGCCTCCTGCGACAACCATGGGAATGTTCCCGCACGCTGCTTTCAACCGGGGAATCTGCTCCCAGGAAAAGCGTTTGCCCGTCCCTCCGGCCTGGGCAGGATCGTACGTGTCAAACAGGAAGGCGTCGACACACTCCCCATACAGGCCGATTCGCCTTTCGGGATCATCGTCTTCTCCCACCGCCAACGCCTTCCAGACGGGCCGGGAAAAGCGTTCCCGAACCATCCGGCAAAACGTTGGCGGTTCCTGCCCGTGCAACTGGATCGCCGCCAGCGGCACCCGGGAAAGCACAGACTCCAGCTCTTCCAGGGACGGATTGACGAACACCCCCACTGCCGGGGGGTGTCCGGGTACGGCAGCCAGCACGTCCCTTGCCGTCTGCGCGTCCACCCTGCGCTTGCTCGGGGCAAAGACGAATCCGACGTAATCCGCCTGCAATTCCGTCAGCAGGGCAAGCGTCTCGCTCTCTCGAATTCCGCAGATTTTCACCTGTGTCACAAACCCACCCCCGGTTTGGCCGCTCCAACCTCGCCAACCAGGGAGAGAACCGCCTGTTTCACATCCTGTTGCCGCATGAAATGCTCACCCACCAGCACGGCGCGAGCGCCTGCCTGTTTCACCCGTTCGATGTCTGCCGGCGTGGAGATGCCGCTCTCGCTCACCACTGTGAGGTTGGCAGGGAGCCGGGAGATGAGCTGGTCGGTCACCGCCAGGTCGGTCTCAAACGTGTGCAGGTTGCGGTTGTTGATGCCCAACAGCATCGGTTCCGTGTACCGAAACACCGTTTCGCACTCTGCCAGGTCATGCACCTCCACCAGCACATCCATCCCCAGTTCAACAGCAGTCTGGTAAAGGTGACGAAGCTGTTCTCCTTCGAGCATGGCCGCAATCAACAGCACGCAGTCCGCTCCGGCGGCACGCGCCTGCACAACCTGGATTTCATCGATCAGAAAATCCTTGCGCAACAGCGGACGATCCACCGCAGCATGGATTTGCCGCAAATATTCGATATTGCCCTGGAAGAAGCTCTCATCCGTCAGGACCGACAGGCATTCCGCCTGCGCTTCCCGGTACGCCAGCGCGATTTCCACCGGATCAAAGTCGGGCCGGATCACGCCCTTGGACGGAGAGGCCTTTTTCACCTCGGCGATCACGCTGACCGGACGGCTGCTGCTTACCAAGGCCTGGCGAAATCCTCTGGGCGGCTGAACCGTTTTTGCCTCCTGCAAAAGTTCTGCCGTACTTCGTTCCTTTTTCAGCTGGGCGACTTCTTCCCGTTTTTTCTCGGCAATTTTACGAAGCATGAATTTTTCCTCCCGTAAACTGGCGGAGCTCTGCCAGTTTTTCTGCTGCATATCCGTCATCGATCAATTCGGCGGCGCGAATTACGCCCGCTTCCAGCGAACTTGCCCGTCCCGCCAGGTACAGAATCGCGCCTGCGTTGAGCAGCACGATGTCGCGGGCGGCACCCCGCTCCCCGGCAAAGACGCGTTCGATGATTTGCGCGTTTTCCTGGGCATTTCCGCCCTTCAGCGCACTGAGTTCATGACGCCTGAGGCCGAATTGCTCCGGCTCCACTTCGTACTGCACAATTTCTCCGTCCTTCAGCTCGGCGATGTAGCTTTTCCCCGTGACGGTCAGCTCGTCCAGACCGTCCGAACCTGCCACCACCAGAGCTCTGGTCACCCCAAGCTCCCTGAGCACTTGCGCCACGCTCACAAGAAGTTTGGCATCGTACACGCCCATCAGCTGATGTGTGGCGCCGGCCGGATTGGTAAGGGGCCCGAGCAGGTTGAAAATGGTGCGAACCCCCAGTTCCTTGCGCGGACCGGCGGCATGTTTCATCGCCTGGTGGTACAAGGGAGCAAACAGGAAGCAAAGGTTGGTCGCGCGCAGGCACTCCGCCGCCTCTTCCGGTGTCAGGTTGACGGAGACGCCCAGCGCCTCCAGCACATCGGCGCTTCCGCTCTTGCTCGATACCGCCCGGTTCCCGTGCTTGGCAATCCGCACGCCGCCGCTGGCCGCCACGATGGAACTGGTCGTCGAGATATTAAAGGTATTGCTGCCGTCTCCGCCCGTGCCGCAGGTATCCACAAGTCCCGGAATGTCAAGGGGAAAACGAGCTGCCCGTTTGCGCATCGCACGGGCAAAGCCGATAATTTCCTCCACCTGTTCGCCCTTGTAGCGCAGCACGCTGAGAAAAGCGCCGATCTGCGCCGGCGTTGCCTTGCCGTCCATGATTTCGCCCATGGTCGCTTCCGCCGTTTGGCTGTCCAGATGTTTCCCTTGCAGCAGTTGTTCCAAAACATTGCTCAGCATTTTGATTCCTCCTTTGCGAACAGTTGCTCCGCTTTTTCCAGGGCCGCAATCATGGCAGCCGCCTTGTTTACCGTCTCCTGGTACTCGTTGGCGGGAACGGAATCCGCCACGATTCCCGCTCCTGCCTGGACGTGGGCATAGCCGTCCTGGAAGCAGAGCGTGCGAATCGTGATGCAACTGTCCAGCGCGCCGTCAAACGAGATGTACCCGATGGCTCCCGCGTAGGCATGGCGGGCATCCGGTTCCAGCTCGGCGATGATTTCCATCGCCCGGAGTTTGGGCGAACCCGATACCGTTCCAGCCGGAAACGCAGACAGCAACGCATCGAACGGATGGAGGTCCTCCCGCAATTCCCCGGTCACGTGGGACACCATGTGCATGACATGGGAATAGTATTCAATCACCAGCGCTTCTTCCACTTTCACGCTGCCGTAGGTGCTGACTTTCCCCACGTCATTGCGGCCCAGATCCAGAAGCATGTAATGCTCGGCCCGTTCTTTCTCATCGGCCAGCAACTCCGCCGCCAGTTTCTCGTCCTCCTGGGGAGTTGCTCCGCGTTTGCGCGTGCCGGCGATCGGCCGCATTTCCACGCGCCTGTCCTCGACGCGAACCAGCAGCTCGGGCGACGTACCGACAATCGTCTCTCCTTCGTACTGCAAATAGTACATGTACGGGGAGGGATTCAACCTGCGCAGCACGCGGTATACCGCGAACGGATCCACATCCGTCTTGACGCTGAAGCGCTGGGAGAGCACCACCTGGAAAATGTCTCCGGCCGCGATGTACTCCTTGGCCCGAACCACCATTTGCTCAAACTGTTCGCGGGTCATGTTGGCTTCCACATTAAGGGAAACGGGGTGCTGCCTTTCCACCGGAATGCGGCTCTCCAGCGTCACAGGTTCCATTGCCTTGTGGGCCAACTGTTCCAGCCTTTCGCAAATCTGCCGGTATTTTTGTTCGATGTCAGCCGGCTTGTCGTCCGGATTGACATGAAGATTCACAATTAGCTGAATTTCCTGTTTCAGATGGTCAAACGCGATCATCTCGTCCACAAAGAGGAATCGCAGGTCAGGCAAGCGCAAGGCTTCCTTTTTGTGCGGCGGCAATTCTTCGAAATAATGCAGCGTATTGTAGCCAAAAAAGCCGACAGCTCCGCCGCTTAACCGGGGAAATCCGGGAAGCTTGGGACTTTTGAAGCGGTCTGCTTCTTCACGCAAAAACACGACCGGATTTCCTTGGCGGACGAGCCTTGTGCCGTCCCGCCGGATGACGGTGATTTCCTCTCCTTTTGCCTCCACCGTCTGAAACGGATTCATGCCGATAAAGGAGAATCGCGCCCAGCGCGCACCGCCTTCCACACTTTCCAGCAGAAAGCTGTTTTCACTGCGCAATTTTTGGTACAAGCGAATGGGGGTTTCCTGGTCGGCGAGCAAATTCATTCGAACCGGAATGAAGGAATAAGACGCCGAAAGGGACTGCACTTCGGCAAGGGTGGGATAAAACATGAACTCTCATCTCCTTTTTGGCGGGGAAAAAGGCACTTTTTTCTCCTGCCTGATGAAGAGTGAGAGGTAGGGGGAGATATAACATTTTTCATTTGTGTAATGAAAAAATCCAGCCAACGCAATCGGACTGGATTGGGCATACAATATGAACCCAGCCTGCTATACTCTCCTCAACCTGACTCTTCTCAACTCTGCTCTACTCTTTGCTACTCTCAGCCGGTATATGAAACCGCAGCAGCCTCATTCCCCTTTAAAATTAATGATTGCAGAAAAACGAGGCGCTCTCGTTACTCCTAATCCTAAAAGAGAGCGCCTGAATTGTCAACTCCGACTTGCCAGGTCGGGCCGAAGTTTGACCGCGTCCCGCAAAAACACATGGTGAATCTCCTGCGGCGATTTGTCCGTATTGACGTGCATCATCACGCGTACGCACAAGGGAAGCGAACCCGGAACGGGGATTTCCCTGGCGCACATCACCGGCACAAACGACCAGCCCTCCCCTTCCAGGGAGCGGACAGCTTGAGCCGGAAAGACCGAGCTGATGTCAGCGGTTGTCGTAAAGATCATGCTGGCAATATCTTCCGGTTGCAAATTGTTGCGGGAGATGATTTCCTGCAAAAGCAACCGGGTGGAAGCGAGCACTTCCTCCTTCGTGTCCGCTTCAACGGTAATCGCCCCTCTAACTCCTCGCACAGCCATGTTTATGCCTCCACTTCCTCTTTCATCAGTGCCAGTATTTGCCCTTCGTCTATGTCTTTGACAACTTCCGCGCGTCCGATGGCCCGCGGGAGAACCAGCTTCAGCTTCCCGCCCACTGCCTTTTTGTCCCGCTTCATGGTTTCCAGAACCGCTTCCGGAACCAGTCCGGCTGGCCATGCGGTCGGCAGGTGGAACTTGCGCAAAAGCATTTCCGTACGCGCGAAAACAGGCTCTTGGGCAAAGCCGATCCGCTCCGCGAGCTTGGCCGCCAGACACATGCCGATGGCGATCGCTTCGCCGTGATTGAGTGCTGTGTAGGAAGAGAGCGCTTCAAAAGCGTGTCCAAAGGTATGACCCAGATTAAGCAAAGCGCGCTGTCCTTGTTCCGTCTCGTCGGCGGAAACGATGGCTGCCTTCACCCGACACCCCTGGAAGATCGCCTGGGACACGTATTCGGCTTCCAGTTCCCACAACTGCCCGGCATGCTGCTCCAGCCAATCCACAAAACCTGCGTCGGCAATCAAGCCGTGCTTGACCACTTCGGCGAATCCGGCTGCAACTTCCCGCTTGGGCAAGGTGCGCAACGTGGACGTGTCGTAAATGACAGCTTTCGGCTGGTGAAAGGCACCGATCAGATTTTTGCCCAGCGGGTGGTTGATCGCCACCTTGCCGCCGACCGAGCTGTCGTGCGCAAGCAGGGTCGTCGGCATTTGCACAAAGGGAATTCCCCGCATGTAGGTGGCCGCGACAAAACCGGCCAAATCGCCGACCACGCCGCCGCCCAGCGCCAAAACGACCGATTTGCGATCCAAACCGGCCTGGATCGCTTCCGTCATCACCCGCTCGTAAACCGCCAGGCTCTTGGACTGTTCGCCGGGGGCAATGATGCTGGCCGCTGTCTTGTACCCGGCCGACTCCAGCAAACGCTGCAGCGGTTGCAGATATTTCTCTGCCACATGTTCATCGGTGATAATCAGCAAACGGCTGGAGGGGAGAATCCCTGTCTGCTGCAGCAGGACATCCGCCTGCTGCAGCAGGGAGTCCCCAATCAGGATTGGATACGAACGTTCTCCCAACTCTACTGTCAACTTCCGCATGTTCATCAGAATTTCTCCGTGTATGCCTTGTATTGATTCACGTTTTCCACCATGTCGTCAATCGAGTCACTGGGAAACTTCTCGCACATGGCACGCGCGATTTCCCAAGCCACCACAGCCTCGGCCACAACGCTGGCAGCTGGCACCGCACAACTGTCCGAACGTTCGATGCTGGCCGCAAACGGCTCCTTGGTATCGATGTCCACGCTCATCAACGGCTTGTACAACGTGGGAATCGGCTTCATCACACCACGGACGATGATCGGCATGCCGGTTGTCATGCCGCCTTCCAGACCGCCGGCGTTGTTCGTCTTGCGGCTGTATCCTTTGCCTTCGCTCCAGATGATTTCATCGTGCACCTGTGAGCCTGGCTTGCCGGCTGCTTCAAAACCGATCCCGATTTCCACGCCTTTGAACGCCTGTATGCTCATGATTGCCTGGGCGAGACGGCCGTCCAGCTTGCGGTCCCATTGCACGTGACTGCCGAGGCCGACCGGTACGCCTTCCACCCGAACCTCGACAATGCCGCCCAGGGAATCTCCTTCTTCCTTGGCTTTGTCAATCAAGGCCATCATGCGCTGTTCGGCCTCCTTGTCCAGGCAACGAACCGGCGATTCTTCCGTCCGCGCGATCAACTCGTCCAGACTTACTTCCTGCGGTTTGGCGACGACATCGCCGATTTGCAACACATGTCCGCCCAGACGAATGCCAAAGACAGCCAGCAACTGCCGCGCAACGGCTCCCACTGCCACGCGAATGGTGGTTTCACGCGCACTGGCGCGTTCCAGAATATTTCGGATATCGCGCTGGTGGTATTTGATCGCGCCGTTCAGATCGGCATGCCCTGGCCGCGGCCGGGAAACGCGCCTCTTTTCTTCCGCCCCTTCCACCGGTTCCGCGCTCATAATGCCTTGCCAGTGTTGCCAGTCGCGGTTTTCCACAACCAGCGTAATCGGAGCGCCTGTCGTATATCCATGGCGAACGCCCGAGAGGACTTTTACCTGATCCTTCTCGATTTGCATGCGTCGCCCGCGGCCATATCCCTTCTGCCGGCGTGCCAACTGCTCGTTGATCGCTTCAACGGAAAACGGCAGATTGCTCGGCACCCCTTCAATAATCGCTGTCAGTTGCGGTCCGTGCGACTCTCCCGCTGTCAAATAGCGCATTTCTCGCTTCCTCCATCCTGCTTGTCGCCCCAGTTCACAAATCTGCTTTACGGGGATACATTCTTTATCGCTTTTAAGCGCTATAATACCATACCCGCTTCCGGGTGAAAATAGCGAAGTGAAAAAACGTTTTCGCCTGTCGAAAAAGTTGGCGGTTCTCATTGAAAAGCGCTCCCCTCGGAAAAAGGGAAGCGCCCTGTTCAGGAAAAGGTTTCATAAGGGTCTGCCAGCATGATCGACTTCGAGCGGAAATGATTGTCCGATCGTCCCACCTGCATGAGATCGTCCAGTTGCTTCTTCTCCGCACCCAGTATTTGGCCACACTCTGTCAGCGAGATCAATCCCCGCCGGTACGCTTCGATGACTTTTTGCTTGTCCATCTGAAACCTCCCCTAGTCGTAGTAGTAAGTAGTTTTGGGTAAAAACTTCCATACTATACGAGGAAGAGGAAAAATCAATCCATTTTTCGGTAAAAAAACGTGTCTTCCGGTTCAAGCCGGAACTGCTGCGGCTGAAAGATCTGCTCGGTGCTGCCGACAAAAAATACCCCGCCCGGCTTCAGCGCACGGCTGAATTTGTGGTACAGGTCGATTTTGGCTTCTTCCGTAAAATAGATCATCACATTGCGGCAGATAATCAGGTCGAAGTTGGAATCAAACGGGTCTGCCAGCAGGTTGTGTTTCTTGAAGGTGACCAGGTTTTTGACTTCGTTCGAGATTCGGAAGCTGTTCGCATCCCGGGTGAAATACCTGGACAGCAGGTCCTTGGGGCAATCCTGCAGGGAACGCTCTGCGTAGACCCCTTGCTTCGCCTTGGCCAGCGCGCCTTCGTCGATGTCCGTGGCCAACACGGTGCCCTCCAGCCTGTTTTTCAGCAAAATCAGGGAAAGCGTGTACGGCTCTTCTCCCGTCGAGCAGGCCGCACTCCAGCATTTGAGCTTGCCGGACTGTTTGGCCAGCCTGGGCAAAATCTTGTTTTCCAGCACTTCCCACCTGCCGGGATTGCGGAAAAACTCGGACACGTTGATCGTCATCCGGTCCAGAAACTCGTAGAAGAGCTCCTTGTCTTTGGAAATGGCCTCAAAATACTGGGCGAACGTGTAATAGCCCCGCTTCACGCGAAGAGAGGTTAACCGCCGCTTCATCTGCGCTTCCTTGTACAAAGCGAGGTCAATTCCCGTCAGTTTTTTTACGTTTTCGATAAACCCCAAAAAGTCCCTGTCTTCCATGTTCCTAGACTCTCCCCCGCCTGCATTTTTTTGCTTTTCTCCTTTTTCCCCAATTACCACCCAATTTCAACTGCAAAATGTGACAAAAATGGAAAAAGACCCGGTTGAACGGGTCCTGCCATCCGCTGGCGGCGAATCAGATCCAGGTTTGAATCGTTTTTTCGTAGGAGAGAATTTCATCTTCACGGAACCAGAGCTTGATTTCCCGCTCAGCATTCTCAGGAGAATCCGAACCGTGAATGATGTTCATCCCCATCGATACGCCAAAATCGCCGCGAATGGTGCCGGGGGCAGCCTCAGAGGGATTGGTTGTTCCCATCATGTGACGAGCGGTTTTGATCACGTTGTGGCCTTGCCAAACCATCGCAAAGACAGGGGCGGAAGTCACGAAATCAACCAGTTCATTGAAGAACGGACGATCCTTGTGCTCTTCGTAGTGTTTCTCCGCCAGTTCGCGGCTGACGTGCATCAGTTTTGCCGCAACCAGTTGGAATCCTTTTTTCTCGAAACGGGAAACGATTTCCCCGATCAGGCTGCGTTGAACACCGTCGGGTTTTACCATAAGAAATGTTCTTTCCATGTACGCCTCCATAATCACTATGTAATCGTGCCTTGATCGCACCATCGAAGATTTTATCAAATCACCGGTGGGCAAGCAACAGGCACGGCAATGCGAATGCGCTCAAAATTTGCGCGCCACAATGAAGTCGGCGATGCCGGCCAGCGAGGCTTTGGCCTGGTTGTCCGGCAACTCCGCCAAAATGGCCTTGGCCCGCTCAACGTACCGTTCAGCCAGTTTTTGCGAGAAGGCAATGCCCTCATCCTGGCGCACAAGCTGAATGGCCTCTTCCACGTGATCCCAGAACGTGCCGTTGGCAATCCACTCCTGAAAACGGCTGCGGTATCGGCCGTAATGGGCGCTGTAAAGAGCCGGCAAGGTAATATTTCCGTTCATGAGGTCGCTGCCTGCCGGTTTTCCCAGCTGCTTCTCCGTTCCGGTAAAATCAAGAATGTCATCCGTGATCTGAAACGCCATCCCGACATTGTACCCGTACCGGTACATGCTGTTCACAATCTTCCGGGGCGCACCGCTTGCCATCGCCCCCATCTGGCAGCTGATGGCGATCAGGAGCGCCGTTTTCCGTTTAATCCGGCGCAAATAGGTGCGGAAGGATTGGGACCAGTTCTTCAGGTCCTTCACCTGTTCAAACTCGCCCACGACCACTTCCACCATGGCGTTGGCAAGAATCTGGTGCAACTCCGGGATCGGCAGCTCTGCGGCAATGGCCAACGCGCGAGCGAGAATGTAGTCACCGGCATACATGGCCGTCTTGTTGTCCCACTTTCGGCGCACGGTTTCCTTGCCTCTCCGTTTGTCCGCATCGTCAATCACGTCGTCGTGAACCAGCGTGGCCATGTGAATCAGCTCCAGCGGGACAGCCACATGCTTGAGGCGCTTGAGATCGTAGTCTCCCCATTTGCCGCCAAGCAACACAAACACCGGGCGAATCCGCTTTCCTCCCGCCTTCAGAAGATGGATCGAGGACTGATACAGTTCGGTCACCTGGGTATCAATGGCTTTCTCCAGTTCATCCTCGATGTACTGAACATCCTTTTTCATTTTGTAGTAAATATCGACAAGGTTCATCCGACCCACCTATTCGTCAGTAATAAGCGATTCGTGTAACGCCGCACGCCCGGCCAGCGTAACATTATACAGAGGTTCCACCCGGACGAAAGCGGGAGCCTGACGGGCATGCGCACCTGAAGACCGCGGGGACGCGGATTTCCCTTCCGCCCCAAGCAGTTGTTTACGCGATCACCAGGTCGATCATGGTAAAGACAAACATGACGACGCTGAGGATGCCGTTCATGTTGAAAAACGCCACATCCAGCTTCGACAGATCGGTCGGCTTGACCAGTCGATGCTCGTACAGCAGAATGCAGCCGGAAATCAGCACACCGATCAGGAACCAGATGGACAAATCAGTGGCCACATAAAGCGAGACAAGCCCGATAAACGTGACGACATGGCAGAGACGCGCCACTGCGAGCGCATTGGCAATGCCAAAGCGGCTGGGCAGGGAGTACAGCCCCTCTTTCCGGTCAAAATCCGCATCCTGGCAGGCGTAAATGATATCAAATCCTGCGGTCCAAAATACGACGGTGACAAAGAGCAGAAGGCCGATCGCATCCACTTGTGCGGTGGTAGCCACCCATCCTCCCAGCGGGCCGAAACCGATCGCCACCCCAAGAATGAAATGGCAAAGCCAGGTAAAGCGCTTGGTGTACGAGTAAAACACCAGGACAAAAACGGCAAGCGGCAGCAGTTTGACGGCCAGGTGATTCAACTGAAAAGCGGCTACAAACAGCACCAGGAACGACACGACGATAAAAAGCACAACTTCCGATACGGAAATGAGTCCGGCCGGTATGGCGCGATTGGCGGTACGGGGATTTTTCGCGTCGATGTAGCGGTCGATCAAGCGATTCAGCGACATGGCCGCGCTGCGGGCTCCGACCATCGCCACGGTTACCCAAAAAATTTCCCGCCACGTCGGCCAGGCTCCTTCTACTACAATATTTCCCAGAACCGCTCCCATAAACGCGAACGGCAATGCGAAGATGGAATGCTCGAACTTGATCATTTCCAAAATAATTTTCAATTTGCGAAGACTCATGTAATACACATCCCATTCACATGAAGAAATAAGGACACTGTCAAGCTTTGGTTCCCAGCGGTTTGGTTCCCATGTGGAGCGCTGCGACACCGCCCATGAACAGCTTCACCTGCACCGGATCCAATCCGGCTTTCTGAAACATGACCGCCAGTTCGCGGCTGTCCGGAAAATGGGTAAGGGACGCCGGAAGCCAGGCGTACTCTTCGTACTTGTTCACCGTCCATTTCGCAATCAGCGGCAGGAGCTTGTAAAAATACAGGTAAAAAAGCTGCCGGTACGGTTTGAAGGGGGGCTTGGACACTTCCAGGGAAACCACTTTGCCGCCCGGTTTGACGACGCGCGTCATCTCATTCAAAACAGTCTGGATGTCGGGCACGTTGCGCAGGGCAAAGCCGATGGTGACGAAATCAAACGTGTTGTCCTCGTAGGGAAGGCTCATCGCGTCTCCGTTCACCAGTGTGATGATGTCGCCCAGGTTTTGCTTCTTAATCTTGTAGGCCCCTACATTCAGCATGTTCTGGCTGAAATCCAGGCCGATCACTTTCCCGGCAGGTCCTACTTTCCGGGCAAGGGCAATCGTCCAGTCACACGTGCCGCAGGCGACGTCCAGCGCCGTTTGCCCCGGCTGGATATCCATCTGCTTCATCGTGTAGTTGCGCCAGGCAACATGGCAGCCGAAGCTGATGACGTTGTTCATCTTGTCGTACTCGGCCGCGATACTTTCAAAGACGGAATGAACGTATTCGGCCTTTTTTTGCTGTTGGGTCTGGTTCACTCGATCTACATCTCCTCGACGACCCGCTTCAACCGATTGACCCGGTGCGCATACCGGGCGGTAATCGAAGCAAGCATGTTCCGTGTTTCCGCAGGGTGAAGCGTGCGCAGCATCTGCTCAAACAACCCCAGCATTTCCATTGCTTTCGTCTCCACGCTGGTCAGGACATGGGCAAAGGTAGCTCCCGGCTTTTGCAGCAGGAAACGGGAAAACCCGAACGGAAGGATTTGCTCCTGCCATTTCAGATGCTCCCACTCGCCGATGACGCTCTCCGCCGTAGCGGTGTCCCGCAAGAGGCCGATCCAGAATCGGCGTGTCTCGTCTCCCTTGGCGTACTCGTTGACGATCGCCACGTACAAACCGGTATCAATCGTGTTGCGCAACTCCCAATACTCAGCATCCGAGGTGAGCTTGCCGTCGCGTTCCGCCACATAAAGCAGCATCTTCGCCTCGTTGACCCGCTGAACCGCGCCTGACAACACGGCTACGGCCCTGATTTCCCCATTTTCTGCGAGCAACTGGTAGTAGCGGCTGCTGTAGTAGTCACCGGCCAACACCGTGAGTTGGCGGTCGCGTTCCGCAGCCAGTGAATTTTCATAGGTGTTCATAACTTTTTCGTGCATATCCAATCCCAGCTGGATGAGTCCCGTAGCCCTGCAGAAAACCGAAGCCCGCTCCTTGCTCATCCCTTGCTCCAGCAAAAACAGGTACAGAAGCGCAAGACGATTCTCCGACACGCGCGGAACATCCACATACGCTTCCACGAGGGATTGACTGATTTGTTTGTAGATCTGTTCGACAATCAAGCGAACATCTTCTACAATTGGAGTTTGTTCTTTACTCATGCGTCCTCCTCCACAAGGTGTACACAACGTGACGTTGCCTGTTTCGTACATAACCCGTTTTCCATACTTGTCCGGTCAAAAGGCCGTCTTAACCATCATAACATACTTCGCAGATCAAGGAATCACTCTCTCGTAAAAATACGGGTCAATCCGCACCGGAAAACGTTTCTTCACAAAGACAACGACGTCCTCGCCCGCGTCTTTCGGCAGCACGCTGCCAGCCATCTCGCTGCGATCCGCCTGAATCGCAACCAACAGCCGTGAGCCCTTTCCTTTTCCGCTTTCCTCGATCAACCGAAAATAAACCTGTTTGACATTATCCGTATATGTAAACAGTTCATAAGCCCAATTGTAGAAATCTTGGCAAACATGGGACAGTTCCACCCTCTCGCCTGGTTTGACAGCCAGGTCCACATAGACAGCGGGGTTGTCCCATTTGACACGCTTAATATTATAATGTGTCGAAACCCTTGTAAACAAATCAACTCCATTTTTCGCGCTCAACTGAACGGTCCGTGCGTTCTGGAAGGTCTCCACTTCCCTGTTGAACCACGTCGACCCCGGAATCAGCGACAGCATCAGCGCCATCATGGTGGATAAGGCAATGGCCATGAACAACCTTCGCGGCATGGGACTCCCCCTCCTTACCACCATTGTACAAACAAAAAAAGCAGGCTATGCCTGCCCGCCGCGCACTTATTCCGCAGTGTCAACCGTTCCGTGCTGCGAATAGATCACCGCTTTTCCCCGCACCTTGATCGCCGAAGTATGTTCGGTAAATTGAAAAATCATCACTTCGCCCTTGTCCAGTTTCTCCGTGTGGTGAAAACGCGTATCCGAACCACGGGTAAGGCCGATCACGTGAACGCCGTTTTCTTTTGCCTTGACAATGATGTAATCCTGATTGATATAGGGTGATCCTTCCACTGCATTCCCTCCTGCTCGATCCGCGTGATAACCCAGCTTGCCCACCTTATCCCTGCAAGCGGCTCAAGATTTTTTGCACATAACGCTGCGTCTCCGCAGGGAGCAGGTGGTACTTTTCCTTCAGCTGCTGGTCGTTGGCAATCCCCAGACGGCTGATCCGCGTGGGTCCGGCATTGTACGCAGCCAAGGCAACTCCCACATTCCCGTCAAAGCGATCCAGCAGCTGCTTCAGATACCTCGTTCCACCCGCCAGATTTTCATCGGGATCATACGCGTTGCGAACGTGCATGGCCCTGGCCGTACTGTCCATCAGCTGCATGAGACCTTTTGCGCCGGCACGTGAAGTGGCGTTTGGATTAAAGTTTGATTCAGCCCGAACGACCTCCCGCACCAAATCCTCGTCCACTCCGTACCTGCGGGCCGCATTGCGGATTTTCTCCAGGACAGTGCCCACGGACAATGAGGCAGCCGTCTTGGTATTGCGAAGTTGGGTTTGTCCATATGTATCATTGCCCAGGGAGGGCCTCAAGAATTCCCACGTCGGCGTGCCGTCCAATTCGGCTTCAATTTGCTCCGCCGTAATCACCCTCCGGCTTCCTGCCATCTCCGCGCTGAGCACGTCAGCAAACGACGTCTGGCCCTGTTTGCTCCCCTGTTGAATCCCGCGGAACTGCTGCTGTGTAAACGGTTGTAACATTACCGGTATTTTCATGGAGTTGGACACATTCCTTCCAGGTTGTCTTTGCCTTTTGTTTTACCATTTATTATAGAAAAGAAAAAGGCCCATGCCAATAGCGGATTGAAACGGCGTTTCCGGCCAGATCCGCCGGCGTTTTCATCCGTTCATGATCACGGCTGTCTTTCCACGCGCAAATTCCTTGTCAAACGAAGAACGCTTCCCATCCGAACTGAAGACAGGACAGGAAGCGTTCTTGCTGTGATGTATGGTCGGAATGCAGGGATTTGAACCCTGGACCTCACCCACCCCAAGGGTGCGCGCTACCGGGCTGCGCCACATCCCGACTATCAACTTTACATTTTGAGTATACAATAATTTAGTTATAGTGTCAATAGATTTTTTCACTTTTTTTAAGAGCGGATCAAGCTGAACACTTCCGCACGGGCAGCCGGGTCTGTGGCAAAAATGCCGCGCACGGCTGACGTGACCGTCTTCGAGCCAGGCTTTTTCACTCCGCGCATCGTCATGCACATGTGCTCCGCTTCCACCACCACGACGACCCCGTGCGGATCCAGCTTGCGGACGATCGAGTCCGCCACCGTCGACGTAATGCGTTCCTGCAACTGCGGACGGCGCGCTACGGCTTCCACGGCCCGCGCCAGCTTGCTCAACCCCACCACGCGTCCGCCGCGCGGGATATAGGCCACGTGGGCCTTTCCGAAAAACGGAACCAGGTGGTGTTCACACATCGAGTAAAAGGGAATATCCTTGACGAGAACCATCTCTTCATGGTCCTCGCTGAATACGGTCTCAAAGTAAATTTCTTCGTTTATGTTCATGCCTTCAAACACTTCGGCATACATTTTGGCCACACGTTTTGGCGTATCCAGCAGCCCTTCGCGATTGGGATCTTCCCCGATCGCTTCCAGAATCATGCGAACAGCCCGCTGGATTTTTTCCAAATCAACGCTCATAGTCGTTCCTCCTGCCTACTTGCTTTGCCTTCCGCGCAACGCCGCGGCAAATCCCGAAAGGCGAAACAAGCCCATCTTACCATAAATCAGAAAAAAAACAAAGCAAAGTTGACAGTTGGCACCGGAGGCAACAAGAGAAAAAAATCCACATTTGCAGAGAAATGTGGATTTTTTATGTAAGTGAAAAAAACCAAGTTGATTACTTGATGGATTCTTTGAGTTGCTTCCCTGGCTTGAAGGCGGGAACCTTGCTGGAAGCGATGTTGATTTCTTCACCGGTTTGAGGATTTCGACCTTTGCGCGCTGCGCGCTCACGTACCTCAAAGTTTCCAAAGCCGATCAACTGAACCTTCTCACCAGCTTTCAGCGCTTCCGCAATTGCGTCAAGAACAGCGTCAACTGCTTTCGTTGCGTCTTTTTTGGTGAGTTCGGTAATTTCTGCCACTCTTGCAATCAGTTCTGTTTTGTTCATTCGTGTTCACCTCCCCTCAAGAATTCATGACCGCATGTTATTCATTTTCTTAACCGAAACCATGCATTTTATACGCGTTTGGGTGTTTTTACCGATCTGACAAGCTTATAGTAATATACCGTTTCCCTAAATTCAAGTACTTGCTGTCGAATCTGAGCGAAATAAACAAAAAAGCTTCCCCGATTGAAGGAAGCCCGTTCATTTTCGTTTTATTCCAGGGACTGTTGTCACAGGATGATTGCGATCAGGCCGCCAGATCCTTCGTTGATGATCCTCCCCAGTGTCTCCTGCAGCTTGTAACGCGCGTTGTCGGGCATCATCGTGATTTTTGCCTGAATCCCTTCCCGCACAATGGAGTGGAGCGAACGGCCAAATATGTCGGAATTCCAGATCGACAACGGGTCCTTGTCGAAATCCTGCATAAGATAGCGAACCAGTTCCTCGCTTTGCTTTTCTGTTCCGATAATCGGAGCAAATTCTGACTCCACATCGACGCGAATCATGTGTATCGAAGGGGCGGTCGCTTTCAAACGGACGCCAAATCGCGGCCCCTGGCGGATCAGTTCGGGTTCGTCCAATGTCATTTCATGCAGGGATGGTGCGGCAATGCCGTAGCCGGTGGTTCTGACCATGTGCAGGGCCTCTGCCACCTGATCGTACTCGCGCTTGGCATGGGCGAACTCCTGCATGATCTTGAGCAGATGGTCCTTTCCGGTGATTTCCACCCCGACGATTTCCATCAAAATTCGGTCATACAACTCGTCAGGAGCGTAAAGATCAATTTCCGCGATTCCCTGTCCCATGTGCATTCCCGCCAAGGAAGCCCGTTCGATGAAATCATACTCGTTGAAGTAGCCGACGACACGGTCCACGTCGCGCAGCCGGCGAATGTCCTGAACGGTTTCGCGCACCGCCTCCTCGTAGTTTTGCCTCAGCCAGTGTCCGCTGTCCAGCACCATCACCCAGCTGGGGAGGTTGACGTTTACTTCGTGGACCGGAAACTCAAACAGCACTTCCCGCAACAACAACAAGATTTCCTGTTCGGTCATGGTGTCTACGGAGAGGGCCAGAACGGGAACATCGTACTTTTCTTCCAGTTGTTGCCGCAGTTTTTGCGTTTCTTCCGAGCGCGGACGGGTGGAATTGACGACGATGACGAAAGGTTTGCCCACTTCCTTCAGTTCGTTGACCACGCGTTCTTCCGCTTCAATGTAACCCACGCGGGGAATTTCCGCAACGGTGCCATCCGTTGTGACCACAATACCGATCGTGGAATGCTCCTGGATCACCTTGCGCGTGCCGACTTCCGCCGCTTCCTCGAAGGGAACCGGCTCCTCGTACCAAGGGGTGTTGACCATGCGGGGTCCGTTCTCGTCCTCAAATCCCTTGGCCCCCTCGACTGTATACCCGACGCAGTCAACGAGGCGGACGTTGATGCTCAATCCTTCAGCCACTTGCACATTTACTGCCTGGTTGGGAACAAATTTCGGTTCCGTCGTCATGATCGTGCGGCCGGATGCGCTTTGCGGCAGCTCATCCGTGGCGCGAATCCGTTCCGCTTCCGACTGGATATTGGGGATGACGACCTGCTCCATGAATCGCTTGATAAAGGTTGACTTGCCTGTCCGCACGGGCCCCACCACGCCGAGGTATATGTCTCCGCCCGTCCGTTCGGCTATGTCTTTAAAGATATCGACTCGTTCCACCTTCGATGACCTCCTTCTATTTGCCTATTTTTACACTATGACCATTTTTTCGAATTATCCCTGACTGTCGGGATTTTCACTGAATCTCGTACACGTTTCGTGGACAATACAAATATATGAGTGGCAGCAGCAGATAGAACAAAAAAAACGGCCATTCCAGCCGTTTCTTTCGATCCATTCAGTTCAGCAGCTAATTCAGTTTCAGCAACCTGGGCTCGCCGTCTACCATGGTGTAGGGGAACGATTTGATCGGAACAAATCGGGATTCCGCGCCATCACGTAGCGCGGATCCGTATTTTCCGGCACTTCCGCCTTGCTCTCGCGCAGCACGGCGGCAATATCCATGGCGTAGTCGATGCCCACTTCCCCCTTGCCGTTCATCAGCAGAGGAAGCAGGTAATTTCCCATCAATCCAGGCACGCCGGTTTCTTTTATGCCGATTTTGGCAAAGTCGATGGAGAAGTAACCATTCCCCAACTCCTCCTTGATTGGCAGTTCGTTGCCGTGGTTGAGCCGGTAACGGTCCACGGCATGCTGCACATCCGCCACTTTGCTCACCAGCCCCAGGTGAGCCAGGCGCACGGCAGGGCGGGTCTCTACATCAATCAGGACGTATTTGAACAATCCCCCTTTTTCAAATGCATTGCCGGGCACATCGGGGAGGTACTTGGGAACCAACTTGCTGAAGTCAATCTCGTATTTCTCAAAAATGGGCGTGTTCCAATCCTTGGTGACAATCGGCAGTACAGACGTATCCTGCCGGTACTGCTCAATCCCCTTTTGCGTCATCTCCAGAAGCATTTCGCTCGGGATCTGGTTTTCCGCCCTTCTCTCGTCCGGATACAAACACCCGGACAACAAGGCGGCGAGCAGGATCAGACTGACCGCCAATTGCGGCATTTTTGAAGGATGACACCACATCTCGCAAGCACACCTCTACTCTTTCTCTTCTTTTTTGCGGCGCTCTTTTTCCAGCGCTGCCTGGACAACGGATTTCAACCGGCTTTCCGGTATGCGGAGCGTACAGTTCCGCTCCGTTGTCCTTGCCTGGCAAGCCAGGCGTATGTTGGCCTCCAGATCGTGCGGTGAGAGTTTTCGCCGTTCCAAGTCGGTGGGAGCGGTCAGCTCCCCCTCTTCCAGAACGACGCGGCACATCAGGCAGGAAGCGCGGCCGGAACAACGCTGCGGGATCGCTGCCCGGGCGGCGGCGGCCACCCGCAGGATGGTCTGCCCGGGCCTCGCCTGAATCGACTTTTGCGAAGGCAGAAACATCACTTTTCCCATACGCACTTCGCTCCAGGTCAATACGGAGTGTGCGCGACCGTCACGTCGCCTTCCCGGACGATCCGGATCTGGCAGCCCAGCCTGTACCCTTCGGCTCGCTCCGCCTTGCGCAGCCGCAGTTTTTCTTCCTGCGTCAATTCATTCAAAAATTCCGCTCCCTCGACGACCCGCGTGCGGCATTGCGCGCAAATCCCCCGCTGGCAGGCGTGTCCCCAGACAATCTGGTTCTGCTTGGCAAGCTTGACGATGGTTTTGTTCAACTCAACCGGCACTTGCCATGTGCCTGCGCGCGTCTGCATGGTGAGATAAGCCATGGGGGTTCCTCCTCAGACAAAGAGTACGATCAAAATCAACACAAAGGTGACGATCAGCATCAAAAAGGACACCGTTTTCAAGAAAAAACGAAGCGGACTGCTCGCCGTTTTTCGCGCGAACAACAAAAGAAAATTGCAGGCGAACATCAACCCGATCGCGACAAAGGAGATATTCATCTTGGTGATAGGATCCATATACATAAAATTGCAGCTTCCTTTTCTGTGTTTTTTGGAACTAGTATACCATACTTCTTTTTCCTTCGCCCGGCGTTACGAACCTCCCTGTAGACGAACGCATAGACTATCGTGATGAATTCGCCTATGGAGGGATGGAAGGTGAGCAATCGAAAATGGCGAAATCCCTATGCTCCCATGCCGAGCAAAAAACTGAACGACCAGGTGACCCCGGTTTCCCTGGCCGTTGCACCAAAACGCATGATGCCCGCTTTCAACCTTCGCACTTCCGTTTCCAGAATGCGCCACAACATCAAGGGCATCAGCAGCACGATCCGACAGGTTGAAGAAACCATGGACACGCTTTACGGGGCCATGGAGATCTTTGAAAAACTGACCAAGAAACCAGCTGAGAAGCAACTCCCCTTGGAAAAGCCCGCGCCGAGGCGAAAAGCGGCCCAGGAAGCGGCAAACTTGGCCCATGATCACGGCCAAGAGACGGGAAGTTCCGGGAGCGCGGGAGCAAGCTCCAATCCGCTGGCCAACATTGACCTCGGGCAGATTCTTACTTTGCTGCAATCTCCCCTGGTGCAAAACCTGCTGTCGCAAACGCTGCAAAACAGCAGCAGACAACGAAAAAAAGAGGGGTGAATCCCTCTTTTTTTCGTTGCTTCTGTAGGTCAGCCATGTCCCTGTAGAGCATGATTGTTCCTAGTGTTACAGTATGAAAGTATTCTCTGCATGGAACGGTCATACACGCCCATTTACTTGAGAAACCGGGCAAAGGTGGACATATCCCGCAAATCGAGTTCCTTGCTGCGAAGCATTTCGATGATTTCTTCTTCCTTCTCCGCGGACAGCGTCTTGCCGCTGATCATCGCGACAGAACGAATCATGCTGCGCAGCTTTTCCTCATCCTCAAAATCTCCCGGTTTTACCTGGTTCGCCAGAGAGCGCAGCTTCTCCGTGTCCACGTTCACCTTGCCCTGAAGAGATTTCAGCAACCGGTCAGAGAGATTGTTTTTCATCCCATCATCCTCCTGCCAACTGGGCTTACAACCCTATGGTATGTGCAGGAGCCCGCATGTGTGAAACGTCCCGGCCGCAAGCTTTTCACTGCATGTAAAGATAGTCCTGTTCAAACGTTTTGCCGCGGGTCATCAATTCCTTGACGCCCTGTTCAGGGGTCTTGCCTTCAAACAATATGCCGTACAGCACGGAAGTAATCGGCATTTCGACCTGTTCGCGCTTCGCCAACAGATAGGCGGCATGCGTGGTTCGCACTCCCTCCACGACCATTCCCATTTGGTTGAGCACGTCGTCCAGCTTCATGCCTTGGCCCAGCATGTAGCCGGCGCGCCAGTTGCGGCTGTGCCGGCTGGTGCAGGTGACGATCAGATCCCCGACGCCGGCCAGACCGGCAAACGTCAGCGGACGCGCGCCCAATTTGACGCCGAGCCTGCTGATTTCCGCCAATCCGCGGGTCAACAAGGCCGCCTTGGCATTGTCGCCATAGCCCAAACCGTCCGACAGGCCCGCTCCCAGGGCAATGATGTTTTTGAGGGCGCCGGCGATCTCTGCGCCGACCATGTCCGGATTGGTGTAGACGCGAAAGTTGGGCGTCATCAGCAAATCCTGCGCCTGTAACATGCTTTGTTCATTCCGGGCAGCGACGACGACGGTTGTCGGTTGGTCGCGCACCACTTCTTCGGCATGGCTCGGTCCGGTGAGCACCGCCAGTCTGTCGGCAATCGCAGCCGGCACCTCTTCGCCGATCACCTCTGACATGCGCTTCAGGGTTTCCAGCTCAAAGCCTTTAGCCGCATGGATCAGCAAGATCTCCGGATGCAACTCGCTGGCCAGCTCACGGCAAACCTGGCGCATCGCATGAGAAGGCACTGCCAACAGCACCACCCGTTTGCCGCGGACAGCCTGCCGCATGTCGGAGGTGGCTGTGATCCTTTGGGACAGCTCCACATCTGGCAGGTATTTTCGATTTTGGTGAATTGTATTGATCTCCTCAGCCAATTTGGGGTCCCGCACCCACAACACAACCTGATGTCCATTTCTTGCCAGAACGGATGCCAGTGCCGTTCCCCAGCTTCCTGCCCCGATCACGGCAACTTGTTGAATCACGATAACACCCTCCCTTTACTCGCGCATTGCTTCTGCCGGTCACCCCAGCTTCCGGTAAGACTTGTCGCCCAGTTTGCGTTCCTTGCCGGAAAGAAGATTACGGATATTTTCATAATGGCGAATGTAGGCAAACAAAAGAAGGACCAGGCTCGTCCAGAAAAAAGATGTGGGTTTGTCCTGAAAGAAAAGCACAATGGGAAGAATCGTCACGAACAGCAGGGAACCGAGGGAAACGTACCGCGTGAAAAATATCGCGGCAACCGCGACAACAGCGCCAATCAGAAAGGCGAGAGGAGAAAAGCCAAGGGCCACTCCCAGCGTGGTGGCAATCCCCTTTCCCCCGCGGAAGCCGAAAAAAATCGGCCAATTGTGTCCGACGATCGCGAACATTCCCGATACCGCGTACGCGAGCGGATCCGCTGTCAGCAAATGGGTGATGCCCATCGCTGCAAGCCCCTTCAAGGCGTCGAGGAGCAGGACGGCAATGCCCGGTCCCTTGCCCAGGACGCGCAGCGTATTGGTCGCTCCGGCATTGCCGCTCCCGTGTGAGCGGATGTCAATGCCGGCGATTTTTTTGCTGATGAGATAACTGAAACTGATTGATCCGATCAGATAGCTGATCACCCAGGATAACACTACCATTTTATGCTTTCCTCTCCCTACGCCTTTTTGCGTGTCAATATCCGGATCGGCGTGCCTTCAAAGACAAACGCCTCGCGGATTTTATTCTCAATGTAGCGTTCATAGGAAAAATGCATCAGTTCCGGATCGTTCACGAACAAAATAAAGGTCGGCGGCTTGACCGAAGCCTGCGTGGCGTAGTTGATCTTCAGGCGTTTACCGTTGTCGGAAGGCGGGGGTGTGCGAACCGTGGCATCGGTAATCAGATCGTTCAACACGGAAGTCGGAATGCGCAAGGAATGCGCCTCTGCCACCTCGTTCACTTTGGGCAGGATGGTGTGCACCCGCTGTTTGGTCTTCGCCGAAACATAAAGAATCGGCGCGTAATCCAGGTACTTGAACTCCTCGCGAATCAGTGCGGTGAAGCGCTGCATCGTCTTGTCGTCCTTCTCCACTGCATCCCACTTGTTGACGACGATGATGACACCGCGCCCCGCCTCGTGGGCGTAACCAGCGATTTTTTTGTCCTGTTCGATGATGCCCTCTTCCCCGTTGAGGACGACCAGCACCACGTCCGACTCCTCAATCGCCCGCATGGCCCGCATGACGCTGTACTTCTCGGTGTTTTCGTACACTTTTCCCCGCTTGCGCATCCCGGCCGTATCGATCAGAATGTAGTTTTGCCCGTCACGTTCAAACGGCGTGTCAACCGCATCCCGGGTCGTCCCGGCAATTTCGCTGACGATCACCCGTTCCTCGCCAAGAATGGCATTGGTCAACGAAGATTTGCCGACATTGGGGCGGCCGATGATGGCGACGCGAATCACGTCATCCTGATCATCCTCTTCCTCCTGCTGCGGAAAATGGCGCACCACCTCTTCCAGAAGATCGCCCAATCCAAGTCCGTGGGTTCCCGAGAGCGGAAACGGGTCGCCCAGACCCAGCCTGTAAAAATCGTATATATCCGCCCGCATCTCCGGGTTGTCTATTTTATTCACGCCCAAAACGACCGGCTTCCCCGTGCGGTTCAACATCCGCGCCAACTCCTGGTCGGCATCCGTGATGCCCGTCCGCCCGTCGACAATCATCACAATCACGTCTGCTTCATCAATCGCCAGCTCGGCCTGATAGCGCATTTGCGTGAGAATTTCGTCGGTCTCGCCAAATTCGATTCCGCCCGTATCAATGACGTGGAAAGTGCGGGTGAGCCATTCTCCCTTTCCGTACAGGCGGTCACGGGTTACTCCCGGCTTGTCCTCCACGATGGCGACTCGCTCGCCAACCAGTCTGTTAAAAATCGTGGACTTGCCCACATTGGGTCTTCCCACAATGGCTACCACTGGCAATCCCATAGTTGACAACACTCTCTCTCGTTTACGTTTTTTGACCATCTAATCATACCATACTCCGCTGGCGGCAAACAACGGAAGGCCTAGACGTCCTCCGTGCCGGAGGGCTCCGCGTTGTTCCATCCGGATTTCTTTTGCGCCGTCAGCCAGACCAGGCAAACGAGCATCCAGTAAGAAAGGCCGCTCCAGAGGAGATCCTGGGCGTAGGGACTGCCCAATTGACAGGTTTTCGCCCACCTCCAAAAAAAGAAACCGTGAATGGCGTCGGAGAGAACCTGAGAAAGCAGCAGCGCAAACAGCTGCGGCAACGGATTTCTGCCGACCATCATCACCAGGATCACCGCTGCGGCCGGGAGAAGAACCCGCTCATCCCAAACCAGCAGAACGGGATCGTTAAAAAACAACCAGCGCAGCCAAAACAAAAACGAAGCCACGATCCCGGCCGCGACCAGACAGATTCTCCGTTTGTCATAAGGCAGGTGCCCGTACAGCCAGGCGCAGGCAAGAAGCGGCAACAAAGTCCCGCTCACGCTAACCGTGACTGGAGCAAAGGCGAGTGTCCAGTTGGCAAAAGAGCTGAGGAGAAAGCCCGCAATGACAGCCAGCAAACGTCTGCGCGACATCCCCAATGCACGCGCAAGCCGGTCCAGACTCCCCATCCAGACCAGGCACAGCGTGCACCACTGGATGAGCATGGCAACGGTCCCTTCGTTCATGTCCATCTCCCCGGGTGAACTTTTCTCCCCCAAAGTATGCCTCAAGCCGCAGCCTTTCATAAATGACAGCATGACCGTGCGACCACAACGTCCATCTGCGCCGCCGCACCCGTTTCAGCGCCGAGCCAGATGCTCCACGGAAATCACCCGCAACCGGGCGAATTCGGCACAAGCACCGGTGACCAGAAACCAAAGATTTGTTGTCATAATATATATTCGGTAAACTTTTGCGGAGGGAAAGCGACTCAGGTCAAAATGGTTGCGGTTTTTCCGCCGTAATCCGCCAATGCGCAGCGGACATGCTCAATTTTTCGCCGGGATCCGTCCAACAGAAAAAAGGGATACGCCCCAGGCGCATCCCCTTGTGTTTCCTTGCGTCTTATTTCAGTTTTTCTCTCAGATCGCCGAACAGTTCGCCGAGGGTCACACCCAGCGGTTGGTTGTTTTCCTGCTGGAACTGTTGATGCTCACGCCGCGAAGCGCGTTCTGCCTGTTCCTGACGCTCTTCCTCCACGGCGCGAATGCTCAGGCTGATGCGTTGCTCTTGCGGATTCACATCCAGCACTTTCACCTGAACTTCTTGACCTTCCTTGAGCACTTCTCCCGGCGTATTGACGCGGCGGTTGGCGATTTGCGAAATGTGCACCAGACCTTCCACGCCCGGCGCCACTTCTACAAAGGCGCCGAAGGAAACGAGCCGTTTTACCGTCCCCGTGACGATGGAACCAGGCTTAAATTGTTCTTCCACATTGGCCCACGGACCCGGCTGGGTTTCCTTGATGCTGAGGCCGATGCGCTCGTTTTCGCGATCGACTTTCAGCACTTTCACCCGCACCTTGTCACCTTCCTTGACCACGTCAGAAGGTTTTTCCACGCGGTTCCAGGCGAGTTCGGAAACGTGTACCAGGCCGTCGATGCCGCCGATGTCGACAAACACGCCGAAATCGGTCATGCGCTGCACGGTTCCCTCCAGGATTTGCCCCGGCTGAATCGAATTGAGGATTTCCTGTTTTTTCGCTTTCGCTTCTTCCTCCAGCACAGCCTTGTGGGAGAGGATTACCTTGTTCTTTTCCTTGTCCATTTCCACTACTTTCAGGCTGAGCTCCTTGCCCTTGTAATCGGAGAAGTCTTCCACGTAGTGGCGTTCCACCATGGAAGCGGGGATGAAGCCGCGAACGCCGACATCGACCACCAGACCGCCTTTTACGACTTCCTTCACGGTTGCGTGGATCACTTCACCGGATTCCATTTTCTTCTTCAGGTCTTCCCAGGCTGCTTCCATCGCGACCGCTTTCTTGGACACGACGAGTTCCTCTTTCTCATCGTTCAATTTGATCACTTTTACATCAAAGGTGTCGCCGACAGAGACGACATCCGAAACCTTATCCACGTGAAGAGGAGAAAGTTCGCTGATCGGGATCAGACCGTCGTATTTGTACCCGACATCCACAAGTGCTTGCTTGTCTTCCACTTTCGTAACCGTCGCTTTCACGACGTCGCCAACAGAGATCACTGTGGCGTCTGTAAGGCTAACATTGGTTTCTTCCATCATAAAGACCTCCTTAAAATACCATCCAGTCCCAGACTATCGATCAGGGTGGGGAGACAACCACCGAGCCAAAATCGGGAGCATGTATATTTTTAACTGACGCCCGGAGGCTGACAGTTAGATGACAAGCCAGTAAGTTCCAGCAAAAATAGTATTCTTCCCATTGCATTTTCTATACTGATTCCGGTGAACGATAATGTTCATAAAGCGCCTTGATTTCGTCCATGATCTTGTCCGTGACGATCTTCAACGTGTTCGAGTCGATTTTTCCCTCTCGATAAGGGCTCATGTCAATCGGCTTTCCGAACACGATGGTCATCCGCTGAAAAAAGCGATAATTGCCGATGATCGCCACGGGGATTACCTGCGCGTTTGACTTGAGCGCAAACATGGCCGCACCCGGCTTTCCCGGACCGATTTCCCCCGTTTTGCTGCGCCTGCCTTCCGGAAAGATGCCCAATATTTTCCCTTCTTCCAGAATTTTCAGCGTAGCGCGAATCGCAGCCCTGTCACCCGCTCCCCGTTTGACGGGAAAAGCGCCGAAGCGAGTGATGAAATAAGAAATCACGGGGATGCGAAACAGTTCCTCTTTTGCCATGAAGCAAACCTGGCGATTCACGGGGGCCCCCAGAAGCGGGGGATCCCAGAGTGATCGATGGTTCGCGCAGAGAATAACCGGACCTTCCTTAGGTATATGTTCACGCCCGATTACTTGCCAACGAAAAATGAAAGAAAAAATCCCGCGAAACACGACTCGGAACAGACGATACAACCTCACTGACCAGCCTCACCCGTTCGCGTGCAAATTTCCAGAATGCGCTCAACCACCTGATCGATCGGGATTCCTGTCGTGTCGATCAACACCGCGTCCTCAGCCTGACGCAAAGGAGCCGTCTCGCGGTTCATGTCGCGATGATCCCGTTCAGCAATTTCCTTCTCCATGTCGGACAATTGCGCGTCTTTGCCTTTTGCGCGCAATTCCTTCCAGCGGCGGAGCGCCCGTTCCTGAACAGATGCCGTCAGAAAGATCTTTACCTCGGCATCCGGCAGGACATGTGTCCCGATGTCCCTGCCATCCATCACCACATTTCCCTGTTCCGCCAACTTTCGCTGAAGTCTCAGCATCTGCCCGCGGACAGACGGGTAACTGGCGACAATGGACGCATACTCGCTCACTTCCGGCGTGCGAATCACATCCGTCACATCCGTCTCATTCCAGTAAACGCGCTGTTCCCCCTTGTCCCTTTCCAAGCGGATCACGTTGTCTTGCAACAAGCGGGAAACTTCCGCTTCATTCTGCACGGGAAGCTGATGGCGGCGAATCGCCCACGCCAGCGCACGGTACATGGCGCCCGTGTCAATGTACAAGTAGCCCAGCTTTTCGGCAACCTGCCGTGCCACCGTGCTCTTGCCTGCTCCCGCTGGTCCGTCAATCGCTATGTTCATTCTGACTCACCTGCTATGTACACTCGAGCAAAATAGGGAGCTTAAAACAAGAAAAGCTTCTGTGGAAGCCTCTCTTTCTCTCCTGCCTTTCTCTGCTCTAGTTCCTATAGTACCATAGCACGGGAACATGCGCAAACCTTACGGAACAGCAGAGACGCCTTCCAGCCGCTCCGTTTCCACCAAAAATTCGCGTACGGCCGAACACTCCAGCAGAAACTCTCCGACCGCGAGCAGAACAAAACATAGGATAACAGCGAATATGATTGCCTTTTCGATGCGTTTCGCCAAACGGAGAAAGTCCTTGTTGTATTGGCTCGTCATGGTTTTCCGTCCTGTCCGGCACTATTCGACTATGCCTTTTTTCCGCAATTCCAATTGCCTTTCGTAGCAAAGTCTGACCACTTTTGCCCGATCCGCTTCATGAATCGAAACAAATTTTCCGGATACGCAGAATTTGTCCGTGTCTTCCAGCGGATTTTGCCGGACGACCTCCAACACAGCGGAAACGTGCTGCACCTGGCCGTTTTTGCACGGCAGGGAGATCCAAATCTGCAACCGGTCTCCTTTCTCGATGCGGTAAGCGGGATCACACAGAAAGGAGAGCCCTCCTCCGCTCAGGTCCACCGTTCTCGCGACAAAGTGATAGGATCGCAGGGAATCCTCCAGCTTGACCGCAATATCCACACCCGTGTCGACGCGCAGAAAGCTGCGGCGTTGTGTCCGCTGTATCTCCTCTTTTGCCGGCAGCTTCAACAGCAGTACGGGAAACGGCTGCTTCTCCCTTCCGACAATGATGGAGCGAAACTGATAGCGGGAACCGTCCTTGTCGATGTACCACACGTCGAGTGCTGTTCCTACCCCTATCAAAATACTGGTTTTTCCAGTCTTTTCATTGATAGGAAGCTCTATCAACGCTACATCGTCGCGCAGATCGGTAACGCGGCTTTTGAAAACGTCGGCATCCGGCTTTCGCGAGGAACCTGTGAGACTGAGGTGAAGTGTTTGTCCAATCCGCGGCAACGTCATATGCACAGTTCCCCCTCTTGGCTCTTGCTCTTTTCCATTATATACCGGAACACTTGGGCACAGCAAATGGGGAGAGGGCGTGAAACCGGTCTCTCCCCAGCAAAATTTCATGACATTGACTGCTTTTGCCTGTTTTTCTTCCTTTCAGCTTTTCTCGTCGGATCGTCCCCCTCGCACGTCCATTTTGACGATTTCCTCTTCTTCGCCGTTCTCCGCATTGATGTAAATGAGGTAGGTATCGCCCTCAAAATTGCCCTGCATTTCCCAAGCGAGAATTTCCTTCCCGTCATTTTTTCCTTCAATTAAAGCCAGTCTTTGCTGTGTCACGCGAACGCTCGGATTCACCATTTTTCTGGCCTCTTCCTTGCTGATCCTGGCTTTGGGGAGCGAGCGTTGCTTGTGATTAAACAGGTATTGCGTAGAATTGAATGCTGTGACACTGCCATCGTCAAGGGCCACTTCCACCGCAACCGAATCCGGATAGATCCGCACGCCGTCTTGATTGGGCACGAAGGTGAATACGGCCACTCCCCCGTAACTGTCCAACTCCGAAACCTCCATCCGGGCAAATCCGTGTTTGCGCAAAAATTCCTGCGCCCGTTCCTGCGCCTGCGCGACGGAGATTGTCGCCTTGCCAACCGGCCGTTCGTTCATCATCCAGACCACTTTGCCGCCTCGTTTGGACACGTCCATGTGCAGCGGATACTTTCCGCCTTGCGGTGTCAGCCGCACGCTGTAAGCCGAATACCCCCTTCCCTTTCCGTCTTCGTCAACCTCAGCCTTCACCTGGCCGGGCTTCAGGCCCAAAAATTGGATGGCTGTCCGTTTTGCCTCTTCCACGCTGATCTTTCTGCCGTCCAGTCCCTTGATGCGCTCCTGTTTTTTCTTTTCGAGGCTTTGAATGGCCACTCCCCAGTCCAGATCAGGATATTCCTCCACCTTCTTTTCAATGGTGCGGAACCCGTCAATAATGGTGTTGTCCGACTTCTTGTCGTCGGAGGCTAGCGCTGTCTCCACGTCCATCCAGCGCAGCTGCTTGTCAATGACATTGGTTTGAACCTTCCTTAGTTCATTCAGAATCTCACCGGAATGTTTGTACAGGCTCTTCAACGTGTTGTACTCCTTTTGGGTCAGCGGCTCCTTGTCCAGATCCCGAACGGCTACCTGGTAGGAAAAGTCAGCCACACGGGAGAGCATCTCCTCCGTCTTGTTGAACGGCATCAAGGTGAGCGGAAGCTGTCCCACGTCAGCCTGGGCCGCATAGGCAATACGCCACACATTGGTCAACGTGGGCGTCATCTGCCTTCTGGAATTGACGACCAAAGCCTTGCCCAACTCTTCGTGCAGTTTGTCGACCTGGTAGGAAAGATCGTGAAACGCCCGTTGATAAGAGTTTTCCGCCTTGATGAGAATCGAGTTTTTCTCATTGTGTTCCTGATAACCCCACACACCTGTTCCGACAAGCGCGACCAGGGCAACGGGAAAGAGAACCCGCGAGACTGCGCCGTTAGCCATGCTTCATTCCTCCTGTTTTTCTTGATGCTTGTTCGCGGCAGAACCTCCGATCTTTGCTTCGGCCCGGCACCAATCCGGTGAGACCTGCCTCCAACCGCTCCAATTGGCAGTTCCTCCTTGGCATGTCATGTAATCTTTGCATAGTGTTGGTGGAGAAGAAAGGGATTATGCATGCATGTGAAGCACAGGGAGCGGCGCCGGCGCAACGGCAAACGCAACCGACGCATAGCCTGTTGGCTCGGCCGACAGGATTGGCCCCCGCAGGCAAAAGCAGCAGCAAAAAAAAGCCCGGCGCTTACAGAGCGCCGGACTTTCCATTCGCGTTGTTTCCGCAATCTCAATCTGTTTCCTGAATCACAAAATCCTCCTCATTGTCGCACAAACAGCGGCGGAATCCCGTTTCAATCTTGCCGCTCGCGTTCCGCCGGCCGCGGAGGGTAAAGGTTTCACCGCATTGGTTGCAACGAATGGTCACTTTGGTTCGCTGGGTACGTTCTTTCATCAGCTCTTTTCCCCTCCTCGCTCCTTATTGTGCACGGGAAGAGACGTTTTTAGAACTCAAATCATGGGCTTGCTGCACCTTCTTTAGGCCCAGCCACCACAGCAAAGCCATGAAGGGAACAATCACCAGGACCCACTGCTGCACGGACAGGAAAATGGCATTGTAGATCGCGTGAAGAAGCATCGGCAAAATCACGGACAGCCAGAGAAACAAAAGCTGTTTTTTCCTCTTTTGCAAAAATTTGGCCCGTCCCAGGTAGTAACCCATCCAAACGGCGAACAGCGCGTGGCCGGACACAGGCAACAAAGCGCGCCAAAGGGCGACATCCATGCCATTCAGAATCAGGTAAAAAAAGTTTTCTACCGTGGCAAATCCAAGCGAAACCGCGACTGCATACACAATGCCGTCGTACGGCTCGTCAAACTCGATGTGCAGATATGCGGTGAAAAAAAGCACCATCCACTTGAAAAATTCCTCGACCACCGCGGATAGAAACAGATCCGACATAACGCCGCCCTGCAACTGCCATTCGTGTTGCATGACGTACTGGAGAACCAACACCGGAATCACCAGCAACATGCCAAAAAGAAATGAGCGGATTACCATCGAGACAGGTTCCGGCTCAAGACTGTCGCGCAGATAAAAATAACTTAAAATGGCCATACCGGGCGCCAGGGCAGCTGTGATTACTGCGATCATCCGTGCATTACTCCTTTACTCATGGCTAATAATCAACGTACCATGAATACGCGTTGGTGAAAACCCCTTGTACAGGAGAGAGAACATGTACCAAAAAGTGCTCGTGCTCAACACCGGCGGCACCATTGCCATGTCTGTCGATGAATCAGATGCGGCGGTCAAACTTCTTGACGGCCAGGTTTTGCAGAAAACCTTGCCGGAGCTGAAACGATATGCCGACGTCACCATGAAAAAATTCCTTCAATTGCCCAGCCCGCACATGACCCCAGCCTTAATGAACCGGTTGCGGGCCGCGATTGAAAGGGAACTGGCGCAATTTCCCTGGGACGGCGTGGTCGTCACCCACGGAACCGATACGCTGGAAGAAACCGCATACTTCCTCGACCTTACCCTCTCCCTGGAGGCGCCGGTCGTCCTCACGGGAGCCATGCGCTCCAGCAGCGAGCCGGGGGCGGACGGCCTGGCCAATCTGATCGCTTCCGTCCGCACGGCCGCCGACACAGCCAGCCGGCAAAGAGGCGTGTTGGTCGTCTTTCACGACGAGATCCACAGCGCCCGCCACGTAACCAAAATCCATACCAGCAGCACGGCCGCCTTCCAGTCTCCCGGGCACGGACCCGTTGGCATCGTCAGCAAACAAGGCCTTCACTATTTTCATCCCCCTGCGAAACGCGAACACTACCCCGTTGCCTCGGCTGACGCCAACGTGCCGCTGATCAAGGCCGTCGCGGGAATGGATCCGGCCTGGCTTGCATTTCTCCTGGAGCAGCCGATCGACGGACTTGTCATCGAAGGCTTTGGCATGGGAAATTTGCCGCCAGCCATCCTGCCCACACTGGAAAAACTTCTGCAAAAGGGGGTGCCGGTAGTGCTCGTCTCCCGCTGCTGCCAGGGCCTGGTGCAGGATGTGTACGGATACGAAGGCGGCGGCAGACATCTGAAGAAAATGGGCGTCATATTCGGCGGCGGTTTAAACGGCCCCAAGGCCCGCCTCAAACTGATCGCGGCCTTGGAGCAGACCCGCGACTTTCAACAACTGCAAGCTTTTTTTGCCACCGCATAGCCGCTGTTCTGTTCAGCCATGAAGAAAAACCTCCTGTCAAAATGGTCAAGACCCCATTTTGTAGACACTTAAAAAACCCCCGGCCGTTAGGCCGCATGCTGACGCCTGTACTCGACTGGCGTCAGCTTATTTAATTTGATTTGCAAACGCTCCTCA